>Ga0126381_100010557_pt1 | contig 10406 bp, 8 predicted proteins | sample PanSoiMetPlot_28_FD_96465 | JGI IMG/M metagenome (GOLD analysis project Ga0126381, IMG submission 96465) | Tropical forest soil microbial communities from Panama - MetaG Plot_28 | ecosystem: Environmental > Terrestrial > Soil > Tropical forest > Bulk soil | place: Panama | collected 2016-02-17 | reverse complement strand
CCCATACCCAGAGGTAGCAGAGCCCAGGATGGACGAGATTTTTTGCCCCGTTGATAACTTGGTCGTCCGGCACCTTGGACCTATCTGCGGCCATAAGAAGTACGAATTTACCTGACAGCCTCTTAAGCTCAGCGGGCACGGATTCGAACTTAGAAGTGCTAGCGAAGCGATAAGTTCTGTCGACCGCATTGAGAACCTTGAGAGCTATGAGTGTTCTATAGGTAACGCCGTAGGACGATGACTGCGTTGAGGCCGCCGAAGGCGAGTGAGTTGGAGATGGCTACGGGGCGTGTTGGGTCGGCGGGGCGGGGTTGGTTGATGATGACGTCTACTTTGAGGCTGGCGTCGGGAGTGGTGACTCCGGCGGTCTGGGGGAGGCGTTGTTCGTGGAGGGCAAGGACGGTGGCGAGCGCTTCGAGGGCTCCGCTGGCTCCGATGGCGTGGCCGTGGAGGGATTTGGTGGAACTGATAGGGATGTTGGGTGCGTGGGTAGAGAAGACCTGATGGATGGCAGCGGATTCGGTGGCGTCGTTGGCTTGCGTGCCGGTCCCGTGAGCGTTGATGTAGCCGACCTCGGAGGGTGAGGCATGGGCGTCCACGAGGGCCTTGCGCATGGCGGTGGCGGCGCCTTCGATGGAGGGGTTGGTGATGTGGCTGGCGTCGGCGGACATTCCGAAGCCGACGAGTTCGGCGAAGATGGGCGCGTTACGGGCAAGAGCAGCTTCGAGGGTTTCGATGGCGAAGATGGCGGCGCCTTCTCCGAGGGTCATGCCGTCGCGGTCGGCAGAGAAGGGGCGGCAGCTTGTCGGGGAGACGACGCGCATGGAGTCCCATGCGCGGTAGAAGCCGAAGCTGAGCGGGGCTTCGTGGCCTCCGGTGATGGCGGCGGTCACCTGGCCGGAGCGGACCATGTGGAAGGCGAGTCCCATGGCGTGGGTGGCGGAGGCGCAGGCGGTGGAGATGTCGAGCGCCGGGCCGGTGATCTTGAGGTCGATGGAGATCTGACTGGCTCCGGCGGAGGACATGGTGCGGACGATGGTGAGGGGATGAGCGCGGGCGTCGCGGGTGTAGAGGCCTTTGACCTCGTGTTCCTCGGAGGAGCGGCCTCCGCAGGCGCAGCCCATGATGATGGCGATGTTGCCGGGGTCATGATGCTGGAGGAGCGCGGATTGCTGCGCGGCTTGGCGGGCGGCGACAATGGCGAACTGGGTGTTGCGGTTGGAGGCGGCGATGACTCCGGAGTCGAGGTGCTGGGCTGGGTCGAAGTCGTTGATGGTGGCGGCCTGGGTGTAGCGGACGCCTGGGTTGCCGTCAGGGGCATCGAGGACACCGGAGATTTTGGTGATTCCGGTTTGGGCGGAGAACAGAGAGTCGCGGAAGGAGGAGACTGTGGAGCCGATGGGTGAGATGCAGCCGAGGCCTGTGATGACTACGCGATTCACTTGCGGGGTGAGCTCCTGGGTCTGTGAGGTTTGCTGGCTATTTGAAGTGTAAACCGCAGATTCCTTCGACAAACTCAGGCCAAGCTCTTCGACTCCGCTGCCAAGCCGACGAGTTGACTCGTTGGGGGCCCCGGTTCTGCGCTTCGCTCAGGATTACCTCCATTCTCTGTGGCTGCCAGACCGTGAATCAGGAAGCGGCGGCTTCGGCTGGAGGCTTGGCGGCCTGGAGTTGCTTGACTCCGTCCACGACGTCACCGACGGTCTTCAGGGTATTGAGGGCTTCATCGGGGATGTTGATGTTGAATGCCTCTTCGACCTCGAAGGAGATGTTGATCTTGTCGAGGGAATCGATGTTGAGCTGCTCAAAGGTCGTGTCGAGTGTAACGGTGTCCGCGGGGATGTTCTTTGCCTTGGCGATGATTTCGATGCAGCGTTTGGCGATGTCGTCCATGATGGGCCCCCTTTCTTATCAGTGGCTCAAAGTTACAGGGATGGTGGAGGTGGTGTAAAGGCGGCTTACCTATTGATGAGTTGTCGATGTGTGGACGGCTGATGGGGATCGAGCAAAGATGAGATGGGTCTCTCCACTGTGGCCGCCCATGGGCCGCTGCCGGTCCAGAGGACCTATCGGTAGGGGTTGAGATGAGCATTGGTGAGATGGGCGGGTTTCTACCACTGCAGGAGGACTAGTTCGGAGCAGAAGGCGGGGCCCATGGCGGCGAGGATGCTGTAGGATCCGGGTTCGCCGGGGTGGACCTTGAGATAGTCTTCGAGGACGGCGAGGACAGATGCGGCGGAGAGGTTGCCGACCTCGCGGAGGCTCTTCCATGAGGGTGCGAGGGCGTCGGGAGGAAGGGAGAGTGACTTCTCCATTGCCTCGAGGACCTTGGGTCCGCCGGAGTGAAAGATGTAGGTGGAGATGTCGTCGCGGGTGAGGTTGTTGTCGGCGAGGAAGCCTTCGACGTTCTCGAGGAGATTGTCTTCGACGACCTTGGGGACGTCGGGGGAGAGGACGATCTTGAAGCCGCTGTCGACGATGTCCCAGCCCATGACGCGCTCGGTGTTGCGGTAGAAGGTTGAGCGCGTGTCGAGGACGCGGGGGCCGTGGTTGCGGCGGTAGAGTTCGGTCTCGGCTCCGGCGACGATGACGGCGGCAGAGCCATCGGCGAAGAGTCCGGTGGAGACGAGATTGGCGATGGACTGATCGTCGTCCTGCCAGGTGAGGGAGCAGAGCTCGACAGAGAGCAGGAGCGCGAGGTGTTTGGGGAAGGCGCGCACGTAGTCAGCGGCGCGAGCGATTCCGGCGGCTCCGGCGACGCAGCCAAGGCCAAAGATGGGGGTGCGCTTGACGTTGGTGGGGAAGGGAAGGCGGTTGATGAGCCGGGCGTCGACGGTAGGGCTTGAGATTCCGGTGACGGAGGCGAAGAAGATGGCGTTGATGTCCTGCGGGCCTACGCAGGCATGGTCCAGCGCCCGGCAGACGGCCTTCTGGCCGAGGTCGACGGCGGCAGTGATCCAGGCGTCATTGGTCTTCTGGAAGGTGTTGAGGGTGGGGTAGGTCTCGAGCGGGAAGACGATATTGCGGAACTCGACCCCACAGTTGGCGTGGAGGCGGGTGAGGAGGCGCGGCTCTTCCATTTTGTGCGCCCAGCGATCGCGTAGGGCTTCGGCGATGACGGTTTGAGAGTAGCGGAAGGGGGGGTAGGCCGTGCCAACAGACGAAATACGCATTCTAAGAAGAGCCCTCGCAGAGATCGAGAAGTTTAAGCGAATCCGTTGATGTGGTTTTTTAATTGCTGAGTTTGAGAGTACACGTCTGACAGAAGCGGGTGCAAAAAACTTCTGGGCGTATAGTTTCAGGTTCTAGTGAATGAGGGCTAGTTCACGGTCATAGAGAGCGTTTTGGGGGAACTCGCGCTTGAGGTCGATGAGGATGGAACGGGCCTCCTGGGGTTTGTTTTCGCGGAGGGCGGCGACGGCAAGCATCATGCGGGCGAAGGGGGCCAGGTAGTAGCCTTGCGTGGCGGTGAGGTGGAGGAGGCGGATGCCTTCTTCGCGGCTTGTACCGGCGCCGGTCAGGTTCAGAAACCAGCGGAGGGGAGCCCATTTGAGGCTCAGCATATAGTTTTCGACCCCACTGGCGAGGTAGGCGTCGTAGAGTGTGGGATTTGCGGCGAGCGCCTGCTTCGACCAGGCGCTCGCCTCCTTGCTGTAGTTCAGAGCGGAGAGATCGCTCTTCTCAATCATCAGGGCGTAGTCGGAACGCATGCCGCAGACCAGGGTCTTGACATAGAGGGCGCGCGCGTCCTTGGCGTTGCGCTTAAGGGCGGCGTCGGCGAGGCCGTCGGCCTGGTTGAGGCGGTCGTCGAAGGACTTGCGGAGCGCGGGGTCCGGAATCAGGCGAGAGCGGCTATCAAAGCGGCTCTGGTTGGCGAAGAGCTGAACGTCGATGACGTGGAGACGTTCGAACTCGCTGAAAAGAAAGGCAGCGGCGTCGGAAGCAGGGCCCATCGGGTCTTGCGGATTTGAGTTCATCCACTGCTGGAATTTGAGGTGGGCGTCTGCGAACTGGAGGTTGTACATGTCGCGGTAGCCTTCGTCGAGGTCTGAGCCCGTGAGGGGAGCGCTGGCCTGAAGTTTGGGCAAAGCCACGAATAGAAGCAATGCCAGCAATACGAATGCGGATGGGTTGAAGTGGTATCGCGGGGTAATCACTTGAACCGCGGTAGATGCTGACATCGCTAATTTTTCGCCCTCTAAAAAAATTGTACGACCTTCTGGTTGGACGCGTTGTCTTCTACGAACGCATGAAAGAAATGTCAGATTGGAGCTAACTCAATATATTTTATAGTTTAGCGGCATTGAGTCATTCACTGATTGGCACCGATCCTGCGATCACCTGGGCATAACCATAGGATGTTGGAAACCCGGGTTAAATGGCGGCAGCAGGGGCGATGTACCGGTAGCTCCGAATATGCGCATGAAATGCTGTGGCAGAAGTAGAACGAAATCACGAAAGCCACGCTAGTAAAGACACTTAGACATCCTCCGGTGGTGCTTGGTGTGGGGCGAGTTTCCCTTTTTTGTGCAAACAATTTCACATCATATTCGAGATTCGCCAGCTAAATAATTGAATTCAGGTAGCTTAATTTGGCCGTCCAGCTGCAAAGGGGATGGATAAGACAGGCCTGTTCCAGCTGCAAGGAACTCGGGGCAGAACTCGGCACCGGTGTTCGCTGGGCCAGCAGGTGCACGAGTTAGTTTTCGCAAGATTTTTAGAAGCAGCCGCTAGAGAGCGGATTTTGCACAGGAGGATTTGCATGAAATTCTACTCAAAGATTGCTGCCCTGGGGGCGGTTTTGGCGATAGCGACCGCTTTTGCAGCGGCAGATACGCTTCAGCTCGGAAGCTATGCGACCACACAATCCAACATGGGGAATGTGAACTCCGCAATGAATTTTGCGGGCTTCTCACTATCGGTCCCCACGACGCTCCCAACTGGGACCAACAGCACTTTTTTCCTTGATCCAACGACCGTTTGGCATGCTGCGCTTCCAGGCTCGACGTGGATCGGTTCCACGGCAACTTCCGGTCCCGGGGGAGTTAATCCGGCGAGCGGCTACTACGTCTACACCACCACCTTCAGCGCAACGCCCGGTGTCTACTTCGGAACTTTCTCGGTTCTGGCGGACGACACAACCTATGTGCTGTTGAATGGAGTGACGCCGAACCCCCTTCCCGGGTCGGAAGGCGCCTTGGGCGGCAATCTTCACTGCGCTGATGGCATTCCGAATTGCTTGACCGTGGACACGGTTTCGGTTTCGGGAGTGAACCTGATGGCGACGAACACGCTCGCGTTCATCGTTCAGCAAGCGGGCGACCAGGCTCCCGGGCTTGATCCCTCTGGTCTCGACTTCAGCGCGAATCTGACCAACGTTCCTGAACCGAGTTCGCTGATGCTGCTGGGAACGGGGCTGATCGGTTCTGCGGGTGCGTTGCTGCGTCGTCGTCGGGCGTAGACGAGCGCTCTCGGCTTTGCGAAAGAGCAATCCAAGAGGAAGCCGCCAGCTTACTGGCGGCTTCCTCTTTTGCGATGAGACGCACAGAAGAATTCATGAAATGAAATTGGGTGCACTGACATTTGGCGTGAGCGCAAAGTGCTGCACAGTGAGATTCACGTTTGCGGCTAAATATCTAAGGCGACAAAAGCAACCTTTGACAGCGGATTTTCGCATCAAAGGGGGAGTGGGGAGTCTGACAACTAGATCCAAATCACTGCAAGGCGAGCTGAATCCCTGTAAAGTTATTCCCCCTAGGTACTAACGCTCAAATTGAGCGGGATCAGTCCTTAGCAGGACTTACCCTGCGCAGTTCAGACTCCGTGGTTCATCGTCGGGAGCGGCGAACCGGGGAGATTCGAGAGGAGAAGAACCGCCGATACCACCTATTGGCGGTTTTCCTCTTTTGGGTGCGTTCGAGGTGGGGGCAAAACATGCTGAGGGAATTTCCTTCGTCAGTTTTTGTGCAAAGTGCTGCATAGAGACGCGAAATCCAAAAAGCTAAGCGGGGATACATGTCAAGTAAGGTTTGGTCTGTTATTTGCAGTTGATTTGACTGGGCTTATCTGTGATTCGCGTTCGAGAATGATGAAAGCTCGCGAGTGAACCACAACGAACTCGGTCTCGGTCAGAATGTACGCCAGATAGGTTCATCGGGCACCCGATACAAACTGCACAAAATAGCAGCTTAACCGCAGGGGGATTCCTATGAATTTCTGGCGTTCAAAGCTTTTGATCCTAATTACTGTGCTGGCTGTTGGAACCGCTTTTGCGCCAGCCGACACCATTCAAATTGGAAGTTTTGCAACCGGGCAATCCAGCATGGGGAATGCGAACACCGCAATGAACTTTGCGGGCTTCACGCTCACGGTTCCTCCGCCGATTCCCAGTGGAACAAACAACACCTTTTCCCTTGATCCATTGAATGTTTGGCATGCCGCGCTTCCGAACTCGACCTGGATTGGCTCCACACAGACTTCTGGTCCGGGGGGAGTGAATCCGCCGAGCGGCTATTACGCGTACACGACCACCTTCACGGCGACTCCGGGAAGTTACTTCGGAAGCTTCTCCGTTCTGGCGGACGATACGACCAATCTGCTGCTCAACGGAGTTCTTTTGATTTCGCCGGGTGCTCTAGGCAGCAATCTTCACTGCGCCGATAACCCTCCTACCTGCTTGACGGTGGACGCGGTTGCGGTTTCCGGCGTGAATCTGATGGCAACTAACACGCTCACCTTCATTGTCCAGCAGGCTGGCGATCAGGCTCCCGGGCTTGATCCTTCTGGTCTAGACTTCAGCGGCTCGCTGTCGAACGTTCCGGAACCAAACTCGCTGCTGCTGTTAGGAACAGGTCTCTTAGGTTCGGCGGGTGCTTTGCTCCGCCGTAAGCGGGTGTAACGCAGTTCAGACTCCTTGGTTCGTCGTCGGGACGGCGGCCACGGAGATTCGAGAGGAGTAGAACCGCCAATACAACCTATTGGCGGTTTTCCTCTTTTGGGGGATTTTTCAACTGGCTCAAAGGCACGCTGAGAGAATTTCTTTGATCAGCTTTTGCGCAAAGTGCTGCATACCAGCGCGAAATGCAAAGAGCTAAGCGGGGATAGACGTCAAGTAAGGTTTGGTCTGTTATTTGCGGTTGGTAACGGCTCGCTGACGAAATGTCCCCATGCTGCTGGAAACCGGACTCGTTGGCGCTGCCTGTGCACGCTTGTTCGCATGCATGCACGTAAACCAGATGTTCCTGTCTGCGCGGGCTGTCGGGAGCAGCCTGTTGCAGGATTGAAGCCGCCAGGGTTGCTGGCGGCTTCTTTTCGTTGCGGGTTGTTCTGTAATAGGCGCTGAAATGGGTTAGACGCGCCCTGCTTCTGTCATTACTTCCTGGGACCGGTCCGCCTCGAGATACCAGTCCACAGTGCGACGTAGGCCTTCGCTGAATCCGACCTTTGGCTGATATCCGAGTTCAGTCCTTGCGCGGGTGATATCGGCGAGGGAGTGCTTGATGTCGCCTTCGCGGGGCGGCCCGTAGATGGGCGGTTCGGTGAAGCCGAGCTGGCTGGCGATGGTCTCGTAGACTTCGTTGAGGGTGTGGCTTCCGCCTGTGCCTACGTTGAAGACGCGGCCTGTGGCGACGTCGCTGGAGGCCTTGCAGGCGAGAAGATTTGCACTGACGGCGTTGTCGACATAGGTGAAGTCGCGACTGGTGAGTCCGTCGCCGAAGATGGTGGGGGTGATGCCCGCCATCATCTTGTAGGTGAACTGCGCGATGACTCCTGAGTAGGGGGAGTCAGCGGCCTGGCGTGGACCAAAGATGTTGAAGTAGCGGAGGCAGACTCCTTCGAGGCCGTAGGCGCGGTAGAAGGACTGGATGTAGTACTCGCAGGTGAGCTTCTGTACCGCGTACGGAGAGAGAGGAAGAGGCGCCATGTCCTCCTGCTTGGGCTGTGTCGGCTGGTCTCCATAGGCTGAAGAGGAGGCTGCGTAGACGATGCGGCGAACCCTAGCGTCACGCGCGGCGATGAGGAGGTTGAGGGTTCCGTTGACGTTGGACTCGTGCGAGATGAGGGGATCCTTTACGGAGCGCGGGACGGAGGCGAGTGCACCCTGATGGAGGAGGAATTCGACACCGTCGCAGGCGTCCTTCATGCCCTGGACGTCCTGAAGATCCATTTGCTGAAATGAGATCGCGTCGCTGATGTCGTCGAGGTTTGCGAGGTTGCCTGTAGAAAGATTATCGATTCCGCGTACTTCGTGACCCTGTTCTACGAGGACGTGAGCGAGGGTTGAACCGATGAAGCCTGCAATTCCGGTGATGAGATAACGAGCCATCTAATACTCCGCCCAGAGATAATCCGGGATATTTCATTAAAAATGCTTCAGTGGTGAGATTTTATCCTTGTACCAGACCGATGCTCCACCTCTATAGACAGATGCCAAGGCTCAGGATGCCTGTTGTATTGGCCAGAGTCCATGCGACTTTTGTGCAGGAAAGTATGAAGAGTAGGTTGGAGGGGCAGGAAATAATATGCTGGACCGTCCGAACAGCCCTTTTGAGGCAACCAATTCGGGTCCGCTGAATTTTTCAAGAAACGGTTATAGGCTGATCTGTCTTCGTGTGGTGAGATTGGAAAAAGGAGTTCCGGCGATGGGCCGGATGCGATAATTTGACCATGCCGACTATGACCGAAGTAGTTTTACCGCAGATTGCACGGGAGCGCTTTGAGCGTCTGGAGGGGCGCACCGCGAAAATTGGAGTGATTGGGCTCGGGTATGTGGGGCTGCCCTTGTCCCTGCTGTTCTCCGATGCGGGTTTCAAGGTGACGGGCTTCGACATCGACGCGAAGAAGGTGACGGACCTGGAGGCGGGACGGTCGTACATCTTCCGGATTCCTGCAGAAGAGATCCAGGCAGCGCAGAAGAACGGACTGCGAGCGACGACGGATTTTTCGCACCTTTCGGATATGGACGCGATTATTATGTGCGTCCCGACTCCGCTGACGGAGCACCGCGAGCCAGACTTAAGCTACGTGGAGAATACGGCGAAGGCGGTTGCACCGTGGCTGCAGGAGGGACAGTTAGTAGTGCTGGAGAGCACGACCTATCCCGGAACGACTGAGGAGTTGATGATCCCGATTCTTGAGACGGGGAATCGACTGGGCCTGAAGGTGCAGGGCAAGGGATCGCCTGCTGACCGAGATGTGTTTTATGTAGCGTTTTCGCCGGAGCGTGAGGATCCGGGCAACACAACGGTCGCGCGGCACAACATCCCCAAGGTCGTTGGAGGAAATGAAGAGATTGCGACGGAATTGGCGGCGACGCTCTACCAGGGGATCTTCACACGCGCGGTACGTGTGTCTTCGACGCGGGCTGCGGAGATGACGAAGTTGCTCGAAAATATCTATCGCTGTGTGAATATTGCACTGGTCAATGAGCTGAAAGTGCTCTCGCTGAAGATGGGCGTAGATATCTGGGAGGTGATCGACGCGGCTTCGACGAAGCCGTTCGGATTCCATCCGTTCTATCCGGGGCCGGGCCTGGGAGGACACTGCATTCCGATTGATCCGTTCTATCTGAGCTGGAAGGCAAAGGAGTACGACTTCAACACTCGGTTCATTGAACTGGCCGGCGAGGTGAATGAAGCGATGCCGGCGTATGTTGTCCAAGCGGTCGCAAAGGGACTGAATCAGCACAAGAAGGCGCTGAATGGCGCAAAGATCCTGATGCTGGGGATGGCGTACAAGAAGGACATCGACGATCTGCGCGAGTCTCCTTCCCTCACGATCATTGAGTTGTTGCGCGAGCAGGGCGCTGAGGTTCTGTATAACGATCCGTACTTTCCCACGGTGGGACGCGGGCGGCATTACAACCTGAACATGACTTGCACGCCGCTTGAGAACCTTGAGCAATACGATTGTGTGCTGATAGTTACGGACCATACTGACTACGACTATAAAGAGATCGTTGCCAAGTCGCAGCTGGTGGTGGACTCGCGGAATGCCACGAAGGGAATCAAGTCGCCGAAGATCGTTCGTTGCTAGGCAAGACAAGACGGAGTGCTTGACGAGGGGGAGAGTCATCTCCCCTCGTTTGTTTAAAGCAGTTCGCTGCGGACGGGATAGGTGCCCTGCTGAAGACCTGGACTTGTGCTTTGAGCGATGCGATTCCAATGCCCGAGGCGGGACATTAAGACGAGTTCGGTGCGGAATGTATCCGGATGTGCTATGGGCGCCGTGCGCAGGACGTTATAGCGATCGCCACCGTCCGCAGGGTTGACTCCACCGTAGAAGGAGAAGGCCGCGGTGAAGCCAGCGTTGCGGGCGATTCTCTGCGTCTCGGCGGTGAAGTCCCTTGGGGTGCCGTTGGGATAGGCGAATGAGGTGACAGGAAAGCCGAGGTTTTGTTCGAGAAT
>Ga0126381_100010556_pt1 | contig 10406 bp, 9 predicted proteins | sample PanSoiMetPlot_28_FD_96465 | JGI IMG/M metagenome (GOLD analysis project Ga0126381, IMG submission 96465) | Tropical forest soil microbial communities from Panama - MetaG Plot_28 | ecosystem: Environmental > Terrestrial > Soil > Tropical forest > Bulk soil | place: Panama | collected 2016-02-17 | reverse complement strand
GCGCTCGCGCTCCCGGATTCGAGCCGTAGCGTCAAACCCGCTCATCACTGGCATCTGAACGTCCATCAGGATCACGTCTATGGTTTCTTGACGCCAAAGATCGATGACTTCGGCGCCGTTTGACGCCACGGTAACCCGGTGGCCCATCTTTTCGAGCATCCGCGTCGCGACTCGCTGATTGACCAGGTTGTCTTCCGCCAGCAGGACATGAAGCGGAATGCTGCGCAGCGGAACGGTAGTGGATTTTCGAACAGCGGGCTCAGCGAGAATCGGCGAAATACGCAGCGGAACGGTGAACCAGAATCGGCTACCCTTCCCTGCTTCACTTTCGACGCCGATCTCCCCGCCCATTAATTCGACGAGCTTCGAGCAGATCGAAAGCCCTAGTCCGGTCCCCCCGAATTGCCGCGTATCGGAGCCATCGGCTTGGCGGAACGGCTCGAAAATAGCGGAGATTTTGCTTTGCGGAATTCCGATGCCCGTGTCTGTGATCGAAAATACGATATTGCCCGATTCGAAACTCTCCAGTAACCCAGCGCACAACGGACGCGGCGGCAGGGTTTCTGGTACTCGTTTGGACGCCGCCGCGCCCTGTGCGCTGGCGTCTTTTTCAACGCTCGCGTCGAGCCTCACTTCGCCCGTGCTCGTAAATTTCACGGCGTTCCCTATGATGTTGAGCAGCACCTGTTTGAGCCGCAGCGGATCGCCCAGAACCATAGGAGGAAGGTCGCGCGAGGCATTCCATCGCAGCGCAATCCCCTTCTCCTTCGCCTTAAATGCGAGCGTCCGCGCTGCGGCGGCCATCACGGAGTGGGGTGAGAAAGAGATGCATTCGACGTCCATTTTCCCTGCTTCAATCTTGGAAAAGTCGAGCACATCATTAATCACGGCCATCAGGGTTTCGGCTGACGTTTTTATGGTTTCGAGGTATTCCTTCTGGATAACATCGAGATGAGTCTCAAGCGCCAGATCCGTCATTCCGAGCACGCCGTTCAGGGGCGTTCGAATCTCGTGACTCATATTGGCTACGAATTCACCCTTCAGCCGGGCCCCTTCTTCGGCTTTATCCTTCGCGGCGACAAGTTCACGAGTGCGGGCGTCGATCAATTCTTCGAGATTATTGCGGTGAGTCTTCAGCTCGATATCCCGTGTCTCGATTTCGCTCAGCATGTCGTTGAAGGCATCCACGAGCTCGCCCACTTCATCGTCCGGTCCGGGCTTGGCGCGAAGTTCGTAGGCTCGCGTGGCGGAGACCTGGTGTGCCATTCGTGTCAGTCCCAGGATCGGCTCCACCGTCGCCCGCAGGAAGCGCAGTAGCACGAGCATGCTGGCGCCCAGACAGATAAACAATGCGAGTACGGTGCCCATCAAATTCAGCAGCACCTTTTTCGCGAGCGCGCTCAGGTCCCCCACCAGGCAAATAGCGCCGCCATTTTCGGGTACCGGCCGCACCACCCACAACATGCCCCCGTTTTCGTTTGTGCCTTGGGGAGGCTGATGGTCCGGAATGGACACCCGGGCAGACTCCTTGACGTAACTTGCCACCAGCGCGCCGTTTGAATCGTAGAAGCCCGCGCCTCGCACCGAGTCCGGAATTGTCAGACTTTGAAGCAGCGCCCGAGCGACCTGGGGGTCATCAGCGGCGAGTGCCGACGCGCGATTTGCGCGCCCCATATCGGCAATGTCTTCGAGCCGGTGCGCCAGATCGCCCTTGATGCTGTAAGACTCGTAGAGCAACAGGAGGCCGCACACAAGCAACCCCGAAAGACCGGCCGAAAGGAGCGAGAAGCGCGCGAGCTTTCGGCGCAGCGGTACCGATTTACTGCGCAGCTTCGGGTCCCGGTCTGTTGGCGCACACCTCGGCCCCATCTCGGTGCTTATCGGATAGGAAGGTTGCTTTAAGAGAGGAGACCACAGAGCCTAAGCCCGTGACCCTTTATTTTTGCGGACTATCCGTGGGCAGTTCGCCGTCGATGATTTTTTCGAAGTCAGGCATCGGAGCCGCGCCGCTAAGGGCGATGCCGTTGATGAAAAACATCGGCGTGCCGTCAACACCCACTACTTGTCCCAGCGAAGAGCTCTCATCCACGCGCGCCTTGTATTTGTGCTCGTCGATGCAGGCGCGGAATGCTTCGGCGTTCTTCACTCCCACGTTACCGGCCAGCGTCATGAACGCATCGGTAGAAAAATTGGGGGCGATGCCGAACAGTGCGTCGTGATATTCCCAGAACTTGCCTTGCTCTTCCGCGCAGTGAGCGGCCTCGGCCGCTGCCTGAGCCTGGGGATGAATTTCGGTTAGCGGAAAGTCCTTGAACATCCACTGCACCTTGTCGCCGTACTTCTCGCGAATCTTGTTAATAGTCGGCAGCGCATTCTTGCAGAATGGGCATTGGAAATCCGAAAACTCCACGATTGTGACCGGCGCCGTAGCGGGCCCGCGCTTCGGCCCCATGCCGAAGTCGATCTTCGTACGAGGCGGCGTAAGCACAATGCGAATATCGACGTTTGAGAATAGCTTCTGGCCGAGTTCCGATCTCAGCTGTTGCAGCCTTAGTTGGCGATATGTGCTACGAACCTGATCGCGAGAGGCTTCGAATGTGGGTCCGAAGTCGGATTGCCGCGCAACGTAAAAGCCGCGAAGCTCTTGCTCAGAAGGCTCGCCGACTTTATCGTCGACCTCGGAGGCTAAGAACTGCTCAAGGGTCTGGCCCTTTGCCGCCGCAGCTTTCTCGATGACCCGCTTGGCGGCCATCTCCTTAGCGGCGTCCACCTTAGTGTCATATTCCTGACGGCGTAAGGTGGCGATCTTCGCCTGAATGGGTAATTCGCTCGCGTAAATGGGGATTCCATTTACTGTCGCAACGATCTCTTGAGGTTCCGTTTGAGCAATCGCGCTGACAGGCGTGAATAATAGCGCAAAGGGCGCGGCGCACGCCGCCAAAGATAACCGGAAACCAATTGCGCCGCGCTCCGTTTTGCGCGTCCGAAAGAGAGCGGCAATGGCCCTATGTTGCAAGAGAGTTTTATTGCGCGACGTCGACGCCCATCGAACGGGCAGTACCCTTCACCTGGTTCATCGCGGATTCGAGATCGAAGCTGTTCAGATCGGGCATCTTGATCTTGGCGATCTCTTCCACCTGCTTCAGCGTGATTTTGCCGACACGGTTGCGGTTCGGCTCAGCCGAGCCTTTCGCGAGATTCACGGCGCGCTTGATGAGCACCGGCACGGGCGGCGTCTTGGTGATGAACGTGAACGAACGGTCCGAATAGATGGTGATCACCACGGGGATGATCAAGCCTTCCTGGTCCTTCGCGGAGGTCTTCGCGTTGAAGGCCTTGCAGAATTCCATGATGTTGACGCCCTGCGGTCCGAGCGCCGTACCGACGGGAGGCGCAGGAGTGGCCTTGCCGGCCGGGATTTGCAATTTAACCTGCGCTGTTACTTTCTTTGCCACGTGCTATATCTCCTAAATTCTTTTAAACTTTTCGATCCGCCAGCCATGCCCGTCAGGGCACGGGTTAGCCTTTACAGGCCGCGATTATGCTTTTTCCACCTGCAAGAAGTCCAACTCAACGGGCGTAGACCGGCCAAAGATCGTCACCATAACGCGCAGCGTGTTGCGCTCGGGATTGACTTCGTCCACTTTGCCGGAGAAGTTGGTGAACGGACCGTCATTGATGCGAACGGTCTCGCCCTTCTCGAAATTCATCTTCGGACGCGGGCGCTCCGCCGAGCTTGCCTGGCGATACAGCACCGCATTTACTTCGTCCGCAGTCAGCGGAACAGGCGAGTTTCCTCCGCCCACGAATCCGGTCACGCGCGGCGTCGCCTTAACCGCGTGCCAGAGTTCGTCATTCATTTCCATTTCGACAAGCACGTAGCCGGGATAAAGCATGCGCTTGCTCGTCACCTTTTTGCCGTTGCGAAGTTCGATGACTTCTTCAGTCGGAATCAGGATCTGACCGATCTTGTCCGAAAATCCGAAAGCTTCGGCTCGGGTTCGAAGCGAATCGGCAACTTTCTGCTCGAAGCCCGAGTAAGTGTGAATGATAAACCAGTTCTTGGGAGCCGCATCGGCTACGGCCGCGGGAGCTTCATGCACCTGCTCCGCAGCAGATTCTTCGCCCGCGCCCTGCTCAGGATTGAAGTCTTCGTTCATGGTTCGCCACCTACTTGGTTAAAGTATCGAACAGCTTGGTGATGCCACGTCCCACAACCAGATCCACTAGAGCGAAATATGCCGCGAAAGCGAATACCGCCGCGATAACAACAGTGGTTGTCGCGCGGACTTGAGGCCAGCTCGGCCACGTGACGCGCTTCATTTCGAGCTTCAGTTCGTCTACGTAGTCCTTTACCTTCGCCGGCCAGCCGGCCGCTCTTTGGGGAAAACTTACTTCTTCAGCCATGGTTTCCAGACTTCTTTCAAATTGAATGGCAGGGGCGGAGGGATTCGAACCCCCACTCGCGGTTTTGGAGACCGCTGGTCTGCCGTTAAACCTACGCCCCTATCCTCATTGATTGTATCAAGACCCTACTTAATCTCTTTGTGAGGATGATGCTTGCGGCAGAACGGGCAGAACTTTTTCAGCTCCAGGCGTTCCGTCATGGTTTTCTTGTTCTTCATGGTGGTGTAGTTCTTGCGCTTACACTCACCGCACTGCAATGTGATCTGTTCCCTTGCCATCTTGAAACTCCCTAGTTACTTCTTCGCGGCGGGTGCATCCGCCATAATTTCCGTCACAGTGCCCGCGCCTACCGTTCGACCGCCCTCGCGGATCGCGAACCGCAAGCCCTTGTCCATAGCGACCGGCGTGATCAGCTCAATCTCGAGCGTCACGTTGTCGCCCGGCATCACCATTTCCATGCCTTCCGGCAACTGCGCCACACCAGTCACGTCCGTCGTGCGGAAGTAGAACTGCGGACGATAGCCCTTGAAGAACGGCGTATGACGCCCGCCTTCGTCCTTCGACAGCACGTATACTTCGCCCTTGAACTTCTTGTGCGGCTTGATCGAACCAGGCTTCGCAATGACCTGTCCGCGCTCCACGTCGTCCTTTTCGATACCGCGCAGCAGCAGTCCAACGTTGTCGCCAGCCTCGCCCGTGTCAAGCAGCTTCTTGAACATTTCGACGCCCGTCACAACCGTCTTGCGAGTGTCCTGGAATCCAACGATCTCCATTTCCTCGCCGACCTTGCAAACGCCCGTCTCGATACGGCCCGTAACTACCGTGCCGCGGCCCTGGATCGAGAAGATGTCTTCGATCGGCATCAGGAACGGCTTGTCCTTCTCGCGCGCTGGCTGCGGAATATACTTGTCAACCGCTTCCATCAGCTCGTCTACAGTCGCTTCCCATTTCGGCTCGCCGTTCAGCGCGCCAAGGCCGGAAACCTTCACCACAGGCAGATCGTTACCCGGGAATCCGTAGCTGGTGAGCAGTTCGCGAACTTCAAGCTCGACGAGTTCGAGCAGTTCGGGATCGTCCACCATGTCGACTTTATTCAACGCAACCACGATGTAAGGCACACCTACCTGGCGGGCGAGCAGGATGTGCTCGCGGGTCTGGGGCATGGGGCCGTCGGTGGCGGCGACCACGAGGATCGCGCCGTCCATCTGCGCCGCGCCCGTGATCATGTTCTTGATGTAGTCGGCGTGGCCCGGGCAATCCACGTGCGCGTAGTGACGGTTCGCCGTCTCATACTCCACGTGCGCCGCCGCGATCGTGATACCACGAGCCTTTTCTTCCGGCGCGTTGTCGATCGAATCGAAGCTCCGGAACTTCACCTTCGGATTGTGCTTCGCCAGCGTCTTGGTGATCGCCGCCGTCAACGTCGTCTTGCCGTGATCGATGTGCCCGATCGTCCCTACGTTCACGTGCGGTTTGCTGCGATCAAATTTTTCCTTAGCCATGTTTCGGTCTCCCTAAGTCTTAAGCGACGCTCTTGCCTTGAGCGCGCGTCGTAATCTCTTCCGCGATCGATCTCGGCACTTCTTCGTACTGCCCGAAGTGCATCGTAAACGCGCCGCGCCCCTGCGTACGGGAGCGCAACTCGGTTGCATAACCAAACATCTCCGAAAGCGGCACCATCGCCTTGATAACGTGCGTGGAGCCCAAGATTTCCGTGCCTTCCAGACGGCCGCGGCGCGAAATCAGGTCGCCGTTGACCGAACCCATGTACTCGTCCGGCACGACAACTTCGACGCGCATGACCGGCTCGAGCAGCACCGGCTTCGCCTTGCGGGCGGCCTCCTTCAAGCAGATGGAGGCGCAGGTCTTGAACGCCATTTCCGACGAATCGACATCGTGATAGGCGCCGTCGTAGACCGCGACTTTCAAGTCGACCATCGGGTAGCCGGCGAGAACGCCATGCTCCAGCGTTTCGACCACACCCTTCTGAACCGCGGGAATGAATTCCTTGGGAATGTTTCCGCCGGTGACTTCGTTTTCAAACTCGAATTCTTTGCCGGGGTTCGGCTCGACACGCAGCTTTACTCGCGCGTACTGGCCGCTGCCACCGGTCTGTTTCTTATGCGTGTAATCGTATTCCGCAGTCTGGCGAATCGTTTCACGATAAGCCACCTGAGGCTTACCGACGTTCGCGCCCACGCTGAATTCGCGCGACATGCGATCGACGATAATTTCAAGGTGCAGCTCGCCCATGCCGGCGAGGATCGTCTGGCCGGTATCGGGGTCAGTGGAAACCTTGAGGGTCGGATCTTCCTGCGCGAGCTTGGCGATCGCCATACCCAACTTTTCCTGGTCGGCTTTGGTCTTCGGCTCGATGGCGAGCTGAATCACGGGCGCCGGGAAGTCGATGGATTCGAGCGTGACCGGGTGCTTTTCGTCGCAGATGGTGTCGCCGGTGATGACCGACTTCAAACCAACCGCAGCGCAAATGTCGCCCGCCAAAACTTCGGTGATGTCTTCGCGCTTGTTGGCGTGCATCTTTACGAGACGCCCAATGCGCTCCTTGCGGCCTTTCGCGACGTTATACACAGATTCGCCCGAGTTGAGCTTGCCCGAGTAAACGCGAATGAACGCAAGCTGACCGACGAATGGATCGGTCATGATCTTGAACACGAGAGCCGAGAAGGGTTCGCTGTCTTCGGACTTGCGAATGATCTTCTTTTCCTTGTCGTTGACGTCCGTACCTTCGACGGCCGGAACATCCAGCGGCGAGGGCAGGTAGTCGACAACCGAATCGAGAAGGTTCTGAACGCCCTTGTTCTTGAACGCGGTGCCACAAATTACGGGGAAAATCTTTTGCGCGATGGTCGCCTTGCGGATGCCATCGCGGATTTCCTTCTCGGTGATCGCTTCGCCTTCGACGTACTTATGGAACAGCGCGTCGTCGGTTTCCGAGATGGCCTCGACCATCTTGTCGTGATATTCCTTCGCCAGATCCACGAGATCAGCCGGAATATCGATGTCGTCGTACTGAGCGCCAAGCGAATCGTCGCGCCACACGCGCGCCTTCATCGCGACCAGATCAACAATGCCCTTGTACTGATCTTCGGCGCCTATCGGGATTTGAATCGGCACAGGCCGCGCCTGGAGACGGTCAACAATGGTCTGCACCGAGCGGAAGAAGTCCGCACCGACGCGATCCATCTTATTGATGAAACAAACGCGGGGAACACGATACTTGTCGGCCTGACGCCAAACGGTTTCCGATTGCGGCTGCACGCCGGCGACGGCGTCGAAAACAGCTACCGCGCCATCGAGAACACGCAAACTGCGCTCGACTTCTGCCGTGAAATCCACGTGGCCAGGGGTGTCGATGATGTTGATGGTGCAGTCCCGCCATTGGCAGGTAGTTGCGGCGGAGGTAATCGTGATTCCGCGCTCCTGCTCCTGCTCCATCCAGTCCATAACCGCCGTACCTTCATGGACTTCGCCAATCTTGTACGTACGGCCTGTATAGTAGAGAACACGCTCGGTTGTGGTGGTCTTCCCGGCATCAATGTGCGCCATGATACCGATGTTGCGCATCTTCTCGAGTGCTACTGTACGGGCCATAACTCCTTATAATCCTGGGATTTAAAAACAGCCGCTGCTCACCAGCGGTAGTGCGCGAAGGCCTTGTTGGCTTCCGCCATTCTGTGAACGTCGTCCTTCTTCTTGATCGCGCCGCCACGCATATTCGAGGCGTCGTTGAGCTCGTTGGCGAGCTTTTCGGGCATGCCGCGCTCCGGGCGAGTCCGCGCATTCGAGAGAATCCAGCGGATCGCGAGCGACGTGCGGCGATTCTGCGAAACCTCGACGGGAACCTGATAGTTCGCGCCACCCACGCGGCGGGTCTTAACTTCGAGCAGGGGCTTGCAGTTTTCTACGGCCTTTTTGAACAGCTTCAAAGGATCGTCCTGCGTACGCTCCTTGATCTTGTCCATGGCTTGATAGAAGATCTGCTGGGAAATGGCCTTCTTGCCATCCCACATCATGGTGTTGACGAACTTCTCGGCAAGCGTCGAGTTGTACACCGGATCGGGGAGGATTTCTCGGGATTCTGGTCTGCGTCTACGAGGCATCGGATTTCCTTATTTCGCTGGGCCCTTGGGACGTTTGGCGCCGTACTTCGAGCGGCTCTGCTGGCGGCCGGTCACGCCAGCAGTATCAAGCGTTCCGCGCACCACGTGGTAGCGGACGCCAGGAAGGTCCTTCACGCGGCCTCCGCGAATGAGCACGATCGAGTGCTCCTGCAGGTTGTGACCAACGCCTGGGATGTACGTGGTGACTTCAATTCCGTTGGTCAGGCGCACGCGAGCCACCTTCCGAAGCGCCGAATTGGGCTTCTTAGGAGTGGTGGTGTACACACGGGTGCACACACCGCGGCGCTGCGGGCAGGCCTGCAAAGCAGGACTTGCCGTCTTGTAATTCGTGGGACGGCGGCCCTTGCGCACGAGTTGAATAAACGTCGGCACTAGATCTCCTCTATTGCTTACTGCGCACAACGGATAAATCCTATGCGCTTCTGCTTACCACGCACAACGGAATAAATCTCCCGTGCGCTTCCGCTTCCTTACCGCGCACAACGAAATACATTCTGTGCGCAAGCGCGCCACGACACAAATCATGACAGCGCTCTAAAATCCTTTTAAAAAACCAGTTTGTTGAAACTACCCAAGGATCTTCAGCAAGCGCGCGAACATTCGCAAAACACCGGATCCAAAACCGCGAGGGTAATATGACTTCGGACTAGCCCATACCCTGAAAGCGTTAGGATCTTTCAGAGCCTCGGGGCCGGCCCCCAGCCGGACTCTCCATCAGAAGAGCGGTAGCGCAGGGGCAGAAGACGACTCGCTCAAACCTTCACTAGCATAGCATAGGGACGCAAACGGTTGTCAATTGGGTTCGTTGAGCCTGATCCCGGCCAGCTATTCGGCCACCAATAAATAAGGCAGAAGTTTTTAGCCCCGCCGCAAGAGCGGGGCGAACGATCATGTGATCAACGCGGCTCCGGGATTACAGATGCAACTACCGGAGCTCTCCAGCAGCCATTTGTAAACGATTGCAAACAAAATGGTAATCGCTATCCGACGACATACCTGCTCGAATGATGCTCAATTTATTGAGCATTAGACGTTATCTCCGACTACTTGAATCGCACTAGCCTTGAAATTTGGCGAGCAGCCGATTTTACCTGTGTCACTATGAGCGCCATATCGCGCCAGCTCTCGTGTTTTGCCGTACCCACCGCGGCTACGGCGGCTCGCACCAGCCCCTCGGAGTCGACGATTGGAGCGCCAATTGATCGAAGGCCCATCCGCTGTTCCTCGTCCGCGATCGCATAGCCCTGCTTGCGCACGGTATTAAGCTCAGCCAGGAAATCGGAAGGCTCCACGATGGTTTTCGATGTGAATCTTATCAAGCCTTTGTTTTGGATCAGGCTCAGCGTATTTTCTTCCGGACGATGCGCGAGCAGCACTTTGCCCAAGGCGGTTGCGTGCGCAGGGAATTCGCTCCCCGTGTCCACGTCGGCGTCGGAAAGCTCGGAGCCCGAAATCCGGTTGATGACCATGAGACGGTCTTGATCCAGAACGCCAATGACGCCGTCCAAACCCGTATCAGTCGAAAGCTTTTGCAGGATGGGCATCGCCACTTTGCGGAATTTCATCCGTCGGAGGGCCCCTCGCGCGATGGCAAGCACTTTCAGCCCGATCTCATAGCGTCCCGTTTCGTCCGAGCGCGCAACGTAACCTTCTTTCTCCAGTCGGCCGAGGATGTACGAAGAACTGCTAGTGGCGATTCCCAACTTGCGGCTGATTTCAGCGTTCGTGAGCCCACCAGTGTCGCGTCCGAGGATATCCAACAGGGCTAGGGCGCGTTCGAGGGAATTTGTGGACCTGGAGTTTTGGGTCATTGTCGAACGCTCATCTACACTGTGTCTGCGCTTCAAGACCGCATTG
>Ga0126381_100010555_pt1 | contig 10406 bp, 10 predicted proteins | sample PanSoiMetPlot_28_FD_96465 | JGI IMG/M metagenome (GOLD analysis project Ga0126381, IMG submission 96465) | Tropical forest soil microbial communities from Panama - MetaG Plot_28 | ecosystem: Environmental > Terrestrial > Soil > Tropical forest > Bulk soil | place: Panama | collected 2016-02-17 | reverse complement strand
GCCCTCGGGGTCGTTGTCGAAGTTGAGCGGGTAGATGTCCTGGTACTTCTTCGGCGGGTTCTCGGCATAGGCGACGCTGCCGTCGGCCCTGGTGGTGAACCACTCGGGGTGCTTGCCGACCCACGGGTGATCGGGCGAGGCCTGCAGCGCCAGGTCGAGCGCGACTTCGAGCCCGAGCGCGCGGGCCCGCGCCACGAACGCATCGAAATCGTCGAGGGTGCCGAGGTCGGGATGGATGGCGTCGTGGCCGCCGTCCGGCGAGCCGATCGCCCACGGCGAGCCCGGATCACCAGGACCGGCCGTGAGCGTGTTGTTCCGGCCCTTGCGGGCTGTCGTGCCGATCGGGTGGACCGGCGGCAGGTACACCACGTCGAAGCCCATGTCGGCGATGGCGTCCAGCCGCCCCGCCGCCGTGCGCAGGGTGCCGGACTTCGGCTTACTGCGGTGCGTCGGGTCGAGCACCGCACCCTCCGAACGCGGGAAGAACTCATACCAGGCGCCGAACAACGCTCGCTCCCGGTGCACGATCACCGGATAGCTTTCCGTTCGCGTCAGCAGATCTCTCAGGGGGAACGCGCTAAGCGCGGCGCTGGTCCCGGCTCCGGTGGCCGCAGCGAGACGGGTGAGGGGCGCTCCGCCGGCATCGGTCATCCGCCTGGCCGCGGTCGTCAGGGCGGTCCTCGCGGACCTGGCCGCGCGGGCCTCGTCGGGTGGCATGGTCGCGCTGGTCTTGATCTGGCCCGCAGCCCGCTTCAGCAGCAGCGCACCCTCGGTCAGCATCAGCTCGGTGTCCTGGCCGATCGGGATCTTGATCTCGGCGTCGTGTCGCCAGTGGGCGACCGGGTCACCCCAGGCCTCGACGACAAAGTGCCACAATCCCTCGCTGGTCGCGGCCACTTCGGCGCCGTAGCGGTCGGTGCCCTCGGCCAGCTGGCGCATGGGCACCAGGGGCTGCGGATGGCCGTCCGGGTCGATGAGCACGACGCCGGCGCCGAGCATCTCGTGCCCCTCGCGGAAAATAGTGGCTGTGACCTGGAACACCTCGTGCGGCACGGCCTTGGCGGGTGCGGTCGCGCCGAGATCGCTAGGTACCCGGACGACCGGCTGCACGTCGAGAATCGGGATTCTGCCGATCACGGTGGAAAGCTACCCGCTGTCCGGCCTTTGGCACCTCGGCGGGGTCGTCGCAGCGGGGCCGGGCGTGTCCAGGGCATGCGGGCTCGTGAGTTAGGGTCCCTGCGTGAAAGCTATCCGCCGGTTCACCATCCACCCCGCTCTGCCGGAGCCACTCGCTCCGCTCCAGGCGCTGATGCTGAATCTGCGCTGGTCCTGGCATTCCGGAACGCGTGAGCTGTTCGGCCTGATCGACCCGGCACACCGGGAACTGGCCGAGCAGGACCCGGTTGCCCTCCTGGCCACGGCAGCGCCAGGGCGGCTCGCCGAACTCGCCGCAGACGGCGACTTCCTGGCCCGGCTCGGCGCGGCAACTGACGACCTGCGTCACTACCTGACTGAGCCGCGCTGGTACCAGCGCGAACCGGGCCGCCCGCCGAGGGCGATCGCCTACTTCTCTCCCGAATACGGGATCACGGCTGCGCTACCGCAGTACTCGGGCGGGCTCGGCATCCTGGCTGGCGACCACCTCAAGGCCGCCAGTGACCTTGGCGTGCCGCTCATCGGCGTCGGGCTGCTCTACCGGCACGGCTACTTCACTCAGTCGCTGTCGCGCGAGGGCTGGCAGACGGAGCGGTACCCCGCGTCCGATCCGGCCGGGCTGCCGGTCACCTTGCTGAGCGACGGCTCGGGTGACACCGTCCGCGTGTCCGTCGCCCTGGAAGGAGGCCAGGCGAGGCTGGACGCCCAGGTCTGGGTGGCCCAGGTTGGCCGGGTGCCGCTGCTGCTGCTGGACTCCTACGTCGAGGAGAACGGGCCCGACCTGCGGGAGGTGACCGACCGGCTGTACGGAGGCGGCAGCGACCACCGGCTGCACCAGGAACTGCTGCTCGGCATCGGCGGCGTCCGCGCGGTGCGAGCCTACTGCGCCATTACCGGCCACCCCGAGCCTGAGGTCTTCCACACCAACGAAGGGCACGCGGGCTTCCTCGGGCTCGAGCGGATCCGCGAGTATCTGGGGCACGGGCTGTGCTTCGACGAGGCGCTCGAGCTGTGCCGGGCGGGCACTGTGTTCACCACGCACACGCCGGTGCCCGCCGGGATCGACCGGTTCCCGCGGGAACTGGTGGCCCGCCAGTTCGCCGGGGCTGAGGAGCCGGGCCTGCCGGTCGAGGACATCCTGGCGCTCGGCGCGGAGACGTTCGACGGCGGCGACCCCGGCGTATTCAACATGGCGGTCATGGGCATGCGGCTGGCCCAGCGGGTGAACGGCGTGAGCCGGCTGCACGGCTCGGTGTCCCGGGCGATGTTCACCGGGCTGTGGCCGGGTTTCGACACCGATGACGTGCCCATCACGTCGGTGACGAACGGCGTGCACGCCCCCACCTGGGTGGCCAGGGAGGTCGTGGCGCTTGCGGCGGACGCGGGCGGCGGCGACCCGGCAGACGACCCGTCGTTCTGGGAGCGGGTGACGGCTGACCCGGCCCGCATCTGGGAGCTGCGGAGGGTGCTGCGGGCCCGGCTGGTGGCCGAGGCCCGGCGGCGGCTGCGCGCGTCCTGGCGTCAGCGCGGTGCGTCCGACGCAGAGCTCATCTGGATCGACGGCGTCCTTGGCGACGACGTGCTGACGATCGGGTTCGCGCGGCGGGTGCCGTCATACAAGCGGCTCACGATGATGCTGCACGACCCGGCGCGGCTGAGCGCGCTGCTGCTGGACAAGGAGCGGCCGGTCCAGATCGTCGTGGCCGGCAAGGCCCATCCTGCCGATGACGGTGGCAAGCACCTGATCCAGCAGCTGGTCCGGTTTGCCGATCAGGCCGACGTTCGGCACCGGATCGTGTTCCTGCCCGACTACGACATGGCCCTCGCCCGCACCCTGGTGCAAGGCTGCGATGTCTGGCTGAACAACCCGCTGCGACCGCTCGAGGCGTGCGGCACGTCGGGGATGAAGGCGGCCCTCAACGGCGCCCTGAACCTGTCGATCCTCGACGGCTGGTGGGACGAGTGGTTTGACGGCAACAACGGCTGGGCTATCCCGTCGGCCGACGGCGTTGCTGATCAGGCCCGGCGGGACGAGCTCGAAGCCGCGGCGCTGTACGACCTGATCGGCAAGTCGGTGGCGCCGCTGTTCTACGACACCAGCGGGCCGGGCGGGCTGCCGGTGCGGTGGCTCGACATGGTCGTTCACGCGCTCCGGGGTCTCGGACCGCGGGCCCTGGCCTCCCGGATGGTCAGGGAGTACGTCACAGGGCTGTACGCGCCTGCCGCGGATGCATCGAGAGCGCTGGCGGCGTCGGGGTCAGCGGGTGGCGCCGAGTTCAGCGAGGCACGCGAGCTAGCCGCCTGGAAGGCCAGAGTGACCCAGGGCTGGCCCGCGGTCCGGGTCGAGCATGTCCATGCGGCTGAGGACGGCAATCTGAGTCCGGGCGGTCAGCTGACCGTGCGGGCCAGCATCGCGCTGGGCGAGCTTGCGCCGGACGATGTCCGCGTCGAGGTGGTATACGGCCGCGCCGGTGACGCGGACGAGATCGTCGACCCTGCGTGCGCGGCGCTCGCCCTGGACAGTGGCCCAGGGCCGGACCGGGTAGCCAGATTCGTGGGATCGGCTCAGCTCGGCCAGCCAGGGCCGTTCGGCTACACGATCCGGGTGCTGCCGGAGCACCGGCTGCTGTCCGGGCCAGCAGAGCTCGGCCTCGTCACCTTTCCCGGCCCGCCGGCCGGAATGGTCAATGGCGATCTGCGATGAGGCTGCGCCGAAGGTAGCGGCCGTTTCCGGGTATAACGCCGGCTGGCTGCTTTCTGGCGGCAAGCCGTCACCGTCGTGTTGTGGCCGCCGTTCCCAGGGACATGACCGGTCAGTCGCGGAATTTCCGCACGGGCCAGTGAGAACGCCAGCAAACTCAAAGGCAATGTGACATCCTGTGATAGGGCGACGTCGATCTGTGACGATCACGGATCGTTACGTTCTGCTAACAGGCCATTACCACCGAGTGCGAGAGGACTCCTTCGTGCGAACTCAGATCAAGCCGGACAACCGCCTGCTCACTCCCGCCGAGGTCGCGGCGATGCTGCGCGTGGACCCGAAGACGGTGACCCGGTGGGCGCGCGGCGGGAAGTTGTCGTCGATCCGCACGCCTGGCGGGCACCGCCGGTACAGCGAGCGTGAGGTGCGTAGCTTCCTCAACAGCTGGCAGGGTGTTTCGCTGCCGCGCTCAGCAGCCGACTGATTCCGGGGCAAGCATCGCGGCGGGTAACGGGGGTCGTCCCTCCGGGCCGCCACCGCAGAGGGTTGATCCGGCATCAGCGCTAGTCAGTTCGCCAGCCCGAGTACGGGCCGGCGAACTGACTGCGTTACCGGCCGATTGCGCCCACTCCCGCTCTCGTAAGATCGGCCCAGCGGAGGGCTCGGGATCGTCCCCGGCTTGAACCCGCGGAAGCTCGGGGCGTCGTCCCCCGGTTGCTAGCTGCGAGGGAGTGGGCCCATGGGCGAGCTGGTCGCCATCGACATCGACCAGACCGTTGCCACGCTGCGGCTGAACCGGCCGCCGATGAACGCGCTCAACGGTGCGATCCAGGCCGAGCTCGCCGGCGCGGCCGCCGAGGTTGACTCCGATGCAACGGTCCGGGCGGTCGTGCTGTATGGCGGCGAAAGGCTCTTCGCGGCCGGCGCTGACATCAAGGAAATGGCCGACACCAGCTACGCGCGAATGGCCGCGGACTCGCGGCGCCTGCAGGGCGCATTGAACGCCGTTGCGTCGATCAGCAAACCAGTAGTCGCAGCCGTCACCGGCTACGCTCTTGGCGGCGGGCTCGAGCTAGCGCTGTGCGCGGACTTCCGGGTACTCGGCGAGAGCGCCCAGGTCGGCCAGCCAGAGATCCTGCTCGGGCTCATTCCTGGCGCCGGCGGCACGCAGCGACTGCCGCGGCTGATCGGCCCGGCGCGGGCCAAGGACCTCATCTTCTCCGGGCGTTTCGTCCGTTCGGCCGAGGCCCTGGCGATCGGGCTCGCCGACCAGGTAGTACCTGACGGACAGGTCTACGAGGCGGCCTGCGCGCTCGCAGCCCGGTATGCGGCCGGGCCCCCGGTCGCGCTGGCAGCGGCCAAGCACGCCATCGACGCAGGCCTCGGCACCGACCTGGCGACAGGCCTGGAGATCGAGCGGCTCGGCTTCACCGGGCTGTTCGCGACCGACGATGCGCGCGGCGGGATGCGCAGCTTCGTGGAGAATGGTCCGGGGAAGGCCAGCTTCAGCGGGAACTAGCCGGCGCACTGGTGCCGGGCGAGGCGGACGAGGTGGACTTTGGCGACCTGGATGCGGCAGTGACGATGGAATCAGCCGACGGCCCGTCGCTCGACATGGTGACGGCCGCCTTGCGCGCGGACAGCAGCGATATCGCGATCTATGCCAAGGTGCTGACCGAGTCGCTCGGTGAGTCGCTGCCGCCAGACCGTGTCCAGGTCGACCGCGACCGGTCGGTTTCAGACCGGATGAAGGGCCGGCCAGGCCAGGTGACCAAGATCACGATCCGGCTCGGCGATCAGGTGCTGACACTGCGGCTCACCGGCGGCGCCCCGGTTGCGGAGGTCTGCCGCGAGGTCCGCGGTGTCGTGCTGTCACGGCAGACCGTCCCGCTCGGGCAGTGGGCTGCTGAGCTGGCGAAAGCGCTGGTCAGTCACGCCGAGCAGAACGCTGACACCGCGGAGGCGCTACGACGCCTGGTCGCGGGCGGCCAGTAGTCCGCACGCACGGATGAGCCCGCTGCCCGCTCGCGCCGTACGCTTAGAGCCATGAGCGCCCGCTCGGGGGAGATGCTGGGCCCGTACCTGCTGCGCGAGCTACTGGGCGAGGGCGGCATGGGCACGGTGTACCTTGCCAGCGGCCCGGATGACCGGCCAGTCGCCGTCAAGGTGCTCCGCCAGGGGGCACCTGGCGAGCAGACGGCCCGCCGGCGCCTCGCCCGCGAAGTCGACACCATGCGGCGGGTGCACAGCCCGTTCGTCGCTGAGGTGCTCGACGCTGACGTTGACAGCGATCCGCCGTACATCGTCACGCAGTACGTGGCCGGCCGCACCCTCGAAGACGTGGTGGCAGCCGACGGCCCGCTGACCGGGCCGTGCCTGGCGTCGCTTGCGTGCGGCCTGGCGGCTGCCCTGGTCGCCATCCACGCCGCCGGTGTCGTGCACCGGGACCTGAAGCCCGCCAACGTGATGCTCGTTGAGGGCGAGCCAGTGGTGATCGACTTCGGCATCGCGCAGGCGCCGGATTCGACCCGGCTGACGATGACCGGCATGTTCATGGGTACTCCTGGCTATCTGGCACCCGAGGTCATCGAGGGCGGCGACAGCACCGCAGCCGCGGACGTGCATTCCCTCGCGGCCACCCTGGCGTACGCGGCCACCGGACGGCCTCCGTTCGGCACCGGTCAGTTCCAGGCGATCTTCTACCGGATCGTGCACGGTCGGCCCGATCTGGACACCCTCCCTGAGCCGCTGCGGCCCATCGTGCTCGCCGGCCTGGCCACGGAGCCGGCCGGCCGGCCGACAGCTGCCGAGCTGGCCTCGCAGGTAGCTGCCCTCAGCCCGGAGAGTCTCGTGCCGGCGCCGCCCCAGGTGCTCGCTGGTGGGCCGTCGGCATACCAGCCGCCCTGGCAGCTAGCGCAGACGTCAGCCGACCTCCCGCTGACGCCTGACGGCACTAACTTGACGCTGCCCCCTGCTCCTGGCGTGGCAGGACTCGCTGTGCCTGCCGTCCGTACGCCGTTCGCTGGTACCAGGCCGCTGGCAGTCCCGGGCCAGGACGGCTTTGCCGACCTGCTCCCGCCGGTTCGCTACCAGCACGCCCCGGTGCCAGCCCGACGGCAGGGCTCGCCGGACAAGACGCCTGGTGTGCCCGGTCCGCCGCGGCCACTCCTGGTGCTCGCGACAATGCTCGGCCTCATCGCGGTCGGGGTGCTCTTTCCGGTCGCCGGAGTAGCGGCCGTTCTCAGCGGGCTTGTCCTGCTCCGCGCGGCAGACCTCACGGCGGGGCGGCTTAGCCGGCGCCAGACAGGCCAGGCCGGGCCGAGTTCTCGACTGGGCAACGCGCTGTCTGCCACGGTGTTCTATCCGTGGGCGATTCTCCGCTCGGCACTGAGATTCGTGCTCCTGTCGCCGTTGGCGCTGCTGTGCGCAACAGTCGCGGCCGTGCTCGCGGTGCTGGCGACCGGCTCTGCGCAGCTGCCGCGAGACATCAGCTACGCAGCAGGCGCCCTGCTGGGGTGCTACTGTCTCGGCCCCGGCTCGGCGGCCTGCCGCCGCCCGCTGAGCAAGTTCTACGGCCACGTCGCCCGCTCGGCCCCTGCCGCCGTGCTCGGCACGGTCGGCCTGGCCGCCGTCGCCGTCGCGCTCGCCGGTGCCGCGCTCACCCTGGCTCCCGGCTACTGGCCGGATGCGCACCTCGGCAATCAGCTGCACAGCGCGGCGACCGGGCACCCGTCGTTCACGAACGTCGCCGACGTCGGCAGGCGGGTGTGGCACTGGCTCGGCAGCCGGATCCCCTGACGCTCCGCTACACGCCCGGACCCGTCAGAAACCCGGTGTACGCCCCCGGCCCCGGCGGTCAGCCGGCCAGCGGCACGCCGTCCGCCCCGGCGGCACGCGCCGCCACTGGCGGGCCGCCGAGCCGCCGGCTCGCCCGGATCGCGACCGGCAGCGGGCGGACCAGTCCGCGCGCTACCACTTCGTTGGCGAGCCTGACCCGCCGGTTGGGGCCCTCGGGTATCCGCAGCTTCTGGTACAGCCGGAGCAGATGCTGCTTCACGGCGGCCTCTGTCACGACCAGGTCGGCGGCGATGTCGCGCGCGGTCGACGGCGCGACAAACGCCTCGTCGCTGATCGCGGGCTTGCACAGCGCCGTGACGACGTCGAGTTCGCGGCGGGTCAGCTCAGGGATCGACGACCGGCGCGGGTCGGACTCGGGCACGGTGTCCTCGACGGGCAGTCCGCTGACGCGGCAGCGCTGTGTGCCAAAAGAAATCACGTCGCCGTTGTCCAGCAGCCGCTGCGCGACGACCCGGCCGTTTACCCGGGTGCCGTGCCGGGATAACCCGAGGTCGCTTACGTAGGCGTACGGTCCGCGGCGGATGATCTCAGCGTGCAGCGTGGAGACGCTTGGGTCGTCGAGACGGACGTCCACGCGCTGCCCGCGCCCGACGGTCGTGACGTCGGGGCTGAGCCAGATAACGGCGCCAGTGCTCTCGATCTGCAGGTAGGGGGTGTCCATGTCGCTCCTGGTTCCATGACCGGTCAGCAAGGCGGGTATTACCTCTGGGTTACCCAGCCTGAGCCCGCTCATTCCGATAGAGCCGGTGCTCGTGCCGGCCGAATCAGGCCGCTACTACACTGCCTTGCGCTGGCAGGACGACCCCGCAACTCCTGCCGTGCAGCTAGGAGGGACGATGGCGCGCGTGCCGGCCAGGGGTCTGGCCGATGTGGCTGGCGCGTCCACCGCGAGCGACGTCGATGGCCTGACGAGCCCGCGCCTGCTGATCCGACCGGATAACGAGTACATCGGCGAGCGCGGCCCGCGCTCGGTGCCGCTCGGTGCCCAGTGAAGCACTCGGCGAAGGCGATGGCCCGGCAAGACCGGGTGCGTGCGGCAAGCGCTCAGCAGCCTTCTGGGGGTTTCCGGGGGTCGTCTCCTCGGGCTACGCGTCTGACGGCGCAGCTGCCGTACGGGATCGTGCTCGCCGGGGTAGTGGCCGGCCTCGCGACCATCCGCAGCGGTGACCTCGCGGTCCGGGGCGGTACGTTGGTAATGGCCGGCTCGCTGCTGGCGGGTGCGCTGGTCAGGCTGGTGCTGCCGGAGGGCAAGGTCGGGATGCTCTCCTCGCGTCAGCGCCTCGTTGACGCCGCCGTGCTCGCGACGCTCGGCGTGGGGCTATTGATAGCCGGCCTGATCGCAAAGGTGCCTGGCTCCTGAGGGCTGGCGGGCCGGGTTGAGGAAGGGAAGCGCGAACCGCATGTCCAAGATCAAGGTAGTGAACCCCGTCGTCGAGCTCGACGGTGACGAGATGACGAGGATCATCTGGCAGTTCATCAAGGATGAGCTGATCTTGCCGTATCTCGATATCAGTCTTGAGTACTACGACCTGTCGATTCAGAACAGGGACGCCACCGACGACCAGGTGACGATCGACTCGGCCGAAGCGATCAAGCGTCACGGCGTCGGCGTCAAATGCGCCACGATCACTCCCGATGAAGACCGGGTCACCGAGTTCGGCCTGAAGAAGATGTGGAAGTCGCCGAACGGAACGATTCGCAACATCCTTGGCGGCGTGATCTTCCGAGAGCCGATCGTCATCTCGAGCATTCCGCGGTTCGTGCCCGGCTGGACGCAGCCCATCGTGATCGGACGGCACGCGCACGGCGATCAGTACCGCGCGACCGACTTCGTGGTACCTGAGCCCGGCACCGTGCATATCTCGTACACCCCGGCCGCAGGTGGCGAGCGCCGGGACTACGAGGTCGCTGTCTTTCCTGGCAGCGGTGTCGCCATGGCCATGTACAACTTCGACGACTCCATCCGCGACTTCGCGCGCGCGAGCATGCGGTACGCGCTCAATCGCAGCTTCCCGTTGTACCTGTCGACAAAGAACACCATCCTCAAGGCCTACGACGGCCGGTTCAAGGACATCTTCGCTGAGGTCTTCGAGAGCGAGTTCAAGTCTGAGTTCGAAGCGGCTGGGATCTTCTATCAGCACAGGCTCATCGACGACATGGTCGCCCAGGTGATCAAGGGCAATGGCGGCGTTGTCTGGGCGTGCAAGAACTACGACGGCGACGTGGAGTCGGATATCGTCGCCCAGGGCTACGGCTCGCTCGGCCTGATGACCAGCGTCCTGATGACCCCGGACGGCCGGACGATCGAGGCCGAGGCTGCGCACGGCACGGTGACCCGGCACTACCGCCAGTATCAGCAGGCAAGCCAACGTCGACCAACCCGATTGCGTCGATCTTCGCCTGGACACGCGGGCTCGCGCACCGCGGGAAGCTGGACGGCACGCCCGGCGTAACCATGTTCGCTGACCTGCTGGAACGCGTGTGCATCGAGACCGTGGAGAGCGGGAAGATGACCAAGGACCTGGCGCTGCTCGTGGGCGGCGCGACGCCGTACCTGACCACCGAGGAATTCCTGGCGGCACTGGACGCCAACCTGCGCGCTGCCATAGCCGCGTCCTGAGTTCAGCCCTAAGGAGACTACGTCAATGGCCCGCACAGGGAAGGTAACGGTTGTCGGCGCCGGGTTCTACGG
>Ga0126381_100010554_pt1 | contig 10407 bp, 6 predicted proteins | sample PanSoiMetPlot_28_FD_96465 | JGI IMG/M metagenome (GOLD analysis project Ga0126381, IMG submission 96465) | Tropical forest soil microbial communities from Panama - MetaG Plot_28 | ecosystem: Environmental > Terrestrial > Soil > Tropical forest > Bulk soil | place: Panama | collected 2016-02-17 | reverse complement strand
TGGATGGATTCAAAGAACTGAAAATGAATTCAGGCAAGAGCCAGGATTTCATCGGAGGGCGTTTGACCCCACTGGCTACGGAAGCCGAGGGGGCGCGGATACATGCCGGTTTCAACGTCAATCGTAGCGTTCTACTCGCGACCGTTGCCCTATTCGTTTTGTTGGCTGCAGTGGTGTTCCTGGTTCCGGTCATAGCCCCAAGACAAGCCCCCGAGCTTTTGGCGGTCGCGACATTGATCATTTTTATCACGGGCCCGCTTGGTGAAGTCGTAATGGCTTATCCGACGCTCAATCAAGCATTGGAAGCGATAAAAGAAATCGAGCGCATCGAGCAACGGCTGGATGCGCCAGATCAATCTGGGGTGGTCGAGTCCGTTACGAAGGGTGAGGCAAGTGTCACATTTAGCGAAATCGATTGTCAACGGATCACCTTTTCTTATCGGGATGATCATGGGCAAACCTCTTTTTCGCTTGAGCCTTTCGATTTTAAGATAACTCCGGGGGAGTTGGTCTTTATCACCGGCGGGAATGGGAGCGGTAAGTCGACCTTTCTCAAGATTCTGGCCGGTCTGTACACACCTGCCAGCGGAGAGATCTTTATCAACAGTATTGCTGTTCGACCCCAGAATCGCCAAGCCTATCGAAACCTGTTCTCCCCAATCTTTTCCGATTTCCATCTGTTCGACCGCGCTTATGGTCTCAAAGAGATTAACCAGGAGCGCTTGACCCAACTCCTGACGATCACCGAGCTCAGTCAAAAGACCTCGATTAATGATGGTGCGATCTCCAACATCGATCTCTCAAGTGGCCAGCGAAAGCGCCTTGCGCTAGTCCTGGCTTTACTCGAGGATCGTCCGGTTTTTCTCTTCGACGAATGGGCCGCCGAGCAAGATCCTCCATTTCGTCGTAGATTTTATAGAGAAATTCTTCCTGAGCTTAAGCAGCAAGGTAAAACGGTGGTCGCAGTAACCCATGACGATGATCACTACGATGTGGCCGATCGGGTCCTAAAAATGCAATTCGGCAATTTTGTTCGTTCGTAATTGTCTCACCGAGTGGCTATTATTCGGGCTTCAAATGAAAAAATATCTGGTCGGCTGCATCCTCGGTCTTGCTCTATGCGCAACCGGTTTGGCTCAGGACATTCGGCTTAGTAAGATTTACTCAAAAGCGATCAGACCAGATTGTACCCGATTCGTATACGTCTTTTCGGCCAGAAACAACACGCGCCATCGGCTTAACCTGGTTGGTTTCGGACAATTACTCGATGCCAAAATGGACGCCTTGGACCAGCGATACGTGTCTTTCGAGACTCCTGCTGGCCAGACTAGCGAGTGCGCAATCGAATCGGACCTGGCACCTGTGTACTGCGAAGAGACGCCCGGGAAAACGTGTTTTTATAAGCTGAAGCTAGAAGACAACGCTTTAAGAAGACCGCTAGAATATATGGGAGAGATCAAGGGCCCGATCACCCGTAAACCGGCATACTGAAGGTTACCTCGCAGGTGTAATCACTGGAACCGGGGACGGAGTGGACACAGGCGAGGGGTTTATCTGCGGAGTGGCTATAGGGGTCGCATTTATCGCTGGCGTCGGCACAGTAACCGGCGCCAGGTGCTGCGGGTTGATCTCAGTCGATGAAGGTACCTTAGGAACTTCGGGTTCTTGATAAGGCGAAGGGCTCGCGTTAGCAGCTGGCGATGGGGAGGGGAATGGAAAGTTTGCCGAGGGCAATGGCAAGGTCGAACCGGTGTCGAGGATCAGGGGGAGGCCGTTTTGCGCGCCGATCACCACAACTTTGGCATTATCTGACCTCGCCAAATCAAGGGTCGCTTCAATTCCCTTCCAGCGCAGAAAGTTTTCTGAAATTCCGGGAGTGACGATGCTTTGAAAATCACGAATGCCCTCGGCTTCGATCCTTTTTCGCTCAGCCTCTTTTTTCGCTACTGACAAGACATAGTCATATTGGAGCGAGTTCTGAAATTGGGTGACTTTCGCCTCGATAGCGTTTCTCAGTCCCGCGGGAATATCGACATCTGTGATCAGGATATTGTCGACAGCGATGTACTTGCCGCTCATGTCCTCCACGGCCCGGACGACTGCTCTTTGCAGGATTAGTACGTTGGTTGAGTAGATCTGGTCGATGGGCGTATTGCCCACGACCTCACGCAGCGCCGTCTGGGTTTCGGGAATCACGATCTTTTGCGCGTAATCTGGCCCGATTTCTTTTTGCAGGAGGCCCAAACCTTCGAGCCGAGGCCTCCATCGGACAGAGGTGTTGAACTGGACCGTTAGACCATCCGCGCTGATGACCGAATATCGATAGGTCAATTGTTGGATGCGGATGTCGTAGTCAAAGATGGTGTCCCAGGGCAACTTGAACTGAATGCCTTCTCTGCGGATGTGCCGAGTATCAGTGCCTCCGAAAAGCAAGCTGTAATAGACCCCCGCATGGCCGGACTGAATATTGACCACACAGTATGGCCATAACAAAGTCACGCCAAAGCACAGGAGAAAGACCCCGAAAATGATCTTTAACGTATGCCGTTCATACCACTGCCTTGATCGAGATACACGACCGGGCGGTGCATTTACGGACATAGATGCAACGTCTTAAGTCCGAGGCCAGCAGTAAGGCGCGTTCTACCCGTCATTTCGGTAGTGGTGGGGTGGAGTCGCTCGATTGTCTCCAGCGGCTGCCAGGAGCAGAAGTCCGATAAACGGAGTAAACAACAGCGAGCAAATGAAATACCCCCAGAACCGGAGTGGACGGCTTGTCCCAAGAAACGCCACGAAAAAACAAAACACCAAATAGAAAAAGGCAAAGATCATAGTTCTAGGCCCAAAACTCTAGCCGGCGCCGCTGGTTGCGTGAGCCGGCTATTATCAAGGAACAGACGATTTTTGTAAATTAGCTCGCCGCGCTCGGCTCGGCTTTCCCTTTCGCCGCAACCAGTTTCCCTTCCTCGAACATCTTGGCGAAGTATTCCCGAACGGTTTTCGGATCGAAATCCAGGAAGGTTCCACCGGAGGCGAAATGCTGAAGGAATACCTTGCCGACAGCGTAGGTAAATGCCGCCGAACTGGTCGGCATGGCCAGAAGGGCTACTAAAGGGCCGACCACAGGAACGAATTTGAACGCGCTAAAACCGGTGACGGCGCCAACAACTGGTGCGCTCACGCCCCCGAGCAAGCTGGCGCAAATGTTCTTGATACGATCTTCGCGAAACGGGACCTCATACAGATCGGCCAATTGTTTCAGCATCCGAATCTGTACGGCTACGGTGGCTGCAGCGTCCAGAAGCGGTAGAGGAATGGCTCCCGCACCTAAACTCCAAAGGACATTATGCCTGATGATCTGTTCGGCCGTTTCTTCTTTAGAAACGTCGCTCTTGGGGGCTTCAAGGGCGCCCTGGGTCGGGACAGTACTTGCTCTGGTTACCATAAGAATTGGTGTTTCTACCTTAGTCTCTACCTTATAGAGTAATGAATCTGAGAAAAGCTAGAAAAATGCGCGTAAATATGCGCCAGCAATCGCCGGACGCAACCCGATGTTAACCTTAAACTGCGATCTGGCCACTCAATTGGTCCTGATGATCCCTCGGTTCGAGTTTCTCGGAGTCCCTTGGTCGCTAATGCCTGGGTGTCTCTCTTCATCGCCGCACGGTTTCTCGCCGCGTTGACCTGCTTAGTACGAAGAAAAACACCGGGGTCAGGATCAGGCCAAACACCGTCACACCGATCATACCGCTGAAAACTGCCGTACCCAATGCCTGCCGCATTTCTGCTCCAGGGCCAGTCGCGATCACTAATGGAACGACCCCGAAAATAAAGGCCACCGACGTCATTAGAATTGGACGGAGCCGGATCCGGCACGCTTCCACGGCGGCTTCAGTTCGGCTTTTGCCCGATTCTCGCTCGGTACGAGCAAACTCCACAATTAAGATGGCGTTCTTGCACGCGAGTCCGACCAGAACGATGAACCCGATCTGCGTGAAGATGTTATTGTCAGACCCGCGAAAATACACTCCGCCGATCGCGGACAAGAGACAGGTCGGTACAATCAAAATCACGGAAAGAGGCAACGACCAGCTTTCGTATTGAGCAGCTAAAGCGAGAAACACTACGAGAACGCTCAACGGAAATATATAGATGGCAAGATTGCCGCTCTCGATCTCTTGATAGCTAAGGCCCGTCCATTCGTAGCCCATTTGCGCCGGTAGAATTTGCTGGGAAAGCTTCTCCATCGTAGCAATGGCTTGGCCTGAGCTAAAGCCGGCTACGCTACTGCCAAAGAAATCAGCCGCTGGGAAAAGATTGTAATGGGTGATGCGGTCCGGGCCGGTAACCGCCTGAACGTCGGCTATGGTGCCCAATGGCACCATTTTGTTTTGCGAATTTCGCGTATAAAGCCGGCCAATTTGATCCGCCTGCGCTCTGAAATCGCTACTGGCCTGGACGTTTACTTGGTAAGTGCGGCCGAGAAAATTGAAGTCATTAACATAGGTCGCGCCAAGATACGTCTGTAGCGTGTCGAAAACGCTTGAGATCGGTACCCCGAGTCGCTGTACTTTTGCCCGGTCGATGTTGACAAAGAGTTGGGGTACTTCCGTACGCAGCGGTGTGTAAACCTGAGCCAAGCCGTGTTGTAGGTAAGCAGCACCCATCAATTGGTTCGAGACCGCCTGCAGTTCTCCTAGGCCCAAGTTGCCGCGATCCTCGATCTCCAGCTGGAATCCTCCGGTTGAACCGATTCCTTGTACCGGCGGAGGCGGGAAGGTCGACACCATTGCTTCTTGAATACCTGCGGTCTTGCGTCCGACGTCCGCAAGGATTGCGTTCATGCTCTGGTTTGGAGTGTTTCTATCCTTGGCAGGCTTCAGAATGATAAAAAGCGTGCAGGCGTTTGATTGGGTTGCACCGCTGAGGATGGAGAAACCGCTGATCGCAACCGTGTGCGCTATCCCGGGCACAGTGCGGAGGACATCCTCTATTTTCACTCGTACAGCCTCGGTCCGATCCAAGGATGCGGCATCGGACAATTGAGCTCCCATTAATAGAAATCCCTGATCCTGGGTCGGAATAAAACCAGTGGGCGTAGCTTTGAACCCAAAGTAAGTAAGTACTAAAAGACCAGCGTAAATGATTAGCGCAACGATGGTGAACCGAAGGATTCGTTTTATCAGGTTAGCGTACGCTTCGGCGCCGCGGGAGAAAGCCCGGTTAAATCCCGTAAAAAACCATCCGGCTGCACGGTCAACCATCCGGGTGAACAAGTCCTTTTTGGCGTCTGATTTTTGGAGCAGTAACCCGCAAAGAGCGGGGCTGAGGGTGAGGGAGTTGAACGCTGAGATGATAGTGGCAGTGGCGATGGTAACAGCAAATTGCCGATAAAACTGACCAGTGATACCCGGCAACAGCGCCGAGGGCACAAAGACGGCAGTCAGGACCACCGCAACCGTGATCACGGGCGCACCCACTTCGTCCAATGCTTTCCGCGCGGCGTCCTTGGGCAGCAGACCCTCTGCGATATGTCGCTCGCAGTTCTCCACGATGACAATGGCGTCATCGACCACAATCCCGATTGCGAGCACTACTCCGAAGAGAGAGAGCGTATTGAGAGAAAAACCCAGACAGTAGAGGGCAGCGAATGAACCAATTAACGAGACGGGAACCGAAATGAGGGGAATGATAGCGGCCCGCCAGGTCTGCAGAAAGATCAAGACGACCAATACCACCAAACAAATCGCGACTATCAGTGTGTGCACCACCTCGTCTAGCGAGGCGATCACGAAAGCAGTAGTGTCATAATCAATGGCATAGGCCAGTCCGGGATTAAAGTGCTGAGCTAGCTCTTCCATCTTTTGCCGGACGCGCGCCGAGGTCGCAACCGCGTTAGCGCCAGCTTGCAGCGAAACTCCCAAGGAGACCGTGGGTTTGCCGTCTAAGTAAGAAGTTACGCTGTAATCCTTGGCGCCGAGTATGACCGTTCCAACATCGCGAATTCGGACCAATTGCCCATTGTTTCCGGTCTTAATAATGATGTTGGCGAACTGGTCAGGACTAGTCAGACGTCCTAGAGCACTGACGGAAAGCTCCAGCAGCGTGCCTTTTGGTGCCGGTGGCGCGCCGATAGTCCCCGCTGCCACCTGAATGTTTTGAGTTTGAATTGCCTGAAGGATATCGTCGACGGTTAGACCAACGCCGGCCATGCGATCCGGGTTCAACCAAACGCGCATGCTGTATTCTCGAAGCCCGAATGGCTGCACACTGCCGACGCCCGAAACCCGCTTGAGAGGATCTACTAGCTGAAGCTCGGCATAATTACTGAGATACTCGGCATCGTACTTTCCATCAGGAGAGAGCAGATTGATGAGCAGCATGAAATTGGGCGAACTCTTCTGCGCAACCACGCCAATCTGGCGGACCATTTGCGGCAATAACGGTAGAGCAATGGCGACCTGGTTCTGAACCAGGACCTGCGCGATATCCGGGTTTGTCCCCTGCGCAAACGTAACGGTAAGCGTCATCGCTCCGTTGTTGGTTGACTGAGAAGACATGTACAACATGCCACTGACCCCATTGATTTGTTGCTCTATCGGAGTCGCTACCGTGTCCGCCACGGTCTGAGCATTTGCTCCGGGGTAGAAGGTAGAAACCACCACGGTGGGAGGGACTACGTCCGGGTACTGTGCGATTGGCAGGAAAAACGCGGTGATCCCTCCCGCCAGAACGATCAGCATTGAGAGAACCGACGCGAAAATCGGCCGATCAATGAAGAAGTATGAGAATTTCATTCACCGGCTCTGGCAGCTAAGGTTGCGTGTTAGCCGAGGGCGAAGCGGAGGCTCGCGTCGCCGGCACCGAGTTGGTCTGGGCTCCAGGACTTGGACCTGGTTGCGCCATCGATATCTGTCGTCGAAGCGTTCCCGCGAAATCGGCCATGTTTCCTTCCTTTGGGATCACGGGGGCTCCAGGCCGTAGCCGTACGACGCCGTTAACGACAATCCGATCTTCTGCCGCAATCCCTTCGGTGACTTCTCGTAGCCCGTCGAAAATGGCGCCCAATTTCACGGGTTTCGCGGTAGTGATATTGTCAGTTCCGACCGCGTAAACAATCGGCTGGCCCTGGTCATAGGCAACGCAGAGATCCGAAATTAAGAGGCTTTTGTATTTTGGACTAGCCGCAATCCGAACCTGAGCAAACAGGCCGGGACGCAAGACACGATCTTTGTTGGCAAAAACCCCACGTACCCGGATGGTGCCAGTATTCGGATCCACCTGATTGTCTACAAAATCGACGACCCCTTTATGTGGGAAATCATTTTCATTGGCTAGCTGCATTTCGATCGGCGTTTGGCCTCCCTTTGGCAGAATGATCTTCCCGGTACGAACCATTTCCTGGTAGGTCAGCAATCCGCGTTCGTCGACGTTCACGTAAACGTAAACCGGATCGATTGAAACCACCGTGGTGAGTACTCCGCTGCTGCTACTGTCCCCTCCGGTGATCAGGTTGCCTATGGTGTAATTGTAGATGCTAGCTTGGCCATCAATCGGAGAACGGATCTGGGTAAACTCGAGGTTAAGTCTGGCCGTTTCCAAGGCTGCCTGATTCCCGAGCAAAGTGGCATTGGCTTGATTTCGGTTCTCGAGTTGAGTCTGAAAGCTCTGAGCGTCAAGGACGTTGGTTTGGAAGAGCTTCTCCGCTCGCTGATAGTTGCCAATAGCGAGCGCTAACTGAGCTTTTGCCTGGTCAACGTTGGCTTGGGCCTGATCGACGGCCGCCTGGTATGGACGTGGATCGATTACAAAGAGAAGGTCGCCGGCTTTAACGATTGCTCCCTCTTGGAATGACACTTTGGACAGGTAACCGCTAACCCGAGCGCGAATATCGACGCTCCCGACCGCCGCTGTGTTTCCCGTGTACTCCTGATAGTTTACCACCTCTTTTGCCACAGGTTTCGCGACGGTAACTTCGGTTGCGGGCAAGGTCGGGGTTGCTTGGTTCTGCGGACGGCAACCGCACAAGGTTAGCGCGGTCGCGATCGCCATGGTCCATGCGCTAGTCTCCAAAGCGCGTCGGGAACGGCAAATTGAAGAAAATGGATCCCTCACGAAGTGTCCGGTTTAATTGATCCACACTTCCGGGCAGTCAGCCTTATAGGTCAGCCAATGCACTGGACTGCACGCTCGCGCGGCGAGCTAATCTCTTACACTAAAGCGCTTTTAAGAAGCAAACAAATTGGACGCGAATCTGCCCCCGAAACCCGAAAGACGTGCCGCGATGCGGCAGCTTCCGGAGAGCGTCACAATCTGTGCGTTGAACGAACCTGAACCCTTCGGCTGAGTAAATGTTGTTGGCGGGCACTTCGGTCCCTTAGCCGTTAGGAAATCAAACAAACTAGGAAACGCCCATTCATCGCAAGTCCTGCATTGTTAGCCAGTCGGGAATTTAACGCTTCGCAATATTTTCGCGCATACCCGAGGCTTCTATCCGTGTCACATGCAGCTCGTTCTTTGCGTGGGCGAATGCCTCGGAACCCCAACCTCTCTAATGATAATGACCCGATGATCAAGGTTAGAAGAAGCAGTGAGGAGGGTCACGTCTTGCTAAATAGCAGTATGTCACAGAGCGATGGGTAAATCCGGACGGACCGTCATTCTCTCATTTCGGCGCCTTACTCGTATTTAGTCTTACCTTTCTGCCTTTGCGTCTTTGCGTGAGATTTTTTCTGTTTTGCGTTTTTGGCCTTGGCCGACGTAGCTAAAGGGGGAGATGGGGCGAAGTCTGCTTTTCGCCACCATTCCGATTCCTCTATCTGCGTTCATCTGCGGTTCTCTCGTCTAGGTTGCTTGGCATCCATTCGCGGTTAGCTTTGTTGCTCCCGGATTTCATGACTGGCAAAGGAATTAGCAGCCTGTTTTATCGTTCGACGCTCGCCGCGTTGATGGCCTTAACGACGTTGACCGTGTTTCTGGTATTCGCCTTGACGCTTCGAGGTCAGAACGCACCAGGCACACCGTCGCCGAGCACGACCCCATCCCCATCACCTTCTCCCAAAACGAAGGCGTCGCCAGCACCCACCAGACCGGCGCCACCTCCTAAACCGTATGCGACCGCGTACGGTAAGCCCTGGCCATCTCCGTCGCCGAGTCCGTCGGTGCAATTGGCGCCCGACCTGATACCGGACCCCCAGCATGTGCCGGTCCCAACGCCGCCTCCACCGGCCACGAACGACTTGTTGCCGGAAAACAAACCGCTTCCCACCCCGGTAGGACCGCAACCCAGCGAACCAGATCTTCTGCCATCAACCCCGACCCCGGGGCCGTCTCCTGTTGGTTCGGCTACACCGCATGCAACTCCTCCTCTAGTGACCTCGACATCGAAAAAGTTGGCAGAACAAGTTCTGAAAGAAAAAATGAGGTTCCGGCAGATTGAATCCGCGGCGGAACGTGATCCGCATGCGATCGAACTGTGGAACACTGCCAACCAGCAGTACACGATGGAGTACCGTCGGGAATGGCAACGCCTCTATTACGTTTATGTCTGCGATATGATGCGCAAGTTGGATCCGACTCTTAAGGAATTGATCGACAGTTGGGAACAAACCCATCTCAGCGCGCAATCCTTGCATAACTCGAGACCAACGGTACCGCGGGATGAGCTTCGCGGCCCGGCGGAGAGCCAAACCAGGTGAGATGCCGGCCCCCGTGGAGCGTTGCCTCGCTTGCGAGGCCGACCGGGAACGTCTATTTAAGGTTTTCCAACGCGTGTCGCTGTGAAGTTTGCGCAGCTCACGAGGAACCTTCGCTAAAAAGAGACCCTTATGAATCCTAGGAAACGAACTTTTGTCGCTTTAATAAGCTGCATGGCTGCAGCTAGCGCATTTCCGGCTGTTGGGCACACTGACCCGATCTCCGAACTTCGAGCTGCCTCCGTGTTCAAAGATGCCGACTTGGCTAAGTTGTCGGGAGGCGACGTTCTCGCTAATCGAGGACCGGCGATGCGTTTTTCGCGGGGGTTATCAGTAGAAAGCGCATATGTTGTGCATGTGCCGGTAAAAGCTACGGTCGGCCTCCTGCAAAATTGGAATCCGACCCGCCATTCGGAACTGAAAGTTTACCTGAGTGGAGATCTTTCCGGAAAAGGGCCGGGCGAGTTTCAAAGTCTGAGCACTGCGCCTGGCAATTCGTCGGTCAAAGCTTTCGTTGATGCGACGGAGAGACTCCCCGGAGATCCGTCGAAGCTTCAGCTCAGCGCTGCGGAGGTGAAAGAATTTGCTCCCGGTTCCGGCTCAGAAGGGGGGATCCCGGCGCCCGTCGTCGCGTTTTGGAGCCAAGTATTGTCGCAGCGAGTGAAAGGCTTTATGTCCGGCGGTCTGTCATCGCAACCTGCCTATCAAACGG
>Ga0126381_100010552_pt1 | contig 10408 bp, 6 predicted proteins | sample PanSoiMetPlot_28_FD_96465 | JGI IMG/M metagenome (GOLD analysis project Ga0126381, IMG submission 96465) | Tropical forest soil microbial communities from Panama - MetaG Plot_28 | ecosystem: Environmental > Terrestrial > Soil > Tropical forest > Bulk soil | place: Panama | collected 2016-02-17 | reverse complement strand
ATGACGCGCTGGAAGAGTTGGTTACCAGGACTCCAGATTCTGAGCGAGTACCAGGTCGCCTGGTTTCCGCGCGATCTAATGGCCGGTCTGGTACTGGCTACCATGCTGGTGCCAGTCGGTATTGCTTATGCGCTGGCTTCAGGCGTTCCTGGAATTTATGGGCTGTATGCCACGATCGTGCCTTTGCTCGCGTATGCGCTTTTCGGTCCAAGCCGTATCCTGGTGCTGGGTCCGGATTCCTCTCTCGCGCCCGTAATTCTGGCGGTCGTCCTTCCTCTCTCCGGTGGTGATGCCAAGCGCGCGGTCGCCCTCGCGAGCATGATGGCGGTGGTGTCGGGTCTAGTGTGCGTGTTGATAGGTGTGTTGCGATTGGGATTCATCACTGAGCTTCTCTCGAAGCCGATTCGCTATGGCTACATGAACGGCATCGCGTTGACAGTGTTGATCAGCCAACTCCCAAAGCTCTTTGGCTTCTCGATTGATGACGCCGGTCCGTTGAGGGATCTGGCTCGGATTACAGAAGGCATCGTCGAGGGGAAAGCGAACTGGACGTCGTTCGCAGTGGGCGCCGGCACTCTCACAGCGATTCTTTTGCTCAAACCCTACAAACGCATCCCGGGCCTTCTGCTCGTGGTCGTCGTCGCGACGATAGTCGTTGGGGTAATGAACCTCGACGCTACCGCCGGCGTAAAGGTTCTAGGTCCGCTGCCCCAAGGACTGCCGTCGTTTGCCCTGCCGATGATTAGTTTTGCTCACCTCACTAAAGTCATTATCGGTGGATGTGCTGTCGCCATGGTGGCTTTCGCCGACACAAGCGTCTTGTCACGAACGTACGCCGCCAAGATGCGCACGCCGGTCGATCCGAATCAGGAGATGATCGGCCTAGGCGCCGCCAATCTCGCCGCCGGCCTTTTTCAAGGGTTCCCGATCAGCAGCAGCTCGTCACGCACACCTGTCGCAGAATCGGCTGGGTCGAAGACGCAGCTCACCGGAGTGGTGGGCGCCGTGGCAGTCGCGCTGCTCTTGATGTTCGCACCCAACCTGCTGAAGGATCTCCCCAGCAGCGCGCTCGCTGCGGTCGTGATCGCTGCCGCCATTGGCTTGTTCGAAATCACAGACCTGCGTCGCATCTTTCGTATTCAGCAATGGGAATTCTGGCTATCGATTGTCTGTTTCGTAGGCGTTGCCGTGTTCGGCGTGATTCCCGGTATCGGGATCGCAATCGTCATAGCGGTAATCGAATTCCTATGGGACGGCTGGCGGCCGCATTTTGCAGTGCTCGGTCGCGTCGATGGAATTCGTGGCTACCACGACATCACGCGCTATCCCGCTGCCCGTCGCATTCCGGGGCTAGTCCTGTTTCGCTGGGACGCACCGCTGTTCTTCGCTAACGCTGAGCTCTTTCACCAGCAAATCCTCGGCGCCATCACGGATTCGCCGACTCCCGTCCGGCGAATTATCGTTACGGCTGAGCCCGTCACCAGCATTGACATTACTTCGGCTGACATGCTCGCCGAGCTCGAGCACACTCTAACTGAATCCAGTATCGAGTTTCGGTTCGCAGAGATGAAGGATCCGGTCAAGGACAAGCTGAAACGCTTCGGACTATTCGATCGCTTTGGTGCTGCACACTTCCATCCGACGATAGGCAGCGCTGTGGACGCCTATCTCCAAGAGCACGCCGTTGATTGGAAGCCTTGATAACGCAACGAATCACTGCTGAATAGCCATTCATAGGACCAAACGGCTGCGCAGTTTCGAAGTTTATTACAGAAGCGATTGCTCGCAGTATTGCTAATCCATTGCTCCCGGATTTAGGCGTACAGGAATCATCGGATAAGGGAATGAATCGGTTCATCATGACAGCTGGGCTCATCTTGAGTTTTGCTTGTCAGCCCTTCGCCAGCGACCACAGAGCACTCGCACGCGTCACTGTTTATTGGCCTAGCGAAGGTTCAGGCAGGTCCGCCGCCTGGAATGACGCACAACTACGCGAGAACCACTGTGCGGTAGATCCAAAGAAGATTCCTTACGGCAGCAACGTAATCTTTGAAGATGCCAAGTGCATAGCGGTAGACAGCGGGCCAGACGTGATCAAGCGCAAAGCCGCACGATCGTCAGGCCATACTCCGGCTGAGCGCAATGCGGTCGTCATCGACCGGTTTTTCAACACGAAGCAAAGGGCACTGGCATGGGCCAGTTCACATCCACATTTCATGATGGTGCGAGTTCAAACGGCAGACACCAAGCCAGCCGCAAACTAGCAGCGGGACGATCGATTCAATGCGGCGCTTCGATACGATCGATCGCCTTGTGCAGTCGCCGGCTCTTTAGCGGGCGCGGCGCAGGTTTTCGGGATCGCCATTTCAGGTTGAGCATTTCGACAAACAACGAGAACGCCATAGCGAAATACGTGTAACCTCTGGGAATGTGAAACCCGATACCCTCCGCGATGAGGTTCACACCGATGAGAAGTAGAAAACTGAGCGCGAGCATCTTGATCGTGGGATGACGTTCGACGAAACCGCTTACGGGGCCAGCGAAGACCATCATGACGATCACCGCCAGGACCACGGCGATGATCATGATGGCAACTTGATCGACCATTCCGACAGCCGTGATCACCGAATCAAGCGAAAACACGAGATCGAGGAGACTAATTTGCACAAGCACAGCCAAGAATGAGGCGATGGCGCGCACGTTTCGATGTTCGTCGTCTCCTTCAATTTGGTCGTGAATTTCGTGCGTGCTTTTCACCAGAAGAAATAATCCTCCCGCGACCAGAATTATGGCGCGGCCGGTGACTTCGAAGCCTCCAATGGCGAAGAGCGGATGCGTGAGGCGCGTGACCCAAGTGATCGAAAGCAGGAGCAGGATCCGCATGATCATGGCCAGAGTGAGGCCAATCGTGCGTGCTTTCTGTTGCTGATGCGCAGGGAGTTTCCCCGACAGGATCGAGATGAACACGATGTTGTCGATCCCCAAAACGAGTTCGAGAATTGTTAATGTGAACAGTCCGATCCATGCATTCGGATCAGTGTGCCACTCCATGAATGATCGCTTAGTCTAGTGCCCTGGGCTTCGTGGCGCACGACCTTACGCTAAGCACGTTTTGACACGGCGCCCTTAGACAAAATTGGTAATCAGTGACGTCTCTACTGTGGAATCATTTGAAGCCGATCACTCCACTGGAGGCATCTTACCTCAAAAGAAATCGCTGTTGCATCCGATGGGTTCAACGGCACTTTGCTCACTCTGTTCTTTCACTGTATGAATATGCTTTGTCGTTTCCTTTCTCTCTCGATCACGATTGTCGTTTGCTCGTTGACGACTGCATCCGCGCAAAGCCTACCGAACACGACAAGGGTATTGCGTTTTCCGACCACGAATGATCGGGACATCGTTTTCTGTTACGCAGGCCAGCTTTATACGGTTGGTAAAGACGGCGGCACGGCGCGCCGGCTGACGAGCGGCCCAGGCTACACTTCGTTTTCACGGTTTTCGCCGGACGGCACTCAGATCGCCTTCAGTTCCGAATACGACGGCAACAGGGAAATTTACGTTATGCCAGGAGAGGGCGGGATCCCGAAACGTTTGACGACTTCGGCCACATTGGGTCGTGACGACGTTTCTGATCGCATGGGCCCAAACAACATTGTGATGGCTTGGGAGAACACCAAACCGCTCATCGTCTTCCGCTCGCGCATGAGATCGTTCGACGATTTCGTCGGCTCGCTTTTCACCGTAGGTCTGGACGCAGAATTGCCTCAACAATTGCCGGTGCCGCGCGGGGGCTTCGTTTCGTTTTCGCCAGACGATTCCAAAATGGCGTTTAACCGTATCTTCCGCGAGTTCCGTACATGGAAACATTATCGCGGAGGCATGGCGGATGATGTCTGGCTCTACGATTTCAAAACCGGCGCAACGGAAAACCTAACGAACAATCCCGCTCAGGACATCTGCCCAATGTGGGGACCGGACAACAAGATCTATTTCATCTCCGATCGCGACAACCGGATGAACCTCTTCGTTGTGGATCTTGCAACGAAAGAAACAAAACAGCTAACGCACTTCACGGACTTCGACATCAAGTTCCCATCGATAGGCAAACAATCGATCGTGTTTGAGCAGGCCGGTTTCATCTGGCGCTATGATCTGGCCACGGGCCAGGCCACGCCTGTGCCGATCGACATCAAAGAAGACTTCGATAGCGGCCACGGCGGACTGGTCGATGCGGCTAAGCATATTGAAACTGTAAACCTCGCGCCCGATGGGGAACGCACGATCGTCGTTGCGCGCGGCGATCTGTTTTCGGTCCCGGCAAAGAACGGAACTCCTCGCAATCTGAGCAAAACTTCAGGAGCGCATGAACGCGATGCGGTTTGGTCGCCCGACGGAAAATGGATTGCGTACAACTCGGATGCGACCGGCGAAAACGAACTGTATGTACGATCGCAGGACGGCAAAGGCGAGCCGCAACAGATCACAAATGGCGGCGACACCTATTACTACGCACCGAAATGGTCGCCGGACAGCAAGAAACTACTCTGGAGCGATCGCTTGCAGCGGTTGCGCTACGTCGATGTTGCGTCGAAAGCGGTGACTCAGGTCGACCAGGATAAATTCGGCGAGATCCAGGGTTATAACTGGTCGCCCGACAGTCAGTGGGTGGTCTGGGCGCGCCCGGAAGAAAATGATATGCCGCGCGTTTACCTGTACTCGCTCGCGAACAAACAGCAGACCGCCGTTACCGATAGCTGGTACGGTTCGGGCGAACCGGTCTTCAGCGATGACGGAAAATATCTGTTGCTCGCTTCCGCGCGCGATTTCAAACCGACTTTCGGTGATCAGGAATTCTCGAACGTCTATCGCGACATGCAGCGCGTTTATCTCGTAACACTCGCGAAAGAAACTGCGAACCCGCTCGCGCCAAGGAGCGATGAAGTCGGTAAGGCCGCGGAAAAGCGAGAAAAAGAAAAGGCGAAACAAGCCGAAGAGAAAAAACCAGAGGCTAGTCCGGGCGAGAAAAAGCCGGAAGAAAAGCCAAAAAAACCGGTCGTAGTCAAAGTTGATACCGACGGGATCCAGAACCGGATCGTTGGTTTGGAGATTACACCCGGTAACTACCGGAATATCCGCATGCTTGACGACGGCCGAATTTTCTATCTGCGCCGCACAGCCGCCGATGAGGTGGGCGAGGATGACCAAGAGGGATTCTCGGACAAGGACAAGAAATCGCACCTCTGCGTTTACAATCTTGACGACCACAAGGAGACGGTGATCGGCGACGTCAACAATTATCAGATCACGTTCGACGGAAAAAAGATGTTGGTGAAAATCAAAAGAGACTACGCCATTATCGACATTCCCAAAGATAAGATCGAGACCAAGGATCACGAGCACAAGATCCAGGGTCTCGACATGCAACTGGATCGTCGTGCGGAGTGGCGTCAGATCTATTTCGAATGCTGGCGGCAGATGCGCGATTTCTTCTTCTCGCCAACGATGAACGGTATCGATTGGAAGGCGATGCGCGACAAGTACGCGGCGCTGTTGCCGTACGTGAATCATCGCAATGATCTTACCTACTTGTTAGGCGAACTGATCGGCGAATTGAATATCGGCCACGCTTACGTCGGTGGGGGCGAACGCCCTGACACTCCACGGATCAAGTTGGGTCTGCTTGGCGCGGAACTTTCCCGCGACCCGGCCACGCGCGCCTATCGAATCGACCGCATTTTACCGGGCGAAAACTGGGACAAGAACACCCGCTCACCGCTTACAGATATCGGCGTGAATGTGAAGCCCGGTGACTACATCCTTGCAATCAACAACACACCCGTCTCGAGTTTGCCAAACCTTTACGACGCCCTCGTCGGCACGGCTGGCAAACAAGTAATTCTGCGCGTGAATTCCAAACCGACCAACGATGGCGCGCGCGACGTCACGGTTGTGCCCACTGGTGACGAAGCGCCACTTTACTACATCGATTGGGTGCAAAAGAACATCGATTACGTGACAAAGAAGACAGGCGGCGAGGTCGGTTACATTCACATTCCTGACATGGGCCAACCGGGTCTCAATGAGTTCACGAAGCTTTACTTTCCGCAAATCCGGAAACACGCGCTTATTGTTGATGTTCGCGGCAACGGCGGCGGCTTTGTGTCCCCGCTTGTGATCGAGCGATTACGGCGCGCGCTGGTGATGATTGGCATCGCGCGCAACGGCATGCCGCAAACCGACCCGACGCAAACGTTCACTGGTCCGATGGTGACGTTGATCAACGAATTCTCCGCATCCGATGGCGATATTTTCCCGTATCGCTTCAAAACGCTTGGACTTGGAAAACTCATTGGCAAACGGACCTGGGGGGGTACCACTGGCATTCGCGACTCGCTGCCGCTCGTTGACGGGGGACAATTCTTCAAACCGGAATTCGCGCTTTTTTCCAAAGACGGCAAACAATGGATCGTAGAAGGTCACGGAGTTGATCCGGATATCGTCGTCGATAACGATCCCGGCAAAGAATTCAAAGGCGAAGATCAACAGCTTGATCGCGCGATCCAGGAAATGCAGGGCGATCTAAAGACAAAACGCTTCGATCTTCCATCTCCTCCGCCCTGGCCAAACCGAAATCCTGCTCACCAAGGCTAGCTGTCTTCACGGTTTACAAGCGACGCTGCGTAACAGAGCCGATGCGGAGCTGTTTGCTGAGCCGTATTGAATCTCAGTCAACCGGGAGCAGGCGCACTTAAAGACACCCATGGGAAAGTCGAGGCGCGAAATCTAAGAGAAAGGATCTCCGGCACTTCAGAAGGAAATCTACGCATGGAGCGAGCTTTTTCAAACCGAGCAGACGCGGGCCGACAATTGGCAGAGAAGCTCGAGAAGTACGCGCGGCTTGACGACGTAATCGTGCTCGGTCTGCCGCGCGGCGGCGTGCCTGTTGCGTATGAAGTGGCGAAGCGCCTGCGCGCACCCCTGGATGTCTTCATTGTTCGTAAACTTGGTGTTCCGGGGTTTGAAGAATTGGCTGCTGGCGCGATCGCATCGGGCGACGTGCGCGTTTTGAACGAAGATGTTGTGCGCGCAATACCATACGCAAGCGCGGCGATTGAAGCGGTCACCGCCAGGGAAACAGCCGAGCTTGAAAGGCGCGAACAAATCTATCGTGAAGGACGACCCGCGCCGGAGTTGCGCGACAAGATCGCAATCCTGGTCGATGACGGGTTGGCGACTGGCGCGACCATGCGCGCAGCGGTAAAGGCACTGCGGCAGTGCGGTGCGGCGAAAATCATCGTGGCAGTGCCAGTCGGGCCGCCAGATACTTGCGAAGAACTTGCACATCAAGCGGATGAAACGATCTGCTTAAGCACGCCTCCGTTCTTTCAAGCTGTCGGCCAATACTACGAAGACTTCTCTCAGACAAATGACGATGACGTGCGCAAGCTACTAATCCAAGCCACGCTTGATCGTGAAAAACGCGGGTAGATTGGCACGGCGCAGTGCGAGGCGTGGCGAACGCGATCGCGATTCTCCCTAATTATGACTGAAGTACAAATTCCCGCTGGGCGAGCGATGCTTTCGGGTAGCCTTATGATTCCCAATAATTTGATCGCGCTCGTCCTTTTTGCGCACGGCAGCGGGAGCAGCCGGCACAGTCCACGCAATCAATTTGTCGCGCGCACACTCAATCGTGCTGGCCTCGGAACGTTCCTTTTCGACTTACTGACGCCTGAAGAGGAAGCGCTCGACATCTACACTCGCGAACATCGGTTCAACATCAGTTTGTTGGCCGAGCGCCTTGTGCAGGCTACGAAGTGGGCCACGCAACAAGAGCAAACGCGTGATTTGCGGATTGGATATTTCGGCTCAAGCACAGGCGGTGGTGGGGCATTGGCCGCAGCGGCGGAACTTCCACAGGACGTCGGTGCAGTCGTTTCCCGTGGTGGACGTCCTGATCTTGCTGGCGATGCGCTGTCAAAAGTCCAAGCACCGACCTTGCTCATCGTCGGCGGCAACGATGACGTTGTGATCGAGCTAAACGAAATGGCGTGCGATCAGATGCGCTGCGAAGTGAAGCTGGAGATTATTCCCGGTGCAACGCACTTGTTTGAGGAGCCGGCGGCACTGGAAAAAGTCGCCAAGCTCGCAAGCGATTGGTTTTCGCTTCATCTGAGCGGCCCGGGTTGAGATGTCATTCCGAGCGAAGCCGAGAATGGAGCACCTGGAGAAGCTGTGACATAGACGAGAAGGTCGCAGGCTGAGCGAACGGGATGTTGAGCGAATCAAACCCCAGTGGCTTAACCTTCAGGTCATTCCGCGGGTCCTTCGGCTCCGCTCAGGATGATTGTAACAAGAGTCAAAAGAGTTACATCGTTAAGAAAAGCTTTCCGAACCAACCGCTCTTCCGTTGTAACTCTTCTAACCCTTCTAACCTTTTAACTGTCACGATAAGCGATTACCCTACCCCACAAACTCTTGGTCCCCCAGATGCCTGCGCGCAGACACTCCAGTTGCACGATCTGACTGTGATCGACAAACAGATTCACAGCCGGTCCGTAATTCTTGATGTACCATGCAAATACATCGGGATCGGCGGCTTCGAACATCAGTTTGTCCATGCCGATCTCATTGATAAATTTTGCCGGCACATCCGTGCGCCACGGATCCACACTCTCGGTGATTCCTTCGCTTTCGATCATGATGATTTCAGCGCCGGCGTCCAAAAATCGCTCTGCCTGGGCAATCGCCCAACCCGCATCGCGTGTGCCTTCTGCCTCCAGTTCCGCAGTTGCTGTTGCGCCGCCAGCGCCAAATTGAATCCCAACTTCCGGCTTCGCTTTCAGGCCGGATTTACACACCAATTCGATCAGCCGCAGCCAATCATCGGTTGAGATAGAGATGAACCCCGCCGAGATCTCGATGATATCAAATCCAAGCTTTTTACATTCGTCAACGTACTGTCGCACAGCGTCGCTTCCCTGAGCAAGCACGTGCTCGAGAAATCCGCCGGTGGAAACGAGCACGTTATTATGATGACAGAGTTCAATGAGGCTGCGGACCGCGCTTTCCGGCATGAGAGAAAAAGAACCACCGGCAAACTTCAGTGAATCCACGTACTCCCCCATTAGTTCGAACAAGTCTTCGAGGTAGCGCCGCCCGACGACCGAATAATACGGTCCACGGATTTCCGTTAGCCCATTTTTCCGCGGCTTTTCTTCGCGCTGATTGATTCGCAAAAACGGAAAACTGCGCTCGGGAGCAGTTGTTTTCGGCCTCGCTGCCATCCATTAGGGAAACGCTGCGCACGATCGCAACGGTCGCCTCTGGGAGCGCACGCGTCCCGCGTGCGGGCGAGCGCGTCCTCGCGCTCGCGAATTTTCTCCGGGGCATCAATTCGCGATCATGGACAACGAAAGATTGTTTCGGCGTGACGCCGCTGCAACGGATGCAATGCACCGGCCAGGCTTTCCAACCAACACGCGAGCCGTGTGTGCGCCCCAGAACTCGCGAACTCCCACACGGCGTTTACATTCCGAACGACATGATAGAGCGGCCAACACACAATTTCTCCGCGCTCACGACAGACCTTTACGAGGTCACGATGGCGTGCGGTTATTTCAAAGCCGGAGTAACCGACCATGACGCAGTGTTTCACGTCACCTTTAGGGAGAACCCCTTTGCAGGACGATTCACGGTGGCTTGCGGGCTGACGACAGCGATCGATTTCCTGCGCACGTTCCACTTCACCGACGCGGACGTCGATTATCTTCGCTCGCAGGGCGGCAATGATGGCAGACCGTTGTTCGATTCTCGTTTTCTCGATTATCTGCGCGGGCTGCAACTGACCTGCGACATAGATGCAATTCCTGAAGGAACGTTAGTTTTTCCCGACGAACCGTTGATCCGGGTAGTTGGTCCGATCATTCAATGCCAGCTGCTTGAGACGGCGCTGCTCAACATTTTCAATTTCCCCAGCCTTATCGCTACCAAAGCGGCGCGAGTCTGCCACGCCGCCGAAGATGATCCTGTAATCGAGTTTGGCCTGCGCCGGTCGCAGGGAGTCGACGGTGGATTGACGGCAGCCCGTGCCGCATACATCGGCGGCTGCGCGGGCACATCAAATTTGCAGGCAGGAAAGCAATTCGGCATCCCAGTTAGCGGGACGCAAGCGCACAGTTGGATCATGTTTTTCGAGAACGAGCGCGACGCGTTTCAAGCATATGCAGAAGCGATGCCTAACAACTGCGTCTTTCTCGTTGATACATATGACTCGATCGATGGCATACGTCACGCCATCGAGATTGGTAGCGAATTGCGCAGACAAGGGCACGAGATGATCGGCGTGCGTCTGGATTCCGGCGACGGCGCCGCGTTGAGCAACAAAGCGCGCCGGATGTTGGAT
>Ga0126381_100010551_pt1 | contig 10408 bp, 6 predicted proteins | sample PanSoiMetPlot_28_FD_96465 | JGI IMG/M metagenome (GOLD analysis project Ga0126381, IMG submission 96465) | Tropical forest soil microbial communities from Panama - MetaG Plot_28 | ecosystem: Environmental > Terrestrial > Soil > Tropical forest > Bulk soil | place: Panama | collected 2016-02-17 | reverse complement strand
GTGGTCGCGCTGCAGACGGGAGACCCCGAGACCCTGCGGCTGTGGAACAAGCTCGTCAACGACAGCAAGCAGTACTACAACAACATCTACGCGCGGCTTGACGTGACGCTGACGGATGCTGACCTGGCCCCGGAGAGCTTCTACAACTCGATGCTCGCGGACGTCTGCGACGAGCTGCAGGCGAAGGGCGTCGCGGTGATCAGCGACGGCGCGCTGTGCGCGTTCCCGCCCGGGTTCACCGGGCGGGACGGCAAGCCGCTGCCACTGATCCTGCGCAAGAGCGACGGCGGCTACGGGTACGCCACCACCGACATGGCCGCCATCCGGTACCGGATCCGCGACCTGCACGCGGACCGCATCATCTACGTGGTCGGGGCCGAGCAGTCCCAGCACTTCGAGATGGTGTTCGCGGTCGCCCGCCAGGCCGGGTGGCTGACGGACGCGGTCCGCGCCGAGCATGCCGCCATCGGCCTGGTCACCGGGGCCGACCACAAGCGGTTCCGGACCAGGACCGGCCAGGCGGTCAAGCTGATCGACCTGATCAGCGAGGCGGTCGAGCGAGCCGAGGAGGTCATCAAGGACCGCTACGACGACCCCGAGCTCCGCGCCCAGATCGCCGAGGCGGTCGGGATCGGCGCGCTGAAGTACGCCGACCTGTCCGTGGCCCGCGAGTCGGGTTACGTGCTCGACTTCGACCGGATGCTCGCGCTGACCGGCAACACCGGCCCGTACCTGCAGTACGCCACCGCGCGGATCCGCTCGATATTCCGCCGGGCCGGGATCGGGCCGGACAGCGCGGCCGGGCCGATCCGGCTCACCGAGGTAGCCGAGCGGGACCTCGCGCTGCAGCTGCTCGGCTTCGGCGCGGCGGTCCACCAGGTGGCCGAGGCCGCTGAGCCGCACAAGCTCGCGGCGTTCCTGTTCGAGACGGCCAGCGCGTTCACCACGTTCTACGAGAACTGCCCGGTGCTGCAGGCGGGCGAGGAGTCCGTCCGGCGCAGCCGGCTCGCCCTGTCCGCCCTGACCTTGCGCGTGCTGCTGGCCGGCCTGGACCTGCTCGGCATCCCGGTGCCCGAGCGGATGTAGCCGGCGTAGCCACGGCCCGCCGGGGATATTTCGGGGCGTTCCCAGGCTGCTCCCCGGTAATTCCCAGGATTCCCTGGTTGCGGTCCCAGCCCGCTGCGGCAGTCTCACGGTCATGGACACCACGCATCAGCCACCAGCAGGCGATCCGCAGGACTTCCGGGCCACCCAGGAGCTAGGGCCCGTGACCGGACAGCCCGGACCGGGGCCAGGCTGGAGCCAGCCACCCGGGGCGCCCGGCTACCAGACATACGAGACGGGCTACCAGCCGTCCGGGGCGCCCGGCCCGCCGCGGCACCGCGGCCGGGCCGCCTGGTGGGGGGCCGGGCTCGCGCTCGCCGCCGTGCTGGCCGGGGGCGCCATCGCGGCCACGCAGCTCGCGGGCGGCGCCTCGCCGGTGCCACCGGGGCCCACCGGGCAGGCCGCCGCGCTGAACACCATGCTCAACTCGGCTTCGTCGCCCGCCTCGGCCGCCGAGGCCGCCACCTTCGGCACGTCGTCCCCGGGCACGAGATCCGCGGCCTGCGCGAGCCGGGCGGCGAAGCTCAAGTCGGCCGGGTTCCCCGGCCTGGCCCGGGCCTTCCTGCGGCGGTGCGGTCATCCGCTGCGGCGGGTCCGCGCGCTGGGCGGGGTCCACGGCCAGTTTACGTTCGAGACCGCCAGCGGGCCCCGCACCGTGGCCTACCAGCGCGGCGTGATCCAGCTCATTTCCGGCCACGATGTCGTGGTCCAGGCCAAGTACGGCACCAGCTGGTCCTGGGTGCTGGAGAGCAGCACCGTGATCCGCCAGAACCGCCAGCGGGTCACGGCGAGCGCGCTGTCGGTCGGCGAGCAGGTGTTCGCCGGGGGGAACGTGGTCAGCGGCGACTACGACGCCAGGCTGATCGTGATCAGGCCCGCCTCCTCGCCCGGCTCGCCCGGCTCGCCCAGCCCGGCCCCGAGCCCGGCGTCCGGCTCGTAGTCACCGGCGCCGGGACGGACCATGGCCCACTCTGGTACCGTCCCGGCTGGTGTCCACGGCGGCCGGCCGGCCCGCGAGAATGAGCCCGGTACCTCATGACAGACCATGACCAGATTCCCCAGGTGCTCGTCGTGGACGACGAGCCGAACATCCGCGAGCTCGTCCAGGTCGCGCTGAAGTTCCACGGCTGCTCGGTGACCACGGCGGCCACCGGGAGGGAGGCGCTGCGGCAGGCTGACGCCGGGCAGCCCGACCTGATCGTCCTCGACGTGATGCTGCCGGACATGGACGGCTTCGAGGTCTGCCGCAGGCTGCGCGCGGCCGGCAATGAGGTCCCGGTGATCTTCCTGACCGCCCGGGACACCTCCTCGGACACCGTCACCGGCCTGGCGCTCGGCGGCGACGACTACGTGACCAAGCCGTTCTCCGTGGAGGCCCTGGTGGCCAGGGTGCGCGCGGTGCTGCGCCGGGCGTCCCGCAGCGCCCGCGGCGACCAGTACGACGGCAGCGAGGGCATCCTGCGCGCCGGGGACCTGGAACTCGACGAGGCACGCTGGACCGTGCACCGGGCCGGGGTCCCGGTGGAGCTGTCGCCCACCGAGTTCCGGCTGCTCGCCTACCTGATCCGGCATCAGGGCCGGGTGCTCACCCGGGCGCAGCTGCTCGAGAACGTCTGGGGCTGGGACTATGCCGGCGAGGCCCAGATCGTGGAGACCTACGTCAGCTACCTGCGGCGCAAGCTGGACCCGCTCGGCCCGCCCATGATCCACACCCAGCGCGGGGTGGGCTACAGCCTCCGGCTGCCAGAGCGGGGGCAGGCCGGTCCCGGATGAGGGCGGGCAGGCGGGCCAGGGTGGAGCGGGCGGGCCAGGGTGGAGCGGGTGGGCAGATGACGAGCAGGCTGTCGCTGCGCGCGCGCATGCTCATCCTGCTGATCGGCGTGACCGCGGTCTTCCTGCTCATCATGGGCGCGGTCACCAGCGTCGTGCTGACCAAGCGGCTCGGCAGCCAGTTCAACGCCGACCTGGTCGCCGCCGCGGCGCGCGGTCCCCGGGCGCTGGCCGACAACCCCGGCGGCTACCTCGCCGAGGCGGTCTCCCCGCGCACCGGGCAGGTCGTGAAGCTCACCCCGGGCCCGGAGGCGAACGGGCTCTCCGAGGTCCTGGGCCAGATGACCCGGGCCGAGTACCTGGGCTGGATCCGCAGCGGGCCGGCCACCCTCACGCTGCCCGATGGCCAGAAGCTCCGCGCGGTGGCGCACGTGATCCGCGCCGCCCAGTTGCTCAACGCCGGGTTCCCGGTGCCCCTGGGCAGCTACGTCCTGGTCGTGGCGCGCTCGACCGCCACCGTGACCAGCCAGGTGAGCGGGATCATCACCGTCGAGCTGATCACGGGCGGGGCGCTGCTGGCGCTGCTCGCGGTCGGCGGCGGCTGGCTGATCGGCCGCGGCCTGGAGCCGCTGGACGAGATGGCCAGCACGGCCAACCAGATCACCTCCCGGGGGGATCTCACCGCCCGGGTGGCGGACGCGGACGACAGCACCGAGGTCGGCCGGCTCGGGTCGGCCATCAACACCATGCTCGACCGGATCCAGCAGGCGTTCGGCGCGCGGCTGCGCTCCGAGCAGAAGGTGCGCGAGTTCGCCGCCGACGCCTCGCACGAGCTGCGCACCCCGCTGACCACCATCCGCGGTTACGCGGAGCTGTACCGGCAGGGCGCGCTCGGCCCCGACCAGCTGCCCAGCGCCATGCGCCGCATCGAGCAGGAGGCGCAGCGGATGAGCACGCTCGTGGCTGAGCTGCTTGAGCTGGCCCGGCTGGACCGCACGTCCTCGCTCGACCTGACCGAGACCGACCTGGCCGGCCTGGTGCGAGACGCGGTGGCCGACGCGGTCGCGGTGGAACCGGAGCGGCCGGTCCGGGCCGAGGCGCCGCCGCAGCTGGTCGCGGTGGTGGACGAGCCGCGCATCCGCCAGGTGCTCGCGAACCTGCTCGGCAACGTCCGCGCGCACACGCCGGTGACGACCCCGGTGGCTGTGCGGCTCGGCACCACGGCCGGCGACGGGATAAGCGACGGGAATGCCTGGGTGCGGCTCGAGGTGGCCGACTCCGGGCCGGGCATGTCCGGCGAGGACACGGCGCGGGCCTTCGACCGGTTCCACCGCGCCACCGAGCCCGCCGGCGACGGCGCCGGCCAGCCCGGCGGAGACCTGCGCCATCGCCCCGGTTCCGGGCGCCATAACGGGACCGGCGGCAGCGGACTGGGCCTGTCGATCGTCCAGGCGATCGCCCACGCGCACGGCGGGCAGGCCACGCTGGAATCCTGGCCGGGCCGGGGCACCCGGGTCCGTGTCTGGCTGCCCGTCCGCGCGCCGGCCTGAGCCCGGGTACCGGGCGCGCGCTGGCTGGCTCACGCGTCGGGAGCCGGGCCGTCCCGGGGCGGGTTGGGCAGGTGGTTGAACAGGTAGAAGACCGCGAGCAGCCCGTACACGGCCAGCGAGGCACCCGCCGAAACGAACGCGACCAGCGTCCCGGCCAGGTAGCCGACCATGCCGATGCTCCACCTAGGGATCTTCGACAGCACCGGGCCGGTGCCGAGCCGCGGGACCGAGCCGCGCAGGATCTGCTGGCTGCTGACGGACCCGAGTTCCTCGGCGTGCCCGATCAGGTACCACCAGATCAGGTTGTAGAAGATCGAGATCGCGACCATGACCGCGCCGTAGACCGCCGCCGCGAGCCGGCCGCCCGCCCGGTCCGGGCCGGTCAGGTGCTCGGCTATGAGCGCCGTGGGGAACGGGATCGCGACGATGCCCATGAGCAGCAGCAGGTTGAGCACCAGCAGCGGCCGGTCGATGAACCGGATGTGCCCGAACAGGGTGTGGTGGTTCGTCCACATGATGCCGATGGTCAGGAAGCTGACCACGTAGGCCGCGTACTGCGGCCAGGCCATGGCCAGCACGTGGTAGTTGAGCACCCCCTGGCCTATCGGCAGCAGGTTGAAGATCAGCACCGTGATCGCGACGGCGAACACCCCGTCGCTGAAGGACTCGGCCCGCCGGGAGTCCATGAAATGTCCGCCAGGTCAGCCGGGCTCGCCGCCGGCCGGGTCCGGCCCGGCCGGCTCGGCCGCCGCGGGTTCTCCGCCTGCCCCGTCAGCCCTGGCTGCGCCGGCCGCGCCGTCCGCCGCGGACGCCTCGGCCGCCGCGGACGGGACCGGGGCGCGGACGGAGCGTACGAGAACCTGTGCCACGTCTACCACCTCGAGCGACTCCTTGGCCTCCCCGGAGCTCTTCTTGGCGCTGATCGCGTCGCCGAGCATGACCAGGCAGTACGGGCAGCCTGTGGAGATCGTGTCCGGGTCGGTGCCCAGCGCCTCGTCGATCCGCTCGGTGTTGATCCGCTTGCCGATCCGCTCCTCCATCCACATCCGCGCCCCGCCGGCGCCGCAGCAGAACCCGCGCTCCTTGCAGCGGTGCATCTCCTGCGGCCGGACGCCTGGGACCCGCTCCATGATCTCCCGCGGAGGGGTGAAGACCCGGTTGTGCCGGCCCAGGAAGCACGGGTCGTGGTAGGTGATCTTCTCCTCGACCGGGGTCACCGGGGTGAGCCTGCCCTCGGCCACCAGCCGGGCCAGCAGCTGGGTGTGATGGATCACCTCGTAGTTCCCGCCGAGCTGCGGGTACTCGTTGGCGAGCGCGTTGAAGCAGTGCGGGCAGCTGGCCACGATCTTGCGCGCTCCCGCCCCGTCGAGCGTCTCGATGTTCTGCTGGGCCAGCATCGAGTACACGAACTCGTTGCCGATCCGCCGCGCCGGGTCACCGGTGCACGTCTCGGCCGGGCCGAGGACCGCGAACGAGACCCCGGCCGTGTGCAGCAGCTCGGCGATGGCCCGGGTGGTCTTGCGGGCCCGGTCCTCCAGCGACCCGGCACAGCCCACCCAGTACAGGTACTCGACATCCTTGCCGATCGGGCCGTCCACGACCGGCACCTCGAAGCCCAGGCCCTCGGCCCACTCCATCCGCCTGGCCTCGCCCATGCCCCACGGGTCGCCCTTGTTCTCCAGGTTCTTCAGCATCGAGGCCGCCTCGGTGGGGAACGCGGACTCGATCAGCACCTGATGCCGGCGCATGCCGGTGATGTGGTCGATGTGCTCGATGTCGACCGGGCATTCCTCCACGCAGGCGCCGCAGTTGGTGCATGACCAGATCACGTCGGGATCGATCACGCCCCGCGCGGCCTCGTCGCCGACCAGGGGGCGCTCCGCCTCGGCCTGCACGGCGTCCGGCAGCTTCTCCCGGGCCTCATCCGACCCGGCCAGCAGGTACGGGGCCTTCGCGAACGCGTGGTCGCGCAGGTCCAGGACCAGCAGCTTCGGCGACAGCGGCTTGCCGGTGGCCCAGGCCGGGCACTGCGACTGGCAGCGCCCGCACTCGGTGCAGGTGGCCATGTCCAGCATGCCCTTCCAGGTAAAGTCCTCGATCTTGCCGAGGCCGAAGACGTCGGTGTCCGGGTCGGCCTCCTCGAAGTCGAGCACCTTGCCGTTCGAGCGCATCGGCTGCAGCGCGCGCAGCCCGTCGGGGCGGCGGGAGAACAGCACGTTCAGCGGCGCTATGGCGATGTGCAGGTGCTTGGAGTAGGTGACGAACACGCCGAAGCCGAGGATCACCGCCAGCTGCAGCAGGATGAAGGTGGTCTCGATCGCCTGGTTCGCGCTCTGGCCTAGCGGGGCCAGCCAGTGCCCGACGATCTGCGAGGCGAAGGCGCCGCGGGAGTACGGGAAGTCCCCGGTGTTGATCTGCGCGCCGCGGTAGATCAGCAGCGTCGCTATGACCAGGAAAATCAGGAACAGGACGAGCCACGCCGCGCCGGTGTGCGACCCGTAGAACCGTGACTTCCGGCCTTCCTCCTTCGGGTTGTTCCGCAGCCTGATGACCGTGAAGATGGCCAGCCCGACGAGCACCCCCACCGCGAACAGGTCTTCCAGGAAGCCGATCACCGCCCAGTGCCCGATCCCGGGGATCGCGAAGGTCTTGCTGAACAGGTCACCGTAAGCCTCGATGATCGTCAGCAGCAGGATGATGAACCCCCAGAACGTCAGGAAGTGGGCGATGCCGGGCACCGACCACTTGAGCAGCTTGCGCTGCCCGAACACCTCGGTGGCTTGCGTCTCGGCGTCCCGGCCGGGATGCTCCCGGACGGCGGCGATCCGCTCGGGCGCGGGCTGGCCGGCCCGGCCGATGCTGTAGAGCCACCACAGCCTGCGGCCGGCGAGCACGGCCGCCACCGCGGTCAGGACGAGTCCGACGGTGATGCGCAGGGCCAAGGCGACCTCCCGGTGCAGGTTCGCCAGTGTACGCCGGCGGTACCGGCGGCCAAGCCCGCAACCCTACCGTTCGGTAACTTGACGGGTTACCTGCGCCAGGCCAGCACATCCCCGGAACGGATGGCCGGCCGTCCGAGCAATCCTTCCAGATACCGCCCGAGCGGCGAGCCGGGGCTGGTGACGGCCACGACCGCGGCCGGGCGCCAGGTGCGCAGGTCGGCGGCCACCTGTGACCGCGGCGGGGCCGGCGGGGCCGGGCCGCCGGACCACAGCGCGTCGAGGTACTGGGCGGTGACCGCCACGCCGTTGCCCTCGATGTAGGCCAGCCCGTTCCAGGCGGGCCCGACGAAGTAGCCGCCGATCAGCAGGCCCGGCTCACGGGTGTCGGCCTGCCAGCGCAGCCCGTCGGTCTGGGTCGCGGTCGGGACCGGGACGACCAGCACGCGGGCCTGCGGCGGAAGGCGCAGCGCGGCGAAGGCCGCCGGCCAGCCCGCCGGGAGCCGGGCGGCGGACGCCGCCGGCAGCGGCCGCGGGATGAGGGGCAGGCAGGCGAGGACCGCCACCGCCGTCGCCGCCGCCGCCAGCCAGCGGACCGAGGCCGCCCGGGCCCGCGCCAGGTCGAGGCAGAACGCCAGCAAAGCGGCGGCCAGCCCGTCGGCGACGACCGACATCCGGTCCGGCAGCGCGGCGCCGAGCACGGGGACGGCCTGCAGCCAGTACCAGGGCAGGGTGACGTCCGGGTGCTCGGTCCCGTTGATCAGCGGATGACCGCCGAGGGACAGCAGCCCCAGCACGGCCAGGGTCACGCCGGTGGCGCGGACGGCCGGCTGGCGCCAGAACGCCAGCAGGCCCACGGCCAGGACCACCAGCAGCGGCCAGCCCAGGTAGCCCAGGTATTCCGGCGGCCCGCCCTGGTACCTGGCCGCGGCCGCGGCGCTGGCCGCCGTGTGGAACAGCAGGTACTGCGACGGGGTCACGAAGGAGGCCAGGTCGTTCTTGAAGAAGTCGGGGGTGAACGAGCTGCCGCGCTGGGTCAGCGGGCCGAAGAACTGCACCCACAGGGCGTAGCCGGCCAGCAGCAGCGTGACCCCGGCCGCGACCCCCAGGCCGGCCGCGGCCGGGCGGATCCGGCCGGGCACGGCCCGCGGCCGGCCGGCCGCGAGCACCGTCACCATCAGCAGCCCGGCGATCCCGGTGAGCAGCAGCAGTTCCTCCCCGGTGAACAGCTGGGCGGTGGCCAGCAGGCCGAGCCGGATGCCGTCGCGCACCGGGGCCTGCGAGCGCAGGCACAGGCGCAGCCCGGCGTCGATGATCAGCGGCGGGAGCACGGCGAACTGGAGGTTGTAGTGGCCGGTGGAGGCCTGCAGCAGGGCCGGGGAGAAGCCGTAGACGGCGCCGGCCAGGGCCGCGGCGCCGAGGCTGGCGTTCCAGCGCCGCAGCACCCAGAACAGGCTGGCCGCCGAGCCCGCGAAGCCGGCCGTCATCAGCAGGGTCAGGGCGGTCTGCGGGCCGAGCAGCAGCGTCACCGGCGTGAGCAGGACACCCGGCAGCAGCAGGGAGGTGTTCCACATCACGTTGATGCCCTGCGGCGCGTTCATGGCCGCGGTGACCAGCGCGGGCAGCCTGGCGTGCGCCACCGCGGTGGCGTCGTAGCGCAGGAACCAGGCGAACAGGTCGGCGTCGTTGGGGTTGCCCGCGACGGTGTGCGAGGCCGGATCGGCCCACAGCCGCCACGTCACGGCCACCGCGGCCAGCAGGTAGCAGGCCAGGACCACCGCATAGGCCCAGCCGTCGCCGCGCCCGCGCCAGCGCCCCCGCGCCGCGGCCTGAGGCGACGCGGCCGCCGGCAGCACTCGCGCCAACGGGGACTCCCTTCTCGCCCGCCCTGACCCTGGCCCGTCCTGACCCTTACCCGCCGGGCCCGGACCGCATGTAGACGTAGACGCCGTCGTTGACGTAGATCTGGCGGTAGCGCACGCCGTGCATCAGGCCTTCCACGAAGGACAGCAGGTGCTGGGGCGGCGGCTGCCAGTCGGTGCTGGCCGTGTCGAACACCACGTACCGGGTGGCGGGGTTGCCGCTGTTGCCGAGCCAGAACGTGTCGGTCCTGGCCGCGAGCGGGGCCAGCAGGTCGAGGTCGGTCGCGACCGTCGCCCCGTCCGGCACCTGCGCCATCGCCGCCCGGGCGGCGGCCACGTGCGGGCCGAGGCTGTAGGTCTGCGGCGACCAGAGCTGGCTCAGCGGGAACTGGAAGACCAGGGCCGCGGCGATGCCCAGCATCAGCGGCGCTCCGTTGCGTTCCAGCAGGCCGGAGAGCCGGCCCGGCTCGCCGGCCGCCCGGGCGGCGCGGATCCGGGCCATGCCGTCGATCGCGGCGATGAAGACGATCGGCATCACGGTCGCGTTGTAGTGCCAGTCGGTGCCCCAGTAGTAGCTGTTGGTCCCGACGAAGCGCAGCAGCAGGCTGGGCACGACCGCGAGCACCAGCGGCGACCACAGCGAGAGGAAGGCGGTGGGCAGCAGGATCAGCGCGAGGGTGGGCAGCTTCGTTGGCCACCCGGTGAGCAGCTGCCTGATCAGCCCGGTGACCGAGAGGTGGCCGCCGACCGGGCTGATCCGGCCGCCGTCGGTCCAGTACATGTAGTCATGGGTTGGGCTGAGGTGCGGGATGATCACGGTGATGGCCAGTACCGACCACGCCAGGCCCCACACGGTGAGCAGCAGCCCTTCGCGCGGCCGCTTGTAGGCCAGCGCCATGATGATCCCGATGGCCGCGACCGTGAACCCCTGATCCTCCTTGACGAACACCAGCGGCAGCGCCCACCACACCGCGGCCCGGGTCCGCCCCCGGACCAGCGCGGACAGCGAGCACGCCAGCAGCGGCACCGCGAAGGCGATCTCGTGGAAGTCGAAGTTGACCATCTGCTGCAGGCCCCAGGAGAACCCGTACGCGGCGCCGATCGCGCGGCCCGCACCCGTCCCGAGCTTCTCGGCGGCCGCCCGGCTGACCGGGACCACCGACACCGCGGCCAGCAGGGCCTG
>Ga0126381_100010550_pt1 | contig 10408 bp, 10 predicted proteins | sample PanSoiMetPlot_28_FD_96465 | JGI IMG/M metagenome (GOLD analysis project Ga0126381, IMG submission 96465) | Tropical forest soil microbial communities from Panama - MetaG Plot_28 | ecosystem: Environmental > Terrestrial > Soil > Tropical forest > Bulk soil | place: Panama | collected 2016-02-17 | reverse complement strand
TGCGGTAGTCGATCGTGCTGACGACCGTATTGTTGGCGGTGAGCACGGTCGCGTTGCCGGTCGAGATCGGCACCTGATCGCCGACCTGCAGGACGGCGGGTTGATTGTCGAGCACCACCAGCGACGGGTTCGACAGCACCTTGATGTTGGTGATGGTGTGCAGCGCGTCGAGGATCAGGTTCGGCGCCGCCGCTGAGCCGACCAGGAAGTTGAAGCCGGGCAGCTGTTGCGCGAGGACGGCCCCGCCCAGGCTGTTGATCATCGAGCCCTTGTCGGGCTGGAGCCCGACCTCGTGGCTGTTGAGAAAGAACTGCACGCCGTAGGTCAGCTGATCGTTGAGCGTGACCTCGGCGATGGTCGCGTCGATCGCGACCTGCAGCTGCGGCCGGTCGACCTGCCGCAGCGTCTGCTCGACGATCCGGTGCCCTTCCTGCGTGGCATAGACCAGCACCGCGTTGTTGGCGATGTCGGCGGTGATGCGCACGCCGGGCATCACGCCCGGTTGCTGCGGTCCGCCCTGACCGCTGCCCAGGATGTTGCCGAACAGTCCGCCCTGCCCCTGCTGGTCGCCCGGCCCGCCTGCGGCGGTCGCGGCGCGCTGCAGCGGCGTCGTCGCCGGCGCGCTCGACTGTCCGCCTGCGCCGCCGCCGAGCCCACCGGCAGCGCCACCCTGCTGCTGGCTCGGGAAGCTGAGCGCCGCGAGCGGCCCGCCGGCCGATGTCCCGCCCGATGACGTCGAAGTCGAGGTCGAGAGCCCGCCCCCCGGCGCGATCTGCGAGCCCGCCGTGTCAAGCCCGCTGCCGGTGCGGCCGACGAAGACGTCGTTGAGCAGCGCCGCGATCTTGCGCGCGTCGCCGTAGCGCAGGCGGTAGACGCGCAGGTTGGTGCCGGCCGTCGCCGACTGGTCGAGCCGCTCGATCCACTGGCCCGCCGTCTTGAGGAATTCCGGCTTGCGGCTCACCACCAGGATTGCGTTCATGCGCGCAACCGGCTGGAACTTGATCATGCCCTGGCTCAGTCCCGCCTCGCCCGAGTCCATGATCTTCTCGAGCTCGGTGATGATCGGGTCCGGCGTGCTGTTGTGGATCGGGAAGACGCCGACCGACTGGCCGCGCATCCAGTCGACGTCGAAGCTCGCCGCGATGTCGAGCGCGTTCTTCCGCTCGGCGCCGCTGCCCTGCAGGATGAGGACGTTGCGCGCCGCGTCGGCGCGCATCAGGCCGGGCTTCACCGCAAAGCCGTCGACCAGCTTGATGATGGTCTGCGCCGACACGTAGCGCAGCGGAATCACGGTGATCCCGTAGCCCGGCTGTGCCGACGCGAGCTTGTCGACCGCGCCGGCGCCGATCGCCTCGCCGGCCGGCATCAGCCGGTAGCCCGACGGATCACGCACCAGCGCGACGTTGCTCAGGCGCAGCGCGTTCTCGAGCACGAACAGGATGTCCGATTTCGGCACCGGCCGCCCCGATGCGAGACTGACGGTGCCCTGCACGCGCGGGTCGATTGTGTAGCCGACGCCGAGAATGTCGCCGAGAATGACCTTGGCGAGAGTCGAGACCGGCGCGTTCTCGAAGTTCAGGTCGTAGCCTTCGCCGTTGCCGTTGGTCTGCGTCGCTCCCGCATCCGCCTGCCCGGGCGGCTGCGCCACCATGGTGGCGCCCCGGCTGGGATACACCTGGGCGCGCGACGAGCTCGGGGTGTCGGGAGATTCGACTTGGCCTGGGCCCTGCTGGCGCGGCGAAATGTCGAGCGCGCGGACGCGGTCCATGATGTCGGGCGGCTTGGTGTCGCGCTGATCGGGCTGGGCCAGATCGAAGCCGCCGACGGTGCACGCCGCAAGCGCGCCGCCGACGAGGAGGAAGCAAAGGAATCCCATGGCACGGCGCACCGAACGGTGGCCATGCGGATCGCCCGCACCCCTCACACAGCGCCCTGACAACCCCTACCCCAGCACACGCCATAGCCGACGCGTGATAAATTGACAGCCAAGGCCTCGATTGTTAAAAGCAAATCAAACACTGTCAAGCGACTTAATTGTGTCCGAACAACTTGCTGACGGTGGGCAAGCACAGCACGGCATCACTTTCATGTCACAAAACTCGGCCGAAGAGTTTTGGCAGTATTTACTTCAAAAATACTCGACGCCTGCTGTCGCGGGTGCCCGAAATAGAACAGAACGGCCGACCAAGGGCGACGTAACTCTTCGTACGATCCTGGATTCGACTGCATTGCCGGTCGCCGACTTCGCCAACGAGGTCGCGCGTTTCTGGCAGCTTCCCCGACTCAATCTGCCGCAACTGCTGGCGGCGCCCAGCCTGGTGGGAAAATTCTCCCGCCGCTTTCTGCTCGAATCCGCGATTTTTCCGTTCTCCGGCCCGGCCGGCAGCATGCTCGCCATGGCGGACCCGACCGATACGGCCGCGTTGCGCGCCGCCGAGATCGTTCTCGGCGGAGCGGTCGAGGTCGTGATCGCCTCGTACGAGGACATCGCCACCGTGCTGGGCGAGCGGCTGGGTGACGAGGAGACCGAGGCATCCGGCGCCGCCGACGCGGCGGTGCCGCATTCCGACGACGACATCGAAAGCCTGCGCGACCTCGCGAGCGGCGCGCCGGTGGTGCGCGCGCTCAACGATCTGTTCGAGCGCGCCGTCGAGCTGCGCGCGAGCGACATCCATGTCGAGCCCGGCCGCAGCGGGCTTAGCGTGCGCATGCGGGTCGACGGCCTGCTGCGCAACGTGCCGGCGCCGGTCGGCGTGCCGCCGGCGGCGCTGATCTCCCGCATCAAGATCCTGGCCGGCCTCAACATCGCGGAGCGGCGGCTGCCGCAGGACGGCGCCGCGCGCGTGCGCGTCGGGCGCACCGAGATCGACATCCGCGTCGCCACCATGCCGACCCAGCACGGCGAGTCGGCGGTGCTGCGCCTGTTGCCGCGCGACCGCGGTCTGCTCGACATCGGCAAGCTCGGCCTGTCGGCGACCGACGAGCGCAAGCTCAGCTACCTGCTCACGCTGCCGCACGGCATGATCGTGATCACCGGCCCGACCGGCAGCGGCAAGACCACGTCGCTCGCCACCATGCTGTCGATCCTCAACGAGCCGACGCGAAAGATCCTCACCATCGAGGACCCGGTCGAGTACGAGATTCCGGGCATCAACCAGTCGCAGGTCAAGCCGTCGATCGGGCTCTCCTTCGCGACCGCCATGCGCGCCTTTGTCCGCCAGGACCCGGACGTCATCATGGTGGGCGAGGTGCGCGACCCGGAGACCGCGAACATCGCGATCCACGCCGCACTCACCGGCCATCTGGTGCTGACCACCCTGCACACCGAGACCGCGGCCGCCGCGGTGCCGCGCCTGATCGATCTCGGCGTCGAGGGATTCCTGCTGCAGTCGACGCTGCGCGCCGTGATCGCGCAGCGGCTGGTCCGCGTGCTGTGCGACCGCTGCAAGGAGCGGCACGTGCTGTCGCCTGGCGATATCATGGCCGACCCGCGCTACAAGGTGCTCGGCTTCTCGCCCGGCGAGACGGTATGCCGGCCGGTCGGCTGCGAACGGTGCGGCGGCGTCGGCTACCGCGGCCGCAGCGGCGTGTTCGAGGTGCTGGTGCTGACCGACGAGATCAGGAACCTGATCGGCAAGAACACCGATTCCAAGCTCATTCACGCCGCGGCGCTGCGCGAGGGCATGACCGCCATGGTGGACGACGCGATCGCGAAGTGCCACGCCGGCGTCACGTCGGCGGCCGAGGTCCTTCGCGTGACGACGATCGGGTGAACCCGTGCCCAGCTTCCGCTACCGCGCGCTGACGACGAACGGCCAGCTCACCAGCGGCACGATCTCGGCGGCGAGCGCCGCCGAGGTCGCGCGCCGGCTCGAGGCGCGCGGCCTGTTCTACGTCGACGACGGCGCCGGCGAGGAGCGCCGCGCCGCCGCACGCCCAGGGCTGGCATTCCTCAATCGCCCGACGCCCGAGGACGTGACCATCTTCACCCGCGACCTCGCGCTGCTGCTCAAGGCAGGCGCGCGCATCAACGACGCGCTCGACCTTCTGTCGGACGACATCGATCTCGGCCGCCTGCGCCCGGTGGTGACCGCCATGCGCAACGGCGTGCTCGCCGGCGAGAGCTTCACCGAGGCCATTTCGCGCAATCCGGCGCTGTTCCCGCCGCTCTACATCGCCCTGGTGCGGGTCGGCGAGGCCTCGGGCACGCTCGACCACATCCTCGAGGTACTCGCCGAGGAGCGCAGCCGCTCCGAGGCGCTGCATCGCCGCCTCATGGATGCGCTGCGCTATCCCGCCTTCGTGCTGTTCGCGGCGTCCTGCGTGCTGACGTTCTTCCTCTTCTTCGTGTTGCCGAATTTCGCCTCGGTGCTGCGCGACTTCGGTGCCAAGCTCGATTCGACTGTGCTCAGCTTCATCGCCCTGTCGGATTTCGTCATCGCGCACAAGACCGGGCTTGCGGTCACGCTTCTCTGCGTCGTGGCCGGGGGGTGGCTCGGCCTGCGCCGCCCGCGGGTGCGCGCCGCCCTCATGCAGGGCATATCCAAGCTCCCGCTCGCGCGCTCGGTGATGACGTTTCATCGTACCGCCTTGTTCTGCCGCAATCTGTCGGTACTGCTGGGCAGCGGCGTGAATCTGTCACCGGCGCTTCGCATTCTGGCCGATATGATGGCCTCGACCGGCTACGGGGCCACATGGGCGCAGGCGGTGGAGCGGGTCCGGCACGGCGCCAAGCTGTCGGATGCGCTTGCCGATACGGCGGTGTTGCCCGCCATGGCGGTGCGCATGCTGCGGCTCGGCGACGAGACCGGCCAGCTGCCCATGATCGCCGGCCGGGTCGCCGAGTTCTACGAGGCGAAGCTCGCGCGCAGCCTCGATCGTGTCGTCGGTATCGCGGGACCGGCCGCGATCATTGTGATTAGTCTCGTGGTGGGCGGTCTGATAGTCTCGGTGATGACCGCCCTCTTGTCCGTCAGCCAGATCGTCGGCTAGGCCAAGCAAGTCACGGAGGGAACGTCCAATGACACGGCAACGTCACCAACGGCCGCGCCGCAGGGTGAGGGGAGGCGAAGCCGGTTTCACCCTCGTCGAAATCCTCGTGGTGATCACCATCATCGGGCTCATCATGGCGCTCGTCGGCCCGCGCGTGCTCAACTATCTGGCCGAGTCGAAGGTCAAGGCCGCGCGCATCCAGGTCGAGAGCTTCGCGAGCTCGCTCGACTTGTTTTATCTCGATGCCGGCCGCTACCCGAGCACGAGCGAAGGTCTCGCCGCCCTGGCGCAGCGCCCCGGCGGCATCGATGCCTGGAACGGGCCTTATCTGCGCACGGGCCTCGTTCCCAATGATCCCTGGGGGCACGCTTACATCTACCGATCGCCAGGCGAGCACGGCCCCTATGACATCATCTCGTACGGCTCGGACGGCCAGCAGGGCGGCACCGGCACGGCGGCGGACATTGAGAGCTGGTCGCGCTGACGCATCAGGGCGAGGCTCTGCCGAGCGCGGCGTCGTTCTGCTCGAGATCGTCTGCGTTCTGGCGATCATCGGGCTCCTCGCCGCAATTCTGCTGCCGGCCATTCCACGCGCCACCTCGCGGGCGAGGCTCGAGGCCTATGCGGTGCAGGTTGCCTCGCTGGTCACGCTCGACCGCAACGCCGCCATTCGCCGCCGTACCCAGATTCAGACGCAGGTCGATGCGCGGTCCCGCGTCATCGCCTCGGGCGCGACCGGCCAGGCCATTCGCCTGCCCGACGACGTGGTGGTCAGCGCCCTGGTGGCGGCGCGCTGCGGCGACCGGCCGTCCGGCGGCCGGATCATCTTCTTCGCCTCTGGCATGTCGTGCGGCGGCGTGATCGCCTTGGCGCGGCCCGGCACCGGCTATCAGGTGCGCATCAATTGGCTGACCGGAGGGGTCGAGGTTGTCGCGATCACTCCATAGGAAGACGAGCGCCGGCTTCACCCTGATCGAGGTGCTGGTCGCGCTCGCGGTGATCGCCGCATCCCTGACCGCGATCGGCGCGCTCATGGCCGTCTCGATGCGCGGCGCGCAGTCGATCGCGCAGCGGCTCGCCTTCCGCGAGACGCTGCGCGCGCTGGTGACGTCGCTGCCCGATAACCGCGACCTCGATGCCGGAACCAAGACCGGGGTGGCGGCGGGCTTCCGCTGGCGGCTCGATATCGCGCCGTTCGCCGCGACCTTCGTCGATCCGCAGGCGCAGACGCCATGGCAGCCTGAGGCGGTCGTCATCACGATCCGCTCGCCGTCCGGCCAGCAGCTGCAGATCAACACCATCCGGTTGCGGCGGAGGCCGGGATGATGCGCGCACGCTCTCGCCCATCCGAAGCCGGCTTCACGCTGCTCGAGACGCTGCTCGCGACCGCGCTCTTCCTCATCGTCATCGCGGCGCTCGCCACCGTCACCGGGCAATGGCTGCCGGCCTGGAACCACGGCTTCGCCCGCGTCCAGCGCACCGAGCACCTCGCTTTCGGCATCGAGCGCATCATGGCGGACATGGCGGCGGCGCAGTTCATCTCGCCCAATGCCGCCGTGAAGCGTCCGGTGTTCGACGGCACCGAGCTCGCCGTCCTGCTGGTGCGCAGCGCCGTCGGGCCTAACGCGCGGCCGGGCCTCGAATTCGTGCGCTTCGCCGAGATCGCAAGCGAGCGCGGGCCCGTGCTGGCGCGCGCGACCTCGCCGTTCGTGCCGCTCGAGCCGGACCCCGGCGCGATTTCCCGGCTTACCTGGTCCGAGCCGGTCGTGCTGGTGCGGCCGCCGTTCCGCGTCAGCTTCGCCTACGCGGGACCGGAACGCCTGTGGCAGCCGACCTGGCGCGAGTCCGACAGGCTGCCGGCCGCCATTCGCGTCACGGTGCGCGATGCGGTCAGCGGCGAGGTCCTCACCGTGTCGAGCGCCGTCAAGGTGCACGTGACCGCCCCGGCGCTCTGCGCGAGCTCGCAGGACCAGAGCTGCAAGGACCTCAACGCCAAGACCAATGCGGAAAATGCGCCCAATGCGCCCAACCCGGCCGCGCCCAACCCGGCCGCGCCCCAGCGGCAGTGAGTGCACGATGCCGGTCGAGCGACACACGGGACGAAAGCGTGACAGCGGCTTCATCATCGTCGCCGTGCTGTGGATCATGCTCGCGCTGGCGACGCTCGCGTCGATTTACACGGCCTATGTGATCCGCACCGCGTACGCGGTCGGGCCGAGCGACGATCGCGTCAATGCCGAGGCGCTGTTCACCGCCGCGATCGAGCTGACCGCCTACCAGTTGACGGCGGCGCCGAAGGAGAAACGGCCCTCGCATGGACGCTTCACGTTCCGCCTGGGCCGCGCGACCATCGTCGAACAATTCCGCTCGGAGGCGGGCCGGATCGATCTCAACGCCGCGCCGAAGCCGCTGCTGGCGAACCTGTTCGTGATGCTCGGCGCCAAGGCGGAGGACGCCGACCAGTTCGCCGACCGCATCATCGGCTGGCGCACGCCGGCGCCGCAGACCGGCGCGTCCGATGCCGAGGCCGACGCCTATCGGGTGGCCGGGCGCGACTACAAGCCGCGCGGGGCGTCGTTCCAGGACGTCGGCGAGCTGTGGCTGGTGCTCGGGGTGCCGCCCGGCTGGGTCGAGCGCGCGCTGCCCTACTTCACGGTCTATGGCGGCGGCGCCCAGGTCAACATCCTTGACGCCGCGCCGCTCGTGCTCGCCGCATTGGGCCTCGGTCCCGAGCAGGTGAATACCGTGCTGACGGAGCGCGAGAAGCCAAACTTCGACGGAAAGGCGCTGCTCGCGCTGCTTGGGGGAGTGCAGAACGGCGCCACCGTCGAGCCGAGCCGGGCATTCCGGCTGACGGTCGGCATTCAGTTCGACAGCGGAGTGCGAACGACCGCAGAGATCGTCGTCCTGCTCGCAGATGACGCGAACGAACCCTATCGTGTACTGTCGTGGCGCGACGATTTCGATCAGATCGCGCCCGTGGGCGGATGAAGGCCGGATACTGGTACAAATGACGCTGCTGCGTGACATCGGTGAATTCGTCTCGCGCTGGCTCGAGGGCGTCGCGGCGACCATCGTGGCGGCATTCGGGCGGTTCGTCTCGCCGCGTGTGGTGCGCATCGTCGAGGAGAGCGACGGCCGCTCCTTCACGCTGAGCGGCGCCGACAACGGCGGGCGGCGCGACCGGCTGGCGCCGGCGGACGGCGGCCCGTTCGGCGCGCTGCCGCCCGGGGCCGCGAAGGCGATCAAGGGCAATCGCGTCGAGATCGTCCTGCGGCCGTCCCGCTTCCTGTTTCGCCCGCTCGAGCTGCCGCGCCGCGCCGTCGAGTTCCTCGACGGCATCGTGCGTGCCCAGGTCGACCGTCTCACACCGTGGACCGCGGCCGACGCGGTGTTCGGCTGGGGGCGTCCGGCCGACATCGCCAGCGACCGCATCTCGATCATGGTCGCCGCCACGGCACGCGCGGCGGTCCGCCCGATGCTGGAGGCGCTGTCCGCGCTCGGCCCGGCCTCGATCGCGATCTTCACCGCGCCGGCCGACGGCGCTGCGGCGGCCGGAACCATCAAGGTCTACGACCAGAGCGTTCGCGGCTCGCTCGACGCGGCGCGGCTGAGCCGGATCCTGATGATCGTGCTGCTCGTCGCCGCCGGCGCCGCGAGCTTGGCTGTCGCCGTCGACTCGATCCTCGGCAGCAGTCTTGAGGCGCAGGCGAACGATCTCACGCGCAGCATCAACGAGCGCCGCGCGCAATTGCGTGGCGGACCGGCCGGCATCGCGCGCAGCGCGTCCGCGATGCTCGATCGCCGCAAGCAGGAGACCCCGGCGACCGTGATCGTCATCGAGGCGCTCTCCGGGATCCTGCCCGATCACACCTACGTCACCGAGCTGCGGGTCGAGGGTAACCGGCTGCAGGTGATCGGCGTGACGCAGGATGCGCCGGGGCTCATCCGGCTGATCGAGCAGTCGCCGCATTTCACCCGCGCGACCTTCTTCGCGCCCACCACCCGCGCGCCCACCGATCCAGGCGAGCGCTTCCACATCGAAGCGCGGATCGAGCCCGTCAACACGCCGCGGTCGTGACCCATGGATGCTGTCTACAGATTCCTGGCACGCAACCCGGCAGTGGGCGCAACCGCCTATGTCGGGCTCGTCGTCGTCCTCGGGATCGTGGCCTGGATGGCGACGGCCGATCTTATCGACCAGCGGCAGGCGGTCGCGCAGGCCGAGGACCTGCTGGCCCAGCTCGAGCGCGGGCGGACGAATGCCGCGCCGCACAGCGAGGCGGATGCGCCGCAAGGCTCGCCGTTTCTCGAGGGGCAGACCGTGACGGTCGCGGGTGCCGCGCTGTTGCAGCGCGTGGCTGGCGCGGTCACGAAGGTCGGCGGCAATATCCTCTCCTCGCAGGTCGACGTGAAGGAGGCGCAGCAGAAGGCCGGCCTTGTCAGCATGGTCGCGAGCCTGGAGCTCGCCCAGGCGGACCTGCAGAAGCTGCTGTATGATCTCGAATCCGGCATGCCCTATCTGTTCGTCGATCAGCTCACCGTGCAGGCGCCCGACACGGTGACGCGCAGCGAGGGCGGACGCCTGCGCGTCGTGCTGGGCGTGTCCGGTCAATGGCAGGGCGCGAAATGATCGGGCGACGCAGCGCTTATGGTCGTGCCCTCGGCGGCACCGTCGCGCTGCTCGGCAGCCTGCTCGGCCTTTTGACCGCCGCGGCGGCGCCCGACCTCGCGGTCGACCCCGGTTTGCGGCCGGTGCCGCGGCCGCCTGAGCTCGGGTTCGACGCTCCGGCATCCGATGTCGCGCAGCCGCCGCCCGGGATCGCCCAGTCGTCGCCCGACACGCCCAAGCCGGCGCCGCCCGTTGCGCGCGCCGGCAATCCCTTGTGGGCGGTCCCGCTGAGCTCCCTCACGCTCACGCGCGAGCGCCCGCTGTTCTCGGCGTCGCGGCGGCCACCGCCGCCGCCGGTCGTGGCTGCGCCGGTCGTGCAGACGAGACCCCCGCCGCCCCCGCCGCAGCGGCGCGAGCCCGAGCGCCCGCGGCTTTCGCTGGTCGGCACGGTCGGGGGCGAGGAAGGCATCGCGGTGTTCGTCGATCAGGGCACGCAGGCGATCGTGCGGTTGCGCACCGGCGAGGGACATGACGGCTGGGTGCTGCGCGCCGTCGGCGGCCGCGAGGTCACGCTGCAGAACGATCGCGATACCGCCATCCTGACGCTGCCGCGGCCAGAGGGACGCTAAAGCGTGATGACTTTTAGCTCATTGTTGGAGCATGATCTTTTCCGAAAACCGGTATCCACTTTTCGGGATCATGCTCTAGCGATTGTGCGTCGTCCGGTTCCGCCGGGATGCGAGTAGCTCATGTGTGTGAAATACGTCATTGGGAACGCGTTCGGCGCGCGATAGGGATATTTGT
>Ga0126381_100010549_pt1 | contig 10409 bp, 10 predicted proteins | sample PanSoiMetPlot_28_FD_96465 | JGI IMG/M metagenome (GOLD analysis project Ga0126381, IMG submission 96465) | Tropical forest soil microbial communities from Panama - MetaG Plot_28 | ecosystem: Environmental > Terrestrial > Soil > Tropical forest > Bulk soil | place: Panama | collected 2016-02-17 | reverse complement strand
GGCCCCTGGAGCCTCGAACGGATCTACGAGTTGTTTCCGCGTCTTGCCGAACGCAAGTTCAACCGCGGTCGGCAATTGTCCGGCGGCGAGCAGGAAATGCTCTCGATCGGCCGCGCCCTGCTGCTCAATCCGAAACTCCTGATCCTCGACGAGCCTTCGCAGGGCCTAGCGCCGCTGATCGTACGCGAGGTCTTCCGCATCGTCTCGCGGATGCGGGACGAGGGAATTTCGGTCCTGCTGGTCGAGCAGAACGCGCGCATGAGTCTCGAAATTGCCGACCACGCTTACGTGCTCGATGACGGCGCTATCGTCTATTCCGGGCCGGCGAGCGAGCTCGCCGCCGACGAGGCGCGCGTGCAGGCGCTGGCGGGCGCCAGCGCGGAGAAATGGGAAACGGCCGGGTAGCGCAACCGCTCCGGCGGAGGACCTGCGTACGCTACAAACAACCGTCTCTACGCTGCTATCGGCGAAGTGTGCCAACCAAGCAGTTGCCGTGCCTCCGCTTCGCATTCCGCCGCATAGGCTTCTGCGATCGCAGCATCGGGTTTGGACAGGGTGATCGCGATACGGCGCGCCTGCGTTGCGCGCGCGAGCAGGAACTGCACAGTCCCGACCGGGTTCTTCGCGTAAGAGAGAATCGCTCGCTGCGCCATGCTGCGAGGCTGCCCCGCAGCGGCGCAGAGATCAATTCTTGCGTTTCATCGGGATTTGAGTCCGTCTCGCCGGCGATTCTCTGCAGCAAGACAAATGGCGCTGTCGAATCAATACGATTCGCACCAGATCGTCCGTGCGCCCGACCAACGCCTTGCAAAAATGCTGTGGACAGGTCAGTCGCAGCCCATGCGAACGTCATGTCGCGGAAGTCGAGTCGACCATTGCCGCAGCCGAAATTGTAGCCGCCGAGATATTCCTCGAATTCTACATAGAACGGACTGAAGGTATCCGGGAAATTGCCGCTGCACGGCCGCATCGTGCCGCCGATGTGATTGTCCTTGTGGTCCCTTGCCCAATCGTGCTCGCGATAGTTTTCGAGTTTGGGTTCGTCATCGACCCAATAGAAATGACTCTGGTAGCCGGTTTCCTCACCATGTTCGCGCGGAGCCTTGCCCGCGTTCGGATCGTTCGCACGCGCGGTCCAATGCAGCGCGCGGCTGAAGGCGAGATCGGCGGGAGGCACGCCGCCGAGAATTTTGTAGAACTCATTGTCCTCGGGAGGCTCTTGCAGCAGCGGAGAATAGTTTTTCTCCCAGGCCCCTATCGCGGCGCCGCGATCGAGCCAATCCGGACGCTTCGTGCGGTTCAGGAAACGATTGTTGGCGATCAACGGAGGTTGGCACAACGGGCCATCGAATTCCTCCTGCGTGAGCGGATCACCGCATAGGAACAATCGAGCATGTCCCGCATCCGAAAGAGGCGTGGATGTTGCTGGCGTCGCGCCTCCCAGAACGGCACGAGGTCGGGATCGGACGGCGGCTCAAGCTTCGCTGTCTCCACGACGTTGGCAAGCGCATCGACACCATCGACCTCCACGAGGTGATCGGGCGCGGTCGCGAAGAAGCTCAACGCGACGAGTTCTGGACCGTGCACGCGATAGTCCTCGGGCAACAGCAGCGTGAAACCGTGCATCAGCGGGTAGCCGCTCCTGGGATCGATCGGCCATTGCTGCGGCAAAATTCCGGGCGGCAGGCCAAAACACCAGCCGTGATCGCTGCCGGCGGTGCGATCCAGCGGTCGCGTCAGCATCTCGATGTCATAAGCCCGCTTCGGGAGGTCCATCGCTGCACCAGGTGTTTCGTCTCGCCTTCCAAATCGGTGATGCGCTGCAAGGCTTCGGCCCCCAGCGGGGTGGTGTCGTCCTGCTAAGCCGCTGGTAAGCAACAACAGCCGCCGCCCGATTCCTCAACCCTTCATTAACGACGAATCCCTAGCATCTGCAGGCAGTGTGTGCCCGGGCGCCTGCAGGCTCGGCGCGCGGTGGACGCATGATCCGTATCGATTTCAACCGTCTGCGCTTTTTGGTCATCGACGATAACGCCCATATGCGGCGGATCGTACGTACGCTGCTGCACGGCTACGGCACACGCGAAGTCTACGAGGCCGAAGACGGCGCGGCGGGTCTGGAAGCGTTTACCCATTACATCCCTGACATCGTGATTACCGACTGGGCGATGCCGATCTTCGACGGGCTCGAGCTGACGCAAATGATCCGCCAGCCGGGCGCCAACGCCAACCCCTACGTGCCGATCATCATGCTGACAGGCCACTCGGAAAAGAAACGGGTCATCTCTGCCCGAGACGCGGGGATCACCGAGTTTCTCGCCAAGCCGATTTCGGCGAAGTCGCTGTATCAGCGCATCCTGAACGTTGTCGTTAACCCGCGTCCCTTCATCAAGACCAAGAACTATTTCGGGCCCGATCGACGGCGCAACGTCAATCCGAACTACATTGGTCCTGAGCGGCGCAAGGGCGGCAAGGCTGACGTGATCCGTCAACAACCTCTGCTCGAAAAGGCCAAGGCAAAAGGCTGAAGAACAAGGAGCCAGCATGGCACGCAAGAAAGACGACGCACCGACGGTGACGACCTTTGCCGATCACGAGGTCATCACGCCGCCGCACAAGCTGCGCCATGTGGTCGCGCAAGCCACATCAGACGATCCGGACCCGGTCGCGCGCGCGGAACAGGCTCTGGCGAAGCTGTCGCCTCAGTTCGCGGCCTGGATGGACACCGAGTGCGCGCGCCTCGACGCGGCCCGCAAGCAGGTGCAGGCGCAGGGCGTCACCGACAAGACGCGCGATCTCTTGTTTCACGCCGCCCATGATATCAAAGGTGAGGCCGCGACCTTTGGCTACCCGCAGGCCGCGGCAGTTGCCGAAAGCCTCTGTCGGCTCATCGAGCACACGCGCGACGTGGCGCGCATTCCTGTCAGCCTGATCGACCAGCATGTCGATGCTGTCCGCGCTATTATCCGCGAACACGCACGCGCGGACGCCATGGAGATCGGTGGCAATCTGATCCGACGGCTTCGCCACGTCACCGACGAGTTTCTGCTCGAGGATAACAAGGACCGCCTCGACGAAATGGAAGGGATCCTCAGCCCTCCACTTGCTCCCGGCGAAGGGGGTTGAGGCCCTCAGAGCTACGACATCTTCCGGGTCATTGAGCGCACGCCGTCGCCTAAGCGCGGATGCCAAGCCATCGCTGGATGCCTTCGCCGTCGGCGCACTCCCTTGGCGATCGTTGCGGCACCCCCCGACGCCTTGCGGGCGCGCTCGGCATGCGCGCTGATTTGCTCCAGATGCGGCAACACTGCCCGACCAAGCCTTGTCAGGTGAACCCCCGTCGACGTCCGAACAAAAAGCTCACCACCAAGTTCCATTTCAAGCCGTTGAATGGCTGCGCTCAGCGATGGTTGCGCGACTTTGCATCGCTTGGCCGCGCGCGTGAAGTTCCACTCCTTGCAAATCGCGAGAAAATACTTGACCTGGTGCATTTCCATTGACGCCTCACGTTGGTAACCGACTCGCCATCAGCGCATCGCGCCGGGCCTCACGCCAAAAGCGCCGGCCCGACAGCCGCGCCCTGGAGATTGCCTTGACGACGAAACTCGCCGCGAACGACGAAACTCGGTTCAGAACGGCTCTTTGACCTCCTGAACCGGAAGGGTTTGCAGATGCGCGCGCGCGTGCAGCTCTTCGAGTGAAGGCATAGTCACGGCGGGAATCGGCTGTGGTTTCGAGGGAGCAGCCGATGTCGCCCAGAGCGCCGCTCCGCCCGCGCCGACACAAAGAACCAAGAGAACGGAGAGAACGATACTCGCCTTGAGCATTTGAGGCCTCCTGTCGTTGAGGCCCCCCATCACGTCCATACTTGAAGCCGAACCGCAGCGCCCACACATCCCCCGATCGGGTGATGCCGGAAGCTAGAAGCTGCACGGAATGATCAAGAATGGCTCCGCCCGCGGGCCCTCGCAGCGCCGGCCGTGGCCGATGTCGCTCTCGCCAAGAGCGCTTTACGCGGCGGCGCGGTCGTCTGGTGGCGGCAGGAGATGCGCATCCTCGCCCACGAGATCCTCGCAATAGAGCCGCGCCTCTTCGCGCGCGGCCTCGGTCGCGTAGCGGCGCAACAGCGTGAGCAACGGCTCGATCTCGCCGATCACCGACCGCTCGCATCCCGTCAGCACGCGCTCGATCATGCGCCGCTTGAGCCGCGATCCGTGGCCGGGCTCGCCGAGATGCATGGCCTCGCGCATGGCCTCGATCGCTTCGCGGAACGCGGGATAGGCCGATGGCGGCAGCCCGGCTTTGTCGTAGAGCGCCCGGAAGGACGCCGCGCTGCGATCGTGCACGATACCGCGGACACGCTCGAGCGGCAGATCCGACAATTCGCCGAGCGCCTCCTCGAACAAAACCGTGTTGCCGGACAAGAGCGCGCGCAGAACCAGTCCTGCCGTGAGCTGGCCGCTTTCGCGAAGGTGACTGATCAACGGCCGCACCTCGCCGCAAGGGGAGTCCGCCGCCAACGCCACGGTCGCTTTCTCGCAAGCCTCCTTCGCGGCGCGGTGAGCGCGATCGAGCCCAAGCCACGCGCGCGAGGCGACAAAATCCGCAAGCTGCCTGGACAGCTGGCTGACCAAGGCCTGCCGCGTGGAAGCCGGCAGATCCTCACGCATGAACAACGCCTCGCGCAGCGTGGGCACGTGACCAAATCGTTCGACGATCCGATCGATCGAGAACAGCGCAACGTCGGCCGCCGGGTTCTCGATCAATGTGAGGCAAGCGTCGGCTGATCCGACCTCGGCAACGGCGGCGGCGACGGAACACGGCAGGAACGGCCGACGCGCGATCGCCACCTGAACAATGTCTTCGCCGGTAGCAACGAGATCGACGAGTTCCGCATCGATCGGCAGCGGCGAATATTCGAGCACAATCGCGGCGATGTCCGGCTGATCCGTCGTGAGCGCATGAATGATCGCCGGCGGCGCCTTCTCGCTCGCCGCCAACGCTTCCGCAAGCGCGCGGCGCACGAGCGGCGAAATATCATCGAGCAACATGATCATGGCGCCTTCGGCGGCGGCGCGATCATCCGCGCTCAGATCGGAGTAGAGATACGCGCGCGCCAGCGCGCTGGTGGCGGCGGCGCGCTCGCCCGCAGGGGCGGTGCGGACCCACTGCAGAAACTGACGAACAATCATGCGCTAGTGCCCCGCATCGCGCCCAACGGATGCAAACCTATCGCCCGAGGCCTTAATAAAGGGTTCACCAAGAATCTTTACGAAGATTGCTGAAATCTTAATACTGATTGGTCAGGCCGAGTTTCCAAACAGCGCACGCACGTTCGCGGGCTGGTCTGAGAACAGGCTCTGCAGTCCTTTTTGTGCCGCTGCGCCCTGGGTCGGTGCAGGTGGCGCGGAACTGGAATCAGCGGAACTGGAATCAGCGGTCAAAGGCGCGTTGCGCGATCCCCACAGTTTCTGCACCACGGGATTGACGGGGCTCCCACGGGCTTCGGTGCGGAACAAGCTATGGAATACCGGATCGGTACGTTGGGAGGTTGGTGCGTCGAATGCGGCCGGCGGCGTGGGAATTGTCGTAGCCGAGCCGATGACTGAGGTCGTCGCGTTGCTGACCGGGCTGGTTGAGTTGGCGAGCGGAATATCGGCAGGAGGAATGGGCGGAGCATTCAGCGCGACATTGGCATTCGCCATTTGTCCCGCCCGCGCGCTGTCGTAACGCCGGACGAGGGCACCATAGACGTCGGAGGCGCTATGGGCGTGGCCCTGCCTGTCGTAAAAAATCGAAGGATTGGCCGAGGCGGCACCCGGGAACATCGCCGCGGCGCTCGCCTGCGGGCTACTCGCGGCAGCGCCGATCAGTTTGGCGGCGCCGGCAGGCCCGAGAAAATGTGCGATATAAAGCTCGCCCTCGCTGGGATTGCGGCCGAGCTGGGCCGAGAGCTGAGCGGAATTCTGCTGGGTGAAGGCACCGGCCATGACCGCATTCGCGGTCGGATTCTTGCGCAGGGCCATGATCTCTTGCCGCATCGCCGGATCGGGGACCTCGAAGTGACCTGACGGCGATCTGGCGATGGCGTTGGCGTAACGGCCGTAGCCAAGCCCGGGTCCCGCGTCCTTGAGCATGCCGAGCCAAGTCTGATCGATGAACTGATAGAGCCCGCCAGCCGAAGACGTCGAGGCCGCGGCATGCGGATTGAACCCGCTTTCGACTTGCGCCGTCGCGAGCAGGTATTCGAAACTGGCTCCGGTCGCCTGCGCGGCGCCACGGATTGCACCGGTGACGGGTGTTGCCGCCCCTGAATTGCCTGCGCCGTCGACCAGCATCATAATGAGCCTTGAGTGCGTGGCGGCCGATCGGCACCATGCCTGGTGTGGCGGTTCAGAAGTCCGCATCCGAAAAACGGGGGCGCCGCAAAATGATGCGGCCTTCGGAATCGGGACACCAGAGACGGATTATTAACATTCGTGGTAAACGAGACGTTAACGGCAGGCGACGCCCGGGCAGGCGCATCGGGATCTCAGGGCGAGGAAACAATCATGTCACAGACAACGGCGGTTCGTCACAAGCGCGGAGGCCTCTATTTCGAGGACTTCAAGGTCGGAGAAATCGTCGAGCATCGGTACACGCGCACCGTGACCCAGATGGACAATATGCTCTTCTCCAACATGACGCTCAATCCGCAGCCGCTCCATATCGATCGGCACTTCTGCGAACAGGAGACGGAGTGGGGCCAGCCGCTGATGAATTCGCTGTTCACGCTCGGCCTGATGATCGGCATCTCCGTCTCCGACCTCACTGTCGGCACCACCATCGCCAACCTCGGAATGAAGGACGTGAAATTCCCGCATCCCCTCTTCGAAGGTGACACCATCCACTGCACGACCGAAATTCTCGGCAAGCGTGAATCGAAATCGCGGCCGGGCGCCGGGATCGTCGAATTCCATCACCGTGCCTACAACCAGGACAACAAGCTCGTGGCCGAGTGCCAACGTCAGGCGTTCATGCGCATGCGGCCGAAATGATCGGGTGCCATGCGTTCGCTCCTGTTCGTGCCGGCAGACGGCGGTAAGAAGCTCGACAAGGCGCTCGCCTCTGGCGCCGATGCGGTCATTGTCGATCTCGAGGATTCGATCGCTCCCGAACGCAAAGCCGCGGCGCGAGACATCGCGGCATCGTTCCTGCGCGATGCAATCAAGAGCGCGACGCGCCCTCGTCTGCTCGTGCGCGTCAATGGACTGCAGACCGGGCTGACCGATGCTGATCTCGACGCGGTCGTACCCGCGCGGCCCGACGCGATCATGCTGCCGAAGGCCGAGGGCAGCGCGTCGATTGTTCACGCCGATGCCAAGCTGACCGCACGCGAAGCCATCCATGGACTGGATGACGGGCATGTCAAAATCGTCGCGATCGCGACCGAGACCGCCGCGGCTCTGTTCGTTGCCGGCAGCTATGCGGGCTCGAGCCAACGTCTCAGTGGACTGACATGGGGTGCGGAGGATCTTTCAGCCGACTTGGGCGCGGAAGCGAACCGCGACACAGACGGAAACTTTCTCGATCCCTATCGCCTCGCCCGCGCGCTGTGCCTCGCGGGCGCGGCGGCTGCGCGAGTCGACGCAATCGACACAGTTTACGTCGATTTTCGTAACGACGCCGGATTGCTGCGCGAGTGCGAGGACGCGCGGCGCGACGGTTTCACCGGCAAGATGGCCATCCATCCGGCCCAGGTCGCCGCGATCAACGAAGTGTTCACGCCAACGCCCCAAGCGCTCGCGACCGCACGCGCGATCGTCGCCGCGTTCGCAGCAGCGCCGGGAGCGGGCACGATCGGCATCAACGGGGTGATGTACGACCGCCCTCACCTTGCCCGCGCGATGCGGTTGCTCAAGCAGGCAGAGCCGCAGCAGCGCTGACCGCCTTGCGATCGTCCGAACGGGGTGGTCGCGAGTGGTCCGATTCTAACATTCGCACCCCCCAAAACCGGTTCAAAGCCCTCGTCTGCCATCAGATTGCTGTTTTGCACTTTAAAGGTTCCGGCGCAGACAATCTTGGCGGAACCTGACCGCCTATGCTACCGTTCGTAACGCTGCCGGGGTTCTACAGGAAGCGAAAAAATGCGGGACAAGGCCGACGAAGATCTCCCGAATCTGGGCGATCTCGAACGAGAGGTGGTGCAACTGGTCTTTGCCGATGCGCCGGTGACGGCAGAAAAGGTCCGCGAGCGGCTATCGCGTTCGCTGAAGGAGTCGACGGTCCGCACCGTACTGCGGCGCCTGGAAGAAAAGGGCTACATCACCCACACGATCGAGGGCCGTACCTATGTGTACGAGCCGGCCGAGCCGCGCGGGCGAGTGGCGGCCCGAGCGGTGCAGCGCATCGTCGACTGGGTCTGCAACGGATCGGTCGAGGAGGTGCTGGTGGGAATGGTCGACTCGAAGATGGTCGATCGCAAGCAGCTGCGCATGCTCCTCGACAAGATGGGGCGCCAGAAATCGGGACGGACATGATGTTGGAACTGCTCGTCGAAGCGGCGCTGCGGTCGATCGTGCTCGGCGCCGTCGCGCGGCTCGGGCTTATGCTCGCGCGGACCCGCAATCTACAAGTGCAGATGACCGCATGGACGGTCGTGCTGCTGATCTCGCTGGCCATGCCGGCGCTCACACCGTGGATGAAGGTGACGATTCCAGCATACGAACATCCAGCACGGCTGGTGAAGATCACCTGGACGAACGTGGCCGAGGCGGGCGGCCCCTCGGAAAAAGCCTCCAAAGTCCCCGCGCAGGCGGCCGCACGAGAGCCTCTTGTCGCGGCGGCGACGCCGCCGCAAGCGTCCACTCCGCCGCAGCCCGATGTCGGCACCGCTGTGCCAGCCTATTTGCCCTCGCTCGATGGACGTTTGTTGGCAACCGGCATCTATCTGTTCGTCGCCGGCGTCATGCTGCTGCGACTGCTGATTGGAATGATCCTCATGTGGCGCGTCGTTCGCGCAGCCCGGCCGGCCCGCGACAGCTGGGCCGCCGGAGCCAACGTCCGTGTCAGCGACGTCGTGCTGGTACCGGTCACGTTCGCGTCAACCATTCTGCTGCCCTCCTCGTCATCCGCCTGGACGGCGCGCAAGCGTCGGGCGGTGCTGCTGCACGAGGGGTCGCACGTCGAAAACGGCGATTTCTACGTGCTGCTGCTGGCCGCGATCAATCGTGCGGTATTCTGGTTCAATCCTTTTGCATGGTGGCTTTTTATCCGTCTCGCTGATCTCGCGGAAGCGGTCAGCGACGATGCGGCGCTTGCCGGACTTAGCGACCCACGCCGTTATGCAGACATCCTCGTTGAGGTTGCAGACAATGCTCAGCGTCTGCCGGCGGGTCTCGCCATGGCGCGGCCCAGCACCGTGCGCCGGCGCGTCGAACGCATCCTCGCAGCGACCGCTGTTCCCGCGAGAATGGGCTGGCGCAGACGCCTGCTGATCGCGACGGCGCTGGTCCCGCTCGCGGCGCTCAGTGCCGGCTCGGTCGCGCGCAGCGCGGCGCCGGCGCAGACGCGCGCCCTCTTGCCGGCAGCGCCGCCGATGACGGGTTACGTGGTGGACTCGGCGCGGCTCGATCGCTACGTCGGCCAATTCGAGATCAACGTGACGATGGTCCTCACCGTGACGCGCGAGGGCCAAGAGTTGTTCGTGCAATCGACGGGAGGACCGAGGCTGCGGTTGAGCGCCGTGCGCGACCACGAATTCGTCGATGAGCTTGGCGAGGTGAACGTCACCTTTGTCGTCAACGGCGACGGTCCGGCGACCGAAGTCATCCTGCGCGAGCCCAATACCGGATCGCGGCATGGCCCACGGACCGATGCCGCGATGGCGGCCGAGATAGCGGCCACTTTTCAGCGGAGGACGGCGGCCGCGCCCGATCGATTCAGAGACCAGACCCCTATGCCGGGCGGCAAGGCTGCACTGCGCGAGATCATCGAGGGCTTGCGCGGCGGGGTGCCGAACACGGAGGCCATGAGCCCGCAACTGACGGAGAAATTGCGTCGTCAGCTACCCCAGCTGCAAACGACCTTGCGCGGATGGGGAGCTGTTGACTCAATCTTCTTCCGCGGCGTCGGCCCCGGCGGTTACGACATCTACGGCGTGAAATTCGCCAACGGATCAGCCGAATTCAGGATAGATGTTGCGCCCGGCGGCCGGATCGACGACGTCAATTTCAATCCCAGCGGTGACGGCACCCTCGGCGGGGTTGCCGACTGCGCGCTCGAGCCGGCGCTCAAACCGGCGCGCGACACGGCCCCGATCAGGTTGTCGCTTATCAATCACAGCGGCGCCGAGATGCACGCGTTCCTGCTCGATGGCGCGGGCCGACGCGTTGGCCGCCCCAAATTGGAAAACGACACGTCGACGTTTG
>Ga0126381_100010547_pt1 | contig 10410 bp, 8 predicted proteins | sample PanSoiMetPlot_28_FD_96465 | JGI IMG/M metagenome (GOLD analysis project Ga0126381, IMG submission 96465) | Tropical forest soil microbial communities from Panama - MetaG Plot_28 | ecosystem: Environmental > Terrestrial > Soil > Tropical forest > Bulk soil | place: Panama | collected 2016-02-17 | reverse complement strand
CGGCCATACGCGGGCTGAACGCCCAGCACAGCCAGCAGGTTCCAGGAACCAGCAGCCGCAGGCACTGACTCGGGCATCTCCGCATGATCGCCTGCAATCGTGCAGCCCCACGGACGCCACGCAGCCATGTCCTGAAAGCCGTTCGTCTTCTCGCGCCAGTCGAGGTAGTCCCCCACGGCAACCTGGTTGTAGGGCGACCCGTTCGGGTTGGCCAGATCGCGGAAGTGCTCATAGACCATGACTAACTTTTCCGGTTCCGCGAAGGGCAAAGGATTCAGCAACACCGAACGCACCATCGTAAACAGAGACGTGGTCGCGCCGATGCCCAGCGCCATCACCGTAACCGCGAGCGTTGCGAATCCCGGAGACCGTCGCAGAGTGCGGGCGCCGTAGCCAAGGTCCCGCCAAACCTTGCCCAGGGAGCTCCAACTCCATGAGGATTGTGCTTCCTCGCGCAGCAGGGTGGGATTGCCAAACAGGCGCAGCGCAGCAGCGCGCGCCTCGGCCGGTCCCATCCCCGCAGCCAGGTTCTCCGCGACCTGCTGTTCCAGATGAAATTGAAGCTCTTGCTCGAGGCGAGCCGTTGCCTTGCGCCGCCGGAGCAGCACCACGGCCATCATGCGAAGTTGTTGCCACCAGCGCACAGCTTCCTCCTGTCCTATCTTGCGCTTTCAATCACTTCCGTATGGCCGGCCATACACTCAAAACCGGGCTTCGATGCGTTAGTTAGTTCCTATCATTACTCCGTCCGCAAAGCCTGGATCGGCTCGATTCTGCAGGCGCGGAGTGTAGGGACAGCACTGGCAAGTGCGGCGGTGAGCAGAAGACTCCCCAGCATTGCCGCAAAGACCGCGGGATCCACCGGCCGGGTCCCATACAAGAGGGACTTGATAAACAACCCGGCAGCGGCCGCTCCTGCGGAACCGATCAGCAAGCCGATCACTACCGGGCGCATGGCATCCGCCAGTATCAGACGCAAAACTTCCCTGCGCTGTGCTCCCAGCGCGATACGAATTCCGATTTCAGTGACCCGTTGCGACACTAGGTAGGAAAGCACTCCGTACAGACCTACAGCCGCAAGAAGAAGCGAGAGTCCTGCAAAGATCAGCATCAGAATGGCGCTGAAGCTCTGCGTGGCTGTGGTCTTCCCGATGATCTCCTGCATCGTCATCACGTCGTAAACAGGAAGCTCAGGATCCAGCGCGGCCACCTGCTTCTGCACGGGTACAGACTGAGATAGTGGGTCTCCTGCAGTATGGACTACGAGCGCAGTATCGCTGGTCTGTTCAAGGCCGGAGAGAATGGGAAAGTACATGGTGGCTCGCATCGGCCGGTCGACGCGCTCCAGCGTGTCCCCCACCACGCCGACAATTTCGTAAGGTTCCGGTTTGCCGTTCCAGGGAACAGAGAGGTGTTTCCCCAGAGGACTCTCGCCAGGAAAAAACTCCTCAGCCAGTTTGCGGTTGACGATCACGGTATCGGTCCGGTTCAAGCGTTCTGCCTCGGTAAAAAATCGGCCGCTGAGCAGAGGGATTCCTATTGCTTTGAAATATCCGGGATCGGCGGCACGAATCAGACCGTCCTGGTCCATAACCGCACCTTGAGAGGAATGCTCCGGAATCGTGAACGCCAGATCACTATGATGTCCCGCACCAGGTGGCATGGAGACCAGTCCTGCAGCAATAACGCCGGGCAAGTGCCGGACACGTTCCAGAATTGCTTCATGGAAAGAGATGATCATCTCCGGCTTGTTGTATTGCTTCTCCGGCAGTCCATAGCGCATGGTTAGCACGTGGTCGGTGATGCAACCCATCTCGGACATACGCAGATGGAGGAAACTCTTGAACAGCAGTCCCGCGCCCACCAGAAGAATGACCGTAAGAGCGATCTCGGCCGTCAGCAAGATCCGGCGCAGTCCGGCCCGCGAAGCGCTTCCGCCGAGAGTTCGTGAAGATTCCTGTAAGGCGCCGAGTAGTCCCTTGCCGGTAGACGAGACGGCTGGTAACAACCCTGCCAGCAACGCCGCTATGAAGGTGAGGACGATGGAAAAGCTGACGACTACGCCATCGAGATGAACGTCGCTGGCGCGCGGCAGTTGTTGCCAATGGTGGGCCAACCACTGCGTAGCCCAAAGTGAGAGCAGAATTCCCAGCGCTCCCCCGATCAGGGAGATTAGAAAGCTTTCGGTCATCTGCTCGCGTATGAGGGTGAGCCGGCTTCCCCCCAGCGCGCCGCGAATGGCGACTTCTTTGCGTCGTGCCGCGCCGCGCGCGACCAGCAGGTTGGAGACATTCAGGCAGGCAATCAGCAGCATGCAGCCGACCGCACCCAGCAGAACCAGCATGGGAGTTTTCGCCTTATCGACCACATCGTCGATCATCGGCCGGAAATTAGCCTGGTCACAAACCGGCCTTGTCACATTCGCCATATAAAGGTGGCGTTGCAGCGCGCTCACCTCAGCCGTCGCCGCCTCTGCGCTCACACCCTTCCTGAGGCGGGCGACTACATAGCTCTGGTGCAGCTCGTGGCTGGCAAGCTGATCCTTCGAGAGTGCGGCGGCATAGGGCAGCCAGAGTTCAACGCGCTCGGAAGGATAGGTGAACCAATCTGGAAGCACGCCGATAATGGTGTAGGACTCAGAATCCAGGCGAATCGTTTTCCCCAAAATGGAACGGTCGCCGGCGAACCTTCTTTGGAAAAGACCCCAGGACACCAGCACAACGTGGTTAGCTTCAAGGCGGTCTTCGTCAGGCGTGAAGGTGCGACCCAGGACCGGCTGGATACCGAGTAGCGAAAACATGTTCCAGGTTCCCGCCGCGCCAACCACTACTTCGGGCAACTCCGCATGCTCTCCTGTGAGGTTGCCGGCAAACCAGTGCCAGGCCGCCATATCCTGGAAGCCATGGGTTTCCTGGCGCCAGTCGTAATAGTCGGCCGGGGCTACCGTGTTGTATTTGGATGTATCGCTCTTGAACGTGCTGAAGGTGTCATACACCATCACCAGCGCGTTGGGATCGTAAAACGGCAGCGGCTTCAAAAGTACTGAACGCACAATCGTGAACAGGGATGTGGTGGCGCCGATCCCGAGCGCCATCACCGCGATGGCGATCAGTGAGAAGCTCGGCGCGCGACGCAACGTACGTAAACCGTAGCGCAGATCGCGCCAGGTCTTTTCCATCCAGCCCCAGCTCCAGCTGGATTGTGCTTCCTCGCGCAATAGGGTGGGATTGCCGAACAGACGCAGCGCAGCAGAACGCGCCTCAGCGGGTTCCATCCCGGCGGCCAGGTTTTCGGCGACCTGCTGTTCCAGATGAAATTGAAGCTCTTGCTCCAGGTGAGCCGCTGCCTTGCGCCGCCGGAACAGCATCACGGTCCTCATACGAAGTTGTTGCCACCAGCGCACAGCGTCCTCCTCTCGCTAGCCTGCGCTCTCAACCACCAGGTCGATGGCCGATGAAAGGCGCTTCCAGCTTTCCTTCTCTTTCTCCAATTGCGCGCGACCGGCAGCCGTGAGGAAATAGAACTTGGCTTCACGACCAGTCTCGCTCTCGCCCCATTTGGCGCGTATCCAGCCCTGTTGCTCCAGGCGATGCAGCGCGGGATACAGTGATCCTTGTTGCACCTGCAACACCTCATTCGAAATCTGCTGGATGCGCTTGGCGATTGCCCAGCCGTGCTTCGGTTCCAGGGAAATGGTTTTTAGAATCAGGAGATCGAGCGTGCCTTGCACTAAGTCGTTCGGCTTTCCCATACTATGATTATCTACAATACTGGTTGTAGATTGTCAAGGTATTGCGCTCCAGGGCAGGAAGCAAGCGGCGAAGTTCTGACGTGAATCAACGTATGATGCCCGGCAATTGCAAAAGGCAAGAAGGCGGACAGAGCCGCCTTCTTCAAATTAATGCAGGTGATCCGGCGTCGCCTTCAGCCAGCCGCTGCAGGTTCGCACGCGGCGGCTGGTACGGGCATTAGAGAACGCGAACGTTCTCGGCTTGCCAGCCTTTCGGTCCCTTAGTCACGCTGAATTCAACCGCTTGGCCTTCTTGCAAGCTCCGGTATCCACCCGCCTGAATCGCGGAGAAGTGCACAAATACATCTTCCCCAGTCTGACGCGAGATAAATCCAAAGCCTTTATCGGCGTTGAACCACTTAACAGTTCCTTGTTCCATTTTTTGTTTTTTTCCTATTTTGATTTGACGCAAGAATGAATATCAGGTTTTCGGCAGGGGTTACGTGCGGGTAAACACTAGCAGAAGATCCAACAGTTCTTTCTAACGTAAACGTAGTTTATCACATCCCGACGCGGCGGATACGATAAATCGGCAATGCAAATTGGCGAATAGCGGCAAGTGACTTTATGCCGGCAACATGCCCGGCAAAAGGACCGCATGGTTCGATCCGACACTTGTTCACGCCTCCCCTGGGGAGAGCGAGTTCGTCAGGCAGAGCCACGCTCCGCCCCAGGAAAGGTTAAAGCGAGTCGTCCTTTAGTCGCGCGCGAGTGCACCGACTGCCTCACGCTCCAGGTCGACGTAAGCCTCCGGGCTTAGATCAATGCCGACGCCCAGGATCGTGCCGTCAGTGAATGTTCCCGGGCTTTCGTATTCCTCGCTGACCTTGTCGGCGCTGTCGAAGCCGATGCAAAGTCCGTCGCCACAGAGGGTGAAGTGGCCAGTCTGCGTCCGCATCGGACCTTCCGCCACCACCTTGTCATCGACATAGAGTTTGGTTCTGCCCAGCGATTCGCCGTATTTGCCGGCTTTCTCGCGAATGAACTCCATGCCCAGCGCATGCTTGCCCGGCGTAAGCTCGCCGGAGACGAACTTCTGCTCCGGCTTGAGCCCGAGGAAGTTGTAGACGTAGCAAAGCTTGCGGTCTTTGATGAACATCGCATGACCGCCGAAGCGCGAGCCTTGGGCGAAGATCACGCCGTGCGAATCACGCGTGATGTCCACATCGGCAATGATCTTGTACGACCGTCCGCGGATGTTGGGTGCGGAGGTCTCTGGTACGGGTGTCGTACCGGGATAATAGATGTAGCGATTGCGCGGCGGCTCCTCTAACGGATGCTGGATGCTGAGAAGCTCGACCGGTGTGCGGTCGTCCAGCGGCAAAACAAAATTCTTGTTAGCCTCCTCGAACCAGGCATCGATGAGCGCTTTGAGCTTGTCCGGGTGCTGCGCGGCGACATTCTTCGATTCCGAGCGGTCTTCATCCACGTGGTAGAGCTCCCATTTGTCTTTATCGAAGTGTCCGACCCCGCTGATGGGTGTATGAAGAGCCGCGGCCTTCCAGCCGTCTTGCCAGATACCGCGTGTACCCAGCATCGCGTAATATTGGCGTTTTTTCTGCGTAGGAGCCTTGGCGTTATCGAAGGTGTAACGCATGGAAATGCCGTTGACCGGATATTGCTCGACGCCGCGGTAAACCTTTGGCATCTCCAGGCCAATGACATCGAGGATTGTGGGGACGATGTCGGTGGAGTGATGGTATTGATCACGAACCTGTCCCTTCGCCTTGATGCCTTTAGGCCAGTGGATCACCAAAGGGTCGCACGTTCCGCCGGCATACTGCGAGTAGCGCTTGAACATCTGGAACGGCGTGCTGAACGCGGTCGCCCAGCCGGTGGGATAGTGGTTGTAGGTGTCGGGGCTACCCAGAACGTCGAGGTATTTCATGTTCTCTGCCAAGTGGTCCGGATACCCATTGAAGAACTTGTTCTCGTTCACTGATCCGTTGGGGCTGCCTTCACCAGACGCGCCGTTGTCCGCGCAGTAGAAGATCAGGGTATTCTCGAGCTGGCCCGTCTTCTCGAGATAGTCGATAATGCGTCCCACTTGTACGTCGGTGAATTCAGAGAACCCGGCATAGACTTCAGCCATGCGGGCGAAGAGTTTCTTTTCATCGGCGTTCAAGGAATTCCAGGGACGGACCACATCTAGCGGCGCTGTTGCTGCAATGTCCGGTGGCATGGGATTGATGGGGGTCAGAGCGGTTTCCTTCGGAATAACGCCCTTCTCAATCATGCGCTGCAATACCCACTCGCGATAGGCCTCGTAGCCGTCGTCGAACTTGCCTTTGTACCTGTTCGCGTAGTCCATCGGGCTGTGATGCGGCGCGTGGTTGGCGCCGGGACAGAACCACATGAACCAGGGCTTGGAAGGATTAGTCGACTTCTGATCGCGCAGCATCCTGAGCGCCTGATCGGCAAGATCTTTGGAAAGGTGGTAGCCCTCCGCCGGGGAGTACGGTTGCTCGATGAATCGGTTGTCCTCGACCAAGTCTGGATACCAGTTGTTGGTTTCACCGCCGAGGAAGCCATAGAAGCGATCGAAGCCCTTCTGCAGCGGCCACTCCGACTTGCTGCCGCCGCTGGCCATGTCCTCCGTGGGGACGTTGTGGTTCTTCCCCAGCCAGAACGTGCTGTAGCCGTTCTCCTGAAGCACCTGGCCAATGGTGACGCACTCCGCCGGGAGCCGGCCGGCCGCGCCTGGAAATCCGTCAGTTGCTTCCATGATCGACGCGCAGCGATTCACATGGTGATTACGCCCGGTGAGAAACGTGGATCGCGTCGGCGAGCACAGCGCTGTCGTGTGCCACTGCGAGTATCTGAGTCCGCTGTCAGCCAGCCTTTGCAGTGTAGGCATGTTGATGCGGCCGCCGAAAGGCGACCACGCTGCAAGCCCCGTATCGTCATAGAGAACGATCAGGATGTTCGGCGCATTGGCGGGTGCGCGTTTCAGTGTATAGGGCGTCCAGTCGGGTTTCGAATCGCGAACGTCAAGTTTGATGACTCCACCAAAGGGTTTGCTCATGATGTGCTCCTTGATCTCGGCAGAGCAGCGCCTCCATCGTTTCCAGCCCGGCCGTAATGCCTGCTCGGGCCACCAGGCAGAGCTCGCGATAACAATTTGCGTACGTATTCCTTAGTTTGTTATCCGCGTGCGGAAGCTCTTGGGAGGCCCGTAAACATTAGAGCGAACCCCACAGAACGAGGTTGTCAACGAGGACGAAAAACTCGGCTAGGCCGCATTACCTTCGGAGCGAACCCCTTTCTGACCAAGTTGAGCTCCGCTCTTGCCCATGAGCAGCGCTCCTTACAAGCTGTGCTCTGCTACCTGCTTCCGACGTTCATCGGCAGCAGAACGAATGCCGTAAGTTTTTGCTCGCCTGTTCAAAGAAAGTAACGCGCTTTGATTCGGGGCACTCTGAAGGGATGTTACGAATCGACTTACAATAAGCGGGCATTATCGGCAGACTGCTGGAGATGCAGCGGGTCTGGCGTTGGATACTGCAAGGATCATGACCGGGCGCCGCCCGGTCTGGTCTGAATAACCAAATGACCGTCTGTCTTCTCGGTCCACTCAATAGGGAGCCATGCATGTGGACAGCGCGCAGCTCCCGCCCAACACGTTGGTGCGCGGCCGGCTCGACCATCGTCAAAATGCTTTTATCGCACTAGTCGCGATCCGAGCGCGAGTCACGATCCCTGCGGATCTTCTTTTTTGCTCGTTTACGAGCTAGGGCTTGCTTCACCCGGCGCTTCTCACCAGGCTTGAGGTAATACGAGTGTCGCTTCACTTCCCGGATGATCTCTTCCGTCTGAACCTTGCGTTTGAACCGGCGGAGCGCATTTTCCAGCGGCTCGCCTTCCTGCAAACGTACTTCTGCCAAATCGGTTCCTCCTCGCGCGCCAGTGTGAATCAGGGCACTGTTACAGCTTACATCAGGTTGAGCCGATACGTCGCGTTCCTGACGGCTTTCTCATGTATAAACTTTCGGTGTAGTATTGAGATGGTGCTTTAATTGTCCTCGACTCAGATAGACAAGTCTCTCGCTTCCATTCCTGCCTATTTCTGCTGAGAACAGCCAAACTTAACAGCACGCCGCAAGGAGTTAACGTGAAGAAGATTTATGTCGGGAATGTCTTTTTCAGCATGACAGAATCTGAACTCCGGTCTCTGTTTGAGCCGCATGGCAGGATCGAGAGCGCCACGATCGCGACCGATCGCGATACAGGACGATCCCGCGGCTTTGGCTTTGTTTCGATGCCTGACGACGAAGACGCCGATAAAGCCATGGCAGCTTCGAACGGCAAGGATTTGGGCGGCCGCGCGCTCACCGTGAACGAGGCCAGGCCTCAGACTCAGCGGGGCGGATTCCGCGATGGCGGCGATCGCAATTCTCTCGAGCGTCGAGGGCCGCGCTGGTGAACCCGAATGGAGTTGCCAGACGTCTGCGGGGGCTCGCGGAACTTCCCTCGACTGCCATCCTGATGGAAACCGTGGTCTGCAGCAAATGCGGCCAACGGTTTGCCATTCGCCACGATCCGGGATGTCAGGACATTCAACTTGCCAAGAAACAGGCTGCGTGGGTGACAGATCAACTTGTCTGGGACCATATTCAGGAACGGAAGCACCACTCAACCATCGAGCTGCCGAAACTGCAATGAGATGAGTAAGCGTAGAATAGAGTTATGTCCATGCAAACTGTTCAGAAAGCCGAATTGTTGAGGAAGACGGCTGATTACTATCGCCGCGCAATTGCAGATTATGCCCACTTTGCTCAGACAGAGCGAAAGCCTCGAACCAAGAAGCAACTGGAACGACGGCTGGAAATGATTCTTCAAGAGATCGATTCTCTGCAGCGCGATCCAGCGGGCGACGCAACAGCCCATCCCTGATGGGAGCACACGTTGCGCGATCAATCACGCCGATCCGCTCCGTATGGCTATTGAATTTAGGACCATCTACAGGGGGAACTTTGTTCACCGTCCTCGGAAACTGGGGTAGCGATTTGTCCGCGCCTGTCTTGACTGGCACCGGCGCTGAAAGGCGGCTCTTTGGCTGGACACGATAAACGCGACCCTCTCGCCACATTCATCGATCGCTCGGACAAGGGCAAGAGCAGCCTCGAAGACGATGAGGCGGCTGATCTTTCAGGCGATATCGAGGATCTGGCGACCATGTTGGATCGCCAAGGCATTGATGTATCGCAGGAAGGCGAGTTGCCTTCGCAGCGGCGAAGCCTATCTGAATCAGAACTGGAGGCTGGGGAGGACGAAGAATTCACCTTAACGCCCGACGTGTTGGAAAAGACCAGTGATCCTGTGCGCCTGTACCTTCGAGAAATGGGCGCAGTTCCCCTGCTTACGCGGCAGGGAGAGATTGAAATTGCGAAACGATTCGAGCGCGGACATCTCCGGGTGCTCAAAGCAATGTCGCGTTCCTCCGTTGTGATCCAGGAACTATTAAAAATTGGCGCTGATTTGAAGTGCGGAACGCGGCTGATCAAGGACTTGGTAGTCTTCGACGAGGAAGAGATTACCGACGCCATTCTCCAGGCCCGCACCCAAGCGACCATTGACCTGATAAACGCAGTCGCGGTTCACTACAAAAGAGTGCAAGCGGGTAAGGAAAAACTCGCCGGAATCGACAAGACGCAACACGCCAAACGATATCGGCACTGTCGCTGGACTCTAGGACGCGACATGGTTGCAGTCTCGCGAGCGGTTCGCGGCATCAAGTACACGCAGCTCCAGCGCCAGCGCCTGATCGACAGGGTGACGACAACCGCAGATGCCATGCGCTCGCTGGATCGCCAGGTTCGTCACCTGGAAAAGAAGTGTGACAGCACCCGCAGCGAGGGCGTTCGCGGTGAATACAGGCGTCAGCAAAGGATTTGCGCGGCGGACCTCAGGAAACTCGAACAGGCGGCTGACGTCACCAATCAGGAGCTTCATCGAACGCAGTGCGAAATCATCCAGGGCAATGTGGACGCGGAGTATGCCAAGCGCGATCTGGTCGAAGCCAATCTTCGGCTGGTCGTCTCCATTGCCAAGAAATACACGAATCGCGGCCTGCAATTTCTGGACCTGATCCAGGAAGGCAATATTGGCCTGATGAAGGCAGTGGACAAGTTCGACTACCGGCGTGGCTATAAATTCTCCACCTACGCGACCTGGTGGATCCGCCAGGCCATCACCCGAGCCATCTCTGATCAGGCCCGAACGATCCGTGTTCCGGTGCACATGACCGAAGTCATCAACAAGCTAATCCGCGCCTCGCGCCAGCTGGTGCAAGAGTTGGGCCGTGAGCCGACCTCAGAGGAAGTCGCCCGACGCATGGACATCCCGGTCGCGAAAGTCCGTAAGGCACTGAAGATCGCGCAGCAGCCCATCTCCCTGGAGACTCCCCTAGGAGAAGAGGCGGATTCGCGCCTGAGGGATATTATCGAGGACCCTGGAGGGGTTTCACCTGCAGAAGCCATGATCAGCGTGGACCTCAAAAGGCAAACAGCGCAAGTGCTTGGTACGCTTAGTCCGCGGGAAGCGTCCATCATCACCATGCGGTTTGGATTGGAGGACGGTACTGAGCGGACGCTGGAAGAGGTTGGAGAAAACTTCCAGGT
>Ga0126381_100010545_pt1 | contig 10410 bp, 5 predicted proteins | sample PanSoiMetPlot_28_FD_96465 | JGI IMG/M metagenome (GOLD analysis project Ga0126381, IMG submission 96465) | Tropical forest soil microbial communities from Panama - MetaG Plot_28 | ecosystem: Environmental > Terrestrial > Soil > Tropical forest > Bulk soil | place: Panama | collected 2016-02-17 | reverse complement strand
GATCAACTCATTTTAAGAGCAAAGGCTCGTCTTGTTGCACTCGCTGCAGTCACCGTCGTTCTCGAGTTGGATGGTGGAGAAACATATACGCGACGGGTCCGACCTGCTCAACCCGGAAATGACAAACAATTCTGGATTAGGCTCCTGCATCTCAATTTACAGTCCCATCCACCGCAGGCCGCAATCGTTGCAGTTATGTTGAATGCTGAACCGGGGGATACCAGCAAAGTACAGCTTGGTATTTTTTCTCCCCCGCTGCCAGAAGCTGCACGATTAGATGTAACTTTCGCTCAACTGAAGGTTTTGCTAGGTGAGGACAACGTTGGTCAGGCTATTCTGCAGGATTCCAATACACCTGACAGTTTTCGATTAGAGCCTTTTCGCGTTCCATCCGACTCCCTTACACCGACCAATTCGCAGGGACAACGCGCCGTTGTGCGCCGACTCCGCCATCCAGAAGGGGCTTCCGTTCGCCTGGGCCAGTGTCGACCCGAAGAATTCACCTTTCGTGCGCAGCGCTTTGATGTGGAGCAAGCATATGGACCATGGGTCGCGAGAGGCGAATGGTGGAATGAGTTGTTTTGGGATATGGAGCAGTGGGACGTAATTGCGAAATCACATAATGAGGTTAGGCTTTGTTGCTGTATAGCTCGGGATCTTCTACGAAACGAGTGGCAGGTGATAGCCCTCTATGACTGATCGATATGTCGAGTTGCATGCCGCGAGCGCGTTCAGCTTTCTGGAAGGAGCATCCCAACCTGAACGGCTAGTTGAGCGAGCAGTCGAATTGGATATGCCGGCTATGGCTCTGCTGGATCGCAATGGTGTCTATGGAGCGGCCCGTTTTCACACAAGCGCAAAGCAAAATGACGTTCGCGCGCATGTTGGCGCTGAAGTTGCAGTAGAGGGGTTGACGCACCGGCTTACTCCACCTGCATGGCTGCCGTTCCGACATCAAGCTGAACCCGTGCGTATTCCTTTGCTCTGCGAATCTCGACGGGGTTATCAGAATCTTTGCCAGTTGATAACTCGTTTCAAGATGCGAGAGCGCAGAAAAGACGAAGGGGCTGCTTTGCTCGAGGATCTCGAGCAGCACTCTACAGGACTAATCTGTCTAACCGGCGGAGATGAAGGACCACTCGCGTCTGCCTTGATTAATGGCGGCGAAGAAGCTGGCCGAGAAATAGTGGAACGGTTGATCCACATCTTTGGTGCAAAGAATGTCTATGTGGAGTTGCAGCGTCACAATGAACGCGAGGAGGAATGGCGCAATCAGGCCGCTTGGCGAGTCGCCAAATCACTCCGAGTACCTGTTCTTGCTACTAATGGCGTGAGATATGCAACGGCGTACGATAGCGAAATTCTTGACTTATTCACCGCAATTCGCAATCACATCGACCTTGATCGTGCCGGCAGGCTTTTGTCAACCAACAATCAGCGCTACATTCGTTCAGCACGAGAAATGGCCATTCTTTTTCGAGATATTGCGGGAGCCATTGAAACCACGGTGGAACTTTCCTCTCGACTTCAGTTTGAACTGACAGATCTTGGCTATGAATTTCCGCTCTACCCAGTTCCTGACGGTGATTCGATGGATAGCTTCCTTCGCAGACGTGTCGAAGAAGGAATAATACGACGTTATGGGTCGGTGAACACTTTCGAGTTTATGAAGCGGGTAAGAAAGCAGGTAGAACAAGAACTTGCACTTATAGCGAAACTTGGTTTTGCTGGCTATTTTCTTATCGTCTGGGACATTGTTAGATTTTGCAAAGGGAATAACATATTAATTCAAGGCCGCGGCAGTGCAGCTAATTCGGTTGTCTGTTATGCACTGGAAATAACAGCCGTGGATCCGATCAGAATGAATTTATTATTCGAGCGCTTTCTGAGCGAGAATCGGGGCGAATGGCCTGATATCGATTTGGACCTTCCCTCCGAAGAGAAACGTGAGCAGGCAATACAGTATGTCTACCTCCGTTATGGAGAACGTGGCGCCGCAATGTGCGCGAATGTGATTACTTATCGTGGCAGATCGGCTGCTAGAGAGGTTGGGAAGGCACTTGGTTTCGATCAGGCATCATTGCAGCGGCTTTCGAGGCTCGTCAATCAGTTCGAGTGGCGTGGGCCGACCGACACAATGGCACATTCGTTCAACGACGCCGGCTTTGACCTGGCGCATCCTCGCATAGCAAAGTATCTCGAACTCTGTATGCGTATCCAGGACCTCCCGCGCCATCTTGGGCAACACTCCGGAGGGATGGTTATCTGTCAGAGTTCGCTGGATACGGTTGTTCCGCTGGAACGGGCGTCAATGCCAGGGCGAACCGTTGTGCAATGGGATAAAGAAGATTGTGCCGACCTTGGGATTATCAAGGTCGACCTGCTTGGCCTTGGCATGATGGCTGTACTCAAGGATTGCCTGGACATGATTCCTAAGCACTATGGCGACGAAATTGATCTGGCCCACTTGCCTGAGGACGAAACCGTCTACAAGACACTTCAACAGGCAGATACAGTTGGGATGTTTCAAGTCGAAAGTCGCGCACAAATGGCTTCTCTTCCTCGGAATCGACCAGAGAACTTTTACGACCTTGTCGTTCAGGTAGCCATTATTCGTCCGGGCCCAATCGTAGGCAAAATGATGCACCCATATATGCGACGGAGACAGAAGAAAGAAGAGATTACATATCCGCATCCTTCGCTCGAACCTGTTCTAAAACGCACTCTGGGTGTGCCTCTCTTTCAGGAGCAGCTCCTGCGGATGGCTATGACTGTGGCCAACTTCACAGGAGCGGAGGCAGAAGAGCTTCGACGTGCTGTGGGGATGCGTAGATCATGGGATCGGATGAAAAACCTTGAAAGCCGATTGCAGAATGGCATGGCAGCGAATGGTATCGATACAGCCACACAGGAAACGATCATTCAAAACATCACTTCATTCGCTCTGTACGGCTTTCCGGAGTCACACGCAGCCAGTTTTGCTTTGCTCGCATATGCTTCGGCGTATTGCAAGGTAAAGTATCTGGCGGCCTTTACATGCGCGATTCTGAATAATCAGCCAATGGGTTTCTACATGCCTGCTGTCATCGTGAAAGATGCACAGAGGCATAATCTTCACGTCAAACCGATAGACATTCAGGTATCCGATTGGTCTTGCAGTGTCGAATGCGAAGCGGATAACACGTTATCTGTGCGCCTGGGGATGAGGTATGCCAAGGGCCTTCGCAAGCAGACAGCTGAAGCTATCATCGCCTCTCGCGGAAGTGATGGGGATTACCAGTCGATAGAAGACCTGGCTGCACGTGTTCCATCAATAACATGTAACGAGTTGACCACGCTGGCGCGGATCGGTGCACTTAATATGCTGAATGGAGTTTGTCATCGACGTGATGCGTTGTGGCAGGTTCAGCGAGCCGGAATACCTGAAGGACCATTACTTCGTGTGAACAGCAACTCGCTACATGAATCTTCTGGCTATTGCTCTTTGAAAGAGATGACGACAACAGAACGGATGATTGCAGATTATTCTGGAACAGGATTGACGATCGATAAACACCCGATGTCTTATCGCAGAGAACAATTACGACGTTCTGGCGTCGTATCCGCCAAGGAACTGCGGAATCTCCAAGATGGAATGTTCGTTCGAACTGCAGGCTGTGTTATTGCAAGGCAACGGCCTGGAACAGCAATGGGCTTTATCTTTCTATCGATGGAAGATGAGACTGGCATTGCGAATATTATTGTTACTCCTGACGTTTACGAGCAACATCGGTCAATTGTGACGCGCAGCAAGTTCATCCGAGCTGACGGTCCGTTACAGAATCAGGAAGGGGTTATTCATGTTAAGGCAACGCGGCTGGTAGAACTTTCAGAGGAAGGGCTCGAACTACGCTCACATGATTTTTATTAGCGTTGTTGCGATGAGATAACAGGTCTAAATTCAACTCGAAAACATTAACCCTTGGCTCACCTAAAAGGCCAAACTGCCTCGGCGTCACATGCTCGAGCACCAATTCACGAACGACGTCTTCCGATAGATCCCGTTCACGAGCCACGCGAGAGACCTGATAAAGTGCGGCCGCTGGACTGATATCAGGATCGAGACCTGATGCCGAAGCTGTTACCAAATCAATAGGGATTGCTGTGCCATTCCCCTCCGAGGCGACGCTCGCTGCTACGCGATCCGAAAGCGCTTTGCTTGTTGGCGCGAGATTCGACCCCGAAGAAGCCGACCCATCATAACCAGTACCCGCCGCCGAAGGACGACTATGAAAAACACCTGAACCAGTAAATGACTGGCCAATGAGACGCGAACCAACAACGGCGCCATTTTCAGTAATCAATTCGCCATTCGACTTATCATGAAACGCTATGCTGGAAATGCCCGCTATCAGCAGCGGATAAAGGATGCCCAGCACAAAAGCCGTAACAACTGTGTACAAACACGCGATTCTGACATGCTTCCTCATCGTATCTAGTCCTATGCAAGATGTAGTGCGGTGATCACTATGTCGATCACCTTAATTCCAAGAAACGGCACAATAATCCCTCCGATTCCGTAAACGATAAGGTTCCTGCGCAACATAGCGGCTGCGGACATTGGCTTATAAGCGACACCACGCAATGCAAGAGGAATAAGCGCGATGATAACCAGCGCATTGAACACTACGGCCGACAATACTGCTGACTGCCCATTATGAAGATGCATAATGTTTAGCGCATTAAGTACAGGGAACACACCCGCAAACATCGCCGGAATAATGGCAAAGTACTTGGCAACGTCATTCGCGATTGAAAAGGTCGTTAACGCTCCACGTGTCATTAGCAGCTGTTTGCCAATTGCAACAACCTCAATTAGCTTTGTCGGATTTGAATCCAGATCGACCATATTTCCAGCTTCTTTGGCTGCCTGGGTGCCGGAGTTCATGGCCACTCCCACGTCGGCCTGAGCTAGCGCCGGTGCGTCGTTGGTTCCATCGCCCGTCATTGCGACAAGCTTCCCATTGCCCTGCTCGCGCTTGATGAGATCCATCTTGTCCTTGGGTTTCGCTTCGGCAAGAAAATCGTCAACTCCAGCCTCGCGAGCAATTGCGGCAGCTGTCAATGGGTTGTCGCCTGTGATCATGATTGTGCGAATACCCATTGCACGCAGATGATCAAATCGCTCTCGCATTCCACCTTTTACGACATCCTTCAGATGGATGACACCTAATGCCCGCCCATTTTCAGCGACAACGAGCGGTGTCCCACCATTGGTTGCGACCCTGTTGACGGTTTCACGCACTTCATTCGGCATCTGAGAACCGTGCTCGGAAAGGTACTTTGCGATTGCATCAGCTGCGCCCTTGCGAATGCTTCGGCCATCCACCTCAACTCCGCTCATGCGAGTGACGGCTGAGAACGGAATGAATTCGGCATTAGAATGGGCCAATTCACGCGCGCGGAGATTATATTTTTCTTTCGCGAACACGACGATAGAACGCCCTTCCGGTGTTTCGTCAGCCAGCGACGATAGCTGTGCCGCGTCCGCAAAAGCCCTCTCGTCAACGCCCTGGGCCGGCACAAAATCCGACGCCTGCCGGTTGCCGAGGGTAATTGTCCCGGTCTTATCGAGCAAAAGGGTATTGACATCGCCAGCGGCTTCCACGGCACGGCCGGATGTTGCGAGCACATTGTGCTGGACCAAACGGTCCATACCGGCGATTCCAATTGCCGATAGCAGACCACCGATGGTCGTTGGAATCAGACAGACGAGAAGTGAAATGAGAACGAAGACCGTTTGAGGTGCATGAGAGTACACCGCGAATGGTTGTAGCGTAACGACCGCAAGCAAAAAGATAATCGTGAGACCAGCCAACAGGATGTTGAGCGCGATTTCGTTCGGCGTTTTTTGCCGTTCTGCGCCTTCAACCAATGCGATCATGCGATCAAGGAAAGTCTCTCCAGGATTCGACGTGATCCGAATTGTGATGGTGTCGGAAAGAACGCGAGTGCCTCCTGTCACGGCAGATCGGTCTCCGCCAGCCTCGCGAATTACAGGAGCTGATTCACCGGTAATTGCCGACTCATCGACGGCTGCGACTCCTTCGATAACTTCACCGTCGCCTGGTATCATCTGATTCGCAGAAACGCGTACAACATCTCCGACACGCAACTGTGAACTCGGTATCTCCTGCACTCCCGACTTTGTGACGCGATACGCGGTTGTCTCAGACTTTGCTTGGCGTAGTGCATCGGCTTGCGCCTTGCCTCGGCCTTCCGCCATCGCCTCAGCGAAGTTGGCGAACAATACCGTGAACCAGAGCCAAAGCATGATCTGAAAATCGAAACGGATATCCCCTCGATGTGTCGCAAGGTTCGCAACAAGCAGAATCGTCGTAAGAATGCTGCCGATTTCAACGACAAACATCACCGGGTTCCGCATCATGATTCGTGGGTTGAGCTTTACAAACGAGTCAAACAAAGCACGGCGGACAATCTTCCCGTCAAGCAATGAACGGCGCTGAGCGTGTGTCGACATGACTTTCCTCTTGTTCCTCAAAATGCAGCGCCGCTGCGAAGTAATAGATGTTCAAGAATCGGCCCCAAGGACAGCGCAGGAAAGAACGTTAGGGCACCAACGATCAAAATGACGCTCGTGAGCAGCACGGTAAATAGCGGGGTTGTCACAGGGAAGGTCCCGGCAGATTCAGGCACGATTTTCTTGCCGGCGAGATTTCCTGCAATTGCCAGCATCGGTATCGCCATCATGAAGCGGCCGAAGAACATGGCCACACCAAGCGAATAGTTATACCAATGCGTATTTGCATTCAACCCGGCAAAGGCTGATCCGTTATTTCCTGTGGCGGATGTGTACGCATACAGGATCTCACTGAGACCATGTGGTCCATGATTCGCCAGGCTGCCCAAGCCGACATTCGGCATTACAACCGCAACCGCCGTAAAGCACAGGATGAGTAAGGGAAAGATCAGCAGATAGAGCATTGACATCTGCACGTCAAACGCCTCGATCTTTTTCCCCAGATACTCCGGAGTTCGTCCGACCATTAATCCTGCAATGAACACGGACAACACAACAAACACAAGCATTCCGTAAAGACCTGCTCCAACGCCACCGAAGACAATTTCTCCGAGGAGTATGTTAACCATCGGAACGATGCCGCCTAGTGGCATAAAGCTGTCATGCATTGCGTTGACTGCCCCACAACTCGCGTCCGTCGTAACGGTAGCAAAGAGGGCGGAGTTGGCTATGCCAAACCTAACCTCTTTGCCTTCCATGTTGCCGCCGGCCTGAGTCGCCGAAATATGCTGATCTACGCCATGCAGTAATGGATTTGGTTGGGATTCGGCCCAATAACAGACAGCCGTTCCGGCGAACCATAACACCACCATCGCCGACAGCACCGCCCACCCGTGTCTAGGGCTCCCGGTCATCCTGCCCAGCGTGATTGCCAAGCCCGCGGGAATGATGAAGATTGCGATCATCTCCAGAAAATTAGAGAGTGGTGTGGGGTTCTCAAACGGATGCGCACTGTTTGTATTGAAGAAACCGCCTCCGTTTGTCCCGAGCATCTTGATTGCCTCTTGTGAGGCTACTGGGCCTTGGGCAATAGTTTGTGTCGTGACAATGGTTTGCTTCCCATCCGTTCCCGTGACCTTCTGCGGTTGGACAAGTTTGACTGTGTCATACGCGCGGAAATTCTGAACGACGCCCTGGGACACCAGCGCCAGCGAGAGAACAATCGAAAGAGGCAGAAGAACCCAGAGGGTTGCGCGTGTTAGATCCGCCCAAAAATTTCCAAGCGTCTTCACTTCGCGCCGCGCAATTCCACGAATGAACGCGACCGCCATCGCCATACCGACAGCCGCGGACCAAAAGTTATGTGTCGCCAGCCCTAGCATCTGGGTCAGATAGCTCATAGTGGCTTCCGGCACGTACGACTGCCAGTTCGTATTGGTGGTGAATGAGATTGCTGTGTTGAGAGCAAGAGCCGGTTCGATCGCCGAGAAGTGTTGGGGATTCAGCGGCAAAAACTGCTGAAGGCGCTCGATAAGGTAGGTCAGGACCAGAGTCGCCGCGCTGAACACCAGCATGCAGATTGCATATTCTGTCCAGCGCATCTCCTGTTCCGGATTGATTCCCGTTAGCCGGTAGAGCAGGCGTTCGCAAGGCAGCAAAACCGGATCGAGAAATGTCTTGCGTCGTTCAAATACCGCTGCCATGTATCGACCCACAGGGGTCGCAAGCAGCAGAATGACCGCAATGAAGCAGACGATCTGTAACCAACCGTTCAAGGACATCAGAATTTCTCCGGACGAAGCAACGCGTAAACCAGATAAGCCAGCAGAGCCGCTGACAGAATCAATAAGAAAAAGTTGAAAAGCATTAGCGCGTCCCCCTCAAGCGCTCACATCCACGCACATAAAGGACGGCCAACAGGAACATCAAGAACAGCGATATCGTAGTCACGAGATCGAGCATGTGATTACCCTCGGATCCTTGGAACTTCATGAGAAGTTGCCAGAGTGGCGCGGCGCTCTCTATGCACTGAACCGGGTGTCACCCGAGAGAACGGAGTCTCGGCTCGGAATAGCAACGGAACCATTCCCACTGGTTGGGTCGGCCCGCTTCCAGTTGATGTAAGGAGAGTGCTCAAAGCGAACGAACTGTTGCACACAGGTAAACACGGCATATCAAACCTGAATTCCATTCGAATCCCGGACGCGATAGAAATTCAGTAGTGGAATCGTTAAGAATTCGTTAGTTCGCTGGTTCCTGCAGGTTGGAAGCGATAGCCCACCCAGGGTTCACTCTGGATATATTTCGGCCCTTCTCCGCGCTCGATCTTCTTTCGAAGACCGGCAATCAGTACTCGAAGGTACTCGGGCTGATCGTCGCCCGCAGGCCCCCAAATTGCTCGCAGTAAGACTTTATGCGTCAACACACGACCTGGAGATCGCGCAAACAGCAACATTAGATCAAACTCTTTTGGCGTGAGATGAAGAGCCTGTCCTCGCACTGAGACCGTGTGTGCATCTGCATCGATTACGAAATCACCTATTTCAAACCGTGTCTGCTCGGGTTGCTCTGTTGCAGTCCGGCGGAACTGGGTGCGGATTCGCGCCAGAAGCTCAGGGATGCTGAACGGTTTTGTCAGATAGTCATCGGCGCCTTCGTCAAGAGCTTTGACCTTCATCACATCTGTATCCCGAACGCTGAGTACGATGATCGGGGTCTTGTCCATCCGCCGCACAGCCTGAGTAAGCTCCAGGCCGTTCATTTCAGGCATCGCCAAGTCTGTGATGATCAGATCTGGTCGACCAGTTTCAAATCGTTCAAGACCTTCGACACCATTGGCGGCAGTCAAAACCTCATATCCGCTGCTTTGTAAAGATGCCCGGAGCATACGTGTAATTTGACGCTCATCATCCACTACGAGAATGCGCTTCACTGTCTCTCCTGGGTAACAATATGCAGGTCCACATGTGGCGCTTCTGACATCAACTTTTGAATCGCGAGATAGTACAAATAGCTGCGCAATCCGTGCACGGCCGACCGTCCCACAATCGCCTGCGTTATTCGATTCTCTCGTATAAACGTCGCTGTCGCGCGAGCAGTGTCCCCTCCAGTGAGGGGAACAACATGTGCTCCGAGATTTCGAGCAAACTGCAGGCTGGATTCCAACGTGCGCTTTCTCTCCGGCAACTCGTCCCGAGCACTTGAAACATGGAGGACATATAACTCCGCGCCTAAGGCTTCGGCCAACCGGGCTCCCCGCGCGATGAGGTCCCGAGCCTGGGGGCTTGCACTGATGCAGACGGCGACCTTTTCTGCGACGGTCCAATGCGCCCCGAGTTTCTTGCGCCGAACGTAGTCATCCAGATTTCGGTCAACAGCTCGAGTGACACGCTGCAGCGCCATCTCCCGTAACGCAATCAGATTTCCCAAACGAAAGAAATTGGAAAGCGATCGCTCCACTCTCTCGGTTGGATAAATGTCGCCGCGCCGCATACGGGTGACGAGGGCTTCCGGCGTCAGATCACTGATCACTATCTCGTCTGCACGGTCGAGAACCCAGTCGGGGAGTTGTTCCCGAACGGCTATGCCGGTTAGCGACTGCACGCGAGGCGCAAGGCTCTCCACATGCTGAATGTTCACCGTACTCAGTACATCGATCTTGTGTTCGAGCAGATACAACACATCCTCATAGCGCTTTTGAAAACGGCTTCCCTCAATGTTTGTATGCGCCAGTTCGTCAATGAGCGCTACCTGAGGCATGCGCGCCAGAATGGCGTCAACATCCATTTCAGTGAACAACGTTCCTTTATAGTTGATCTCCCGCCGAGGGACCTGCTCCAGTTTGGCGGCGAGTTCTGCAGTTCCACTGCGGCCATGCGTCTCCACAATTC
>Ga0126381_100010544_pt1 | contig 10411 bp, 5 predicted proteins | sample PanSoiMetPlot_28_FD_96465 | JGI IMG/M metagenome (GOLD analysis project Ga0126381, IMG submission 96465) | Tropical forest soil microbial communities from Panama - MetaG Plot_28 | ecosystem: Environmental > Terrestrial > Soil > Tropical forest > Bulk soil | place: Panama | collected 2016-02-17 | reverse complement strand
GCTTATCCCGATAGGCGCCAACCTAAATCCAGGTGAGCATGTACGGTCTGAAACCGACTGACATCGATGCCTTGAAACCGTTGATGAAGGCAGGGATTACGCAAATCTGCGTCGGGCCGCACGACATTCAATTCAATTTCGATCCGAGCGGAAACGTTTCCGTCTGGGGTCGTTGCGAGTTGCTGGATTCCTCGGGCCAAGTCATCGAGGTTTGGGAAGACAGCATGCGTCCAGGAAGTTTCCGCTTTCCCGAATTGCTGATGACTCCCGTTTCGGACGTTGTCATCGATACGCCCAAGTCGTTCATCTTGACCTTTGCCAACGGAATGGCTTTGCGGGTGGTTGATAACTCGGAACAATACGAGTCGTTTTCCGTCGGCAACCTCCATGTCTGACGACGACCCGGCCTGTTGAATAACAAAGGTGCTCGCCTAGCCCTTTGGCAAGTTGATTGCAACTGGCGCTCCGCACCGCGGGCAACGCCCTCAGCGCCTTATCTCCCCTCTCCCCGCCGCGGGGAGAGGGGAGAGTGCCGTCGTCGCGCGATCCAATTCTTGACTGGAAATTGTGCCAGCGGGATTGGTATAATTTTGTTCACATTCCGCCGGAGCCTAGCTCTTTGGCACGTTGACTGCTAGTAGCGGATCGCGGGCGTACGACGCGCTCTTTGAGCCCGAGCCGAGATGCTATTCGCCGGCGCCGCCTGTCGAACGGCGACGATTCACCGTTACCAAACGGTCCAAACGGCGGCGGATCACCGTTTACAAACGGTTTTAAACGGTGAGCCGCGCCGTTTCCACCGGATTCTAACGGAAACGAAACAATGAGTCCCATCGCCGTTGTTTCGTTCGCCCGGCTGCGTCAATGTTCTGGGTTCCTCGTCGGCAGACCTTCGGCCGCGGCCAATGAAAGGAGCGCTCGATCTGGCGAAACAAACTCGCGCAGTTCGCCGACTCGATTTATTGACACGGCAATCGCCAGGTGAATCGCGTCAGGGGCTTGGCATTCGCGTTGAATTCCGTAAGTCAGGATGAGGTGCTCCGCGAGATCGAAGTGTGCATCTTCCACCGCAAGGATATCGAAGGTGCCGGCTTTTAGATCTGCGAGAAACTGCCCTTCAAACAATCGGTAATCGTCGATCGTGATGGTGCCCTTTCTCACAAACCGATTGAAGACCGAAAGCGCCTCGATAACTGCAAAGCGGCTGACAAACGGTTTCGACGTGGCCGACCGAAGAATTGCTTCGACGTTGGACGTCCCGACTTCCCGCCTATAAAGCTTCAAGACGGCGCTTGTCTCGAAATAGTCGGTGGGCATTATTGGCGACCTTCCCGATCGCGCCGCAATTCGTCAACCACGGAAGCGCTTATTTTTGCCATCGCGGCCTGGACTCGCTCTCGATCAATGGTTGCATCAGCCCTGTCGAGGATCGTAGGTATGGACCGAGGCCAATTGGGTAGCAGCCTCTTCGGCGCGTCCTCACCTGTGATGCTCAGCCGCACCTTCGACTTATCCGGAAGCACGAGCGGAGAGAGCGGACGAAAGACGCCGTTCTCAAAAATTGCATCGACTTGCGTTTGCATTGGGCCACTTCGCCTTGAAGAAATGAAACAGAGTCTCTTCATTGTAACGCACCATGTCATTTTAATTGTCTCAAATGCGGCGAGGGAAGGAAATTAGGCGGCCCGATGGGCTCCGGCACGCGCGGCTCCGGGGCTTCCGGGTGCGAATAGACATCGCGGTCCCACGGGTTGTCGCTCGTTGTCCAGAGGCGGCGGTCGGGGCGGAGGTAGAGCTTTTGCTGTTCTTCGAGCGAGAGCGGGCCGGCGCCGATTCGGCCGAAGACGGCGATTTGGTTGCCCGATTCATCGACCGCCCGATCGCGATCGACGCCTTTTGAGATGGCTAGCGCCCGGCCCCCTTTCGGAATCGGATATCCGGCGATGAGCACCGGTGTCGGTCGTGGGCTGAAGCCTTGATTGCCGGGTGTCTCCGGCGACGTGAGCTGAACGACGCGCAGGCCGTTGCAACCGTCGGCCAGATAGGCGAACTCGCTCGTGTAGGTGATACCGAGCTTTACGTCGCATAGATCGTTGATGCAGCCGCCGGCGTTGAAGATTTGATCGACTCGCGGCTGAGTCGGCGTCGTGATGTCGAGGATGATCAATCCTTGCGAACCGCCGGCCACGTAGGCATACGTGCGCGCCAGATAAATATTCCGCGCCTCGGGCAAGAACACCGCCGCACCCGGCACGATTGCCGGTTTGGCCGGATCGGTCGTGTCGATCACCTTCACACCTTCGTCATCGCAAACGAAGCCGAAGCGGAATTGCACCTGCACGGTCTTCGGATTGTGCAACACATCTTGGCCGAGCACTGTGGTAACCAGCGGATGCTTAGGATCGTCGAGCGACACCACGACCAAGCCAGCGTTGCAGCAGATATAGGCGTTTGTGCCGACGATTGTGATCGAGCGGGCGCCGCTCAGGATGCCGCCGGGATTGAATGTCAGCTCGCGGCTCAAAAAGTTATTCGTCGGATTGCCGTCGAGCAGCGTGCCGGCGCCGACGAGGATCAGCCCCTCGAAGCGATCGACGACGTAAATGTACGCGTAAAGCGCGTGCACGTCGGCCTCGCGATTCTCCGGGCGATGCTTTCGCGTCGGATCGGGAGCGATTGTTGTTGGGGCCGCGACGGCCGTGGCATACTGCGTCGGCACGTAGAACTGCTGCCCAATCGGTGAGACCGGCGCGGTCGTGATCCGCTCGGAGAATCCCTTGTCGTCGATGAACGCGATGTCAAACACGCGTAGGCCGCCCGTTCCGCAGGCCGCATAGAGATACTCGCCGCGATTCTGGAGCGACAAAATCTCGGGGTGCTGGCGAAGCGGATGCGTCACGTTCTCGCTCACGTCGTGCCCCGGATGCTCATGGGCATGCTGCAAGACTCCGCCATGCTTGACGTGATCGGCATAAAAATCAGGAAACGCGATCTGCTGGAGCGAGCTGCCGATCACCGCTTGCGGCTCGTCGCGCTCGGTCACTTCAACGGCCGCCAGGCCATGATCTCCGGCCCCAACCCAGCAATAGCGGCCGATGAAATTGACGTAGTTCGTGCCCTGCATCAGAAGCTGGGCCATGATCGCGTTGTTGTCGTTGGCCTTTGAGACATGGCAATCGGTACACATCTTCGTCTCGGTCACTCCGGGACGGAAGCTGTCGCGGAAGTTGGCCGAATGCGGCGCGCCGCGGACGGTGTGCGGCACGTTGGTGCTGAAGGAGATGCCGCTCAGGCCGTCGGCCGAGATCGTCTGCTGCTGCACGTAGATCGTTTCGCGATTGTTGTTGTACGAGGTGACATGCACGGCGCAGCTCGATCGCGCCGGCCCAATGCGGCGGCCGGTCACGTCGCCGTCGTGGGCCAGCATGAACACATCGTCGCGAAGCGTCTGGAAGTTGTACGACGTGTAGTTGCGGCTCACGTCCCCTTCGTTGTGGAGGTTCGGCATCTTCTTGTTCGCCTTTTGCGGCAAATGGCAGCCGAAGCAGCTTGGGTTCCACGACGAGTGGCACGTGATGCAGCTCATCCGCTCGTTGCGATGGGCGCACTCGCGCTCGGCCGGCGATCCGCCCCAGACGAGCTTGTCGCCGCTGGCGGCGTCGAGGTGGCGGACCGTCTTGGCCATGTGCGATTTGACGTTGTAGTGCTCGCTGCCGGGCGTGACCGTGTCGAGCGTCTGCACGACCTCCCAGCGGACATTGGGTTCGACCATCGAGTTCTGAAAGATTCTGGTTCCCTCGCGCTCAAATCGGCGGTGGCCGGAGGGAGTGCGGAGTGCCTCGAGATTGCGGCCGTCGCTCTCGGTTTGGCCCGAGGTGTACGACGCCGGGCCGCTCGTGTGCAGCGTGGCGTATTTCGTCGAGGTGCCGTGGCAATCGACGCACTGGATTTCGACCGCCGCCCGCACTTCGCGTTGCAACCGCGTATTGCCGTGCGCGTCTTGTACGAAATGGCAGTCGATGCAGTGCATTCCTTTTTCCATGTGGATATCGAGCAGATGGACCGGAATGTTGTCGCGGCTGTTGGTTAGCGCCGCCTCTTGTTGCTTGATCTCGTCGGGCCGCCGTTGCTCCGTGTCGCGATACGGTTCCTTCATCCGCGCCGGCACGGCGATCGCCGCTTGCAGTTTGTCGTTCGTCACCGGCTCGACGATTTCGCCCCGATGATCGAGCAGATTACCGGCTCTGTCCTTCTTGAACACGGCGCGGAAGACCCAGCCGTGGCTGTGGAAATCGGCGAATTGCGTGTGCCGCGTGCGGCCGTTCAAGTCGATGAGATTGGCTAAAAACTCGGGATTTGACCACAGGCCCTGCTGGGCCGTTTCATCCGGGTTCGCCAGTTGAGATTGCGTGGATTCCTCGGCAGTCGGATACTTCTGCCGGGCCGGATACATGAGTTGCCCGTCGGTCTCTTCATCCCACCATTGATAGCCGACGTAGGTGTTCAACACCGTCGTTCCCGGATGAACGTGGCAGATCATGCACTGGCTCGTCGGGATGCTGTTGCCGGGAGCAAACTGATGCTTGATCGGATGCCCCGGCTCGTTCTTAGGAATCATCGGATCGGGACTGAATGATGTGCCCCGATTGCCGAACACAGCGTATGGCCCAGAATTCACGAGCGAACGATCGTTGGCGTAAATCACATGGCAAGCCGTGCAGCCGCTGGAGCGATAGTCGCCCGGATGATCGTTTGTGCCGAGAAAATTGAGCGTCGGGTCGAAGAGGCGGGTCTTTTGCAGCCCGATGAAGACGGGATCGGTGCGGTTCTCGGTCCCAAGGCCGCGGTCGCTCAAGCGAGTTCGCGGGCGGCCCGATTCTTCTTCGCGCTCGGGAATTCCCACCTCCGGACGAAAACGGCCGCCGCGTTCAAAGATTCGCAGAACATTGCTCGGCTGGCTGATCTCGAAGCGCGGCAGCGGATCAAGATACGGGACGACGCCGCGGCGGACGATCTCATCGTCGCTCGGCGGCGGGATCGTTTGAATCCGCTGAGGCACTCCGCACATGCTGTAGCTTTCGCCGTAATGCGAGTATTTCGTGGGAATCGAGCCATTGTTGTAAAGAGCGGCACCCCAGAGCATGCAGCCGTGCGTCATCATGCTCTTGCGCACTTCCAGCACCTCGCGCTGATGGCACTGGCCGCAGCTTATGTGGGCCACACGAAGATCGCCCGGATTGACGAATCGGATGAACTCCGGCGATTCATGATTCAAGAGCGTGTACGATCGCACGGGCTTGGCGCTACCCGGCCAAGCGTCGGGAAATCGCGGCATGACGTGCGCGCACTCCTTGGTGGACGCAGTGGGATTGCCACCATGGCAATCGGCGCAGCCGAGGCGCACGGTCGCCTTAGCGTGCATATCGCCGACATTCGCATGACAGGCAATGCAGCCGACGCTCTTCGCTAGTGCTTCGGCCTCCGTCTGCTTGCTCAAATCAACGCCGATCAATTCCGGTGGCAGCGGATATGGCTGCTCAGGAGGTAACGGTGGCACGGGAAGCGGCTGCACGGCCGCGGCAACATTCGCCGCTGCTTCGATGTGGCCGGCCGGGCGAACTCCTCCAGACTGCAAATCGGCTGCGCGGCCCCTAACGACGACTCCGGCGCTGAACGCAATCAGCAGCCCCGCGCCAGCGATTCGTCGAATCCCCTCGTTTCTTGCTCGCATCCTTGCGCCTCCCCGGATTCTCTAATAGTCGCCTTTCGCTCCGCGAAAGGCCGTACTTTCGCTGAGCGAAAGGCGACTCACACTAACCCGAAGCGTAAGCGAGGAAGGCCGAACGCTCGGCCTCGCTTACGCTTCGGGTTGGTGTCAATACGTCAACGTGATATCTACAAAACTCGCGAAAAAGTTTCCTACGTGGCCGACCAGCGGGTTGTAAATGTCTTTGAATCCCTGCCCTGGGATCAGGCCCGAGATTCCGCCGGTGATGATGCAGTTGTTATTGAGGTACGGTCTATATTCCGTGCCCAAGCTCAAATCAGTTCCGATGCTTTGATGGATGCCCGATTGGAACGTGATCTCTTCCAGCGGCGCCGTCTCGTCAAACCAGAGGAAATTGCAATTGCTGATGAGCCGCAGCTTTGGCGTCACCTCGAAATCCATCCCGACGTTCGCCAAGAAGAGGCCCGGATTCACGAAGTTCGATTGCCCCTCTGCCTTCGCCGCCCGCAAATCCGGCAGCAGGCTGAACGGCTGCTTGAGATTCACGCCGAATAGCTTGATGGGCTGGCGGACCCAATAGCTGAACTGCCCACCGGCGAAGTTCGGATTATCGAGGATCATATCGAAACCGGTTGCATGCGTGCTGAACGGATCGCTGTCGCCGGTGGCGTAAAAGACCGAGGTTCGGAATCGCACCCAATCGCGATCGACAGACAGCTCAATCGCCGCCATCTGCGCGTTAATAATCTGCGTTTGGGCGGCAAGCGGATTGAGGCTATCGCGGCCGAACGCCCAGTAGAATGCGTGGTCGACGTTCAGCCAGTTGATATGCCCGTCGCCGGTCCAGCCGAAATAGCCGACGTCGAGTTCATGCGGCTGGAAGATGCCGTCCGGATCGGGACGGACGAGAAAGCCGTTCTTATCGTAGTGCGTGCTGGCGTCGTCGTGGTTGTAGTGAAGGCTGACTTGCGCCGTGTAGCCGGGCCAGATGAAGTCTTGACGATAATAGTTGGCAATCAGAATCCGCTGCCCGCGGCTATCGAACGTATTAAGATCGCTGTTCGTGTCTTTCTCCAGCTCATCGAAATAGATCACGTTGAACTGATCGCGATTGGCCTCGCCTGTGCCAAAGAGCCGGACACCGCGATTGACGTCGTCAAAGATGAACCCGCGGAAGTCGCTTACGAACGGTTGGGATCCCGCGCGAACCGAGAGAATATCGAAGTTCGGGCTGAGATCGGCCAGCTTCGTCTCGCCGAACCACTCTTGCAGCGTGAACCAGGTGCGGCCGCGAGTGTGCCCCTTCGTCACGTCGGGGCTGGTGACGCCCAGCTCCTCGGGATTGAAGTAGTTCACATCGAAAATGGGAAGTATCTTGAGCCGCCAGTCGGGCTGTTTGAATCCCCCATCGCCGTGAACGAGATCGAACGAGAGCGACAGATCCTGGCGAAACAGAAACTGATTTGGATTGCCAAAGAATTCCGTCTCGCCGGGGTTCGCGCTGCTCTCGCCGCTGGGGGTGGGAACCTGCCTCGTCTCGAATTGCGTGAAGCTCGTGGCCGTGATGTTCAAGAACGTGTGCTGGCCGATGAGCGGGTAGTCTCCTTTGAGCACGTTCTGGTTATATGAATCCCATTTGTCGCCCGGCACGAAGGGATAATCGTCGTCGAGCGGATACCCCTTGCCGTATCGATCCCACGGCGTGAAGCCGAGTCGCCAGCGGTCTTCGAGCGGCACAAAGTCGCTGGAAGTCTGTTGCTCGCGCGGCAGGATGCCTGAGGGACCTGCGAACCCGAGCGCCGGCGGCATCGGCATCCGCAGCAACATGCCGGGCGCGATCGCCTCGCTCCATGGCTCGGGCAAGTCCGTGGCCGGACGCAGTTGGGGCGGGTTGACTTGTCGGTCGGGCGGCTGCGAGTTGATCGGGACGGTAGGGTCCGGAGGTTTCGGCAGCGGCTCACTAGGTGGCGTTGGAAGCTGCGATTCAGCCGGTGCCGCTTGCATGAAAGAAGTGGGCCTAACAGGGAATGCTTCCTCAGTCCACTGCACGTCCAATTGCGAGGCGCTAAAACAATTCCGCCAGCAAATCGGCGTTGCCACTTCCGCGCCACTTTGTGGCGTGCTGCCGTAGTTGATGGGCGGCACCGCTGCGGACAGAACGTCGGCCGCGGCGACGATAACTTGAGCCGAACATATGGTCGCGAAGACAATAACCCACCGCCTCCGGCGCAGCATGTGCGCGGAGCGATCGTACTCCGATCGAAGGAGGCATGGTCGGTAAATTGTGCCGACTCCGTGCGAAGGCACGTATTTTAGGGAGTTTGTTGGTAGTATCGGCTGTAGGGAGGAAACCAGTGGAGCCGGTCCTAGCGTTTTTAACTGCCGAAAGATAAACGAGGGGTCGCTTGGCGGTGCTAGCGTTTTTCAAGTTTCCCTCGTTGACCCAGATTCCAAGAGCGGTATCCGAATACCATACCAACCCGAAGCGTAAGCGAGGCAAACGCGCCAGTTCCTCGCTTGCGCTTCGGGTTGGTGTGAACGACGAACAATTCGTTCGGAAAGCACACCGATGATGAAGCACAACCGGTCCCGATCGCCGCGAAGCCGTCGGCTGGGAGTCGAGGCTCTCGAGCCGCGCACGCTCTTGAGCGCAGCGCCTGCCCCGAAGATGGTGTCCGCAGCCAAACCCGTGACGCCGGCGATCCATCCCGCTTTGGTTTCGACTCCGATCGTTCCGGTGATTTCGCCGAGCGACGTTCAGACAATTCTCAATACCGCCGAGGAAGCGTCCGTCGATCGCAATGCGATCATTGCCGTCGTCGATCGGTCGGGCAACATTTTGGGAGTTCGCGTTGAGCCGGGCGTGCCGATAGCGGATCAAACGACGATGGTCTTCGCGATCGATGGAGCGGTGTCGCTCGCTCGCACCGGAGCGTTCTTCGCCAGCGGCGGGGATCCGAGCGTGCCCTCCGGAGCGCCGCTCACGTCGCGAACGATTCGGTTCATCAGCCAATCGACGATTACCCAACGCGAAGTCGAATCGAGTCCTGATGTGACCGATCCAAACTCTCCTTTGCGCGGCCCAGGTTATGTGGCCCCGATCGGCCTCGGGAACCACTTCCCGCCCGGAGTTTTGAACGCGGCACAAGTCGATCTGTTTGGCATCGAGCAGACGAATCGCGGGATCGATATCAATAGCTCCGAGCTGGCGCCCGGCGCGAGCCTGCCGAACACCGATTCCTATGGCAAAATCACCGGACTCGACCCGACCGCCCAATCGCGCGGCATCGCGACGCTTCCGGGTGGCATTCCGCTCTACAAGAATGGAATTCTCGTCGGCGGAATTGGCGTGTTCTTTCCGGGGCCCAACGGTTACGCCAGCTATGAGCAGGCGTTTAAGCCGGTTGCAAATCCCAACGATCCGAATTCCGAGTTCGCTGCCGAGAACGCCCGCACGAACGCCCCGATGGTCCTCGAAGCCGAATGGATGGCATTCGCCGGCGCGGGGGGCATTGTTAAGGCGCCAAAGGCGCTTTCGCGGTTGATTCATCCGATTCATTCCGCGCCCGGCATCGGATTGCCGGATGGCAACATCAGCTTGGTCGGAGTGACGCTCGACGTGTTCGGACCGAACGGACCGATCCTAGGGCTTCAGTCGTTGTTGAACACGGCGAAACGCGTCGGGGCGTTCACGCCGGCAGCGATGAATACCATTCAGACGAGCGCCGATCTTTCGAACCCCGACAACCCGCTCGCGCTCGATCGGCCCGCCAGCGGAATTCATCCGACGAAGTATCAGTCGAGCGTCGCGCCTCCCAGCGGCTGGCTGATTTCGCCGCATGCGTCGGCGTTTGCCGGAGGCCTGACCGCGGCCGACGTTACCGCTATCGTGACACAAGGCGTTAATCAGGCGAAGACAACGCGGGCCGCCATCCGATTGCAGCTTCCGTCACTGAGCTTGAGCGCTCCTGCCCAATACGTATTTGCCGTGGCCGACGAAGATGGCTCAATTCTGGGCCTCTATCGGATGCCCGATGCGACGGTGTTCTCGATCGACGTCGCCGTCGCGAAGGCCCGCAACACCGTTTACTACGCATCGGCCGACTTGAATCCCGCCGACATGATTTACAACTATGTGAACCAAATACCCGTCGGGCCCGCGCTTGTGCCGGCGGGCGTCGCGTTCACAAATCGCACGTTCCGGGCGCTGGCCGAGCCGCGGTTCCCCGGCGGCATCGACGGCAAGCCACCTGGACCATTTTCGAGCTTAAACGCGCCGGGCATTGATCCACGCACGGCCGAAGACGCGGGTCCGGCGCTCGCTGCCTCGGTTTACTCGACTGACACGACGCCGATGCTGATGTACACCTCGTTCAATGTCGGCGCGAATTTCCGGGCAGACGCCACGAAGTTTCCCCAACAAAACGGCGTCGTTTACTTCCCCGGAAGTTCGCCACTCTACAAGAGGACCGTGGCCGCGCCCTTATTGGTCGGCGGTTTCGGCACCAGCGGCGACGGCGTCGATCAGGACGACGTGGCGACTGTCGCTGGGCAACAAGGCTACGCCGCGCCGGCAATGATCCGCGCCGATCAATACCTCGTTCACGGCGTGCGGCTGCCGTATCAAAAGTTCAATCGCAACCCGATGGGGGGCGTTTGAGAGCGGCTCTTGGCGAACGGTTC
>Ga0126381_100010543_pt1 | contig 10411 bp, 8 predicted proteins | sample PanSoiMetPlot_28_FD_96465 | JGI IMG/M metagenome (GOLD analysis project Ga0126381, IMG submission 96465) | Tropical forest soil microbial communities from Panama - MetaG Plot_28 | ecosystem: Environmental > Terrestrial > Soil > Tropical forest > Bulk soil | place: Panama | collected 2016-02-17 | reverse complement strand
CCGCTGGACGAAGAGACGATTCTTGACAGTGTGGCGAACACTGGGCGTCTGGTTGTCGTTGACGAATCCTATCCGCGCTGCAACGTCGCGACCGACATCGCGGGAATGGTTTGTCAAAAAGCGTTTGGAGACCTGGAGGCGCCTGTTAACATGGTGTGCGGGCCGCATGCTCCCGTGCCATTTTCGGATGCGCTTGAAGACCTGTATATCCCGAGCCCCGCGAAAATATCGGCTGCGGCCAAGAGCGTCGTGGAGTACGCGGCATGAGTAATCAGATCACAGCGGTTACGATACCGAAGTGGGGGCTATCGATGCGGGAAGGAAAGGTTAATCGATGGTTAGTAAATGTGGGCGATGCGGTTAAACCTGGAACCGAGGTTGTCGAGGTCGAGAGCGATAAAATCGCCGGGGTTATCGAATCGGCCGTGGAAGGTGTGCTCAAACTCCGCGTCGCGAACGAAGAAAATGTGCTTCCGGTAGGGGCGTTACTTGGAGTGATCACGACAGGCGAAGTTGCTGAATCTGAGATCGAAGCGTTTGTCGGTGACTTTCAGCAGCGCTTTGCGGTCGGTGAAACAGAACCGGGGCAAATTGCGAGTGCCCCCGAAAGTGTCACAGTTAATGGTCGTCAAATTTCTTATCTTCGTCGTGGCGAAACGGGGGATTCAGTTCTCCTTGTCCACGGCTTCGGCGGAGATAAGAACAACTGGCTATTCAATCACGAATCGCTAGCTTCGACAGCAGTTGTCTACGCCTTGGATTTACCCGGTCATGGCAGCTCCGACAAAAAAATTGAAGACTCAACTCTTGGCGGACTCGCAAAGGTAGTTTTGGCTTTTGCAGATTCGCTAGGATTAAAGGAGTTCCATCTGGTCGGCCATTCGTTCGGAGGGGCGATCAGTCTATCCGCGGCTCTGGAGTCGCCAAATCGAATAAAGTCTGTCACGGTAATAAGTTCGGCAGGTCTCGGCAAAGAAATTGACGCCCAGTATTTGCGCGGATTCGCGGCGACAAACAGCCGCAAGGAGCTGAAGAATCTGGCACAACGCCTTTTCGCAAAAGAAGAATTGGTGACGCGCCAGTTGGTTGAGGACCTGCTCCGATTCAAGCGCTTGGATGGTGTGCAGTCTGCATTGGAGGCGATTCTTTCTTCGTTTCTCGATCGGGACAGCCAGCGGACGGTCCTCACTCAGAAAATCCCGACGCTTGGAGTACCCATACGAGCGATCTGGGGTGAAAAGGATCGCATAATTCCGGCTGCGCATGCTGCTAGCGTCGGCAACGACATCCATATTCTTCCGGACGCCGGCCACATGGTTCAGATGGAAGCAGCGAACGAGGTTAACAGATTGTTGAGGTTTTAGGTGACGGGCCGCTGCTGGTTGCCGAGCACGGGTTATGCCCAATACTGGGACACAAGGCGCCCAAAATTAGGTAGAGAGAACCTTTATGATCTGCGGTTCGATCGCACCGAGCGAGCTCAGCTCGGTTCAGGCTGCCGTGTCGCGAGGAGGAACACATTCATCCGGCCAAAACGGCCAGAGCGTAAAAGTAGTAAGAAAGCCTTTGCGTTCCAATTGCCGGTGAGCAGCATGCACCGTTTCCATGTTGATTTTTTGAGCGTGGCCCTGCATGAGGGCTTCTGTCTTCATCAGGTGAACAAACGTTTTCAGGTTCTCCTGAGCGACTGCAAAATAGGAGGGCGACAGGCAATCGGTCATTTGCATTCTCTCGACGCCCATCGCGATCCAGTTCTGCACGAAATGGCGGGCCCTAGGTCCGAGCTCGAGTGGACGAATCGTTTCGACGGCTGTCTGCCAGAGATGGGAACGACAGGAGCTGCTGCTTAAACGCAGTAGGCCGCCTTCCTCGAGCGAGCCGCCGGCACTCCGCGAACTGGGGGAATCCTTCATAGGACGAGTAATATATAGTAGCACTAGAAGTGTACCGCGCAACGAGGTAGCAACCGGATTATTGTCGACCTGAAAGGTCAATCCACGGTGAAACTACATCTGGATCAAGCCGCGCTCGACGGCGGTGGCGATTGCGCCGGTGCGGCTTGGGGCGTCGAGTTTTCGCAGGATCGTTTTAACGTAGTTTTTTACGGTGTGTTCGCTCAGGTACAGGCTGTGTCCGATCTCTTTATTGCTCTTGCCTTCGGCCATGTACTCAAGCACCTGAAGCTCGCGAGGTGATAGTTGCGGATGCGACATCGATTCCGCCAATTTAGCGGCTGCTTCGGGCGAAAGAGATGATTTTCCGGCAAATACGTCACGAATCGTTTGGACCACCTGCGATGACTCGGCGCCTTTTAACACGTAACCTTTGACGCCAGCCTTCAATGCGACCCGCAGGTCTTCTTCTTTTTCCGATGTAGTCAGCACAACGATCAACGGGTGAGGGTTCCGCGGCATCAACTCATGGATGACCTGCATACCATCCTTTTTCGGCATTCGGAGATCCAGCAGAAGAATGTCCGGCAAAAGTCTGTCGTATAACTGCAAAGCTGCCTCACCGTCAGCGGCCTGTCCGACAATTTCCAAATCGTTCTCCTGATTCAGGATCGCGCTCAGTCCGTCGCGGATCAGCGGATGATCATCGGCCACCAGAATTCGTATGCGGCGCCCGGGTTGCATTAGTCAGATATTCAAGATCCAAACAGGCTATGGTTCAAGCATTGAAGCGATGTTGACTCTTACGAGCCTATACAAAAGGCCCATAGGGGGTCTGTGCGTGTCATTCGCAAAAGTCTATGCTCTTGAGCTGCTCGAGGAAAGACTCGACCGAAGCAGCAATGGTTTCGCGGCGCGAGCTGAGCCCCCAAGAGCAACCTGCATATGGTAAGAATCACCGACGTCTATCTACGATCCCAGATCGCTCCCTCTCCCTCTTCCAAACAACCAGAAAAGAATGTTGCCGAAATTGTCAGACTTTCCTTTTGCGCAGCGGCGGAAACGTTAGCGGCGATGCCTGAGAAGTTCGATTTAGCTGCTTTCGAGCAAATGGTCGACGCTCTGCTCCGCTCGAGACGCATCTACTTTTACGCAACCGGCCGTTCCAGCTTACTGGCGAGCGAAGCTGAATATCGGTTGGTACGGATGGGGCTCGACAGCGTTTCTCTTCACGATTGGGAGCAGATGAAGGTTCAGACCAGATTGCTTTCGTCGGAAGATGCGGTTTTTGCGTTCAGCCACACCGGACGGAATCGACGAACGATTGATGGTGTCCGACTTGCGCGAAAAGCAGGCGCAACAACCATCGGGGTGACAACGCTCGTGAGCGTGCCACTGCTGGAAGTTTGTGATATCGGGTTGGTGTTGCCACTGCCGGGGCAGAGCGCTCTAAGCTCGCGAATTCCCGAATTGGCGTTGATCGATGCGTTGGCGACATGTATCGGGAGACGATACCCAAGGCCGTCGATCGCGGCTACTCGATGTGACAGCCATATCGAAACGATGTTGAGAGGGTAGATTGATCATTATGCCGGAATCGGTCGCCGAAGCTCCATAGGAGCGCGAGATGATAGCCAGGGCTGAAGCCGTCGGTTAATATCTAACGCCGCTTCGCGGCGCCATTCTGTTGGTATTTCCTCAGCGCTGCTGAGCCACCCGGGGTTCTGGCTGCAAAGGCAGAACGAGCTCGATTGTTGTTCCAGAGCCCGGTGTGCTGTCGACGGTGAGTTTGCCTCCGATTCGTTCGGCGCGCTCGGATAAGCCTGCCAGGCCGAAATGACCGCCTTCGGCCGAGCCAAGAACAGCGGGCACGTCAAAACCGCAGCCGTCATCTCGCACAGTCAGCGTGAGCGTCTTCGGTGTCGTTAATTCAAGCTTAACCCAGATGTTGCGGGGATTAGCATGTTTGATGGCGTTGTTGACTGCTTCCTGGCAGATGCGAAGCAGCTCCTGCTGTGCCGCTACCGGAGCCGCAGGAACTTTATCACAGGTCAGTTCAATTTTAGCCGGTGACAGGGTTGTCAGCCGATCGACCAGTCGCCGTAACGCTGACGGCAGATCGTCGCTGGCGGTCGAATGACCTCGCAGCGTGGCGATCATTGAGCGAGCGTCGGCAAGGTTTGAGGCAAGAATGAAACGGATCGTCTTGAGCCGGTTCCGCAAAGCGGAATCCTGGGGAACAACCTTATCAACGCTATCCAGAAGCATGGTTGCGCTGGCGAAGCCTTGAGCCAGGGAGTCGTGAATTTCGCCTGCAACACGTACCCGTTCAGCAAGGACTGCTCTGAAACGTTCTTCTAACCGTTTCCGGCGGAGAACGAATGTTGTCCAAACGCCGATCCCCGCAAGTCCGATACAAAGCGCATAGAACCATTGCGTTTTGTAAAAATGTGGATGGACCGCGAAACCGACTTCCGCGCCGGGATTGCTCCAAGTCGCTCCGCCATCCGCTGACGCCTGGACGCGAAACGTGTAATGCCGAGGCCCTAAGTTCGTGAAGAAAGCCTGGCGCTCTCCGCCTGCGTCAAACCAGTCCTGGTCGACTCCGTCTAGTCGGTAACGAAAGCGGACCTTGCCAGCAGCGGCAAAGCCCAAAGCAGTATAGTCGATTTCGAGTCGCTTTGAGCCTGGTGCGAGGTCGATCTCAGTGCCGATCATCGTTTCTCCGTCGGCCACGACACGCTGTACCAGGAGCGGACCAGGGCTGTTATGCAGAACCAGATGAGCCGGATCAACGACCGCAAGTCCCTGGCCTGAACTAAACCAGAGCCTGCCGTCTCGTGTCCGGCCGGCGCTTGAACTCACGCCCGTAATCGTTGTGGAGGGAAGGCCGTCACTAGGACCGAAGTTCGTTCCAGAAATGCGCTTGATCTTTCCGCTGCGGAAATCCTCGAGCTGCTTCTTGCTGACCCGGAAAATTCCTTTGGAGGACGCCAACCAGAGGTCTCCCCGGCTTGGGTCCTCAGTGGCAATTTCTATGTCGTCACTTGGCAACCCATCCTTTTTAAAAAAGGTAAAGAAGCGCTCACCGGTAAACCGAGAGAGTCCTCCGTTCTGGGTTCCAAACCAAAGGACTCCTTCCGAATCGAGAAACATCGTCTCCGCGGCGCGGCCGCCCAGACCGTCTGTCAGCCCAAAGTGGGTAGCTTGACCATTCTTATAACGGATCAATTCTCGATTCGTACCGATCCAGACATTTCCTTGATTATCGCAGGCCATATCCCAAATCGAATCCTTGATGCCGGCCAGCGCTGGCGGCGTAAAGAAACCGCCATCCTTGAAACAGGTAACTCCGCCAAAAGTACCTATCCAGAGGACACCCTGATGATCAAAACGGAGAACAGTCACGAATCCGCTTGGTAATTGATCCGCATAGCGGACAAACGCTTCGCCTTGGCGATGGTACAGGCCATGCAATGCTCCAAACCATAGGCTCTGGTCCTGAGGGTCACACGCAAAGGTATAAATCGTGTTTTCTCCCGTAAATGGGGATCCGCTGTCATCGAACACCGGTTCAAAGTGATCCCGTCCTCGATAAAGCCCCTGGTCTGTTCCGACCCAGATCTCGTCGTTCGCGTCCGGTTGGACCATGAAGATGCTGCTTTCTGGAAGCCCAGCGATACGTCCGACAATGGCAAACGCGCCGTCGGTAAAGCGATGCAAGCCTTGTGCATTTGTTCCTAACCAGAGATTGCCTTCGCGATCCTCGTAGACTGAATGGATATAGATGGGCATTTCTTTTTGCCCTGGATATCGCATCACGTTCCATCTAGAGCTGTCCCAGCGAGCTAAGCCGTTCGCTGTTCCTATCCAGATATTGCCGTCCCGATCCTCGATGGGCGCAGACCAGACCTCCGAATCCAACCCGTGCTCAAGACCAAAACCGGTCAGCTTTCCATCACGGTAAGAATAAAGCGTATCAAGAGTTGCTACCCACAGTGTTCCCTGGCGATCGAATGTAGCTCCCATAAGATACTTGCCCAGCAACGGAGAGAGCCCCTGGTCAACTTCCAGCCGGTTACCGCGAAATTGATAAGCCGAGCCGTTTCTCTGAATAATCCATACGATCCCGCTCCGATCTACGAGAATGTATTCGTGCGCCACCGGCCGATTGGGATCGGGGCTCTTGATCAGCTCCAAAGCTCCGTGACGGAAGCGATACAACCCCATCTCGCCGCTGATCCAGATATCGTCTCCGGCTCTGGCTACTGCAGTAATTCGTGCACGATCCAGCTCGGTATTTTTGCCGATCAGTTGGAAGTTGCCTGCTTGATAACGAACCAGGCCGCCGTTGGTTCCGATCCAGACTGAGTGGTCTGCGCCTTCGGCTAAACAGTAAACCAGCTCACCGGGGAGATTGCCCGAGGCTTTATCGAAGACATCAAACCGAGCGCCATCGAAGCGAGCCAACCCCCCGTCCCCTCCGATCCAAAGATATCCGTCCTCGGTTTGCAATGTGACCATCACGTCGTTGCTCGGTAATCCCTCCTGAGACGTCCAGGATTGGTGCACGAACTGGTCCAGGGTCTTTGCCGGATTCAATGCCAACAGAGAGCCCGGCGCACAAAGCAGAAATAGGAAGGCTCCCAGCGCAACGGCAGCGGCAATTCGGCAAACCCGTATCATCGGGAGAAAACTGTTGTCAGGAAGTAGCAAAGAGCAAGAGTTCTTTCTAGAGCCGGCCCTTTCCCTAACCGAGTCGCGTTCGCCGCGACGCCGGCCGAGTTAGAATTCTCTCGATCTGCCTATCTACTCGGCTGGTTTCTTTTGACGGATTCTTCAGCCGTAACGCGATACAGGCTGCCAGCGCGTCAATCAAAATTATCTCGGCGACCTTGGTGTCGAGCAATGAGCCTTGAGGATCGCTGTGCAGTTCGAAAAGGACTAAGGCTATGTCACTGGCTTTTACCAAAGGAGAGCCCGGTTCGCTGGTGACACCGATTGTGGTTGCTCCAGCCTGTTTGGCCAGCGTCAAACCATCGACCGCATCACGATTACGGCCGGTTTGACTGAATGCTAACACCACATCTTTTGGAGTAAGCAGGCTGGTCTGGATCGCCATCTGGATCGGATCACGGATGGCGATACAATTGATCCCGAGGCGAACGAGCCGGTACTCGGCTACACCAGCTAAGAGGCTAGAGTTACCTGCAGCAAAACAGAAGACGTGGCGTGCGTCCACCAGAGCAGTGACTGCTTTTTCCAGAGAATCGTTCTTCAACGTCTTCGGTGCCTGCGCTAACGCGTGTGATTCCTCTTCGAACACCTTGCGAACAACGCCCATCAAAGTGTCGGGCGCAGGTTTTTCGCGTCTTTCCTCGGATGGCAACGTGGCGGGGACAGAGCTGGCCAGAGCTACAGCGAAGGAACGATAACCGGCATAGCCGAGAGCTCGAACGAATCGGACGACGGTCGCTTCACTGACAGCGCTAGCCCGAGCGAGTTGCGAGATTGACTTTCCGACCCAATCACCCGGTGAGCGAAGCAGTGCGTCGGCGACATCTCGCACGCTACCTTGGAGCTGCCCATAATTCTGTTCGATCAACGTCAAACAAGATGACTGACGCGACGACACGTCGTTGGATGAAAGCATAGCTAAACCGGGGAGGGTATCAAAGGAGCACTCGTCGTGCCAATCAAATACCGAGGCTGCCTGGTAGGCTGGTCTGGAAGGGCGGCATTTTGTCCAATGCTCGCGATATCGTGCAAACTGGGCTATGCGTTCGATATGTTGTTTCGGATTCGTCCCGTCTTGCCCTCGGATCGCACTCAGTGGGAGGTTCTTTGGGACAGTTATCAGACTTTCTACAAAACCAAGATTCCTGCACAAACGACTGACATCACCTGGGCACGTTTTTTTGAAAGCGATGAACCGGTTTATGCTCTTGTTGCAGAAGAAGGTGGATCGCTGATCGGCTTAGTCCGTTACCTGTTTCACCGGAGTACGTGGACCGCCGGGCCCTATTGCTATCTACAGGATTTGTTTACGCTCGACGCCGCGCGCGGGAAAGGAGGTAGGTCGTGCGTTGATAGAAGCGGTCTACGCCGCTGCGAAACGTGAAGGGGCGTCACGAGTCCATTGGCTGACGCACGAGACAAACGTTGAAGCGAAGAAGCTGTACGACAAGGTCGCGCAGAATTTAGGGTTTGTGCAGTACCGGAAGGATTTGTGACGAGTGCGGTTGCCCTGAGGAATTTCGAATTTCGAAGACTCTCAGGATTCGAGATTCTAACTTCGAGCTTCGAGATTCAAAAGAAGGCCGGGCCAGGTCACCACGGATCTGGTTTCGAGGGGTTGTCCCGCCATGGGCGGGATCACCCCTGGCTGAGATTTGTCGTCGCGTTGCGACCTCGGCTATCGTACGTACAAACGACGAAGCATGGACCTTGTCATTGTTAATTGTGGACAACTGGTGACGTTAGCTGGTCCACAGCGTCCCCGCATCGGTGGTGAAATGCGTGAGTTAGGCATCATCAAAGATGCCGCGCTCTGGATCCGTGATGGGCGGATCGTTCGGGCGGCTCGTTGGAAGGAAATAGGAAGTGAACTCGGTTCTGATCATGTGGTAACCGACGCGGAGGAACGCGTGGTTCTGCCCGGCTTTGTCGACGCGCATACTCATTTCGTATTTGGCGGTAGTCGAGCTGACGAATTCGAACGGCGCGCTTTAGGCGAAAGCTATCAATCAATTGCAGCGTCCGGCGGCGGGATTTTATCTACTGTTCGACAAACGCGGGCTGCGTCCGAGGAAGAGCTTGCTGACAGCGCGCTGAGACGAATCACGATGGCGGTCCGCTCCGGCACCACGACGGCAGAGGTTAAGTCCGGGTACGGGCTTTCCACCGAGGCGGAATTGAAAATGCTTCGTGTCATCAGGCGTCTCAACGATGAAGGCCCGATCGGATTGATATCGACTTTTTTGGGAGCACATCAATTTCCAGAGGAATTTCGCTCGGATCGGACGGGGTACGTTGATTTGGTCATCAACGAGATGTTGCCCAGAGTAGTATCAGAGCGACTAGCGGAGTACGCAGATGTCTTCTGTGAACCGCACATTTTCGATCTAGAGACGGCGTCACAAATTATGAAAGCCGCTCTGGCGCATGGACTCCGGTTGCGGATGCATGCGGATCAGCTCTCGCGGTCCGGCGGAGCAGAATTAGCGGCGTCGCTCCACGCGACAACCGCGGATCATCTGGAGCACACCGATGCGACGGGAATCGCTGCGCTGAAGGATGCCGGCGTTCAACCAGTCCTCTTGCCCGGATCAGTCTACGCGCTCGGTTGCCGGCAGTATCCGCCGGCGCGAGAGATGATTGAACGCGGTTTAGCGGTCGTACTCGCGACCGATATGAATCCTGGTTCATCGCCAACACCTTCGATCCCGATGGTGATCTCGCTTGCGGTGACCCAGATGCGAATGTCGGTGGCAGAAGCAATCAACGCGACAACGATCAACGCCGCTTACTCTCTCGGACGCGGTTCTGAGGCTGGGTCGCTTGAGGCGGGAAAAAGCGCCGATGTGGTGGTTCATGATTGTCACGACTACCGCGATATTGGCTATTTGTTCGGCGTTGAATCTGCTCAGCAAGTTGTTGTGAAAGGAAGATGCATTTATGCAAGGTCGCGGTGAACGCGGTTGGTTAGCGGACTGTATCGTAACCCGAGGTGAAGTTCAGTCGGGCCTGGCTCTATTTGCGGATGAAGACGGAAAGATTCTGCGACTATCCCGTGATCCTGAGGATATTGCTCGCGCAACGAAGTTAACCGGACGCGCGATCTTACCGGGACTAGTGAATGGACATTCGCACGCTTTCCAACGGGTGATTCGCGGCCGAACCGAATTTCGAAGCACGCTCGAAACAGATACGTTCTGGACCTGGCGTGAGAAGATGTATCGAGCGGCGACGTTGCTGGCACCGGAACAAATTTATGCCGCAGCGCGCATGGCCTTTCTAGAAATGGTGCTCTCTGGAATCACAACGGTCGGCGAGTTCCACTATCTGCATCATCAGGCCAATGGCAGTCGTTATGATGATCCAAACTTGCTCGGTAAGGAGGTTATTCGAGCTGCGCGCGAAATTGGATTAAGAGTTGGTCTGCTCCGCACCGCGTATGTCCGTGCCGGATTTCAGAAAGAGCCGAACCCTGGTCAGGCGCGATTCATTACTCCGAAGGTGGAACAGTTTATTGATGACACCGAGGCGTTGCGCGCCTGGGCGAACAAGCAATTTCGAGAGGACGAAGTTGTTGTCGGAGTGGCTCCGCATAGCATCCGGGCCGTGCCGGTTGAATATCTTCGCGAGGTGGCGCAGTATGCGACTGAATCGGATCTGGTGATTCATATGCATGTTGCAGAACAGCCTGCAGAAATCGTGGCTTGCTCTGCAGAATACGGACCAACGCCGGTTTCCTTTCTTCACCGGGAAGGAATTCTTCGCGACGGATTCACCGCCGT
>Ga0126381_100010542_pt1 | contig 10412 bp, 6 predicted proteins | sample PanSoiMetPlot_28_FD_96465 | JGI IMG/M metagenome (GOLD analysis project Ga0126381, IMG submission 96465) | Tropical forest soil microbial communities from Panama - MetaG Plot_28 | ecosystem: Environmental > Terrestrial > Soil > Tropical forest > Bulk soil | place: Panama | collected 2016-02-17 | reverse complement strand
GCCGCCGGCGGCGAGGAAACCCCACGTGGAGACGGCGTGCCAGCCGTGGGCGGCGGCGTTGGAGCAGCCGTAGACGATGCAGAACATGCCGGCCGATACCAGCACCGCGCCGGGCAGGTCCAGCCTGGGCTTGGCCGGCGCGGGCGACCGGCGCAGCAGCGCGATGGCGCCGGCGGCGGCGATGCCAGCGAAGATCAGGTTGACGTACAGGCACCACCGCCAGGACAGGTACTCGGTGAGCACTCCGCCGAGCAGCAGCCCGATCGCGCCGCCGGCCCCGGCGACCGCGCCGTAGACGCCGAAGGCCTTGCCGCGCTCGTGCTGGTCGGTGAACGTCACCGTCAGCAGCGACAGCGCCGACGGGGCGAGCAGCGCGCCGAACGCGCCCTGGCAGGCGCGCGCGGCTACCAGCATCGCGAAGCTGGTCGCCGCGCCGCCGACCGCAGATGCGGCGGCGAAGCCGATCAGCCCGGCCAGGAACGTCACCTTCCGGCCGAGCAGGTCAGCCAGCTTGCCGCCGAGCAGCAGCAGGCTGCCGAACGCCAGCGCGAACGCGGTCACCACCCACTGCCTGTCCACCACGGAAAATCCGAGATCCTTCTGCGCGGTCGGCAGCGCGATGTTCATGACCGTCGCGTCAAGGACGATCATCAGCTGGGCCAGGGCGATCACGCTCAGGATCAGCCACCGGTGATCTACCCCGGCTGTCCCGGCCCGGCCGGGCGCGGCGCCGCGGGAGGCGGCTGCGGAATGGGTCATGGCGTGGCCTTCCCGGCGGTCGCTCAAGAGTGTCGCGGCTGGTGCATCGGGCGGGTTATGTACGCCTTCATCGTTGTCGCGCGCCGTTCGGCTTCTTCGATGAAGGGCTTGAAGTTGATGCCGTAGAAGAGCTTCTTCAGGAACGGCCTCATCACCAGGCCTCGCACCGGGCCCATGCTCTGAGATGCGTCGATCGTCAGCGTGGAGTGGAGGGCGTCCACGGGGCGGACGGTCCAGGTGCAGCGGGCCGACGCCATTCCCTCGTAGGTGCGCTCGATGACGAAATCGTCACGGCGCTCGTACCGGTCATACGCGCGCACCCGCTTGACGATCTTCGTCTTCCGGTCCGCCACGAACTCGGCACCGGTGTCGTCCTTCTTGACCACCTGGACCTTGACGAGCGCCGGGTTGAAGCTCGGATAGCTGGCGTAGTCGGTAATCACCTCAAAGAGGGTCCCCGCGGGTGCGCCGGCAGACTGCGTGTCGTTGAAGTGGATGTCCATCGTGATCCTGCCTTTGGTGAGGGTCGTCCGCCCGCAGGTGCCGGCCGTGCCATTTGCCAGATTCGCGAGGTACCTGCCGACGTCGGCTCCTGGGATGGCCGGGCGGCGGGCGGCGCCGTGGCCTTTCCAGGATGGCCAGCTTGAGGCGGTTACCGGATCTGTGGATCTACTGGTGGCGGCTACTAGTTCCGAGCGCCGCCGGTGCTGGCTGGGCTGCCGCGGCGTATGTAGGCGCGGACCAGGTCGGTGCGCGATGCGACCTGCAGCTTGGGGTACATCTTGGCCAGGTGGTATTCGACGGTGCGGGGGCTGAGGAACATCTGAGCGGCCACCTGCCGGCTAGTCAGGCCGTCGCTGACCAGCCGGACGATCTGCAGTTGCTGTGGGGTGAGCTGGTCGAACAGGTCGTCGCTCCGACCGGGGGGCGTCTGCCCGCAGGCCCGCAGCTCGGCCTCGGCCCGGGCGGCCCAGGGGTGGGCGCCGAGCTGCTGGAAGCCGGCCAGGGCCGCGCGCAACTGGGTGGTGGCGGCGGCGCGCGCCTTGCGCCGCCGCAGATGTTCCCCGTACAGCAGGCGGGTGCGGGCCAGGTCGAGCGGGCGCTGGGTGCCGGTGTGCAGGGTGAGCGCCTGGCCGAACAGCGTGTCGGCGTCGTGCCCGGCTGCAAACAGGGCCTGGCATCGTTTCACTAGCGGCGGCGCCCATCGTGCCCGGGCATGCGCGGCGAAGGCTTCGAACCGGGCCAAGCCGGCCGCTGGCGGGGGGAGGCCGGCGCGGACGGCGGCCTCGATCTGGTCCGGGACGATGCCGACCAGGATGATGGGGGCAGCCGGGCCGTACTCGCCGCCGATATAGCGGTCGAGCCGCCGCAGCGCCTCCTCCGGCCGGTTCAGGGCGAGGTCAAGCTCGGCGCTGGCGGAGACCGCCACCCCGACCGGCGGGGCCAGGCCGCGCCGGGCGGCGGCCTGGATCACCTGATCGGTCAGGGCCTGGCAGTCTTGTTCGCGGCCGCGGACGGCGGCGACCCGGGCCAGCGCGGCCAGGTTGAATGGCAGCCAGTGCGGCTGGCCGAGTTCGGCGGCGAGCTGGCGTCCCTCGTCGGCGTCGGATTCGGCCAGTGCGATCTGGCCGCTGTGCGCCTCGGCCATCGCCAGGAGTCCCAAGATCATCGGCAGGATGGCCAGGGCGCCGGCCTGGCGGGCCCGTGCCGCGGCCTGGGCGTAGAGGTGCCGGGCGGTGCCCTCGTCGCCGAGGTAGACCGCGGCGGCTGCCGCCCAGGTCAGCTGCCGGGGATCGGCGGACGGCCCGGATCGCCGGACGAACGATGTCAGCTGCGCGTATCCGGCGTCCAGGTCGCCGCGATGCAGGCAGGTCAGGCCGCGCAGCATCTCTAGGACGTCGGGGCCTGCGCCCGGCCCGGGCAGCCGCTCGGCCACCGCGAGCAGGTCGGCCATGGGGCTGAGATCACCGGTGGCGCCGATCGCCTGCATCGCGCCGGCCAGCATCCCAAGCGCCCGGCCGGGCGCGTGCTGGGCCGCGGCGCCCACGGCGGCGCGCATCTGCCCGGCGGCGGCGGCGACGTGACCGGTGTACAGCTCCACGCAGCCGCGCAGGTAGACGATCTCGGCGGCGATGCCTGGGGCAGGACCGAGCGTTTCAGCCTGGTCGGTCAGCGCGCGGGCCTGGTCGAACCGGCCGGCCTGCCAGGCCTGGTCCGCCGCTGCGGCCAGCCGCCGAGCCCGCATCGCCAGGTCGGTGGTCAGGTCGGCGGCGCGGGCTAGAGCGACGGCGGCGGCCGCGTGCCCGCCGCGCTCGGCCGCGCCGCCCGCGGAGCGCTCCAGGTCCGCGGCGAGTTCCGGGTCCGGGCCGTCGGTGACCGCGGCCCGGTGCCACGCCCGCTGATCCGGGTGATCGGCACCGATGGCATCGGCCAGCGCCAGGTGCGTGGCCCGGCGGCGGGAGTAGGTGGCCGAGGAGTAGACGGCGGACCGGATAAGCGGGTGCCGGAACTGGATAGTGGTTCCGGTGACCTGGACCAGGTCGGCGCGTTCGGCGTCATCCAGCAGCGCGGCTGGGGCGCCCAGCCCTTGTGCGGCACGTAGCACCACGCTCAGATCCGCGGTCGGCTCGGCCGCGGCCGCCAGCAGGATCGTCTGCGCGCCGTCGGGGAGCCGGGAGACGTCGCCGGCGAATGCGTCCCGCAGCCGGTCGCTGACCGGCAGCGGGTCGGGAAGGGGATCCCGGCCCGCGCGCTGCCGCTCGGTCAGTGCCCGGGGCAGCTCGACCAGGGCCAGCGGGTTGCCCCCGGTCCGCGCGATCAGGGCCTCAGCGGCCTGCGGGACCAACCGCGGGCCGGCGCCCGCCAGCAGCGCCACCGCCGCGGCGGCGGGCAGGCCGGGCAGGCTGAGGTGGGGCAGCCCGGCCGCGGGAAAGCCGGGGGCGCCGGCGTCGCGGCAGGCCAGCAGGAGGGCAACGCCCTCGGACTGCAGTCGGCGGGCGGCAAACAGCAGCGCGTCGGCGGACTCGGTGTCCAGCCACTGCGCGTCGTCGATCACCGCGAGCAAGCCCTCGGGTTCGGCGGCCTCACCGAGCATGCTGAGCGCCCCGACGCCGATCAGGAACCGGTCGCCTGCCCCGTCGGCCAGTCCCAGGGCGCCGCGCAGCGCGGCCGCCTGGCCGGCCGGAAGCCGGCCCGCCAGCCCGAGCACCGGCCGCAGCAGCTGGTGCAACCCGGAAAACGGTAGCCCGGACTCCGCCTCGATCCCGCTGGCCCGCAGCACCCGCAGCGGCGCCGCGTGGTCGGCCGCGTATCCCAGCAGCGCCGACTTGCCCACCCCCGGCGGGCCATCCACCACCAGTACGCCGCTGGTGCCGACCCGCGCATGGGCCAGCATCCGGTCCAGCAGGGCGCACTCCTGGTCCCGCCCCACCAGCTGGTCCCGCCCCACCAGCCTGGCTGAACCCGCCATCCTCGCCCCGATTCTTCCCTGCTTTCCTCCACCAGACCACAACCGCACCCGGCCCGGCCACCCCTTCACATCGGTAGTCGTTGGGCGGTCGGCAAGTGCGCGGGCCGGTCGGCGGCGCCCCAGGCTCTGGGCTCAGCGCATTGACCTTGGGCCAGGTGCTGCTGTTCGGCCTTCGAGGCGAAGGGGCCGGTCGGCACCGCACAGCCGGACGTTCGGCCGGGGTCCGCACCGAGGCCTTCCGGGGCGGCGTGACTTCGCGCAGCTCATCAGGTCCGCGCCGGAGAACTGCGCCGATCGCCTGATTCTGATTACGCTCCGGCCGCGGTTGACCGCTGGTGGTGACGGCGCGCAGAGTGGGTAGGGGGAGCGGCCCCGGAGGGCCGGCGGGGCGGGTGGCTGACCGGTGGCGGCACCGGCGGATGGGCATCCGAACGGTCCCCCGGCCGGCCTGGCTGCCTGGGCATCGTGGCGGCCCTGTTGACGCTGGAACCGACGGCACCGGCCCACTCCCTCGTGCTGTCCGTGCTGCCCGCAGGCGCCTTCCCGGACGTGGACGAGACCGGTGCGTGGGCGTTCCTGGGACGCCACGCCTAGGACTGACATGCCTGAAGTACCCGTAATCCTGCAGTTAAGTGGCTTGGTTACTCTGCTGGGCGGGATACGCCGCAGCCGGCGTCCCCGGGCGGGGGCAGCACCTCGCGCCCGGAAGTGCTGAGTGATAGGAAGTGCCATGCGGATCACCAAACGCACCGTGGGACGGGCCGCCGCGCTCGCGTCAGGAATCGCCGCCGCGGCCTCGGTGGCGGCGGCGGTCTCGGCCACCGCGTCCGCGCGGGCGGCACCGGCCCGTCCTGCTCAGGCGGTGGCTGCCGGGCCCGCGTGCCAGGCCGGCGAGCTGAGTCTGAGATTCGCCGGAACGGATACCGGGGTGGGCACGACCGCTTTGACCGTTGTCATCGCCAACCGTGCCGGGCCGGCTTGCGTGCTGGGCGGCTACCCGGCGCTGGGCCTGCTCCGCGCGGGCGGTGCCCCGCTGCCGGCCCGGGTCAGCCGCGGCCGCGGCCCGTTGTTCAGCGGCGTGCGTGACCGGGTCGTGCGGCTGGGCCCGGGCGGCCAGGCCTCGTTCTTCATCGCTTACCGCGACTTCAACCCCGTCACCGGGCAGGCCGGCCCGGCCGTGACCGCGCTGCGGGTTGGCCTGCCCGGCCTGCCGGGCCGGTTCACCGTGCCCGCGCGGTTTGGCTCGTACGGCGCCATCTCGGTGTCCCCGATCCGCGCCGGCGCGCGCAAGGAGTGAGGCGGTCATGAGCTTGCGTGTCAGCCGCACCCGGCGCCGCGCCGCGGCGCCCGCATGCACGGCCGCGCTGACCGCGCTGGTCCTGCTGGCCGGCGCCGGCGTGCCGGCGGCCGCCTTCGCCGAGAACACCGGGTTCTGGTACGGCGCTGACAGCGGCGGGCCGGGCCCGGCCAACGGCTCGCCGCCCTACCAGGAGCCGTCCTGCGGGTCCGGGCACGCCTACGGCGGTTACATCGGCAAGATCGGCGGTGCGGACCTGGTCAGTTCGTCCAACCCGCACGGGGACGGCCCCGGCCACACCTTCGCCTGGAACGCCACCGACGCGGCCGACGCCAACACCGATCACTTCGGCTACGGCCGGGGGGTCGGCGCCGGCGGCTACTGGATGATGTTCGGCCCGAACGACACCGATGGCACCGGAGACTCCGCGTCCGCCTGGGGGCGGCAGCAGGCCGTGTGGGCGCTGGCCGACTGGCAGAGCTGGTACGACGGCGGCGCGCACCAGATGCCGTACCGCATCCTGTGGATGGACGTCGAGGGCCCCGGCAGCTTCGGGTGGGGCGGCAACGGCTCGGCTAACCGCCAGGTCCTGAACGGCTTCTGGGACTATGTGACCAGCGCCAAGCAGGGAATCGCGCCGGGGGTGTACTCCACCAACTACCAGTGGGGCGTGATCATGAGCGGGAAGACGGGCATCGCGAACACCTGGGAGTGGACCGCCCAGGTATCAAGGGCGAATTCACCCTCACCGTGCCCGGACAACTTCTCCGAGAGCTCGTCGTTCTACGCCGACTTCTTCGGCGGGCAGAACTCGGGCAGCGCGCACGCAGCCATGTGGCAGTGGTCCCTCGGCAACGCCGACCACGACCAGATCGACGCCAACAAGTCCCTGCCTGACTGACCAGCAGGCGTCCGCGCCGTGGCGGGCCCGCACGCCCAGGGCCTGCCGGGGGCGGCGGCCGCTCGAGCTTCGGGCCCGACGGCAGCGACTTTCGCCGCGTGCCCGGCGCTTTGCGCGGCAACCGGGCCGCAGGCCGTCTAGGCGGGGCCGGCCCGGGCCGGCCGTGTGCCAGCTGGTCAGGATCGTCTGGTGGCGGCTTCGTACTGCGCCACGACGCTGGCGGGGATGCGCCCGCGGTCGCTCACCGCGATGCCGTGGGCTTTCGCCCGAGCCCGGATGCCGCCGCCGCGTTCCCGGCCCGCTGCGGTCCGCCCGGGCCGCGCCGCGGTGCCCGCCCGGCCTTGCGGGCATGGTCGATGAACGGTGCCAGCTGCCGGCGGAACGTGGTGGCGTTCTTGGCGCTCAGATCGATCTCGTACTGCGAGCCGCCGATGCCGAACCGCACCGTCTCATCTGCCGCGCCGCCGTCGAGATCGTTCAAGCACGACGGTTATCTTCTGTGCCATCCTGGCCTCCCCGGACTGCGCCCGGCTTTCAGCACCGGAGAAGATCAACTTCTCTGCCGGGGTGCCCGCAAACGCCGCCAGCTCCAGTTGCCTCCACGGTGCAGTTGCCGGCGGCATAGTGCCCGCGCCAGTCGCGGTATGAGCGGACGGTGCGCGGGCGCGGGAGCCGGTCGTGCGGAACTTCACGCTCCCCGCCCGGTTGACCGGCCCGCAGGCTGGCCTGGCTGAGTCAGCAGGACGGGTTGCGGCGGCCGGGACCGGTGAACCCGCCGTGGTTGCCCGGTCCGCCGTACTGCTTGTCACCGCCGAACGTGTTGCCGTTCGGCATGTTCCCGAACTCCCAGACACAGGTTCCGCCGCCCTTGGCCAGTGTGAAGTAGGGGTAGAAGTGCGCGCCCTTCGGCGGCACGGCACAGCCCTTGCCGGTGAACGGGTGGCAGCCGGACTCGGGCACGTTGGTCATGAACTGGATCTGCGGGTACCGGTGCCCGGCGGAGGTTGGCTGCTGCTGCAGCAATGGCGACGGGAACGAGCCTGGCTGCACCGACCGCGGCCAGTCGGCCCAGTACGGCGAGCCGTCGAAGTCGAGGTCGCCGACCGCGGTGAACAGGACGTTGCAGCCGGTCGCCAGGTTGGGCGCCGCGATGCCGCCGTGGGTGTCGCCCTTCTTGTAGCACAGCGCATCGCTGGGCTCGAAGGACCTGTCCGGGGCTGTCTCGTAAGGGCCCTGGCAGTGCTTGTAGTAGGTGTCCTTGAAGCTTCCGTCGGTGAAGGTGGCCCGGCCGGTGACGCTGGTGCACGCCTCCCAGTGGCCGATCTCGTACGCGGAGTCGATCATGTGGGACCCGATATTCCACGGGACGATGTTCCGCGCCCGGGCTGTGGAGTATTCCGGCTGGAAGTTGAAGGGGGTGCCGTTGCAGGTGAACGGGTTGGTGCTCATGAACCGGTTCCGCGCTGAAGCGATCATGAAACCGCTGCGGCCGGTCGTCAGGTCGGTTTCCCTTGCTTCGAGCGCGTGCCCGCCCGGGATCTTCGCGTCCCACATGTGGACCGTGATCTTGTCGCCGGGGTTCATCAGCAGGGTGTGGGCGTTCGGCGTGAACGTGGCCAGGTCGGACTTCTGCGGGTTCGGCGGGCCGGTGGGCACACCGTTGGTCTGGATGAAGCCGAAGTTAAGCGCCAGGGGGCAGTTGTTGTTGCAAGAGCCATTGCTCTGGCACTCGAGGCTGTCGATGTTCAGCGCCGAGCACCAACGGGTCTGATCACAGCCGATGTTGTCGGCGTACGGCGCCATGCCGGGCGGGTAGAACTGCAGTTCCACCAGTCCCGATCCGCCGCCGGGGTAGCGCCCGCGCGGGGCGTTGCTGTCCGACCGCGGTTGGCACGGCAGCAGCGGTGAGGAGTTGGCGTCGCAGACGGCGATGGACAGCCACGGCGCGTTAGTCAGCTCGAACCAGTGGGTCACGTCGTGGCCGGGGGTGTGCGCGGTCGGCAGCGCCGTGGGGTCCCGCGGCAGGGACTCGGTGATGGCGACGTTGCTGCCCGAGCCGGGCCGGGATGAGATGAACCGCACCGACGGCTCATCGTGCCCGATGTAGTGCCCGTTGTCATAGAACCTGCCGCCGTAGGGGCCACGCGGGTCGGCGCAGACCAGGTTGGGTTTCACCGGCCGCTGGATCGGGCTGAGCCCGTTGCAGTCAAGCTCACCGACCGCGTTGGGGCGTACTCCGGCCGGGTGGGGGTGGGCGGTGGCAGCAGCGGTCGTCGCCAGGCCCGGTACCGCCAAGGACAGTGCGCCAACGATCAGCAATGAGAAAGCAGGTAGGCGGTGAGCCCGCCCAAGAGTCCACATATCGGCCTCCTCTTTGAACGGCTGAGCAGCCTGGGCCAGCGGCCGGCCGGCCCGCCAGCGCCGGCCGGCCGCATCAGGTCAGCAGGACCGGCTGCGGCGGATGGGACCGGCGAACGCGCCGTGGTTGGTGGTCACGGCGAGCACGAGCGGCAGCGCGGTGCCGCCCGAGTTCGCGTCCGGTATCGTGACATCGGCACCGGGCCGGGACGTGTTCACGTCGTCGAAAGTCGCGGCCGGGGCCTAGGGGCGGCGGCTTGCGGCTGCCTGCGGCGTGGCCAGGGCGCCTGCCGGCAGGATGACCAGCCCCGCGCGTCGCGACATCAGTCGCTGAAGGCCGAACCGGGACGTGTAGCCGCCGAGCCAGGCCCCCGGCGTTGTCTCCTGGCCTTCCGGCCTGCGGGACCGACTCATCCAAAGTGACCCGGAAGTCGTAATCGAAGTCGCCGCGGCGGCAGGAGTACCACGGCACCGTCCAGCCCCGGCCGACCCGATAGGCCTCGATCTTCCCCGAAGGTGCCCGGCAGACCATGGCATAGGCGGTGTCGCAGCAGCGCAGCCGCGCCAAAAGCGCGTCGGTGGACCGGTTCGTGAATTCCATGCCAAATGGGCACGCACTGCCCCAGCCCGGGCCGGACAAATGGTGCTGCACCACCAGGTGCGTGCATTCACCGAACAGCTCGAGGACGGGGACCTGGCCGTGCGGGCCGTCGAAGACGTAATTCTTCTTGATCCAGACCGTGGGCAGCCTGCGCCGTTCGGCGTCGGGCACGTCGCGCCGGCAGGTTAGCTCCTTCTCTTCGGCCGGGTAACGCGATCTGGCCTCCAGCCATCGCTCGCGCAACACAACCTGGGGCAACGTCATCACATCTCTACGGACTGGCCAGCCGCGATACCAGACCCTCGTGATAATGACCGGCCGATGACAGCGAACTAATCGGGCCCACGCGAGGAAGCCCCCCGCCCGCAGCGCCCGCCAGCGGCGGGAGCGGCGTGCTCGGCGCCGGCGGCGCCGGCCGCGGGCGGACGCATGGCCTGGCTGGCGGGCGATAACGTTCATGGTGGGTGAGCGATCCCTCATAGAAGAGCGCACGCGAGCCGCCTGATCTGTATCGATGGCGCTTCTTCCATCTTGGCGGGCTGCGGGGGCTTGGCGGGCTGCGGGGGGCCAGAACAGGTTGTTATGGAAAACCGTGCCGCTGGGCTAGAGCAGCTGCCCCGGCTGTGACACTCGCCTAAGGTGGCTGGGTGTTCGCAGTCGGTCTGGCGCTTTAGCGTGGGCAAGGGCTGACCGCTGACGAACCTGCGCGGGCGGCGGGGGCCGCCGCGGGCGTCGCGCGGGAACCAGCTAGCCTGCGGCCATGGGTACCTTGTCGATCATTAATGCAGCCGTATTCGACGGTGTGTCCGGCGGCCTGGCCGACGGGCCGGTGCACGTCGCCGGCGGCCGCATCGTGTCGGTCGGCGGGCCTTCGCAGCCAGCCGGCCAGGTCATCGACGCGCGCGGCGGCACGGTGCTGCCCGGCCTGATCGATGCGCACTGCCACGCCTACGGCATCAGCCTGGACATGATGGCCACTGAGTCGCTGCCGCTCAGCTACGTCGCGCTGGCCGCCGCCCGGCGGCTG
>Ga0126381_100010541_pt1 | contig 10412 bp, 10 predicted proteins | sample PanSoiMetPlot_28_FD_96465 | JGI IMG/M metagenome (GOLD analysis project Ga0126381, IMG submission 96465) | Tropical forest soil microbial communities from Panama - MetaG Plot_28 | ecosystem: Environmental > Terrestrial > Soil > Tropical forest > Bulk soil | place: Panama | collected 2016-02-17 | reverse complement strand
GATTCCCTGCGCCTTTGTCGTGCTCAAGCCGGATGTCAACCCGGTTCCAGCCGCCGACATCATCGCTTGGTGCCGCGCCAACTTAGCGCAGTTCAAGGTGCCACGTTGCATCGTGTTCGGACCATTGCCGAAAACCTCGACCGGCAAGATCCAGAAATTCGAGCTGCGCGAGCGCGCCAAGGAGATTGCTCCCGAGCCCCATGCCAGCGCGTTAAGAGATCTCGACGGCCCTGACGCACTCGAACGAGAGCTCCAGAGCATTTGCGAGTGGGTGTTGGGTATTTCTCCCGAGTGGTCACAAAATTTGCTGGAATGTGGCGCAGACTCATTGACAGTGCTGAACCTCTTTGTTGAGCTCATGGAGCGCACAAAATGCGATCTGCCGCTCGGCGCCTTGATTGAGTCCCCGACTATTGCGGGTATTGCCTCCCTCATACGCGGAAGTGGCGGCGACGGAGAACCGAAGGCAACGCGCAGCCGATCGCACCCGGATATCCGTCCAGTGACGCCCGCCGACATCGAACCGCTTTGCCGATTTCTTCATCAAGCGTTCACCCGCGTGCCGCTTCCCGCCTGGCGGCCCCTGTTTGACTACCCGTGGCTCGATGACAAGCCGGATCTTGGACACCTGCTCACGGTTGGAAATGAGATTGTCGGCTTCCTGGGCGCGATATATGCATCCCGAAAGATAAGGGGAAAGGCTGGCGTTGTATGCAATCTTACGTCCTGGTATGTACGCCCCCAATATCGGGGACGGGGGGTCGAGCTTCTCGACGCCGCGATCCGCAAGGAGCACGTGACTTTCACGGCTCTGACACCGGCGCCAGCCGTAATCCCAATGCTCGAAGCGATGGGCTTCGCCAGATTGAATACGCGCAGGATTGAATTGCCGCCGCTGCTCCATGTCGACACGTTGCGCGCGCGGGGCGTGTTGATCAGTTTCGACCCGGAAAGGGTGCGTCGGTCGCTCGACGATGAACAGCGTTTGATCTTCGACGATCATGCGCGGTACGACTGCCTGCTATTGTCCGCGACCGTCGGATCAGAGCACGCTTTTCTTGTCGTCAAACGTCGCGCAGGAGGCAAAATAGCGTACTCGGAGATTCTCTATTGCAGCAATCCGGCTCTGCTCGCACGACATCTCGAACGCATCAAGCTGGCAATATTGCGGCACCAACGGACGCTTCGTCTGGTCTGTGACGAGGGGCTCCTTCCAGAACAACCCAGAGGACGGTCATTCGTAACGACCTACCTCTACCACTCGCCGCTATTTACGGCGAGTGAGCTCGACAAACTCTATTCTGAACTAGTCCTACTTCCGGTGTAGTACAAACGCCAAACACGGCGAGATGGCTCGCCTGCCGCGGCCGAGGATTGGACATGACAATACAACGTTATCCCTATGCCCAAGTCCCAGCAGAAGTAGCCCGGCACATTCGAGAGCTCGGCGGCCGATCGCTCAATCTCTACCGTGTCCTTGCCAACGCACCTCTCATGCTGAAGATCTGGGTGGATTTCGCCTACGCCGTCCGCCGTGAATGCAAGACGCCACGGTCCCTGCGCGAGCTGATGATCCTGCGCACCGCTCAGCTCAGCGAGTCATTTTACGAATGGTATCAGCATCGGCGGATGGCGCGGGAGGCGGGCGTACCTGAGCAGCAGGTGACAGAGCTGACGATGTGGCGGTGGTCGGATGCCTTCGATTCACGCGAGCGTGCGGCTCTTGCTTTCACCGAGGCCATGGTGGCCGGTACTGTGAATGATGCGACCCATGCCGAGCTCGCCCGACACTTCGATCCCGAAGCCTGCATCGAACTAGCCATGACTGCCAGTTACTACTGCATGGTTCCGCGAATCCTTGCGGCTATCGCTGTTACACCCGAGGGCGAGGCGGATGGCCCGATGCCCGAGGCGCTTGGGGTGGAGGACAGCGGAGAACGACGGAGAAGGATGCCGAAATTATCTGGGGAAACAGCGTGGTCGTATCCGGTACCGAGGATGGTAGACGAAGGTGCGGCGGACTCGCTGTCGGCCAGAGAGCCTTGAGCTGGCGGCCCGGACCATCTCCGTTTTTGTCCGTTGTTGACCGGCCCTGGAGGGGTGACGCAATCGAAGAAACCGGGTCTACAGGCGGTGGAAAGGTTATCACACAGCTATTTTTTTGCGATTGTGAAGGTTCACGATCGCCCGAGACACCCGGCTCGCGGGCTCACCAGATGGACCTCGGAAGGGACGTCGACTGCGTTAGGCCTACGTCCCCGCACCGCTGAATTAGCAGATGTCGCATCAATTTACCGTTCTCTCCACGAGGGCTTTAAGCCTGGCCCCGTGCCAGCGAAAGCGTGGCGGCGCATGTTCGAGTATGCCTGGCTAGAAGGGAAGCCAAATTTGGGCTTCGTGCTGCTCGCTGCCGACACAATCGCTGGCTTTGTCGCCACCATTTATTCGCGACGATGGATCAATGGCAAAGCCAGACTCATCTGCAATCTCACTTCATGGCTCATGTGCGGCGAATATCGCGGTTGGGGGTCCCCTCTCTTGGCCACCGCCGTGAGCGATGATGGTGTATCGCGCACGGTCGTGACTGCCGGGGGCCTGACATCCCCAATCTTGAAAAGAAAGCGATTTGAATGCGCGCGTAGGATTCTGCTCCCGCCGCTCCTCCACCTCCACACGCTTCGCAGACGCCCTCCCACGATCACTTTTGATCCGAAGCGGATCGTCGACTTGCTGAACAGCGAACAGCGCCGGATCTTTGACGGTCACCGGCCATATGACTGCTTTCAAGCGATCTTGAGCGCAGCAGTGGGACACTGTTTTTTAATTGCAAAATGTCGTGTCCGGCAAAACCGCAAGATACCAGTTGTGCACCAGTTCTCTTTTTTGGAGCCGCCATATGGCAGCGCACGTGATATCGAACGTATGAAGCTCGTGGTCATTCGCCGACAACGCACAGTAGCGCTCGTCGCGGACGAACGCACCGTCCTAAAGCCAGGTCCCAGATTTCTATCGGTCTTTCTCTTCGACGCGCCCGAATTCGACCAACTCTATTCGGAAGCTCGTTCTGCTTTCCGATTTGATCTTAGAGTCCGTCGCGCCGCCATCGCGGAGAGTACACCTCGGATAGCAACCATCAATGCGTAAAACTGACCAGGCGCGTAATGCCTCCAACGATACGCCACTCACGAAGGTGCGGGGCCGGCTCCTCGGTCTGCGCTCATTCGCAGATGCCGCTTATTCCCCGGGTCAGAAAACACGTATTGAGCCATCAGGCGCGACAACTCCAATGTCATCTTTGTCGCGCCCCCCGGTGCGCGGCCGTCAAATAGCTGACGCCGATATCAGGAACCTTGCAGAGCTTCTCGGAAAAGGCTTTCCGAAAAAATCTCGGGAATATTGGTCCCAAGCGTTCGATCGCCTCGCAAAGCATTCTACTCCAGTGGGTAGACCAAAGTATGGATATCTTATCGAAAGTGAAGGTGCACCTGTCGGCGTTATTCTTCTGATATCGTCGACGATTCAACAAGGCGACACGTTTGCGATGCGATGCAACCTTTCCACTTGGTACGTGCACCCCAATTTCCGATTCTATGCCCCATTACTCATCTCTCAAGCGACTGCGGAGAAAGGTATCACATATTTGAATATAACGCCCGCTGAACACACGCGCCCCATCCTTGAGGTTCAGGGATTCTCGCGGTATTCTCAGGGGCGATTTGTTGCCTGCTTATCCCGCTCGCCCAAGGCCCCCACTGTCGCAGACGTGGTTGGATCCGATGTCTGCCCCGGTGCATATTTCGAACCGTTTGAGCGAGATCTACTTTTGGCTCACGCAAGATACGGTTGCGTGAGCGTTTGGTGCACAACTTCAGAAAGAGCATATCCATTTGTCTTTCTTCGCCGTTTCGTAAAACGAATCGTGCCCTGTGTTCAACTTATCTACTGCCGGCACATTGACGACCTAATTCGGTTTGCGCGCCCGATAGGGCGGTACCTGGGATTGCATGGCTATCCGCTCGTCGTCATCGATTCGGAAGGGCCGATCCGCGGACTTGTTGGCAAATATGTTGATGGTATTGCACCAAAATATTTTAGAGGGCCGACTTCGCCGCGTTTAGGAGACCTCGCCTACACTGAAGCGGCAATATTACCTGGCTTATACGTCTAGTTCAGCGTCTTCGCCTTCCCCGAAGCTACGGGCGAGCCGCAGCGCCAGGAGCTTTGCTCGACTACCCAGCCCAGATGCTGTCAGCAATATCTGCCGGCAGGTTAATCAACGGGTCAAATAGGTCGGCCGATAGATCAATCTCGTGTTTGGGCGGCCCGACCAGTCAACACGGTGACGTTGCTCTTGAGCTCGGTCTCACAGAAGATCGCCCATCGCTCCATGAGCGCCCGGCGGCGTTCCAAGGCCCGGCCACGGCGATAAGCGCGCCGGGTTCGATCGCCGCCCGCGTGGTTCAGACTTAGTTCGGCGAGTTCATCGTCAGACCCATCCACGTCTCCACGCCAATCGCGGAACGTGCTGCGCAGTCCGTGGAGAGTCAGCGTCGGGTGCATTTTCTCCATCAGGCTCCACCATGTCGCGCGGCCGATGGGAAGACCTTATCGGAGTGATAACGGCACCTCATGGTCATCCAAACCGGCTTTTCATCTGTGTGGCCGGGCGGCACCACACGCGCTGTTTAAGGTCGATCGCTCCAGGCTTCGGCCCGATGGAGTCGCAACCCTTCCCGTCTCACACTCTGACGTAGTTCACAAATCAGAAGACTTTACCCGTCGTCCAGCCAGCGTCAACCATCAGGGTTGCTCCGGTGCAGAAGCTCGCCTCGTCTGAAGCGAGAAAGAGGATTGCCTCGGCGACCTCGCGTCCGGCTCGCCCCAGCGAGCCAATGCATGGGACTCCTGATGCGTTACGAATACCCGGAATTGTCGAAGTAGCGATCGGTCATCGCGATCGGGGGTAACATCACGTTCTCGAACATGCGGTCGGTATGAGGATCACCAACGACAATCAGATTGTTCGGGTCTTCGTGAGGATGGCGCACCTCGGGATTGGTGCCTGAATGCAACGGAGTGACTGACGATCGACCGTCCTCCCTCGCCAAGCGATGGTGCGTCGGAATCGGGCCGGCGTGGATCTGCGCATCTGGACGGCGACCGGCCACAATCTGAAGGAGCATCTTGGGAGTCGTATTGAATTAAAAGTTGTAGTCGGCGGAGGCGATGTTTTCCGTTCTGAGGCTCTAATTGCCCGTATTTCGACGATGGCGGCGATCAAGAGTGGCAAAAATGCAACGCTGGCCCATAAACACCCGGATCGATCGCAACCGCTCCACGATGATCAAGGTTCTACCCGGCAGCACATCGACGCCATCTCCGATCACAGGGGGAATAAAGCATGAGGCCTATACAATGGATCAGCGCGCCGGCCGTCGCTCTCGCGGCGATTGCGACGGTCCCTGCAGCCGGCGCGGATCTGCCGGTAAAGGCGCCTCCCGCGCCCGTTTACGCTCCGCTGCCCTTCACCTGGACTGGCTTTTATATCGGCGCCAACGTTGGAGGCGCTTGGGGCCAGGGCACTGTCATCGACAATGCGACGGGCGGCTCCTTTGGTACCGGCGAGCGCGGTGCCTTCGCGGGTGGCGGCCAGCTTGGCTACAATTACCAAGTTGGCAATGTGGTTTTGGGTGTCGAAGGATTCTTCGACGGCATTGCGAGCAGCAACAATAATACCAGCAACGTCGTCACAGGTCTTGCCGGCCACCAATTCCAGGGAAACGCGAATGCCATTTGGGCCTCGACCGTGGCAGGCCGCCTCGGCTTCACAGGCCCGGGTTTTGACCATTGGCTATTCTACGCGAAGGGCGGTGGAGGCTGGGTCGGATACGATGCGACGGTCTCGGATTTAACCACCGGCCTGTCGGCTAAGACGACGAGCTCGCAAGGTGGCTGGATGGCAGGTGGTGGTCTCGAATGGGCCTTCGCGCCAAATTGGACCGCGAGAGTCGACTACCAGTTCATTGGGCTGAACAGCTTCTCGGTCGCGCCGAACTTCGTGGCAGACCGGTTCGTGCTGAACAACCCCAACGTTCAGACGGTGACATTCGGCATCAACTATCTGTTTCACTGAAGCACAATTTTTCCTCAAGAGCTGCGGCCAGGAACGCCGAAGGCAGTCCTGGCCGCCGGAGGCGTTTCAGAGCGCTGTGGGCCATCAGGGACCGACGCCATCCGAGACGGCGGCGGCGATGACGCAGCTGGCGGATCGGTCGATATGGTCGCTGCGGGTTCACACGTCGAAAGGCACTTCGGCGCCATCCAATGATTCAACCGACCGGCCGTCACGCCTATTCTCTGACCATCAAGGGTGCGCGCAAGTCTGATCGGCAAACAAGTTTTTAGAGCGACGCTCCACAATCACGGATCACCGGCCGAGCATTTGCTCCTCATGCTGGAGCACGCAAACTCCGTTCTTGCGACCGCGTACAAGCTTCGGCGACGCATTCGTCCATCCAGAAAGCGCGCCACTCTCCTAACAGCAGTGCAACGACGTGCAATTGAGCGCGACGATATTAGATCGCCTCGATGTCCACCCAAAATGCATGCTACCGCAAACGAAAGGCTCGATCCACGAGAAACTCACTGACGAGTTTGAAGTCTTCGTCGAATTTTTCAAGCCCCTGCTTGGTGTAAATGTCTGCACCTCTGTAGATCACTTTTCTATGATCCTTATATTGTCGGAGATTTTCTGGAAAAAAGTTGTGCGCCAGAGCGTTTCGAAGCGCGTTGATCCGCTCAATGTTGTTGCGCACATTAGGGGGCAAGCTTCTTATTGCGTGCACGAGCCTCATTTTCGGAAGCAGATAGATTTCATCCAATATGTGATGGTTGAAAATTCTGAATTCCTTTGTCTTCCACAACTGTCTGAACGTAGCCGCTGTCCGAGGCTTGCGGAAATAGTGATGGCAGACAATGACCGACAAAAGCTCGTCGATGAGCGCAAATTTAAATATTACTTCGCTTCGCACCAGCTTATTTTTAATTATCTCTAGGCATGTGGTACGTGAATCATGAGCATAACTAAGAATGTTCCAGTGGTCCATATGGACGATTGACGCAATCGCTTCGATCTCAGCGATCAATTTGCTCTGCTTCGGCGTGAGCGCCATTGGCATTTGTGTCCCTTCGTCTCCACGATCCCAAGGCAGCGCGCGGTTTCAGTTCCGGGGAACAGTGATCCCACGTCGGCAGCAATTTATCGGCGGCTGATGCACGCGAGCCGGCGACGAGCTGCGCGAGAGACTTTTGATGCCGAGTGTGTTCTGATTGGCATTGAGGTCGTCGCGGTCTATGATCTCAGATTGACCTTTTGAGGTCACGGTGAGAGTTTTACTCCTTTCAGAAGCTCGATGGTACTGATGTAACGGGGTGTCGCCAAATTTGAATTGCCGGCCACCCGACTGTATCACGTTCGGCGCCAACGCTGCGGCGCGTTTGGACGCCGGGTTACGGACCCCGATCGCCTCGCTATTCAACGCGATAACGTTCCACACAATGAGGCACTTGTCGGCCATCGCCATGCTGGCACGCGTAGAGCTAATACCGCACCCGTTGCGATGTCTCAAGCAATCTATGCGGCCGATCCTACGCACGCAGCTCCCGTGAGCCAGGATATGATCGCTCCACACATTGGCGCGTCGCCACGCTCGGGCCCCGGCAGAATTCTCGACCCACCATCGTCCGATGCTTGCGGCTCCTGGACATGAGTTGCTCGATGGACAACCGTCAAGCTTCCGGGTGGCATGGAAAACGGCCGGCGGCAGGGAGCAAGGCGCACAGATCTTCTCACCGGGCCACTCTTGGCATCGGGTGCTGCCATCCCTGATCGCGACCGGAGCGCAAGGCATCTAGGCGATCACCGCCTGCTTGCCACGACAAGCGCAAGCTTTCGGTCGGCACGCGCGGGTCTATCCGTCTCATCGGCTATCTGGTGGACGCCGGTGTGGCCGATTGGAAGGGGCGGCCACGGCAATTTCTACACAACTTAAGATTGATCCCGTGGTCGTGCGGCTGCTCAGGTTCCCGCTCGGGTTCTTCGCTCCGGGCCGTTTTCGGGGGACCGCTTTCCTTACCGAGAATGTCCGGCATCCGCGGAGTCAACCGGAACGATTCCGCTGCTTACCCTATTCGGCCTGCGGCGGCGTTGTATCTCGCGCGTCCCGGCGACCTACGGCGAGTGTGCCGCGGGGGTTAGAGCTAGCCATGCAGGGGCCCGATCAGCGCCCGGCCATCTCGGTTGCAGCTCTCCTTGGGGGACGGGTAGAATGGAAGGTGAGCGCGGGTTGTCAGCGAAAGACGGAATTGCACTCACGGCTGAAAGATATTCGGAATACAACACAAATGGGGGCGGGATCGACCTCTCCCGCCCTTCCAGAAGCTGCTTAGTCAGTGCGCAATTGGCGCGTACCGCATGACACCGACCCGGTCAATCGTCGGCGCGTATTGCGGCTCGGCTATTAGAACTCAGCCGGCAGGTAGCCGTTGATTTCCAGCCCGATGCAGATTTCGACGAGAGTGGGCGTTGTCCAGGCCATGGATTCCTTCCTTTCTTGGGTCAATATCATACGCAGTTGTCAGCCTACCCGGCCTGCCGCCGGATTCAAGAAATCAAGACTATAGCTTTTATCTATGACCCCGCTCGCGGTTCCACGCCAATCGATCGGCCCGGCACGCGGGGCGCCGCGTTGCCCCGCCGCATGGCTCCTGCGCGCCTTCGAGCGGGTTGTGTCTAACCCCCTGCAAATCCACCGCGCGAAACATCCGCTGGCCGATGGGACCAGCAGGAGCTCTTGTCGCTCGACATGCCTATTCTTTGTCAAGGCCCCGCGATACCTTTTAGGGTGCCGAGGATGGCGCGGGTCATACCCCTTTGAAAGGCAGGGGCCCTTCGCAACGATCATCTTGCGCGTCCTGCCCGTCTTCAGGCGAAAAAGCACGGGCTTTGGCCAGGCCCGGCCAACGCTTTCTCAACTCACCTCCGCGACCGCGCTTTAACATGGGCCCGATCTTGCAAGCCTGCGAAAGGACGATCGTGTAAATGACACTGCATCAGCTTCGGATATTCCTGACCGTTGCGCAGTCCTCGACACTCACCCGAGCCAGCAAGCAACTCGGTCTTGCGCAGCCCTCACTCTCAAAGCAATTGGCGGGACTAGAGGACAGCGTGGGCACGAGACTCTTCGATCGTGGTCATAATCGCTTGGTCCTGACAGACGCCGGGCGCGTGCTACTGCGGCACGCGCAAAATGTTCTCAGAGAGATCGACGAAGCGGAAGCGGAGCTGCGCGAATTCGCCGGCGGCAAGCGGGCCATTGTCCGCGTCGCAGGACTTAACTCCGTCATCAAGACCCTGGTGCCTGATGCGCTCATGCACTGTCACGCCGCCGCGGGGTTGGAAGTTGACATCCAGGAGGCTGCCCCGGGCGAGGTGCTGGAAATGCTCTACTCGCGGCAGATCCATATCGGCCTCATTGCCGCAGACTCGGTTGCTCAGGCCAGCGTCGGCTTCCGGCAGGTATCAATCATCGAGGACCCTTATGTATTCGCGGTCCCAAGTGCGATCAATCTTGAGGCTTTGGAGGACATCAATTCCGCTTCCGCGGATGTCGCCAACGTCCTAAACAGGTGCGTTCAGTTCAACTTCGGAACCCAACACACACTTCGGGTCCAACAATGGTACCAGCGCGTACTCCCCTTTCATCGCATAATCGCCCGTTGTCGCACTTACGAGGTCGCGCTCGAACTGGTGCGTGCGGGCTTGGGCGTCAGCCTGGTGCCGGCGCTGACGGCGTTGTCTGCCGCGCTCGACGGAATTCAGCTTTTCGCGACCGATCACGGTATTCGTCACACCGTTGCGATCTTGCCGGATCAGTACCTGCGTCTCACCCCCTACAAGGAACTGATTGAAGCGCTGCAAGTTGCCGGCCGCAAGGTTATGCTGCCACGCATTTTGCCGATGCCGCCGCTAATCAAAAATGCGCTTGAAGGCGCAGTGCCGGCATAAGAGCTTCACGGCAGCGACACGAGTGTCGGTCGGCGTTCTTTCTGCGCATACAACGCAAGGGAGGATTCGTGATGATTGCAGCGTCGTTTCCCATGAGGCTCAAGAAAAGACATGATGGCCTCGACCTTTGGTCCCGTGCTGCCGCTGATCGAGGAGCCGCTTGGCATCGGCCAAGGTAAGACGATCCAACCCCTGTTGATTGGATTCATTGAAATTAATGGCAACCTTCTCGACGCCAGTGAAAATTACGAGAAAGTCAGCGCCGATATCGTGCGCCGGCAACGAGGTCATGCTCATCTACCGCGAGGCGAACAGCGTGAGCAACATGGCCAACATGCGGCGCCAG
>Ga0126381_100010540_pt1 | contig 10412 bp, 7 predicted proteins | sample PanSoiMetPlot_28_FD_96465 | JGI IMG/M metagenome (GOLD analysis project Ga0126381, IMG submission 96465) | Tropical forest soil microbial communities from Panama - MetaG Plot_28 | ecosystem: Environmental > Terrestrial > Soil > Tropical forest > Bulk soil | place: Panama | collected 2016-02-17 | reverse complement strand
TGCCGCAGGAGGCGATCCCCTCATAGATGCTGCCGTTGTAGAGCAGTGGCGAGCTCCACAGGAAACGGTCAGGCTGCGTGGCGGTGCCGAGCGGGGTGTTCCAGATCACCGCGCCGGTGGAGGCGTTGAGGGCGTAGAAGTTGCTAGTGCCGCCGGCCACGAACACGGCCTGGGTCGCGGTCCCGTTCACCGTGATGGTGCCGACCGTGGCGGTGCTGGCCACCCCCAGGGTCGGCGGATTGCAGTTCGTGTCGTTGAGCTGCCCGAGGAAAGCCGACCACCGCTGGGTGCCGGTCGCGGCATCAACCGCACGCTCATGGCCGTCCCAGGAGCCGTAATAGACGACGCCATTGACCTGGATAGGTTCCGCGGATACCGCGCCACCCGCGGTGTCGGCCCACAGCTGAGTCAGATCTGGCGCCGTTGCCGGCGTGACCACCGTCTCGGCGCTGTTGTAGCCCGTCCGGCCCACGTTGTTGAGGTAGGTCGGCCAATCCCCGGAAGTCTGCGCCCCGGCCCCGCTGAGCGGAGCCCCGACAAGGGCGACAACAATCCCGGCTGCGGCTAACAGCGTGGCAGTTCTGCGCATGCATTCCCCCTGGAAGCTGGGTCCCCAGACCCCGGCGTACATCAGGGCAGCGTAACCGGCCACTACGTATGGTCCGGGTTGTGTGAACAAAAATTTCGATAATATGCTAGGCGCTGACGCCGTGGAAGTGCAAGGGAAGGTCGGCCGGAAGTTGCGTGACGGTTGAGAACCTGCCAAGGTTTCTAGACATTTTCCGATGGTTGATCGGATGCTTTTACCCGCAGGACTTTCGTCCTGACCTTGGTCAGACAGGCGTCACCATCGCGCATTCCCGCCACCGCCTGGGCGCCCGCCTGTGACAGCGAGGGCCAGGTCCGTGACGGCGCCTGGGTCGCCGAGATCACCGGCATACTGAACCTGGGCAGCTGGCCGGACGGGATACGGGTCATCGTCTGCAAGGAGCGCCCGGACCCTGCGCCCAGCTGCGCTTGACCGACATCGGCGGGCACCGCTTCACCTGTTTCGTCGCCGACACGTGGCGTGGCCAGCTGGCCGATCTCGAGCTGAGGCGCCGCCGCCACGCCCGCCGGCAGGACCGAATCCGCGCCGCCAAGGACAGCGGGCTGCGCAACCTGCCGCTACACGGCTAGGCGCGGAACCAGAGGAACCCCGCCCGCCCGGCGCGACAGCCGGGCCACCGACACGGCCAGACGCTGAAAACCGCTTCGCCCACAACCTCAGCCCAGACAATCAAGATCGCGAAAGATGGAAGCTGACGCGTCATAAGTCGGGTCTGTGCCGTGCGCGCCGTGCGGCATAGGCTGGCCAGCGTAGCTGGCATGAGGCGATGCCAGAGAGCCTTGTCAGCTGCAGCGCATCACGTTTGAGCCAGATCACAAGAACGTAGGTAGAGCAACTCACCACGGCGTAAATCAGCACCGCTGGAAGTGACTGGCCCATGACCAGCCGGATCGGGACGCCGATCATGGCGAAGCAGCCAAGACTAGCGGCTATGGCTACCCATAGGCCCTGCCCGAAGGGATGCATACCGTAGAACCGGTGAACCTGTATAAGGGGGAGTACATTGGCGATGAGTAGGCCAGCAACAATGCTGATGGCTGCGCCGATCAGCCCAAGATGAGGGATCAACAGGATCCCGATGACCACGGTGGCACCCAGGGCAACGCCTGTGTTGAAAAGGTTCCAGGAGCTCTTACCCCCCATGAGCAGAATGACGGTCACTGAACCCGTTGCGGCTGCTGCGTATGCGCCTATCGCCAGTACGGTGAGCGCCGGAGCGCCATCTTGGAATCCGTGCCCGAACGGGCGCAGCAGGATTGCCGGGAAGATCGACATTACCAGGTATATCGGCCCTGTGATGAGCACCACCCAGCCGGTCGTGACCTGATAGAGACGGCCGGCTCTGACGTAGTCCCTTCGCGCCAAGTGCTCAGCCATCGTCGGCGCTATCGCCAGGTTCAGCGCATCGCCGAACACACTCCCGGCAATGAGCCAGCGCGCCGCGGCAGCGAACACTCCGGCCCCGGCGGCTGTGCTGAGCGCCCCGACGAGCAGGATGCCGATCCGGTCATGGCCGATTTGAAAGATGTTCGCCACCCCGCGCGGCACAGCAAAGAACCAGAAATCCTTGCCTGGGGTCCCGGGCACTCTGTCTCGGCTGCCGCCAGGATCGAGGCGCACGCCCGCCTTCTTGCCGAGCCGGCGCAACCATAGATAGATCGGGATGAGACCGAGGAGTAGGGGCGCCGCCCAGGCCGCAACGATTATCCCGCCGCCCAGGGTCAGATCCGCAGCAATGAAAACGGCCACCGCCTGGAGAGCCGAAGTCGCGAACCGGTCAACCACGTTGGTAGGCACCATTGAGCCGAAGCCGACCGTGGCCGCAAGCCCGTTCTGGTAAATGACGTAGATAGGCAAGAACGCGGCGAGCACGCGGATCATGCGCACCAAGTCGGGATTGTGCTTTAGCCCGGGTGTAATCACGAAAAACGAGGCGAGTTCGGGTGCGAGCCAGAACAGTAGTGCTCCCGCAATTAGTGCCAAAAAGGCCGCTGGCACGACGCCGGCCATGATGTGGCGCCTGATGTACTCAGTAATCCCCTTAGCGCGGTCTTGCGAGATGAAGCGCACCAGTGCCGTATCCGAGCCGAACTTCGCCACGGTGCCTGCGAGCACGAAGATTGATGTGGCCTCGAAGAATAGTCCCGCGCCCACGGTATGCAGCGTTCTGGCTACGATCAGCACGAGCGCGAAACTCAGCAGACCTTTTACGCTTGCGCCGACGAGATTGAGCGTTCCACGGCGAGCGACTGTCGACGTTCCAGCGTCGTCCGGTCGCGCTTCCTTCGCATCGGGCGCCGCCGCCCCCATGGCCGCTGGCCCGGTCACGCTGGCCGCGTCCGGTCGCTCCGCTCCCGACCGGCTGATTCCTGTTGGCATCTGGGCGTTGGCCGGATGCAGCGGATCAACCCCGGGTTCACTCATCCTTCAGGTGCCAGCTCGCGCCGGGATCTTGCCGCGCACGCGCGCCGCCGCACCGCGGCCGCTCTGTCGGCACTGGGCCAGGACGCGCAGTGCGCGTTCCTTCAGCGGAAGGTCCGGCAGCTGGCTGTAGGAGATGCCGAGCGCGGCCGACCTCCGCAAATTGAATGCATGCAGATCAGCGTTCAGTTCCTCGCTGCGCGAGCGAGTCAGAAATCCGTTCGCGGTGATGTTCTTGTGATAGTGGGCGATGACCGGCTCGATACCGCTGCGCGCGGCGGGGTGTACCGGCAGGTGCGCAGGGTAGTTGAGTTCGCTCGGAAGCGCACGGACCGGGATAGCCGTTGCTGCAAGGGCGCACGCGAGGGAGTACTGATCGAGGTGGACGCGCCATTGGCTGGGGACCGTTCCGGGATGGTCGCTGTAGACTCCGAGTACACGGTCGGTCATGTCAGTCCATGCGTCCAGCAGTAGCCCGCAGTACCTGCGCGGAATGAGCAGGACGCCGCTGTTGAAGTAGGGGCCTATAGGCGCACCGCTGATTGTCGCGATGTACTTGGTAGTAGGTGGGGAGAGGCCGAGCGCCGTATAGAGCCCGCGCCATTGCTCAGGTGCCAGGGGGTCCATATCGGCCGGCTTAGCGCCGACCGATTCCATACAGACGTACGGGCTGAGATCGCGTACGACTATCGTGTCGCAATCAAGCGCCGCAAGCACGTCGAAATCCTCGGCGCCAGCAAGCTCGAGCATGCGCAGCTTATTAAGGTAAGGGTTCCGGCGGTCAACGCAGGCTACCACTCGGACCTCGCCACCCAGGTCCTCGATGCGGCGCCCGGCTGCCAGGTCGACTCCATCCACAAAGTTCGCGACGAAGCGCACGGGATACGTGCTGCGCGTCGTCATGCAGGAAAGAGCGAGGTTGTAAGCGAGCGTGTGCCACTCTGGGCGGTTCTCCGCGACGCATGACACGACGAGCCTCGGCTGCGCGGAGGTCACGGGCAGCCGCCGAGCGGGGACCAAGGATCCCCTCTGGATCTAGAGGATACGCGCGGTCTGGGCACGAATGCTGACCTCCTCAAACGTTCTCGAATATGAGTCTTCAGCCGCACGCCACATAAACTGGACCGCCGACTCAGTGTATGCAGCAACTTCGGCGCTTCGTCAACAGCTCAGCGCGCTCGGCGGACTTGCCACTGCTTCCGCTTCTCCCGCAGTTCAGCGGCCAGCTCACCGAGCAGCCGGGCAAATTCCGTACTCCTCCGATCGGGGCGGTGACCAGGACCAGATCCAGTATCAGCGCTTCATGGGCCTCCCGGCGAAGTGCCTCACGCCGTCCGTCCAGCGCTCTCGGGTTTTGAGCCAGGAACGTCCGCCCCGTAGTGCCGGCCGCACCCACCACGGCTGCCCTGGCAGGGGAGGCGGTCGAAAGATCTGACTGACGTTCGGGCCGCTTTTCAGCGTGGCGGCCAGTCGCTGACCGGGGCCAAGGCTGGCCGACCGATCGAGACCGGTCGGCCGGTGCAAGGACGCGGCCGCGGTATCGATCCCGTCATTGAGCTGAACGCCAACGAACGACAGACCCTCGGAAAGAAGCCCCACCTGGTGAAGCGGATCTTCCAGCATCGAGTCGAAGTCGACTCTGACGACGGGCAACCCGGACGATGCTGCGACAGCTCGGCGATTGTAATCGTCCCAAAGCGCGTAGCAATAAAAGAGCGGGAAGCCCTCTCGACGATGCAACGAGCGCATTACCGGGTCGGCGTCCCGGACGACGAAGACGACGCAGAAGTCGTTCAGTACCTGCCGCCAGAGCGGAAGAGTCAGGCAGATTCGCGGATCCTTCCACAGCCACCGCTCCCCTGGGTAGACGTCGTCGAAGGTGGCCCGCATCACGCGCCGGAGGTCTGCGGCGCGTGATGACTGCAGCCATGAGCGAGGCATCGGCGGCATGGCGAAATCGAATCCGCCGAAAACGTGCAAGATCACATTGTCGAGATCGCACAGCTGGCGGCTCTCCCAGTGCCCGCCGGGGTTGTCTTTCGCTGAGTAGAAATCGTCCGCTCGGCCGAGAGGGACACCCAGGAGGTTAATCACCCTTGTGACCGCCGATGTGCCGCTGCGGTGCATACCAACGACCATGACCCCGCGTGTCATAGTGGGAGGTCCGAGCCTTTGGTCGTGTGCAAGGTCATCAGCATCGCCTTATCGCCGTGATCCTCATCCTCAAGAGATCTGGTCGGCGCCGGCGGCGAGGGACACCTGCTCAAGGAAGTCCGCCAGCGAACCCGGCGCCGGCCCCGGCCTCTCCGGGTCCTGCGGGCCCGCCTGCTCGCGCAACTCGTCAAACTCCCGCGCCATCGCCACCAGCTCCTTCAGGTTCTCGACCCGGCCTGCGTCCCGCAGGTCGCTGGATGCCTCCAGCTCGGCGACGTATCCCGAACGCTCCAGCACCGCCTCGGCTATGCCTGCCACCGGCACGCCCGCGTCCGCGTCCGCCCGCAGCCCGGCGAGCAAGTCGTTGAAGGCCTCGATCGCGCGAACCGCACAGGGCGAGAGCCCGGGCACCTCGTGGGGCCGCGCCAGGGTCGCGGCGAACGACGTCCCATCCCACTTGGCTATCGCGGCGAGGGACTTCTTGTCCCGGTCATCGATCCCCCGCCTGGGCACGTTCAGCACCCGGCGTAGGGACACCTCGTCCTCGGGATGAGCGATCAGCCACAGATAGGCCAGCAGGTCGCAGACCTCGCGGCGCTCGAAGAACGGGACTCCGCCGACCACTTTGTGGGGCAGACCAGACCGGATGAAGACCTCCTCAAAGGCCGGGGACTTGGCGTTGGTGCGATGGAAGACGGCGACATGCCCCGGGGTCACCTCACCCTTATCGGCGAGCCAGTCCACCTCCTCGGCCACAGAGCCCGCCTCATCGTGCTCGCTGTCGGCCACGTAGCCGACGACCAGCGGCTCGCCGCCAGCGTCCGGCCAAAGCTCCTTGGGGGCGAACTCCCGATCGCCGGGCGGTGTTCTCCGGTGTTGCCGCAGCCGGCCGGCGACCAGCTGGCGGCAGTACGAGCCGGCCACGAAAAGGGCTGTGACCGCGCCTAGCGCCAATCCGAGCGAGAGCGGGCCGAGCCGAATGCCGCTGGCGTCAAGAACCAGCGACGCACAGACGGCGAACACGAGTGATACCGGCACCGCCACGGAGATAGACCGCACGCCGGTGGCCTGCCCTAGCAGACGCAGGAGCGCATAACCCGGGGCCAGCAACAGTGCCGGCAGGACAACCAGCCGTGAGAGCCCGGGAAGGACCGGGGCGCACATGAGCAAGACAGCTCCGACGACGGCTAGGAGTCCGGGGTCTCGCGCCACCTGCAGGCGGGTGCGCCATTCCCGCGGCGCGTCAACGATCATTGGCATGGGAGGGATACCACAAATAGTACGAGCGGTAATCGATCTTATACAGACGGTAGTGCGGTGAGGAATACAAGAGCCGCAGCCACGGCCAGTGCGCCAGACGGGTGATGTTCTGCAGTGGTACCAGCTTCGGTTCGCCCGTGTAGAACAGGGGCGGCGCTACCGCGGTGTCCTGTGCGTCGCGGACATCGAGTGCCAGGTAGTCGTCTCGCTGACGCTCCAAGGCGGACATAAGAAACGGTGTTGGCGGGCGGTGGTTGTACCAGATGCTCGCGATCGACCAACCGGGCCCCTGTATCGGGGTGACGGCGTCGGCATCAGCAGTGAGTGCCAGGGCGGTGAAACGATCTGTCACCACATGCGCCCCGGGGCCCAAATGCGCCTGAACCCAGTGCGCGAAACCGAGGGTCTCGGGGGTGACGCTGAGGGTGTCAGAGCCGAACTTATAGGGCCCAGGGAATCGATAGTCGATCGGTGTACCCGCTGCGACATTCCCGACGAGCAGCACGGCGAGTACGGCCGCGCCTGCCGCCGCGACTGTACGCTTTAGCCACGGCCTACGCTTGTCCAACTCGAACAAGATGGCGAGGGCCGCCGGCAGCAGAGCGATCCCCACGAACGTAAAGGCCCAGCTACGGTGTGCTCCGTTAACCGCGTCGCTGACAAACGTCAGAGGAAGACTCACTAGATAGGCCGCTATCAGCACGAACGACCACAGGAAGTTCGACCGGAGGGGGGGCTTTTGCAGCCAGCGAATTCCCGCAATGAGGAGCGCGACCGCGATCATGATAGGCGCGGCGATTGCGGCGGCTCGTTCATAGCCAGGAGCAGTGGAATGGTTAAAGATCATCCGTGCTGCACCACTACCACCATTGGAGCCAGTGGCCAAGGCGACAAGCTGTGATGCGGTGCCGGACACGCTGGGGAAGAGGTAGGACACCGTTTGTGGCGCGACGAGGGCAACCCACAACCCGAGGCACGTCGCCAGCGTCAACACAGGCATCCACCTGACGAACAGGCGACGCCAACCACCCTTGCGATCGGCGAGCCCGCTTATCGGCTTGAGAATGAGGGCACCCGCCAACAGCAGGGCGATGCCGGTCAGGCTGGTGAGATGGTGTGTCACCACACAGCCGAAGGAGATCACCGCTATCAGTAGCGCCGTCGATAGGCTCTGTCTCCAGGTGCGGCCGCCAGATCGCTCGGCCGTCAGCGCTTCCATGTACAGGCGGACGATCGTCAGCATGAGCAGGATCGCAACGGATTCGTAAGCGAACTGGACATCCCCGTAGACGAAACTTGGGTTGGTGGCGTAGACCAGGCCGGCCACCGCCGCCAACCGCTGGGGGACTGGGAGCGCTCGTGCTATGTAGTAGACCTGTACCGGGAGCAGGCAGTGCACCACGGCGATCAGGGTCAGGGCCGAATCCCACAGAGGAAGGCCGGTCAACCAGTGGATCGCGGCCGCAGCGCTTTCCAACCCCGGGTAGAAGGTCCCGATCGGCAGCAACGGCGTGTGCTGGAACAGTCGGCCCGCCGAAACGACGTTCCGCAGCAGGGCGAAGTGAGCAGTCTCATCCCAGTAGATCGGGCCACGCGGGCTCATCCAGAACTTCGGCAGCACGGTGAAGAGCCCGAGCAATCCAAGCCAGAAAACCGGATAGCGTCCGGATACCGCCCGCCACGCGACCGCCAGGTAGGCGAGCACCATCCCTGCCCAGAAGATGGGATCGTATGACTGGATCTCGGGGGTCGTCGATGCTCTGTGGTACGCCCAGACCACTAGCGCGGCGCCTACCGCGACGAGACCTGCCGCCGTCAGCTCCGCCGGCAGGCCGGTCGGGACCAGCGGGACCCTCGACGGGCTGTCTTCCCGGGGAAGCCTCGACGGGGTGTCTTCCCGGGGAAGCACGGAAACCGGGCTTCGGGACAGGCGCATCGGTAAGCCGACTTACAGGCGGTCGCAGATGAGGTTGCCGTACGCCTCCTGGGAACTGCCGACATCGGCGTTCGACCCCTCTTGGTGGGTCAACGCCAGCGCGTGCGGCGAGCCGATCCTGTTCAGGCGCGGCGGTTCATACGTCACGGTCATAACAGGTCCCCACGTTTCCGTTGGGTATCTTCACGACTTTACCGGTGGTCACCGGGAAGTCGGCTAGCACCTGGCTGCACCCGGAGACTAGATGCGCGACCCTCACTTGGTCCCCACTCCGCTGAGGGCGTTTCCTGCTATCCATCACCGCCGGGCCTGGCCTTGTTCAGTTCGCCTATCAGTGCCTGGTACTCGGCCGTGGTGCGGGCCCACGAGTGCGGGTCCGGGTAGCGTTGTCCGCGCCGTGCCAGCAGCCGCAACAGCCCCTGCCGTAGTGCCCCTGGATCGCGCGGTGGCACCAGGATCGCGCCGGGATACCGCTCGACTGCCTCACCAAGCCCCCCTACCGCGGTCACTACCACAGGCAGCCCGGCGCTCATGGCGATATGCAGCGGCCCCGATGACGAGGAGCGGTGGTATGGCAGCACCACCGCGTCGGCCTGGCTGAAGAACGCGGCTACCTCGGCGTCGGTCACGTAGCGGTCCACCCGCTCGATCAAGTCCGAATGCGGGCTTCGGGCGATCGCTTCCGCCGGAGCCGTCCAGCCCTCCCATGTTTCGCCCACCACGCACAGGCGGAACCTGATGGCCTGGTCACGGCCTAGCCCGCTGAACGCCGTCACCAGGTCCTCGACGCCCTTGAACGGCCGGACCACACCGAAGTACAGGAGCCGGAACGCAGAGCCGTCGGTCCGCGGCGCAGCCTGCGGGTCATGTGGGGCCAGACGGGCCTCCTCTGCCGCCCCCGGGCCGATCAGGTGGTCATACGGCCCGTGCGGTATCACCCGCACCGGTGCGTCACCCAATGTGAAGGCTGCCTTGATCGCGCGCAAGTCAAAGTCGGAGTGGACAACATGCGCGTCCACTCTGGAAAGTAGGCGGGGCATGAGCGATTGCACATATCGGCGAGCGCCCGGCACCTCCGCTTCCCCCGTGTCCTGCCCTTCATGCCATTCCAGGATGACGCGCGCACCGTTCCGAGCCGCATATCTGGCCAGCCGGAGGTAGGTATGCAGCACAGCACCGCTCCACCATTCAAGCACGACCACAGTGGGCCGTTGCTGGTCGAGATATCGCAGCGCCTGGGAAAGCGAGCGGCCCCAGTACCAGTCCACCCCGTCGTAGACCGGAATGTGGGCCGGATAGGCCGCGGTTACCACTTGGGCTCCAACCCGGTTGCGGCCTGGGTAGAGGCGTCGAGGGACGAGGCGGCGCATGAGCAAGGTGCCGACCGGGTACTCGTCAGCAAGGGCACAGGAAAGCCGGTAGGTGTAGTGGCTGATTCCGGATACGAACCGCCAGCCTGACCCGATGACCACCACCCGATCTTGAGAATTGAGCGGGCCAGGTCTCACGGGTGCCTCCCGAGCTCCGGCCTCACCGGCGGCGCCACCGGCGGCCCCACCGGCGGCGCCACCGGCGGGCCAGTCGTCGGTGCCGCAGGCTGCGGCCAGATCGTGCGAGGCGCGCCGCTCCTTAACGATGGTCCGCAGGACCCGCAACCCGTCGCTGACGGCGTGCAGATTGCTCACTCCATGGATCCGGGGGTGCTCGAAACTAGGAACTTCGGTGGTGACGAGACCGGCCGCGGCCACTCGCAGATGCATCAAGGTTTCGATCTCGAATCCGTCCCCCAGCAACCGGCAATCCTCCTCAGGGGGCGGTGCGGTGACGGCATCCAGTCCGAGCGCAGGCAGGTGGCAGCGCCAGAAGGCGTTGAACCCATAGCAAAGATCTGAGTAATTCGTGCCGTAGCGTACGTTAACCAGCGCGACCAGCGCCCGATTGCCGAGCTGACGGAGCCTGGTGATGTCGCGGCTGCCGCCTCCAGCCGCGAACCTGCTTCCCAGGGCGAAATCAGCCCCGGCAAGCAGGGCA
>Ga0126381_100010539_pt1 | contig 10413 bp, 12 predicted proteins | sample PanSoiMetPlot_28_FD_96465 | JGI IMG/M metagenome (GOLD analysis project Ga0126381, IMG submission 96465) | Tropical forest soil microbial communities from Panama - MetaG Plot_28 | ecosystem: Environmental > Terrestrial > Soil > Tropical forest > Bulk soil | place: Panama | collected 2016-02-17 | reverse complement strand
GACACAACCGGAAAGCAAGCCGGCGTGCTCGCGAGGCTCGCCGCCGCCCCGCAGCTGTGGTGGGACCTGGTCCGCTTCGACCCGGACGGCCCGGTCCGCGTCCGCCTGCCCGGCGCCGACGGCGCCTGGCTGCTGATACTCCCGCCGGGCGCGGCCGCCGATTGCGACTGCCGGTATGCGACGCTGCTGGCCGGTGAGGCCGGTGAGGGACCCGCGCCGCTGCTGCCCGGTGAGGCCGGTGAGGCCGGTGAGGGACCCGCGCCGCTGCGCCCCGGCCGCGTCAGGGTGCGCGGCCGTCCCGCACCGCACCTCGTCCGCGGCGCAGGCCACGGTTATTCAGTGAGCTTGCACTTTTTATCCGGAACGGAGCGGTGTGTCTGTTTCCCGCCACCCCCTTCTCCCCCTCGGGGAGTACGTCCAAATCATCACTGCGAGCGACGCGGACTATCGCGTTTGCGGGCAGACTTGGGGGCGTCTCCTAGAGAGGACGGATAACCCATGATTGAGGTACGGGGCCTCACGAAGCGTTATGGCGACAAGGTCGCCGTGAACGACCTGTCGTTCGGCGTCGAGCCGGGCAAGGTCACCGGCTTCCTCGGCCCGAACGGTGCGGGTAAAACCACCACCATGCGGCTGATCCTCGGCCTTGACTACCCGAACGCGGGCGAGGTCACCGTGGATGGCAAGCGGTACGCCAACCTGGCCTACCCGATGCGCGAGGTGGGCGCGCTGCTCGACGCGAAGGCGGTGCACGGCGGGCGCAGCGCCTACAACCACCTGCTTTGCCTGGCGCAGACCAACAACCTGCCGAAGAAGCGGGTCGGCGAGGTGCTTGAGCTTGTCGGCCTGTCGGAGGTGGCGCGCAAGCGGTCCAAGGGCTTCTCCCTCGGCATGAGCCAGCGGCTCGGCATCGCGGGGACGCTGCTCGGCGACCCGCAGGTGCTCATGTTCGACGAGCCGGTCAACGGGCTCGACCCAGAGGGCATCTTGTGGATCAGGAACCTGATGAAGGCGCTGGCCGCCGAAGGCCGCACGGTCTTCGTCTCGAGCCACCTGATGTCGGAGATGGAGAACACGGCCGACCACCTGATCGTGATCGGCAAGGGCAAGCTCATCGCCGACTGCACGATGGCCGAGTTCATCGCCCGGTCGTCCGGCGCGGCCGTGCGCGTCAGGACCCCCTCAGCGGACCAGCTCGTGCTCGCGCTCGCCGCCAAGGGCGGCACCGCGACCGCCGACAGCGACGGCACGCTGCTTGTCCACGGCATGTCCGTCGACGCGGTCGGTGACATCGCCTTCGAAGAGGGCATCAGGCTGCACGAGCTGAGCGTGCTGCGTGCCTCGCTCGAGGAGGCGTTCATGGAGCTGACCGCCGACAGCGTGGAATACCACGCCGGGGTGCCCGGCGCGACGGCCAAGATCGGAAGCGGGGTCTGAACGATGGCCACTACGACAGTCGCACCCGACGTTCAGCTGTCCAAGCTGCCGGCCGCGACCGGGCAGGCCGGCCTCGTCGGCGCGCTGCGCTCGGAGTTCACCAAGCTCCGCTCGGTCCGCTCGACGTACTGGACGATCTTGGCGCTGTTCATTGTCAGCGTCGGCGTCGCGGCGATCGCCGGCTTCGGCATCGCGTCTAATATTCACAACGGCCCGTGGAACGCGGCCGGGACGGACGCGACGCAGGCGTCTCTGATCGCCTTCTTCGAGATCGGCCAGCTGATCATCGCCGTGCTCGGCGCGCTGGTGATCACCTCCGAGTACTCCACGGGGATGATCCGCACATCGCTGACCGCGATGCCGCGGCGGGGCACGGTCTACGCCGCGAAGCTGATCGTGTTCACCACGGTGACCTTGATCGTCTCGTTGATTACCTCGTTCATCTCGTTCTTCGTCGGCCAGGCGGCCATGTCGGGCTCCGGGGTGAACGCCTCGCTGTTCCACTCCATCACGATCCCGCAGGACGTGAACATGTCGCCCGGCCCGCAGAACGGACCGCCGCACTACACGTTCATCGGGCACATCCTGATCTCCCCCGGGACGGTGCTGACCGCGATCATCGGCTGCGCGCTGTTCGTGACGGCCGCCGCGCTGATCTCGTTCGCCCTCGGCTCGATCATCAGGCACACCGCCGGCGCGATCACCGCGGCGATCGGCCTGCTGTTCGTGGTCCCGATCATCCTCCGGGTTGCCCTGCCGGAGTCCTGGCGCTGGGACGTCGTCCGGTTCTTCCCGGACTCGGCCGGCCAGGTGCTCTCGGGGACCGTCAACAACAACAACCCGCACCTGTGGTCGGCCTGGCCGCAGTTCGGGGTGACGCTGATCTACGCCGCCGTGTTCCTGGTGGTCGGCGCCTACCTCTTCCGCAAGCGCGACGCCTAACCGCAATCTCAACGCGGAAGGGGCCGGCCACGAACTGTGGCCGGCCCCTTCACGTCCCCCGTCCGCCAAAGCCACCCCCATCGGGAGGCATCGGCCCCGGGCGGGTCCAATCCCGCCACTGCAGACTCCCAAGCCGTGCCTCATACGTAACATCAGCCCCGGCCGAGTCCGCCGCCACGTCACCGTGCCCGAGCTGCGCTCCCGCAAGCCACACCAGCCCCACATGCTTTCTTACCGCATTTTTCGCATGGACAAACCATCCTAAAGCGGACACTAAAGTGGTCGAAAAGTGAACAAAGTGGGATTGAACCCCTGATGCGGGCGGCACGCTTCACGGACGCTTCACGTTTAGCGGACAAACTGGGCATGTGACAGTGGTCCATCGCCTGCGGGCGGCCGGCCTGCTCGCGGTCGCCGGGCTCGCCGGGCTCGCGGCGTGCACCGCGGCACCGCCTGCGGCCATGCCGACATCGCCTCACCCAGCGCCCACGGCGCACCTGAATCGCCCGCACCGCGTGCTCGCCGCGCGCGCGGCGGTCAGGATGGTGCCGCCGCGGGTTACGTTCTCGCGGGTGCGGACCGCCGACGGGTCCGACGTCACGATCGCCACGTTCCACGGCCCGGTCAGGTACGTACTGCACAACGGGAGCCAGGACCCTGGACCGCTGGCCGGCCCGGTGACGGCCGGCCCGCGAATCGGCGGGCCTGACCGTCCCCTGCTGCTCGCCGCATTCAATGGCGGGTTCAAGATGTCGTCGCTCGCGGGCGGCTACGAGCAGGAGGGCCACGTCGCCCGGCCGATCCGTAACGGCCTGGCCAGCCTGGTGATCGACAGGACCGGCCAGGCGAGGATCGGCGTGTGGGGCCAGGACGTGCCCGTTCCGGGCGAGGCGGTCTACAGCGTGCGGCAGAACCTGTGGCTGCTCGTCGCGGGCGGGCAGCCCACCGGGGAGTCGGCCCTGTGGTGGCGGTGGGGCGGCACGGTCGGGCACGTCGAGTACGTCGCCCGGTCCGCGCTCGGCCAGAACGCGGCCGGCGAGCTGATGTACGCGGCCAGCATGCGCACCACGCCGGCCGACCTGGCCCAGGCGCTCATCCAAAGCGGCGCGCGGAGCGCGATGGAGCTCGACATCAACCCCGAATGGGTGCAGCTGGACGCCGCCCGCAAACCCGGCGGGCCGCTGGCTGCCGAGGTGCCCGGCCAGCACCGTCCAGCCGGCCAGTACCTGGCCGGCTGGACTAGGGACTTCATCGCGGTGCTGGCGCCACCCCGGCCATGACGGCCGTCGGCCGCTACCAGAAGACCTGGTCTTGCTGCAGGCTCGCGGTCGGCACCGGCAGCGCCGTCTTCTTGCCGGTAGCCACGTCGATCAGCTGGAGCGCCGGCGTGCCGGTGCCGTAGCCGCCCGAGGTCTGCGCGAGCAGGAACCGGCCGGACGGATCGAGGCTGAGCCCGCACGATCCCGCGCCGGCCAGATGAGCGGTGTGTTTCAGCGTCCCGCCTGTGAACGTGAACAGCGGGTCCGGCGTTGCCGGAGGAGGCGCGTTGCCCACCGAGATGCCAGCGCCGCAGATGTACATCGTCCGGCCGCCGGGGCTCAGCATGGCCCCCTCAGGCACCGTCCCGGCGGGCCTAAACTGGCCGGCGGACGCGATCACCTGGGCGCGCTCCGCCACCGTTCCGGTAGGTGCGTCCGTGGCGAGCAGGCCCGCCTCCGCCTGGAACAGCTTCGTCGGCCCGACAGTGAAGCCGATTTCGCTGCCGCTGGCCGACAGCGACAGCGACCCGATGTTCTCTTGCTTCGGCGCCGTCCACCGGCTGATCGCCCGGGTCGCCAGGTTCACGTACCCGATGTCGCCCTGCCCGCCGCTCGAGTCGGAGCAGAACTCGCCCGCGTAGGCGAGCGACCGCGCGTCGGGCGTGACCGCGAGCGAGCTGACGTCTTCGGGCAGAGTCGCCACGGACAGCGCCTTGTAGATCGCGGACTGGCCGTCGGGACTCAGGCGAATCGTGTACAGGCGGGTGCCGCACGTGTACGCGTGCCCGACCGCGACCACGTAGCGGAGCGGGTCGGAGGTCGCCGCCGCCGCGGCGAAGCTGTCACCCGGGTGCGGCAACGTGACCTGCGCCACGAGCCGCGCCGTGTCGGTTCGGTAGACGTACAGCGTCGTGCCTGGCCCGCCATCTGTCGTGACGAAGAACGGGGGAGCACCCGGCGGGATGTCCAGCGTCGGGGTCCGCGGCTGAGCCTTCTTAGGCAGCACCGCTCTATGCGGCCGGGTCGGCGGGGCGGACGCCAGACCAGCGCCTCCCGTCGGCCGCGGTGCGGCGGGCGTGCGCCCGGACAGCAGGGCGGGCACGCCGGCGGCGATGGCCACGATCGCGGCCGCCGCGGCCAGCGGGACCAGGATCCGCGCGTCCGCGGCCCGCCGCCCGCGGCGCCGGGTCCGGCCGGGCGCGATGACGGTCACCGGCTCGCGCGGGCTCCGGATGCCATCCGGTGGGATCGTCTGCGCCGCCGCGCGGTAGGCCTCGCGCAGCCGGTCCTCGACGTCGCTGAATGAGCCGTTCACTGGTCCTCCGTTCGTTGCTCCGCCCGAAGCTGGCGGGCGAGTGCGGCGAGCGCCCTGGACGCGGTCGACGAGACTGTGCCGCGGCTGACCCGCAGCACCGACGCGATCTCGCTGTCGCCAAGGCCGGCGTAATACCGCAGCGCGAGCACCTCGCGCTGCCGGCGCGGCAGCCGGGCGACCGCGCTGAGCACCTCGCGCTGATCCTGGCCCGCCATGGCCGCGGCCTCCGCCGACCAGACCGGCGGCTGGTGTCCCTCGTGCGGCTCGCCGCGCAGCCATCCGGTGCGCCGCGACCGCTGCACGCTGCGGCAGCCGTTGACGACCGAGGTGCGCAGATAGCCGAGGGCCTGTTCGGGGTCACGCAGCCGCGACCAGCCGCGGAAGAGGCCGAGGAACGAGTCCTGGACCACATCCTCGGCCGTGGTCTGGTCGCCGACCAGCATCAGGGCGAGCCTGATCAAGCCGAGCGCGTGCGCTCGGTACAGGCTGTCGATGACTTCGCCGGCCACGCCTGTGTCGGGCTGCGGGCCGGAGGCTGTCGCCGGCAGGGGCTCAGCTCCGGTCACGGTGCCGTTTGGCCTCATGCCTAATTAGACGCGCCGGCCACCCGATTGCTGAGTCCCGCGCGAAATTAGCCCAGTGCGGCCACCGCGTCGGCGGTCAGTTCGGTGAGGCTGTCCAGCACCAGCCGCGCCGCCGCCATCGCGTCCGGGGCCGGCGGGTACTCGGGCCGCGGCACCGCGATGACCTGACAGCCGGCGGCGGCCGCGGCGCGCAGCCCGTTCGAGGAATCTTCCACCGCCACGCACGCGGAAGGCCGCTTGCCCAGCCGCGATGCCACGGCGAGGTAGATGTCGGGCGCGGGCTTGCCCCGGGAGATCTCCTCGGTGGACATCACGGCGCCGAAGACGGGCCGCAGCGCCGTCATGTCGAGCACGGTCTCGATCAGCGCCCTAGGGGCCGAACTCGCCAGGCCGACCGGCCATCGCGCGGCCATCCGGCGCACCGCGTCGACCGCGCCCGGCAGCAGCGGCAGGTGCTCGGCGTACCGTTCGACCATGGCACCGACAACGGTGTCTGCCACCGCCGACGGCGACAGCCCCACGCCGAGGTCTTCGCTGAGGTAGCGCGACCATTCCGCGGTGCTCATGCCCATCAGCCGGTGCTGCGTGTCCGGGTCCCAGTGCCCGCCGTGTTCGGCGACGACCTGGCGCCGCACCTGCTCCCACTCCGGCTCAGAGTCGATCAGCACACCGTCCACGTCGAAAACGACCGCCTCGATCACCGCTGTCTCCCTGCTCCCGTGAGCCGCCGAAGCCTCGTTCCGGATAAATAAAGAGAGCTCAGCTGAGCACGAGGGCGAGCTGGCGTGACTGCGCCACGAGCCTTCCCGTCGAGTCCCAGATCTCGAAGTCTTCCTCATGGTAGCCGCCGCCGACATGCCTGGTCAGCGCGCGGCAGGCCAGCCAGCCCGGGGCTGGGTGCGCCCGCAGGTGCACGGTGATCTCGATCGTGGTGGACAGCGCGCCGACCTCGAGCACCACGGGGGCGGCGGCGTCGAGCAGCAGCGCGAGCGAGGCCAGGTCGGGCTGCCTGCCGTCGCGGAAGCGCATCCAGAATTCCGCCGTCGGATCGCCCGACGGCTGCCCGGTCAGCCAGCCGGGCGCGGCGCCGAGCTTGTAGTCGATCCGGTCGGTGAGTGTGACGCCGGCCATCGAGCCTGAAGGCATCGTGAAGCACTCGGCCGGCGGCGGCAGGTCGGGCGGCGCGGTTCCCGTGTAGGCCGGAGCCGACGACGCGGCGGCCCGGCCGGCCGCCATGGCGAGGTCGGTGAACGCCGCGGTGACGCGGGCGACCTCCTTGCCGTCCCGCCACAGGCCTGCCTGGCCGAACGCGGTGGTCTTGCCCGCCCGCAGCACGTCGGTCGTGATCACGGCCGTGCCTGGCGACCCAGGGCGCAAGAAGAACGCGGACGCGACGACGGGATCGGGGAACGGCAGCACCCGGCGCAGCGCGCCGGTGCACAGCGCGAGCATGAAGCCGCCGTTGATGCCTGCCATCCCGTTCCAGCGGTCGGTGATCCGCGCGGTGAATTCGGGGCCGTCGCCGGCCAGCCTGGTGTCGACGTCGAATTCGAACTCGGCCACTACGGGAGGGTCAGGATCTCGTGGCCGTCCTCCGTGACGAGGATCGTGTGCTCGAACTGGGCCGTGTTCTTGCGGTCCTTGGTCACCGCTGTCCACCCGTCTGGCCATATGTCGTACTTGATCGTGCCGAGCGTGAGCATGGGCTCGATCGTGAACGTCATCCCGGTTTCCATGATCACGTCGTTGTCCGGGTCGTCGTAGTGCGGGACCACGAGGCCGGAATGGAACGTGGTCCCGATCCCGTGCCCGGTGAAGTCGCGGACCACGCCGTAGCCGAAACGGCGGGCGTAGGACTCGATGACCCGGCCGATCGCGTTCAGCGGCCGGCCGGGGGCAACCGCCTTCACGCCGCGCATCATCGCCTCCCGCGTCCGCTCCACGAGCAGCCGCGACTCCTCGTCGACGTCGCCGGCGAGGAACGTCGCGTTCGTGTCGCCGTGCACGCCGCCGATGAACGCGGTGATGTCGATGTTGACGATGTCGCCGTCGCGGATGACGGTGTCGTCGGGTATGCCGTGGCAGATCACCTCGTTGAGCGAGGTGCACAGCGACTTCGGGTACCCGCGATAGCCCAGCGTCGACGGGTACGCGCCGTGCCCGACGAGGAACTCGTGACCCACCTGGTCCAGGTAGTCGGTGGTCACGCCGGGCGCCACGTGGCGGCCCACCTCCTCGAGCGCCTGCGCGGCGAGCCGGCTGGCCACCCGCATCCGGGCGATCGTGTCGGCGTCCTTGACGTCAGGCTCGCCGAGCGTCGGGCGCGCCTTGCCCACGTACTCGGGGCGGGCGATGCCCGCGGGGACCTGCCGGGGTGGGGATAGCCGGCCCGGGTGGAGAGCAGTGGCCATATTCTGCGAGTCTAGTGCGCATGGCACACTCCGCGGACAGTGACGAGCGCTGGTGGTTCTGCACGAGGCACATGACGGTGGAGGGGGACGACACGATATGTCCCGGCAAGGACCTGCTCGGCCCCTACCCGTCAAGGGAAGCGGCCAGCCACGCGCTTGAGAAGGTGAAAGAGCGCAACGAGGAGTGGGACGCGCAGGACTAGCGCATACCGGGACTACGCTAGACATCGTGAGCAACGACTTGCCCCCGGTCGCCGAAGCTCGGATGGCCGAGATCCGGCGCAGCGGCACCTGGGGCTCGGCGGTCACCTCGGACGAGTTCGCCGCGATCCGGTCGGTGGGTTTCGAGACGGTGGGCCAGGTCCTCGGCGCCGCCGTCTACAACATCGGGTACACAGGCGGCTACGGCTGCCCGGGCGCGTGGGGCAGCTACGGGTACTCGTGGGGCCCGAGCGCGCGCACTCAGGTGTCGAGCCGCGGTGGCTACGGGTCGTTCGGGCCGCTGGTGAACACGATGTACGAGGCGCGGCGCACCGCCATTGGCCGGATGGTCGCCGAATGCGAGGAACTCGGCGGTCACGGCGTCGTCGGCGTGCGGCTCTCGATCGGGCCGTTCCCCGCGGGCGGTCTTGAGTTCAAGGCGATCGGCACCGCGGTCCGCGCGCCCGGCGGGCAGAAGCTGGCGCACCCGTTTACCTCCGACCTGTCCGGCCAGGACTTCGCCAAGCTGGTCATGAAGGGCTGGTTTCCGGCCGGCCTGGTGCTCGGCATCTCCATCGCCGCCAGGCACGACGACTGGCTGACGGTCGGCCAGACCCGCTGGGGGGCGGGCAACGCGGAGGTCACCGGCTTCACCGAGCTTGTCAACGAGGCGCGGCACGACGCGCGGACCCAGCTCGCCGCGGACGTGAAGCGCCTCGGCGCGGAGGGCGTTGTCGTCGCCGACATGGACATGCGGGTGCGGGAGCGCGAGTGTCCGGCGCAAGAAGGGGGCCGTGACCACATCATCGAGGCGATAAACATCGGCACCGCGATAGTGCGCTTTTCAGCTTCTTCGGAACGGTCCGGGGCGTCTCCCCTGGCCATCATGTCTCTTGACCCGCAACGCCGCCAGGCAGCGCGGATCGACATCGGCGCCAACAGGCTCCGGTAACAGGGTCACCCAGCGACGAGCGCTTAGACGAGAACTGAGGCAGTCATGACGGACCAGAAGACAACCGACCTGGGCGTGGCGGGCGTCCCCAAGGATGCCATCAAGCGGCTGTCGGAGCTGCAGCCGGGCAAGGCCGGGTCGATCTTCACTTCCGACCTGTCGGTGAACGAGTTTCTGCTGGTGCGTGAGGCCGGGTTCCGGCCGCTCGGGCTCGTGCTCGGCTCGTCCATCTACCACGTCGGACTGCAGATCGGGCGCTGGGGCCGGAACCAGGAACTCGACGTGCTCTCGCAGGCGATGTACCACGCACGCGAGCTCGCGATGAGCCGGATGGAGGCCGAGGCCGACGCGCTGAAGGCGGACGGGATCGTCGGCGTGCGTCTTGACGTGGAGATGAAGGAGTTCGGCGCGGACATCGCGGAGTTCATCGCGGTCGGCACCGCGGTCAAGGCCGAGCCGGGCGCCGGCGGCGGCGGGGTGAGCAACTGGCGCAACAACAAGAACCAGCCGTTCACGTCCGACCTGTCCGGGCAGGACTTCTGGACGCTGATCCGGGCCGGTTACGCGCCGCTCGGCATGGTCATGGGCTCGTGCGTGTACCACATCGCGCACCAGCGGATGGGCTCCAAGATCGGCAACATCGGGCGGAACGTCGAGATCGAGCAGTTCACCCAGGCGCTTTACGACGCCCGCGAGCTCGCCATGTCCCGCATGCAGGCCGAAGCCGAGGAACTGCACGCCGAGGGCATCGTCGGCGTCCAGCTTCGGCAGCACAGTCACACGTGGGGCTCGCACACCACGGAGTTCTTCGCGATCGGCACCGCCGTCCGCCCGCTGCGCGACGACCACGTCATCGAGCGGCCGACCATGGTGCTCTCCCTCGACGCCTAAGGCTTTCGCGGCGTCTGGCGCGCTTCTTGGCGCGCTTTAGGAGCCATGGTCATAACGGGTGATTCTTGTTACGATCACCGCAAATCATCGCCGTGGCGAGCGGGCTTTGGCGCTATCCGGGAGGCACCAATGACCTTGACTGGAAAGCGGCGCGGCGTGCGCCGCGTGTTGCGCGCGGTGGCCCTGCTGATCGCCGCGGCCGCGACGGCGGCGGGCCTGGCCGGCGGCGTGGCCGCCGCCGCATCCCACCACGTAGTCGTCGCTGACGACGGCGTCGTCCACGGGCAGAACTAGACCATGGCTGGCAAGCGTCGCGGCCTGCGCCGCGTGCTGGCCGCGGTGGCGTTGCTGCTCGCGGCCGGCGCGACAGCCGCCGGGGTGGCGGGCAACATAGCCGCCGCCGCGTCCCACCACGTCGTCG
>Ga0126381_100010538_pt1 | contig 10413 bp, 12 predicted proteins | sample PanSoiMetPlot_28_FD_96465 | JGI IMG/M metagenome (GOLD analysis project Ga0126381, IMG submission 96465) | Tropical forest soil microbial communities from Panama - MetaG Plot_28 | ecosystem: Environmental > Terrestrial > Soil > Tropical forest > Bulk soil | place: Panama | collected 2016-02-17 | reverse complement strand
CTACCGAATTGCCCGCAGGCACGTTCGCACCCGTCCGTTCACCGTCTCCCTCGGGTTGCTCGACAGGTAACGCCAACCGCTGTAGCAACACTTTCGCTAGATCCTCTCCATCCTCGCCATCGGCATCCGAGTCTTGGTCGCCAACCGACGCGCTCACCGAATACAGCCCACTCATCTCGAACAGGAACCTGGCAGGAGCCAGCTCGCCTTTTTCGCCTCTTCCGCAAGCGCATTGCAAATGTTAAGCGTCTCAACGCCCACCAGGTTTGCAATCGACTCGCGTAGAGCCTGCATATCCACTGGCTTGCGGCTTTTGCTCTTCGCAGACGCTTTCTTGTTCGTTGACTTCTTGGCACTCGCTTTCTTCATTGGCATAGCTCTCTCCGTACCTCGTCCTCTGACAACTCGCTCTTCTTAGCGTCTTTCTCGACTCTTCTTTGCGCCCTTTGCGGTTAAAAGCCTTTCTCTGCGATCTCAGCGGATGTTCTCGGCGTCCTCTGCGGTGAAAATACCGCCGCGTCGTAGCCAAGCCGCCGCACTACTGTCTTGCGGCAGCATCCTAGAAGCTGCGCGCAGCTCTACAACGCTCGTCGTCATGCGTTGCCTCCTTCCGTGGAAAACAGTTCAGCGGTGCACCCTTCCAGTTCTTCCAGCGAGTTGACCGCCACGACCAACACTCTGCGCCGCCGTCGCGACTCGGGGAACTCGGCCATCTTCGGCACACAACCCGGACAGTACACTTCCTGCTCACCCTTGTTCCGCAACCACAAACCGCCACACCGCTCGCAATACTTCAATTCCAGCTGTTCAAACACTTCGCCAACACTTTCCATAATTGCCTCCTGATGAAAAAACAGTTCTCAGTTCCCAGTTCTCGGTTCGCAGTAAAACCCTTGCGCATTTCCAATCGCATCACTGATGGCATCGAGTAGGCCGTCGGACTTTCATTAACCTCTCCGAACTGAGAACTGGGAACTGAGAACTGAAACAAAAAACCCTGCACCGGATCTTTCCGGACACAGGGCTCGTTTCTCTTACGATGACCTGTTCTGCTATTTAGTTATGAATCTCGAACTAACTGCCTTTGCCAACTTGTCAAGCTCAAAGATCTCATTCGGCCTGTTGTCCTGGTCCCCAAGCGTGAAAATTCAGAACCTGAGACCGTGACCTGAAACCTGAATACCTGAGACTTGGCGCCTGAGACCTAACACCTTGTCCGGAAGTAGCCCTCCTCGTAACCGGATTTCAGCACACGGCCATTCTGCACCACGATTGTGACCGGGCCCGTAAAATGAATTGCCGATAAAGGTTTTTCCATCGCCGCGGACAGAACTTCGGACGAGCGCATCTTGCGGCGAAACTCGCCGAACGTCCTTTCCTCGACAGCGGAATCAATGGAATCCATAAAATAACTCCGAAAACTCGCGATGACTAAAAGAAATAGCCATTATGAGCTATAAATGCCTCGAAGCGTATAGCTACTGCTTGTAAAAGTCAAGAATTGTATTTCCTTACAGATGTTGTGCTTGAATAGTACATATCCTCATGCTATAGACGCATGCTATACTTCGCTCATGAAATTCAAAGCCCTGCAGGAAAATCTGCGCAAGACCCTTTGGGATCGCATTGAAGAAGGCGAGCTAACGGGAATTCGCCTCGCGCAGCAGACCGGATTCAAGCAGGCCCACATCTCCAACTTCCTTAACCGCAAGCGCGGCCTCAGCATCGAAGGCATGGACAAAGTTCTGAACGTACAGCATCTTTCCGTCCTCGACCTGCTCGAACCGACCGAAGTCAACAAGCGCGCCAGCATCCTCCCGCCCACCGATGACGAGTTCGATAACGTTCTTCTCGTTGATGGACCGATCGCCGCCTCCGAGCCGCTCGTCATGAGCATGAACGTCCGTGAAATCTTGAAGTTCAAGAAAAGCTTTCTGCGCAAGATGAAGCCGGAAATCGAAGGCGATCGGGAGAACTGGGAGCGCTTTGTGATGATTCGTGCCGACGGCCGCGAAGGTATGAGTATGTATCCGCGCCTGTTACCGGGAGCAACTATCCTGGTCGATCGCCACTACAACTCGCTGAAACCCTACCGTAAAGGCGAATTCAATATGTACGCGGTCAACAAGGATGGCGACTGCACCGTAAAGTATGTGGAAGTCGCGGGCAATCACCTCATCCTACGCCCGCACAATCAGGCTTACCCCATTGAAGTCATGACGATGGAAGATGGCAAGAGCGCCGCGGACTATCTTGTGGGTCGCGTGTGCTACGTCGGCATCGAAACTTAGTGCCTCAGGAGAGACGGACAGATGCTCGTCTCCCCATCGTGTCTCCCGCCCCTCGTACAAGAATCCATCGTAGAGCGAATGACGGCTTACGCCTTCGCGGCTTCGCCGTGCTGTTGGCCTTCTGCTTCCGGACACGATTGCTCGCTCATATCGATGCCGGCCTTGCTGAAAAACGAAAACGCCGAATCGACATCGGGAAATAAGAAATCCCCGTCGTTCACCGAATCGTAGCGAACCCAACCCATTCGCCGATGCAGGATGTAGTCATTGCCACGCGTGATATACCAGCGAGGATTGCTCTCGTTGCCGTAAATAGCCGGGATGCGGATGAGTTCGACGCCTTGACCCAGGTCGAACCGGGTTGCCATCCTGATGAGTTCGAAGTAACGCGACACTTTCCCTCCTGGCGCCGGGGGGTTGTGCATACACTGAGGCCAGCAAGCCCCGCTGTCAATGGAAAAAAAGTACTCAGGCTCGATTTTGACGGGAAAGAGACGTGGTGGAGACAATCTTGCGCGTTTCACGGTAAGTCGCCACCATGTCTCCGGTAGGACTACCTATGTCATGACCATATCTCGGCGATCCAGCCGAAGTAACGTCAAATTGCTGGTACTAACCTATTGCGGCGCGAACTTATAGCCCAGCCCCGGCACGGTTACGATCAAGGTGGGCTTCTTGGGATCGTCCTCTAGCTTCTGGCGCAGGCTGGCCACATGGACATCCACTGTGCGTGTGAACGCCTCCGTACTGTACGACCAGACCTCCTTGAGCAGCACGTCCCGGGAAAGTGTCGTGCCGCGATGTTCCACGAAGTAACGCAAGAGTTGAAACTCACGTGCCGAGAGTGGCACCACGTTGCCGTTGCGCGTTACGGTGGTCCCACGCAAATCGACCTGAACGGACCCGAAGCGTTGCACTCCGGCGGTGGCAGGGATATTCGCTCGCCGCAATAACGCTTCGATCCGCGCAAGCAATTCGCCGGCATCAAATGGCTTGGTCACGTAGTCGTCCGCACCAATCTTCAGGCCAAGGACTTTATCGACGGTTTGTCCTCTCGCAGTCAGCATGATGATCGGCACGACGTTTCCCGCCATGCGGATGTCGCGGCAAACGTCATAGCCGCTCTTCCTGGGAAGCATCACATCCAGGAGAATAAGATCGTAGGCATTGTGCGTGGCTTTCCGCACGGCTTCCTCGCCATCGACGGCGAACTCGACGGTGTAGCCTTCGTTCTCCAGGCGGTCGCCCAGAGTCATACGGATCACTTCTTCGTCTTCAACGACGAGAATTCGTCCTTGCATGGTTAAACGATGAAATTCAGGAGGGAGCCGCCGAGAGCTGATCGAAGGCTTCCTGTTGGCTTTTGACGGGTAAGTGTATCGTAAACGCGCTGCCTTGCTGCGGCACGCTCTCGACTGTAAGCCTTCCACCCATTGCCTCGACCATGGTTTTGGCCAGTGGCAAGCCCAGTCCGCTCCCGTGGATCTGCGCCGACGCGGCACCCTCGGTGCGATAGAACGGCTCAAAAATTCGTTCGAGATCCTTCGGCTCGATCCCCATTCCCTTGTCGGATATTGTGATGCGCACTTCCTGCGGATTGTTCGCTCCGTTCGCGGTCGAAGCCCGTATCCCAACCCACTTGGAATCGCCGCCGTACTTGATCGCGTTGGTGATCAGATTTTGCAGGCAATGCGTCAATGCTCTGAAGTCGACGACGACTTGCGGAAGGTCGGGCGGAATTTCTCTTTCGACCTTCGAACCCGAGTTCCGGATTACGGGCGACGCATTGCGGATCGCGGCTTCGATGACTTCTTCGACATCGGCCATTTGGAACACGTAGCGATGGCCGTTCCGTTCGGTCGCGGCGAACAGCAGGATCTGCTCGACCAGATCGGAGAGTTGCTGCGCCTGCATCAGGATGGCTGCCCCGTAGCGCGAAACTCGCTCTTCGCCGCGAACCACGCCGTCGGCAATGTTTTCAGCCGCCGAAACGATTCCCGTCAGCGGAGTTCGCAACTCATGCGACACGCCGGCGACGAAATCCATCTGCAACTGCGCCAACCGCCGCGCGCGCTGGCTGGTGACGATGATCAGGACAGTGGTCGCCGTCAGTAGCAAGAGAACCCCGAAGTTGATGGCCAGGCTGCGGTAATGCAATGCGGTGACTGCAGCGTCGACCGACCCGCTCTGGTGCCGCGCCAATAGCTCCCAATCGCCCGTCGGGTAATGCAGCGGATCAATGTGGAAAGGAACTGAGCGCATCGCAAAATCTGCGGAAGGGCCGATGGTCACGCGATTGGGTGGTTTATTGGGAGGCGTGACTCCGGGCAGCGTCAGCCACGGTTGCGTGCTGCGCCGGCGCTTCTCGAGCACCGGAACTGGAGGTCCGAACAAATTCAGCGCCGCATCGGCGGTATCTTCGCCGGGCACGCCGAATCTGTCGTCGGACGAGTAAAACACCAGCGGGCTTGCGCCTCTGCGAACAATGGCGACCTCGTAGGTCGATTGATTTTGTTTTCCGAAGTAGCGTTGCACGATTTCGGGGAAGACACTCTGCCCTAGTGTCTCCGAATTCAATTGGACGATCAGCCCGGTGAGCGAGACGATCTCTTTCGATCCTTCTGTTTTCTTTTCGCGGATGCCATGCACGAGCGCAGGAATGTTCTGATCGATCATCCAAGAGGATGACTGCGGTGCGAGCGAGACCGGGCTGCGCGAGCCTCGCAAATTGGAAGCTGGGATGAGCGAAGTCTCGAGTTCGGAACTCAGGGCATCGAGACGCTCCCTGAGATTGCGGAATCCCTCGGGCCAATCCATCGCTGCCAGGCGGTTCTGATTTAGATCGAGCTGGAACAGCTGCGATTTGTGGCTAACGGTGCGCTGCCAAAAATAAATTCCGGAGACGAGATCGGGATGATTGGTTGCGCCGCGCCACTCATTGAAATCTTCCACATATTCGGCGGCGGTATTGCGATGGGGGTTGGCTTCGTTCATCTGAAACGCGCGGCACAATGGCGATAATTCGCGCTCAAGGCCGTCGCGCACATCCATAAGCGAACCCTGCAGACTCGACAGCATCTGGTCGATTGTGGCCTCGCGGATCTGGCGGCTCGAGCGATATTGCAGGAACGCGAGCAAGACCAGTGCGATCGCCAGTCCGGCGACGAGCGCATACCACCATGCATTGGTAGAGGGAAGCTTCATTCGGAAAGAAGCGGCCTTCGGCACACTCGGAGATGAAGATCGGCGAATCATTATAAGGCTGAAAAAATCGCCCGCGCGCGGGGGAGGGCATGGGGTGCGCGCGCGAGCAGTTGGGGTTAGGTGTGAGAGAGCATTGTTCTCAACGTTCAAATCACAAGTTGACTGTAGATCAGGTGTTGGCGGGTCCGTGTAAATTCCGGGTAAAGACCGGGCAAAGCCCGCGCAAAATCGAGGCAATCGCGGATCTTGAAGCTGATAGCGTCTTAAATTTTGTGAAGCAAAAGAGCTGACGCTTGCGCGAAGGGAGCGCGCTTTTGTCACGAAGTCGACCTTACCGTTGTGTCGCAATCTTCGTACGCAAATGACTCCGACGCTTTACCTTGCGCTTACACGCTTATTACTTCGTGCACATGGATCGCACTCTCTAATCGGGTAGGCAATACAAATCCCCAAATTGCAGGAGAGAAAGAATGAGAGCAGCCTTAGTTGTTGCGATCGCGTTTGTGTTGTGCGCCAGCGCAATGGCAGTGCGGAGCAACACCTTGCACAGCGAGCCAACCGCTGCCGAGACGAATGTAGCCCAGGCTACCAACGCGGCTTATCGCGATGGAGTTTACGAGGGAAGCCTGGCCGCAAAACGGAATGGTCTGTTCCACGTTGCCGTGGGACGATGGGCTACAGAGGAAGATCGTGCGTCGTTCAGCGAGGGATATCGTCAGGCATTTGGTGAAACGGCGAACGCCAGCCGGTAGATTTCGTTTCCGTCGTGTAGTTGGGTAACAGTCGCCACGTCCCGGGTTCGCGCCAGATCCGGACGGGCGACTGTTCGAGTTGCGAGTCCCGAGTACTGAGAAAAAACAGAACCTTGAACCGCAGAGGTCGCGGAGAAGAGTCTGCAATATCGCCGGATCATGAGATCGGGAGATCTGGTCATCGGGTGATTTGAAAAAACCAAAAGCCTTTAACCGCAAAGAGCGCAAAGAAGAACCGCAAAGGACGCAAAAGAACTGATATCGAGGTCCGACAACCGAAAACAAACGACCTTGCGCGTGAGCCCAAAGGCGAGCCGGCGGTGCTATTGCTCATGTGGGGACAGACGCCCTCGTCTGTCCGGACGAGCGCAGCTCGGAGTTAAAGCTTCCGTCGAACAAGCAAGTCCTTCGCCGGACTCAACTCACGCCTCGCTTAACTCAAAATGACCAAATTGTTGGGCAGGGCTGGAATCTAGCCGAGCTGTGCTCGCCCGCCCAGACGAGGGCATCTGGGCACGTGAGCAAGTTTGGCCCGAGGTGTTTTCAATTCTCTCGGAACTACTAGCCTCCAGCGTATAATCCCGCGGCAGTGGCGCTTACTTCCGGCAAACGGCTGGGACCTTACGAAATCGTCGCCCCGCTGGGAGCGGGCGGGATGGGCGAGGTATATCGCGCCCGCGATACACGGCTGGATCGAACGGTCGCCATCAAGATTCTTCCAGTTCATCTTTCCGACAAGCCAGAGGCCAAGGAGCGTTTCGAGCGGGAAGCAAAAGCGATCTCGTCGCTGAACCATCCCAACATCTGCCACCTGTATGACGTCGGCGAGCAGGACGGCGTGAGTTACCTGGTCATGGAGTATCTCGAAGGCGACACGCTCTCGGACCGTCTGCGCAAGGGCCCGCTGCCCCCCGATCAATTGCTGCGCTATGGGACAGAGATCTGCGAAGGACTCGAGAAGGCGCACCGCAGCGGCGTCGTGCACCGCGACCTGAAGCCAGGCAACATCATGCTGACCAAGACCGGCGCGAAGCTGATGGATTTTGGGCTCGCGAAGCCGGCGAAGACGAACCGCCCGCCGTCATCGGGACTGACACAAACGGTCGTGAGCGCAAACGATCCGCTCACCGCGGAAGGAACTGTGGTCGGGACGTTCCAGTACATGGCGCCCGAGCAGCTGGAAGGACACGAGGCCGACGCGCGGTCGGATATCTTCGCGCTGGGCGCGGTGTTGTACGAGATGATGACCGGGCAGCGGGCGTTCGAGGGAAAAACGACGGCATCGACGATTGCGGCAATTTTGGCGGGAGAACCGAAACCGATTTCGGCGATTCTCCCCATGACGCCTCCGGCGCTCGAGCGCGTGGTGAAGAGTTGCCTGGCGAAGGATCCGGATGAGCGCATACAGACAGCGCACGACGTCAAGCTGCAATTGAAGTGGGCGGGAGAGGGCGGGTCGCAGGCTAGTGCCGCTGCCGCGATGCCCGAGACGGTTCGTCCATCCTCTGGCACGTGGGCGAAACTTTTGCTGGCGTTGCTCGGCGCGCTATTGCTAGCGTTGATATCGCTCGGATTGGGTATGTGGTGGACTGCCACGCGCGAGGCGCAGCCGACGATGTACTTCAACTCGGCCGTTCCGTTCGCAGTCAACGACCTTTCATTGTCGCCGGACGGACGCCGGGTCGCGATGGTCGCGTACTCCGAGGAAGTCAGCAAGTATGTTATCTGGAATTACGAGATCGGGAACCGTACCGCGACGCGCCTCGCGGGGACGGAAGACGGAGAGCATCCGTTCTGGTCGCCCGACGGGCGCTACCTGGCATTTTTCGCGAAAGGGAAATTGAAGCGTACCGACGCGTCTTCGGGAGCGTCGACGCAGGTCATCTGCGATGCCCCGCATGGGCGGGGTGGCGCGTGGAGTTCGACGGGATACATTCTCTTTACGCCCGACACGTTCAGTGGCTTCTACAAAATCCCGCCCGGGGGCGGCACTCCGGTAGCCGTAACCGAACCCGACCGCAACCGGATGGAACAGAGCAACCGCTGGCCGACCTTCCTGCCCGATGGCAAACACTTTTTGTATCTCGCGGCGAATTTTGGCGGAGCTATCGAGAAGAACGCAATCTTTGTGGGCTCACTCGACGGAAACGAAAAACGATTCGTGCTGAGCGCGGATTCCAATGTCGCTTACGCCGATCCGGGATATTTGTTCTATTGGAAGGATGGATCGCTCATCGGGCGCAGATTTGATCCGCGCACGTACGCGGTGAGCGCGGACGCAGTCACGTTGGCTGACGGCGTGCAGTACTTTCCGCAGACGGATTTAGCGCTCTTTGCCACGGCGGGGTCAGGACCGCTCGTGTTCCAGACCGGAAAGGGCGTCGACAAATCGCAATTCATTTGGTTCGACCGCAGCGGAAAACAGGTTGGCACGATCGGTCCGCAAGGCTGGTTCGCCAATCCGAAGATCTCGCCAGATGGGAGCCGCATCGTTTTTGAGCAGACCGATCGCGACGGCCGTCACGTTGATATCTGGGTGCTGGGCCTCGCGAACGGTGGCATGAACCGGCTCACGTTCGGGCCCGGATTGAACGAGCAGCCGGTCTGGAGTCCGGATGGCAGGCAGATCGCGTTCGGATCGAATCAAACCTCGTCGTGGGGAGTGAGCGCAAAAAATTCCGACGGCTCGGGGATGCAGAACGAAATCGTGCCGTCAACCGGTGGCCGCGAAGGGGTGTGGGACTGGTCGCCCGACGGCAAGTACCAGCTCCTGCTGGAAAACGGCAAGTCGAAGTATCGGTCGGTAGCAGACGGCAAGGTAACGCCGCTGCTGGATTCGAAGTGGGACATTCGCAACGTGCAGTTTTCCCCCGACGGTCGGTGGATTGCGTACTCCACGAATGAAACAGGTACGTGGGAGATATTCGTTTCACCGTTTCCGAGCGGCAACGGCAGGTGGCAGCTCTCGCGTGGCGGCGGCGAGGAGCCGCGCTGGAGACGCGACGGCAAGGAGCTGTTCTTCCTGTCGTCGGATTCGAAGATCATGGCGGTGCCGGTGAAGATGACGGACAACAATTTCGAGTCGAGATCGCCGGTCTCGCTGTTCCAAGCGCATTTGCGGCAGCCAATTTCGGCGATGGACGTGGTTTCCTACGACGTGAGCGCCGACGGGCAGAAGTTTCTTGTCAATACGAAGATGGTCGATCCGAGCCCGGCGCCGTTGTCGATCATCCTGAATTGGCGCGCGCAGATGGAGAAGTAACCCTCCCATTCCTCGGGCCGGCGTTGTCTTAGTCACCCGTGCCGGTGACCCCCATCACAGAAACGATGGTTGCCCCGCGGGTACCCTTCCTACACCCGGAAGGCAATCCGGGCACCGGACCACGTTGATGTGGTCCGGCGATCTCTATTGCCTCGTGATGCGAGGCGGGTTTGTGATTCCAGCAGAGTGTGTCCCTTTGAATGGCAGCGTGCTAGGTACGGCGAAAGGCACATGGGTCATCCATGTGGAGGAGGCGGTGCGCGTGCAGGGAACCGCGACCGTGCTGCTTAACATGAGCCTGCGTCGTGGCGTACGGAATCCGGAGGACGCGGTTGTTACCCGGCGGGTAGGACTGATGGTTCCGTCTACCGTGCTGGAAGAATTCCGCCTGCGCGAAGCTGTGGCCTGCGACATTCGTGGCTGGCTCGAAGGCACCGACGGCGATGGCTTTCTGGACCTGCGGACGAGGTATCAAGAGGCTGTCTGACCGCAGAGCTCTCTTCCCCTCCGACACAACCAATGGCACAATCTAAGCCCTGCGGGCTGAGTGTGCGCGCGCGCTTGGGGCGATGGCACAGGACGAACAGAAGGCGGAGACCCGGCCACAGGCGGACGAGCGCCTGACTCCGGACCAGTGGCAGCAGGTCAAAGGCTTGCTGGACGCGGTCCTGACGTTGCCGCGCGAAGAGCGAGCAGCCTACCTCCATTCCCACACAACCGATCCACGGATTCGCCGTGAGGTGGAGTCGCTGCTCGACTCCCACGAAAATGCGGCGAGCGGATTTCTGGCAGCGCCCGCAGTTCACCTGATGAATGGGATTCCGGGCGCGGAGACACGGCAGCGCATCGGAACCGTGCTGGGCAGCTACCGAATCGTGGAAGAGATCGGCCGCGGCGGCATGGG
>Ga0126381_100010536_pt1 | contig 10414 bp, 10 predicted proteins | sample PanSoiMetPlot_28_FD_96465 | JGI IMG/M metagenome (GOLD analysis project Ga0126381, IMG submission 96465) | Tropical forest soil microbial communities from Panama - MetaG Plot_28 | ecosystem: Environmental > Terrestrial > Soil > Tropical forest > Bulk soil | place: Panama | collected 2016-02-17 | reverse complement strand
TCATTCGTCCCATTTCATGACCAAATCATAGATGGAATTTAGCGAGTCAGGCGGGACGCTCACCGCACCCTGCAAGGGCCGATCCATGGAGAAGATCAAGAAAATCAACGTTCCGAGAAAGAATGCAGTAATTCCACCGAGCAGAATCTGAGATTTCAGCTCCATATGCAGCATCCACACGAAAGCGATAGTGATCAGGGCGCCGATCCCCACGATGTACCAAAGCACGCCTGGAATATGCGCAGTCACAGTAGATAGTCGTTGCTCGCGAGACACTGTCATTGCATCCAGATAACGCAGCATCTCGTTATGCAGAAGTTCGTTGGTTTTTGTTGTCGGTTCGAAAGACAACAAGGTGTGTCGGATCACTTGCAGCCGGTGCTCGCCACCCATAGGCACGAGGCCCCGCCTGTGCGCGGGCCAGTCCTTGTCGATGACATAACGGGTGTAATCCCGTAGTTCAGATTTTAATTCGCTGCGAAGTGGATCCGGATAGCCGTCGGCGCTGCGGTAAAGCGTCGAGAGGCTGGACGCCTCACGACCGATTGTATCGACGAGATCTTTGGTTGTTTGGAAGGTTGCGATCGTCAAAAGGCCAAGCAAAACCGCGTAGAACAATCCAAATGTGCCGGCGCTGTGGATGACCACCTCGTTAGACGGTTCATCGCCGTGAAGTATCCGCCGCAAAAACGGGTGGATCAAAAGGATTCCAAGCCACGTGATACCGATGAAGAACGTGCAAAATAAAAAGATCTGCTGCCAGATCGGGACTTTATCAAGCGAACTGACGAACCAATCGAACACAGCAAAAACCGTTCAAATGCTTAAAGGTGTACATCAGCGCTGCTGAGGAAAGCGTGCTCATTTGCTTACCTCAGGTCATCCTCAACAGCGCGGCGTTGCCTCCAGCGTTCAAAGTCATAATGCAGCCAGCGCGAAGCCCACACTGGCCAAACAGTCCGCCGGTACTCAGTGCGCCAGCGCCCTCAGTACTTCGTTGGCGCTGGCATAGCTTCCCTCAGGCAAGGCTTCGATCGAGTGCAGCAGGGTCGGCCCGCCATTTCCCGATCGTGCCATCCGTAACAGATCCTGTTTGTTCACTGGAAAGCTGACATTGCGCAGGTACTGCCAGACGAGATGACCAGTGTCCTCGTAGACGGATATGCTCGAGGGCCCAACCGTTTCGTGCACCATTGGCGCGACGTGAGACGGTACATGAATGTCGTGGCCGACCTCGACCACCGGATGCAGTACGCGTTTGTGGCGCGTGCCGATCCAGGCACCGACTAAGGCGGTGAGCAGACCGAGGACGAGAGCGGTGAACAACGCCCGCGCAGCGCTCGCCGCGCCGGCGGCAACCACGTCGGCCGCCTCGCGTGTTTTCTGTTCCACCTGTGTCAGGCCTGCTTTTGCGTCGCTTTCCATTCGGTTCACGCGGCGCGCCGCCTCGTCCTTGGTGATACCGAATTGAGCAGCAACCAAATCAACCAAGCGATTGCGGTCGGTATCCGTTATTCCACCGGCATAAAGACTGCCACCAACCAACGCGGTGATCTCCGCATTGATTTGCTCGTGGGTCATCGTTGTCGGATCGCCGCTATTGTTGAGCGATTGGATCAACCGATTGGTCACCGCAGAGCCGACTTCCGGTAAACTGACTCCCGAAATCGCGCGCGCCCCGCCGAGGGTCGAGCTCACAACCGAACTGGCACCCTGTCCAACCAGGCCAACCACGCCGCTGGTGGCATAGGCGAGCAGTGCCGTTCCGAGCAGTAGGGCGAGGGCCCACATCGTCAAGCCGTGCAGCTCTCCGTCCAAGTGCGAGTGGGTGCCGGATAGTCGAGCCGTCACGTAGCCGCCCAGCGCCATCGAGATCGCAAGGTTGATGATCTCCCAGATACCCGCAGCTGTCCCGTACCTGGAAACATCAGCCGATGTGGCGTCGAGAGGCCGGACCGAGCCGGCGCCGAGTGCAGCGCCAAGCAGATTGAGCAACAGAATAGTGGCCACCGCCACAACGGCACCCGCCAAGACCGCTCCCCACGACATGCGGCTGCGGTCTCTAAACCCGCGCGCGTACGTGGCCAGATCTCCTACGTTGATCATTGACATGACGTTCTCCTTAAATATTCGCAGACTATGTTTGTGTTTCACCAATGGTGACTGCCAGGCGGCCGCGAGTGGGGGACATGATGGGCCAGTTCGCGCACCTCCTGGATGCACGCTTAGGACTTGTTGATCACGCGATATTCGATGCGACGATTGCGGAAACGGCCTTCCAGCAGATCGTTGCTCGCTATCGGATTGGCGTCTCCGTAACCCTTCGCCACCAGCATCGAAGGATCCACTCCGGCATTGACCAGTACGTTGCGCACGGCGTCGGCGCGCCGTTGTGACAGCGCTACGTTTGCCGCCGAGTCGCCGGTGTTGTCGGTGTAGCCGGCAATCTCAAGCGCAGTACCTGCCGGTAGCTGCTTGATTTGCGCGGCGGCGTTCTGCAAAAGCGCGAGCGATGCCGCCGGCACCGCCGATTCGCCGGTCGGGAAGTTAATGATCGACTGGTTGAGGATGCCAGTGAGGTCGCTCCCGTTGAAGCCGGGCCTCAACGAAGTTAGGGCCGCCAGCACTTTATTATTGGTACCCGAGATTAGATCGGTCACCTTGTCAGTGAGTGTCCCCAAGACCACTCCGGTGCCGAGCACACCTTTCAGAGTATTGGAAATTCGATCTCGATCGGCATCATTGATAATGCCGCCGAGATTGACCGAATTTCCGTCGAACGTCGCTTGTACACCCGGCACCTTCAGGCTCTCGAGAGCGCCGCGGAAGTTCACGAGCCACGGCGAGGCGCCGCGATTCAAGTCGATGGCGATGTCGCCCTGAATCTTGTCAGCGCCATAGACCGCCTTTAGGGCATTGATAATCGAAGTACGTGTTGCTTCGTCGTGCACTGACCCAGCAAAGTGGACAATTCCATTGTCATTGGTGAGCGTCAGTCGTGCTGGCAATGCGGGTGCGGCCGGGGCGATCGGGACGACCGGCGCCTGCACGACAGCCGGTGCCACGGGCGCAGGGTTGCGACCCGAGAAGAGATATGATCCGAATCCGAAAATCGCGAGCGCGCCGAGCACCGGCCACAGCCAGCGGCTCATATGCGGCTCGTCGTGAATGACCTCAATGTGTCGTGGTGGAACCTGTACATAGACGGGCGACGAGACCGGCTGGGACAGAAAATGAGATACCTCCCAGGGTATGCTTGTCGGAACGGTCGCGCCCGGTGTCAGCGAGCCGATGAGCTTTGGCAAAGTGTATCCAATTGCCGTCGACACGGTCGTTGCGCCAAGACCGAGTCTGCTCGCCATCGCGTTGATCGTAGTGGGATCAACTGCGCGACTGACTTGCTGTGCCGACAAGGCTGGCGCATCGGCGTGGCCGAGCCAGGACGTTGCTTCCGTGCCAAGGCCTGCCGACTTGGCCTTGTCCAGAAAGCCTCCGATGCCGCCCGGGCGAGCAGTGACCATGTTGAGGACTTCACGTACCAGCGGACCGGCGTTCGGACCAAGCCCGAACCGACCGGAAATATCACCTATGAGTGCGTCGAATTGGGCCATGTTTTCCTCCTTACGGATTTGGGTTTGGCACGTTCAACGGTGCCAGGATGATGGGGCGATCCTTTAAGACCCATCATCCTGGTATTTGCGCTCGTGAACGACGGAACGCCGGAACACATTCCCCAACGACAATTTCGCCGAGCACGCATTGCAACTTCTCACGAGAAGACCTTCGCCAGATCTTCCTTCAATGATGCGCTTACACTTTCGACTTTTGTTTTGGGACGACCCTGCCGTCCGCTCCAACCTTTTCGATCTCCACCTGCTGACGGCGCAATTTGTCGTTGATTGTCTCGACGTGCTCAGAACCAATCTTTTTGAGCGATACCTCCTCGACAATGCGCGCTGTCTTGTTCACCAAAGCATGCTCGGCGGTCTCCACGACCTCGATCTCCTTGTCTGCCCAATCGATTTCGCCGAAATACTTCGGATCGGTCACTGCCTTGCGCAGGAGCTCTGCGTGCTCCTCGTGCAAGGTCACATTGGCGGTTACCGGACGTTCCGTGACGAAACGGCGAACCCGGGTACGACCGCTTTCCACCAACTTTTTGCCAACCTGCAGCTGTTCCTCAGCCAGGCGCAGGACTCCACCGTGTGCTTCGGCGAGCTTCGGCGACACCGCGACCTGTTGAACCGCGGTGAGCGGCATCGCATCGATCTTTTTCTCAACAGCTTCAACGTGCGCAGCAGGTGAAATTCCGGAGGTCACTGCGCGATCGTGGACGTCGACTGGACGATGCAAATCCAGAATCGCGACAGCGTGGGCGACTTCGCTATCCAGCACGCGGGCGGACACAACGACGCCACCCTCCTTGACCGCCTGGTTGTAGATGGCCGCTTCGTGCTTGTGTATGTCATCACCGAACAGGCGATGCCACAGACCAGCTTCCCGTACGCCCGCGGCAATCGCGTTTTTGCCGCTTGCAAGACGATTTTCATCGAAGATGCTGATATCGGCATTTGCGAAGCCGCCTGCCTTCAAGGCCTTAACAGCGGCCTCGGCGTGAGCAGCGGTGTCGAAGACAGCTACGATTGTTTCGTATGCCATGTGTTACTCCACTTCGGTTTGTAAGACTCTGCCGGCTATTTGCGACCGTCATGACTTTGCATTGCCCGTGTCGGGCTGATGTCGCGTGACGACCGCTTCTTGATGGCGAAGCGTGACTCTTTCCTGATGTCGTTCTGTTGTGTGTATTCGTCTGATATGGACCTCCTCTTTCAGCATGAGCTGCCGTTCGACGACCAATACTTCTTCCACCACGGGGATGATTGTGGCGTCGCCCTCCTGTCGCACCTCCGGCACAGCATTGATTCGCCTGCCAATCGGTATCGTTTCGATTTCGACGTGCTCGCGTGCCAGATCTTCTTCGACCAGCGCCTCGTGTTCACGCGTGTGCGTAGCGACGTGTACACGTCCGCTCTCGAGCTTTTCCTTTGTGACGGATAATTCCTCGGCGAAGAGAGGCAGCGTGGCTTCATCGCGCAAGTCGCCACTTTTTGGTGGATGATCCACACTTTCCACTTTCTTTTTGTCGTTGCCTGCGTTGGCCGGATCGTTCATGACATCGCTACCCAGACTGTCTTCGGGGATTTTTGCGATAAGAGCGGTCACTCGCATGTGACTCGCGAATCTTTTTGGCTTGAGGAATGTGCAAGCCTCATCACCTCCTCAGCATCGAAAGCGCGATGCTCGCGCCAACCGGCGTCGACGGCTGCGTATATTTGTGATGATCGAATCCAAGCCGAGCACACGTGACCACACGTGTCGGCCGACGACGATTTGATAATGAGTCTGACGAGGTTCGTAGCATGGCTTGGCCGTGCTCAGCCCGCCCTCGTGCGCGGGACTGTCGTCCTGAACAGACGTTAATGTCGAGATGGACCTTGGGCCAAGGTCGCGCTCAGCAGTATCCGAATAGGATGAACCGAGCGTTCTACCGACGACATTGGATGGAGTGCAATCGCTTCGCGATCGATTTTTGTCGCGTCAATTCACGCATGTCATTTTTTCTTCACAAGATTCTTGATCGCCGGAACTCTTCCACTATCGAGCTATGCAGAATCCTTGTGCCGGTTATGCAGAATTTTTGCGAAAAAATAGTGCGGCCTGCTCGGGAACAATTGCGATTTTCCGGCGTCAGTGACGTCGCTTGGGCCACGGTCCAATAGCGCTCGATCGCGAACTGCCAAATGCTCTTAGCCGCATTTTGCGGCCGCGTGAACAGTCATGCCCTCTCAATTTTCTTGGAACTACGACCGCAGCGAAATTCTCGCTGACGGCATCGTTCATGTCCTTGGCGTCATTATCGCAATCGGCGCTGCCGCCGTGCTTATCGTGATTGCTTTCCACGCCGGCAATATCACACGGCTCGCCGCAGTCTCGATTTATCTGGTCGGGTTCCTTGCAATGTTTCTCTTATCCGCGGTGTATAACTTGTGGCCCGTATCGCCGGTTAAATGGTGGCTGCGCCGTTTGGATCATTCAGCGATCTATCTGCTCATTGCGGCGACCTACACCGCCTTCATGCTGCCCATGTATGGAGCTCTGCCTGCCACGACCCTCGCTGCGGTTTGGAGTGCCGCGCTGGCGGGCATCACGTTAAAACTTTTTTGGCCAGGTCGTTTCGATAAAATGTCGATTGCTCTCTGCCTGACAATGGGCTGGAGCGGCGTTCTGACAATCGGGCCAGTAAGTGCGGTCCTGGCGCCCGTCACACTCTTTCTGATCGCTGTTGGTGGTGCACTTTACTCCGTCGGCGTCGTGTTCCACTTGTGGAATAGCCTTCGCTTCCAAAATGCGATTTGGCACGGCTTTGTACTCGCGGCCGCGGCATGCCATTACGTTGCTGTGGTGACGTCCCTCGTGGAGTGATTTCGCTCTGAAAAATTGGCGCAGGTGAACACGGCGGTGACGAGGACGACAATTTTTATAGTGATTTTACGCAGAGTTCATGTGTAGGGGGGTTGGACTACGGTCCAATAGTTCACGCAACCAAGGCGGCAGATGATAGCGGCTGGCGGTATACCGCCGTTCAGCAATGGTCCTGAGGAGCAAACAATGGGATTTCTTGATGATGCCCTCGGCTCGGCAGTGCCACAGGGTAACGTTTCAAAGCCGCTGATAATTGCGCTTGGCGCACTTTTAGCATCGGGGGCTCTATTCAAAGGTGCGAGCAGCGGCACGCAGCCGTCAAAGCCGGCAGTTCCACAGCCCAGCGAACAAAGCGGTGACCTGGCTGGTGGACTGGGCGGCCTACTCAACCAATTTCAGCAAGGCGGTCTTGGAGAAGTCATGAAGTCGTGGATTGGCACGGGCCCAAACCAACCGATTTCTCCAAATCAGCTTGGCTCGGTGCTTGGACCGAAGATCATTCAAGTTCTGGCCCAGAAAACCGGTATGTCCGAACAGGAACTCACGGCGCAACTCTCTCAAATCCTCCCCGGCGTTGTAGACAAGCTCACGCCCAATGGCCGGCTGCCGTCGTAGTGATCCGAGCTAATGAGCTCATGAACTTGAGGTGATCAACAACTTCATTATAGCGCCCTACGGAGAATGGCGATGTCCATCATCAGTTGGATCATACTTGGCCTTATTGCTGGTTTTATCGGGAGTAAGATCGTCAACAAACAGGGCGACGGCATGTTACTCGACATCGCGCTTGGCATTGTCGGCGCAATCGTGGGTGGCATCATCTTCAGCTTCTTTGGCGCGACCGGAATAACCGGCCTCAATATCTGGAGCATGATAGTCGCAATCGTCGGCTCTGTGGTGGTCCTTTGGGCCTATCACGCTATTTCAGACCGCCGCACGATCTGAGCGCGCACAACTCCCTATCACCTCGTCGGCGCGTTCGCGAAACGGCTGGGGCGTCGCTGTACCCTTTGCCTTCGCGGTCTTGAGATTTATCACGAGTTCGTACTTGATCGGCGTTTGCGCTGGCAGATCGCCGGGGAGGGGCATGCGCCGAAAGCGGACGTTATTGATCGGAGGATGACTCCGGTACACCAGCCTTGCGGAGACCTTCATAGTAGCGATCGATGCCCATGTCCTGGCTGAATGGATGCATCGTTCGCAAGAATTCTACCGAGAAATCTGGTCTCGTTCGAGTGACTTCAACAAGATAATGTTGTGCTTCATCCCGCCGGCCAAGTTGGCCCAGGGCTGCAATGAGGATTGCATAGCGCGACCATTGGAAGCTTGGCTGTGCCAAGGCTTTCAAAGCAAATCTGACGGCTGATTCATCGTCGCCGATGAGATATTTGGCTTCCGCGATACGGACTAGGAAAGATCCCATGTTTGGGTCTTGCGGACTGAGACGAATAGCAGCTTCGAGACTCGGTAACGCCTCATAAGGACGCCCCGAGAATACGTACGCGGCGCCGAGACCATAGTGTGCGAGCGCTAAGCTCGGATTAAGGTCTAATGCAAGTTCCAGTTCTGAAATTGCAGCAGCATATTCTCGGCGCAGGTACCGAATTCTTCCCAGCGTGCAATGCGCCCCCGCATCGTCTCGATCCAAGGACACTGCTTTTTGCGCTGAATCAATTGCCCTTTTCCGGTTGTCATCTGGCGATCGGGCAAATCCATATACCACTTCGTAATAATATGCCTCCGCGATTGCGGAGTAGGCTGGAGCAAGATCTGGGTCAACAATGGTTGCACTCTCGAAAAGCTCTCGTGCCCGTGCCAGATCGTTTTGCGTGTACCGAAAAAGGTGAAACATACCACGCTGATAAATGCTCCAGGCATCAATGCTGTCACGTTGTTTGATTCGCGCTCGTTCCCTTTCAGCTCGGCCCAATTCCGGCTCGATGGCACCGACTATTGTCTGCGTGATTTCATCTTGCAGTGAAAAAATGTCGGCGAGTGCCCGGTCGTAGCTTCGAGCCCAAACATTCCCACGCGATATGCCATCAATGAGTTGCGCTGTAACGCGAACACGGTCATCGGCGCGCCGAACGCTACCCATCAAAATATAACGAACGCCTAGTTCTCTCGCGACTCTATCTGGACTGATGTCTCTGCCTCTGTACGCAAAACTGGAACCACGCGCGATGACAAAGAACCAGCGTACACGCGAAAGCCCGGTTATAATCTCCTCTGTGACGCCGTCAGCAAATGAATCCTGTTCGGAATCCCCGCTCATGTTAGTGAATGGAAGAACAGCGATGGACGGTCTTCGCGGCACGTTGAGTGCAGGTCCGTCGACGCCCATTTTAACTTCGTTACTTGCGTCGATCGGCGCAATCCAGCGGAAGCCTTTTCTGGCAAGGGTGCGGATAAATTCCTGCTTCTCGCCACTATCACCGATCGCCCTTCGGACCGCATTGATCCTGCTGGTGAGGGTCGATTCCGAGACAATCCGGCCTTTCCAGACCGAAGCGATCAGGTCGTCCCGACTCACCACGCGATCACGATGTTGGATAAGGTAAAGCAGAACATCAAACACCTGCGGCTCGATCGGAACGATTGTTCCGCCAGCACGCAATTCGCGCCGTTCACTGTCTACAGCTAAATCCTTGGATAAAAACAGCACGCTGTCGCCCGCAACCACTGTGAGCGGAAAGTATAGCTCAAGTGCTGATTGGTAAATAACGGGTTGGACGTGACCAAATGTTGCAAGCAATGGGCCGTGCTTATGGGCATTTCAGAATTTGCGAAAGCTGCGATAAGAGTGCGGCGCACCCGCGGAGGTCCCCGAAAAGCTGATAGGACATACGGGGACTGGCCGGCACGCCGAGGATAAAACTTTCGCAACGCAATTGAGGACAAGCGGACAGCACGGCCTTCGGGGATCAAACTCATGTCTTCCGCGGTTGACAAAGCTATCAGTATTACAATTCCGGACGCCGTTCGCGTGTCCGGATTGTTGCAAATGCCCCCGCGGGCGCGGGCATGCTACGTGCTGGCGCATGGCGCCGGCGCCGGGATGGATCATCCCTTCATGGTCGCTGTCGCGGCAGAGCTCGCGCGGCGGGGCATCGGCACTTTGCGATACCAATTTGCCTATATGGAACGCGGCGCCAGGCGGCCCGATCCGCCGCAATTGGCACAAGCAACGGTCCGCGCCGCTGTGGCCACCGCGCTGCACTTACTACCGGAACTTCCGCTCATTGCCGGCGGCAAATCGTTCGGTGGCCGGATGACGTCGCAGGCGCAGGCGAAGGCTTCGCTAGAGGGCGTGCGTGGCCTGGCATTCCTCGGATTTCCGCTTCACCCGGCCGGTCGCCCTTCACAGGATCGCGCCGAACATTTGTTTGACGTACAAATCCCGATGCTGTTCTTGCAAGGGACCCGCGACACATTGGCGTCGCTCGATCAACTTGAACCGCTTTGCAAAAAGCTCGGCAGGCGGGCAACGCTGAAGCTGTTTGCGGATGCCGATCATTCCTTTCATGTGCCGGCGCGGACAGGCCGAAAGGATGCGCAGGTCCTCGGAAACGTGCTGGATTCACTCGCTGCTTGGCTTGACAGCTTGACCGACCGACCTACTGACCTCTGATGGAAAATCTGTCGAAGAAGCCGTTCTGTTCGTATCGGTTCTGTGGAGGCGGGTCCGGAGTGACAGGTCTTTTTCTTGGTGGCGCTTCTGCTCGCGCCGCCCGCGCCTCGGCGGGTATCGTCGCATGATGCTCAGGGTCTGATTTATGATCAGGTTCTGATTTATGCTCGGGCTCTGATTTGGGCTGAGCAACACGTACGGCTTCCGAGCTCATGTCGGGCGCGGGTGCTGGCGCTTCTGTAAGAATTCTTGTTGTGCTGTGGTATTGGCGCTCTGGCAGGCCTGTGCGTTGGCTGGTGA
>Ga0126381_100010535_pt1 | contig 10414 bp, 8 predicted proteins | sample PanSoiMetPlot_28_FD_96465 | JGI IMG/M metagenome (GOLD analysis project Ga0126381, IMG submission 96465) | Tropical forest soil microbial communities from Panama - MetaG Plot_28 | ecosystem: Environmental > Terrestrial > Soil > Tropical forest > Bulk soil | place: Panama | collected 2016-02-17 | reverse complement strand
TTTCTACACCCCAAGCGCTGCGCGCGGCGTTCGGTTTGACGATCCCTTTTTTGCTATCGAATGGCCAGCGGTCCCGACGGTTGTCTCTGAACAGGACCGCAATTGGCCGCTCATGACGCGCTAGCGACCGGCGTAGCAAAGGAAACACACATGAAAGTCGTATTGTTTTGTGGCGGCTTGGGCATGCGTCTCCGGGACTATTCAGAGACCATCCCAAAGCCAATGGTGAATATCGGAGATCGCCCAATCCTTTGGCACGTGATGAAGTATTACGCGCACTATGGACACAAGGATTTCATTCTTTGCTTGGGTCACCGAGCGGACGCCGTAAAGAACTACTTTCTGAATTACAACGAATGCGCTTCCAATGATTTCGTTTTGTCCGCCGGCGGAAAAAAGCTGGAACTGCTCAACAGTGACATCCATGACTGGCGGGTCACCTTTGCAGACACCGGGATCAACTCGAATATCGGCCAGCGCCTGAAGGCGGTCGAAAAGTATCTAGAGGGGGAACAAGAGTTCCTGGCGAACTATAGCGATGGCCTTACGGACTTACCACTCCCGCAGCAACTCGAACACTTTCATCGGCAAGATAAAATTGCCAGCTTTCTCTGTGTCCGACCGAATCTCAGCTATCATCTGGTTTCCTTACAGGAGGGCCAGGCTAATCTGGTCCTGGGCATCCATGCCATCAATAACGGCTCGGTTCGCATCAACGGAGGATTTTTCATTTTTAAGAAAAGGATTTTCGATTACATTCGGGGAAAAGAGGAACTGGTAGGCGAACCCTTTCAGCGGCTTGTGGAAGAGAAGCAACTGATCGGCTATCCCTATGACGGCTTCTGGGCGAGCATGGACACATTCAAAGACAAGCAGCAACTGGAAAGCTTGTTAACAAGCGGAGCTGCTCCATGGGAAGTCTGGAAGACCAATGGCAATGGTAAGCCGTAGAGCCACAGTAGCGAGTAATGCACCATGCTAAGTCTAAGCCTGCCCCACGATCCGGCGTCCCCGCTGCAGATCTTGTGTCTGGGAGCACATTCTGACGATATCGAAATCGGTTGTGGTGGCTCCATCCTTCGCTTATCCGAGCAGTATCCGGGTTGTGTACTGCACTGGGTGGTATTCAGCGCACTGGGAGTTCGAGCCGATGAGGCTCAGCGCGCCGCTACGCTGTTCGCCGGCGCGGCTACTTTGCAGGGACCGCTGCTCAAAACCTTTCAAGACGGATTCTTTCCTTTTGTGGGAGCAGAAGTGAAAGCCGTTTTCGAAGAGCTAAAGCAATCCGTTTCTCCGGACCTGATCTTCACCCACCATCGTAAGGATGCCCATCAGGACCACCGGTTACTCTCAGAATTAACCTGGAACACCTTTCGCGACCATCTGATTCTGGAATACGAAATTCCCAAGTACGACGGCGACATGGGGCAACCAAGCGTCTTTGTATCGCTTCCCGCCGAGGTGTGCGAGAAAAAGGTTCGCCTTATCATGGACACCTTCCATTCGCAGCGTTCCAGGCGGTGGTTTCAAGCTGACACATTCCTCTCACTGATGAAACTGCGAGGTATGGAATGCAATGCGTCCAGTGGTTATGCCGAAGCTTTCTTCTCCCGCAAACTCCTATTGTAAAATAGGCAAGCGAAAAGCGAGGCCAGACTGGCAATGACTTCTAGACGGATCTCCTTATGATTCTAGATACTGCTCTTCAAGAGCGAGAGGCGTGTGGCCGCCCAATCCGTGTCGGCATGATCGGAGCCGGTGCCACCGGCCGTGCCATCGCACTGCAGCTTGCAACTCCCGTGCCGGGGATTCGGCTAGTAGCGATTGCGAACCGAACCCCGGAGCATGGCGAACGAGCATTTCGGGAGGCCGGAATCACCGCGTGGCAACGGGTGGGAGCGGTTCGCGAAGCGGAATCGGCAATCGCCCATGGGATCGCGGTATTGACCGATGACCCGTTTGTGTTGACTGCGTGCGACGCCGTGGATCTGATCGTTGAAGTGACCGGCACCATCGAAGCCGCGGCTCATGTGGCACTCGGGGCGTTCCGTCATGGTAAGCATGTGGTCTTGGTCAACGCCGAGCTAGATTCGCTGCTCGGTCCCATTCTGAAGGCCAAGGCAGATGAGGCCGGAGTGGTACTCACGCACACAGACGGCGACGAACCGGGCGTCGCGATGACCCTTCTTCGCTACCTTCGATCGCTGGGACTTTCCGCTGTCGCCGCGGGCAACATCAAAGGCATGGTCGACCATTATCGGACACCAGACACCCAGCGAGCGTTTGCGGAGAGAAATGATCAGGACGCCAAAAAGGTCACCTCCTTCGCGGACGCCACCAAGCTCTCTATGGAGGCAACAGTCCTTTCTAACGCAACTGGATTTCACGTCGGTCGCCGGGGAATGTTCGGACCTCCGTGCGGATATTTGCGAGAGATGGCGCAACTGCTACCCGCCGATCAGATGCTGGCCACCGGGCTGGTTGACTATGCTCTCGGAGCCGCCCCTCACACCGGTGCATTCGTCATCGTTTACGAGGAATCACCCCGCAAAAAAGTGCAACTGGCCTACTATAAACTCGGCGACGGTCCCTTCTACGTCTTTTACACTCCGTACCATCTGCCGCACATCCAGATTGCCTCCACGATCGGACGCGCGGTAATCCATCGCGATCCGACCGTCGCCCCCATCGCAGGCCCGGTCTGCGAAGTGCTGACCGTTGCCAAACGTGCTTTGGAGGCCGGTGAACGGCTTGACGGCATCGGCGGGTTCTGCACCTACGGTCTCATTGACAATGCCGCCGCGGCACGCGCTCAGGCGGCACTGCCCATCGGGCTCTCGGAGGGTTCGATACTTCGTCGAGATATCTCTAAAGACCATGTGCTCACCTTTGCCGATGTGGACTTACACCCTAGCGGGATCGTTCAGTCGCTCTGGCAGGAACAAGAGGCACGATGGCCGCTGGCACCCGCTTCGCGGCCGTTGTCGCTACAGTCTGCGAATTCGACGAGAATCCCATGAAGCAGTTATCGAATTGCGGGGAACTCAACAGGCGTCTCGCCGAGGGTGGGACAGAGGCGCGGTGGAACCGGGCCGCTCATGCTTAATCGCTCGTTTTGGAAGGGTCGAGAGGTCCTGCTGACAGGCCATACGGGGTTCAAGGGCAGTTGGCTCTCGTTGTGGCTGGACGCGCTCGGTGCCAAGGTAACTGGATATGCCCTCGATCCGCCGACTCAGCCCAACCTGTTTGTGCAGGCGGAAATCAAAGACTCGGTTCGCTCGGTTTGCGCAGACATTCGCGATTTCCCGCGACTGAAGGCCGCCGTAGCCGAGTGCCGTCCCGACGTAATTATTCACATGGCGGCGCAGTCGGTCGTGCGTCGCGGTTTCGAAAATCCCATTGAAACATACTCGTCTAACGTCATGGGTACGGTGAATCTCCTCGAAGCCCTGCGGCAGTTAGCACAGCCCTGCGTGGTGGTGAACGTTACCAGTGATAAATGCTATAGAAACCGGGAGTGGATCTGGGGATATCGCGAGAACGAACCCATGGGTGGCCGGGACCCCTACTCGAACTCCAAGGGCTGCGCGGAGTTAGTGACGGCTGCCTATCGCGAGTCCTTCTTCCCTCCTGAATCGGTAAAGAGTCACGGAGTCGCGGTAGCGACTGCCCGCGCCGGGAACGCCATCGGTGGCGGTGATTGGACGAGCGATCAACTGATCCCCGACCTGATGAGGGCTTTCCTTGCCGGACAACCTTGTCTGATCCGCAACCCTTTGGCCATCCGACCGTGGCAGTTCGTTCTGGAGCCGCTGCGCGGATACCTCATGCTGGCGGAGCGGCTCGCAGAAGACGCTGACGGTTTCGCGTCGGCTTGGAACTTCGGACCTGTCGAAAGCGACGCCAAACCGGTGTCCTGGATCGCCGATGAGCTTGCTAGGATGTGGGGAAGCCACGCCTCATGGAGCCGCGATACGGCGAACCATCCAAAAGAGGCGAACTTTCTTAAACTAGATGCCTCCAAAGCTAGGACCTGCTTGGGTTGGCGGCCGGTGCTGCCCTTGGACTTGGCTCTGGGCTGGATCGTTGAGTGGTGGCGCGCATTTGAGGCAGGCAGCGATCTCCGATGCCTTACCAGACAACAGATTGAACGCTACGAAGCGCTTTCTTAGTATTGACAGGGCCGACACCTAAGGCCAACTTGGACCAGCGTTTTGCGCCAGATCCCTTGAAGAATAGGACGCGGGAGACACGGAGAAAGACAATGCCCAATATCGTCATCCTCGGTACCGGAATGGCAGGATTTGGTGCGGCTTACCGGCTGAACGCCGAGGGTATGGCGCCCGTCATGTATGACAAGAACGCCTACTCTGGCGGCCACACGGCATCGTTCCGCTTCGAGAGCGGATTCCTATTTGACGTTGGTCCGCACATCTCTTTCACCAAAGATCCTCGCATTCAGGAGCTCTTTGCCGAGAGTGTTGACCAGCAGTACGAAACAATACAAATCAGCTTGAATAACTACTGGCGCGGCTACTGGCCCAAGCATCCCGTGCAACTCCATCTTCATGGAATGCCGGATGACCTCATCGTCAAAGTCATTTCGGACTTTGTGGAGGAGCGCCAGGCGCCTGAACGCCCGGTGAAGAACTATGCTGACTGGTTATTAGCTAGTTTCGGCCGAACCTTCGCCGAGCAGTTTCCCATGCAGTACACGCGGAAGTATCATCTAACGAGTGCCGAGAACATGAGCACCGATTGGCTCGGCCCGCGGATCTATCGCCCCAGCCTCGAAGAGGTGTTGCGCGGTGCCGTCTCGCCAACCGCTCCGCACATCCATTACATTACGCACTTCCGTTATCCCAAAAACGGTGGATTCGAATCCTATTTGAAGAAGTTTGTCCCCATGGGAAATCTCAAACTCCATCATGAGCTGACATCGATTGATTCGCGCGCGCGGGAGCTTACCTTTTCAAACGGCCACGTGGCCCGCTACGATGCGCTCGTCTCCTCGGTACCCCTGCCGGATCTCATTCAGATGATTCAGGGCGCTCCCAAGGAAGTCGTGGACGCGGCAGGGCGCCTGGCTTGCTCGACAGTGGTTCTTGTGAACATCGGCGTAAATCGTGCGGATCTTTCCGAGGCTCACATGACCTATTTTTACGACGAGGACATTTGCTTTACCCGCCTCGGCTTCCCGCACATGCTGTCGGCCAGCAATGCGCCCGCCGACTCGGGAAGCATTCAGGCAGAAGTCTATTTCGCAGAAAAATACAAGCCCTTCACCGGCGCACCCGAAGACTTGATTGAACCGGTCGTTCGAGATCTCCGTCGTTGTGGGATTCTTAGAGAAGACGACCAGATTTTGTGCAGGAAGGCGATGAAGCTTCGCTATGCCAACATCATCTTCGACCTCGAGCGCGCCGCCGCACTCAAAATCGTACACGCTTACCTGGATGAGCTGGGCATAGCCTACTGTGGACGCTATGGAGATTGGGGCTATATGTGGACGGATGAGAGTTTCAAGAGCGGAGAGCTGGCTGCAGAACGGGCTTTGTCCATGCGCACGAGGCCTATCGCCGGCTCGACGGAATCTAGGCCGGGACCAGCGTTACCCGTGACGTCGACCAAGAACTAAGGCCCGATCCGAAGCCGCAATCGCGCTGCTAATGAAAATCGCCTTTGTATTTCCGCCCATGTGGACTCCGCATTCGGACGGTTCTTTGCAGATTTGGAATCACGAGATCACCACACGCCTGTCGAAATCTTGTGACGTTTTCGTCTATTCAGGCCTGTTTTCATCTCCGGCCAGCGATTACGTGGATGGCGTGCGCTATCGCCGGTTCTCGACGCGTTGGGACGACCGATTCTTAAAACCCTTTCGATTTATCCGTGAAACCCTGAGCATCCAAGGTCCGCTCTTTAGATCCGATCTCTGGTATCCGGGATATTACCTAAAAGTTGCGCTTGATCTTCGTCGCCAGGGCTGCGACATCGTTCACGTCTATTACTATCCGCAATTCGCCGCTCTGATCAAAAGCCTCAATCCGGCGTTGCGAGTGGTACTGCATATGCATGGCGAGTGGCTCACCCAAGCCAAGTTCCATCGCCTAAAGTCCAGACTTCAAAAGATCGACTCGGTTATTTCTTGCAGTGAATTTGTAACCCAGGCCATTCGCACCATGTTTCCGCAGATCGCCAGTCGGTGCCAGACCGTCCCGATGGGAATGTCACCGGAGGCCTTTTCTTCGGGTTCCGAAGACTCAGAGGAAGATAACTCCTCTCCGCGACGGCTCCTGTATGTGGGCAGAGTCTCTCCCGAAAAAGGCGTACACGTCCTGCTGGACGCGTTCGAGTTGATTTTTCGACAGTTCCCGGATGCCACTCTCACAATCGTCGGGCCAGAGTGGATCGCTCCGCGCGAGGATATTGCCAATCTCTGCCTGGATAAAGATATGCTCGCTAGTCTTACTCCGTTTTACAACCACAGCTACCTGTCGCAACTCAACGAAAGGCTGAGCCCGGACGCACGCAAACGAGTCACATTTGCCGGTCTGGTTGCCCATGGCGAGGTTCCTAGATTCTTTAGAAGCGCGGATATCTATGTGGGTGCATCTCTTTATGAGTCCTTTGGCGTCAGCATAATTGAAGCTATGGCAGCGGGTTTACCAGTAGTTACGACCCGAGTTGGCGTGGTTCCAGAAGTTATTTCAGATGGGCAGAGCGGTCTCATCGTCGAGCCCGCCAACGCTCCGGCCATCGCTGACGCGGTCATCCACCTATTCAAGGACGCCAGACTGCGAAGCACAATTTCTCGCGCCGCGCTGCAAACGGTCTGCAAACAGTTTTCTTGGGAGACCGTTTGCTCTTCGCTCATCGATGTGTATCACCGGGTGTCCGATGCCCAAGCCACTCGTCTCGATTAGCGTCCTCCGGCCCCAGAAGGCGCACGAGTAGAATACGAATTTCGATGGAGAGCTCGGTCATGCGCGCTGTGGTGATGCGTAACAACAGGCTGGTCGTTGATGATGTACCCGTTCCGACACCGGGACCCGGCGAAGTCCTGGTGAAAACCCTGGCGTGCGGAATTTGCGGCACCGACCTTCACGCACTGCGGTTTGCCGAAGCCTTGGTCGGAGGTTCGCGTTCGTCCGGCGGCATGTTTGCGATCGATCCCCACCGAGACATCGTGATGGGTCACGAATTTTGTGCGGAAGTTTTGGACTACGGTCCCGGCACTCGCAAGCGCTTCAAGCCTGGTACCCGGGTGTGCTCGACGCCGTCGCTCTCGCGCAGCGCTGGCGACGAGGGCATCGGCTACTCGAGTGAACATCCCGGCGGCTTTGCCGAGATGATGCGGCTTACCGAGAGCAATCTGCTCGAAGTGCCCGATGAGCTTTCTACCGAGGTGGCTGCGATGACCGAGCCAATGGCTGTCGGTTATCACGCGGTATTGAAGGCGCAGCTTAAGAGAGGTGATCGATCGCTGGTAATCGGATGTGGACCGGTGGGGCTGTCCGTCATTGCCGCACTCAAGCTTACGAGAGCGGAGCCGATCCTGGCAGCGGACCTGTCGCCGCGGCGCCGAGAGTTAGCCATCGAAATGGGAGCGGACATGGTCGTCGACCCCAAGGAGAAGTCACCCTACGAGATCTTCCGGACTGGCGCATCCGCCCGCCGGGCTGCAGTCGTTTTCGAATGTGTGGGAGTGCCCGGTATGATTGACGACGTCATGTTCAACGCCCCGCGCGATGCGAAGATCATCGTGGCTGGTCTGTGCATGGAGCGCGACAATATGTATCCGCTTTCTGGCATCTCCAAAGAGCTTAATCTTCAATTCGTACTCGGTTATTCCGGCTATGAGTTCGCAGACGCGTTCCGCAATATCAGAAAGGGCAAGCTCCGTGTCCAGCCTCTGATTACCGGCAAGGTTGGCGTTGAGGGTGTGGCCAAGGCCTTTGTGGAACTGGGGTCGTCAGGGCACCATGGAAAGATTCTTGTCGAACCATGGCGCAGTTAATCTATGCCACCGGCCTAGAACACCCCGAACCCCGCCAGAGCAGCTCGAGCCACCTCGCTTTAACCGGATGTTGTTGAAAAAACGGGCGCGAGCTTGAAAACCGCCGGATCAATACGGCAGATTTTGCGGCCGATGATAGGTAGTCATCAAACTGAGGTGATAATGCAATCTTCCCAGCCCGAGCACGAACGTTGGTTCAAGACCGATCGGCTCAAGCCGCACTTGAAGTCAAAATCGATTCGCGGCGGCGCTTTTATGATGGTCTCAGCCAGCGCGAACCTGGTGCTAGGTATTCTAGCCACCTCAGTGCTCGCACGAATATTAGCACCCGCCGATTTCGGGCTGCTAGGAATGGTGTTCGCACTCACGGTGATCGCCGAACAATTTAAGGATATCGGACTAGGCAGGGCTACCGTCCAAAAGAAGGAGCTGACCCACTCAGAAGTCAGCAATCTGTTTTGGCTGAACGTCGCATTTGGCATAGGGATCTGTTTGTCGATCTCCCTGCTGTCTCGAGTCATCGCTGGGTTTTACCACGAGCAGCGTCTGACCCACGTGGCCATGCTGCTCTCTATCACTTTCGCCTTCGGCGGCCTAGTGATTCAGCATCAGGCCCTCCTCAATCGCCAGATGAAGTTCCTCGCTACCGGCGTGATAGGGACGGGCTCGCTGGCGCTGAGCAATGGGTTGGCGATCATCCTGGCGCTGAAAGGATTTGGGTACTGGTCGCTGGTCTGGAGAGAGATTGCCAGAAGTATGCTCGTCGCTATCGGGACATTTATTGCTTGTCCGTGGGTCCCTGGACTTCCCGATTTCAAAAAGGGGGTGTGGCCGCAAGTGCGGTTTGGCCGAGACATCACGGTGTTCAATATCGTAGTTTACTTGACCAGCAGCGTGGATCAGATCCTGCTTGGCAGGTTCGGCGGTGCAAGCGTCCTGGGAATCTATCGCCAGGCATTTCAGTTGGTCACTTTGCCGATCAACCAGTTGGTGTCGTCCATAAACAGCGTGTCGGAACCGCTATTCAGCGCCTTGCAGGACGACTCTCCGAAATACCGACGAGGTTTTCAAAAGACGGTAAGTACCCTCAGCCTGATTACCATGCCGCTGGCGGCGGGTGCTTTCGTGTGCTCGAAGCAGCTGGTCGCACTATTGCTGGGCCAGCGCTGGTCCGGCGCGGTGGATATCGTCAAGATACTGGCAATAGCGATGTTTATCAAACCAGCCTTCTCTGCGGTGGGATTCGTGATGGTGACCTGCGGGAAGACGGGTCGCTACGTGGTCGCGGGAGTGCTTGATTCCATCGCTTTGGTCGCGGCGGTTAGTGTGGGCGTGATGTGGGGTGCCCGCGGAGTCGCTGTCGGACATGTGGCCGCTACCTACATTGTGTTTCTACCGCTCGCTTGGTGGACTCTCAAGGATACGCCGGTAGGAATCGGGCTGTGGTTGCAGGCAATCGCGCGGCCGGCAGTGTGCAGTCTGTTTATGGTTACCATGTTATACGCGCTGTCCGGTCTGATCCCGTTCCAGAACAACGTCGCGGCGCTTTCCTTCTATGTCTCTGCAGGAGTGGTCTGCTACTTCGCGGGAATGTTGGCAATACCGGGAGGGCTGCGTATCTTACGGGAGTTGTTAATTGACTGCCAGTCTGCCCTGGGAGTAAAGAACGAACTCCAGAAAGTTGCGTTGCCGCATCATTCATCTGGGTTGTAGCGGCTCAGCCTGGATTGTCAGAGGCTCAGAAATGAGGAGCAACCAGGGACGCTGGTTCACAAGACAAGTCCGCGGATATCGATAGGGATGCCCAACAATGAATAGCTATGAGCAACCATTAGTGAGTGTGGTCACGCCGGTGTATAACGGCGAGGAATTCTTGGCGGAATGCATAGAAAGCATTTTGCGGCAAACTTATGCTAATTGGGAATACATCATCGTCAACAACCGCAGCACGGATCGATCCTTGGAGATTGCCACGAGCTATGCAAGCAAGGACAGCCGCGTCCGGGTGCACAGCAATAGCGAATTTGTGGGGGTGATAGAGAACCATAACATCGCCTTCGGACTCATCTCTGCGGAAAGCAAATATTGCAAGGTGGTGTCAGCCGACGATTGGATCTTCCCCGAATGCCTTTTGAGAATGGTTGAATGTGCCGAAGCCAATCCTACGGTCGGGTTGGTCGGATCGTATTCGCAGGCCGGGAAGAAGGTGATGTACCAAGGACTGGAGTACGAAAAGAAAATCGTGAGGGGCGCGGAAATATGTCGTGCCACATTGCTTGGAGGTCCGTATGTATTTGGGTCGCCGACCTCGCTGTTATACCGGGCGGACCTAGTTAGAAAGGGCCAGGCCTTCTACCCAGATAGCAACCCCCATTCCGATACCACGGCTTGCTA
>Ga0126381_100010533_pt1 | contig 10415 bp, 8 predicted proteins | sample PanSoiMetPlot_28_FD_96465 | JGI IMG/M metagenome (GOLD analysis project Ga0126381, IMG submission 96465) | Tropical forest soil microbial communities from Panama - MetaG Plot_28 | ecosystem: Environmental > Terrestrial > Soil > Tropical forest > Bulk soil | place: Panama | collected 2016-02-17 | reverse complement strand
GCCAGAGTATTCTTTACACGCGTCAGCCGCTGCAGGGCGTCCAGTGAGGCGAGTTGCCCGGCGGGTAAGCCTACGGATGGAACTCCCCTGGCGGCCTCCGTGGCATCATCGATCAGGCTGCTGTTGTTTCTGTAGGAAACAATCCACCAGGCACACAAGAATAATCCGATCGCCGCTAGAATGCCGAGCATCACGCGCCGCGCCAGATTTACTTTGATGTTCCGCTGTGTGACGGAGCCAGCCGGCTGATCTGCGAGGATCACATCCGGAAAGAGATGTCGTAAGAAGACCCACTGCGGAATCTTGCGCGAACCGGCCTCCTGGACCTCGGGGGCCATGGGCCCGCGCGCCGGGCGCCGAGTGAAGATCTGTGTTGCCCCTGCATCAAACTCCTGCTGTTCCGCAATAGGGACCTGGGCAGCAGGCATCACATCGGTAACCGTGACGGGGCGAATGCCCGTGAAGTAGAATCCCCGCAGGAAGGGACTAGTCCCCAGTTGGCTGGGCCGGCAAGCGTCTACCAGGAACTGTGTCAGCAGGGACCGAAGCTTCCCGAACTCGCGCGGGAATTCGTAGATATTGGGCAGTCTGGCTGCGTCGTGCTCACGACCGAGATAGGCGCGCCGTTTGTCGGCGAGCGAGTAATAAAGCTCCTGAAAGGCTTCCGTAATACGCCGTGTTTGCTCTTCGGCGTAGACGCCACGACCGCTATCGGAGAACAACGGTAGGGTAACGCCCAGAACGTCGGAGGCCTCCGCTTCCGTCAGGTTCTCGACGAAGTCACGGAAGTACGGGATTCTGTCGGCTTTCGTGAACACAACGTAGACCGGAAAGCTCGAACCCATCTCCTGGGAAAGTTCGTTCAGCATGGCCTGGAACTGGCGTGCTTTTGCGGCCAGGGATTCCGCGCCCCCGGCTTGCAGGACTGTTTCGCAATCCACCGCGAAAACAACCGCACGGTTAGGTACTTGCGAAGCTGTCAGAACCGCATTCATGCGAACCGGGACGAACTTTTTAAACAGCTTCCGGCGGGCGGTTAGCGAAGTGATGAGCGCGCCGGAGGCGTCAACAAACAGAGTGTGGCGGGCGTACCACAGATTCACACTGCGCGTGGGAGCAATGGTGACGTCCTGGAACGCTTGACCCGCCAGCAGTTCCGGTTCGAGACCCGATTTCGCAATGATGCTCGTCTTGGCTGCGCCCAAATCGCCGACGACGAACACAGCCGGTAGCGATCCGAGCCGCTTCTTGCCCGTTGCGGTGCGCATTCGCCTGGCAGCTTCGGCGAAGTTGTGATCTATCTCAGCGTCCAAACTGGCGCTTTCTCCCTGCGAGGGCCCCGCGGGCTCTTTAGGACGCAGCACCAGGTAGCCGATGAATCCAATGATGCCGATAAAGGCGAGCCCGGCCCGGAGATAATAGAGGGCCGGCGGCTTTAGCCCGATCCACTGGCCCAGGAACCAGCTAAGAACAAGCCATACGATGAGTAAGCAGATGGCGACCCAGAGTGAACGCGCAAATTTCATTACAGGCCCCTCACAGGCCTACTCTCGTCGCCATGGATTGCAATTCACTTGCCGATGAAGACAGCGAAACCTTAAAAAAGATAAACAAGATCAATGCCAGGGCAAAGCACGCGATGGTAGCCCATCCAAGAACCGGAATCCAGGAGTCGCCGGCGGACTTTACGTTTTGCGGCGGAATCTGCCATGCGGGACCGGGCGCCGCGCCCCGAATCCGGCGAATCTTTTCCTCCATCTGCGATGAGATAGAACGGATCTCGGCTGCGCCTGTCATACTGTAGCGCCCGCGAAAGCCCAGTAGCAGGCACAGTTGGTAGAGTTCCAGAAGGTCGGCGAGCGGTTCGGAATCCTGCCGGGCCAATAGCCGTTCGACATTCCGGAAAAAAATTTCGCCGGCTACGTGCACGCCAAAGAGCTCTTCCTGAAGCGGCTTGCGAGGCCAGTCGGCAAAAATAGGGTTCTGCGAATTCAGGATGGATTCATCAAGGAATGCGACGACCGCGAAGGTGGCGACACGAACGTCTTCCTGCGAATAGCCGCGCCGTAGCGCATCCTGCTCGGCGCTCTTGAGCGCGTTGCGAACCTGCGCGCGAAAAGTCTCGGGATCGGCGACTCGCTGCCGGTTAGCCCGCAACCGCTCTACCACAGTCAGGGCCTCCTGGTAGATCAACGCAATGGTCTCGTAGCGCTTTGAGAGTTGCTGCGGCGGCTGTCCCGTGCCGCTCTGAGGTGTAATAGCCATGAAATTTTTAGGATTCAAGAAGAACTAGCAATTCCAGTTCCGGATTGGGAATCTCGCCTGGAACATACACCCCGACCCGGCGCTTTTCCATAAGGTCCTCCCAACAAGGGCCGGTACGGTTGATCGAGAAATACTGGTTTGCGATGCGGGGGGATAGAGAAGAGGGCGGGTTGCTCACGTGCGACAACTGCAGACCCGGTAAGGCTCGCCTTACGAGCTCTGGGACGAATCGCGAAGAACAGATCTTCGCCAGAGCCGGAGTGCCGCTGATTAACTCTGCTTCACCGATGTTTGAGCTGATGGAAAGAAACCATCGTGAGCGGCCGAAGCAACGCGTATCGCTGATCTCACCCTCCCAGAAATAGCGGTTCGCTTGCTCGAGCCGGATCGAGACACAATTTGTTGGAATCACAAGCTCCAGATGCTCGCGGATGTGTCTGTCGAGGGCGTCAAAGCAGGCTTGGAGATCCAAGTGGTCGTAGATCGGAAGATCGGCGGGCGAAGATTGCAGTCCGAAGGTGCACAGCGCGCCCCCAAGGCGCGACATCTCCACAAATAACTCCTCGGGATGGCCTTGCTTCGAGAGGTACAGATGGCGCAGAGTGGCAAGGCCGCTGTTGACGGCGTGCAGGAACCAGAAGCTGGCGATCTGCTGGGCTGACATGCCGCTCTGCTGACGGTCATAGCCGCGCGTTGTCCCGGAAAACACGGCATTCTTTTGGCCGAGTATGTCGATCAACCGGCGCGTCATTCCCATGAGCGCCTCACTTGCGCTGAAACGCAATACGGGAGGCACGAACTTTTCGTCGAAAACAAAGTGGCCAGCCCCATCACGCACAATGCGCGCCACCGGAAGGCGTTGACTCGTATCCGCCTTTTCGCCCTCGAACAAGAAAGTGATGTTTTTGCGGCCAAAGCGGACCGGTTTCTCGTCGCCGCCAGAGATCTCGTCGAATACAGGGTGCTCCTCGGACAGGAAGCGCGTACCATTCGCGCCTGCTTTCGGATCCAGTGCGCAATTGCCACCCAGTTGCTTGCGCTGCGGCACGGCTAGAAAAGCGAGCAGCGCATCCGAGGTGGGGGGGAATACCGGATCTACAGCGCGGGGCTCCGGAAGCGGATCGGACGCAGGCATGTCGAAAGGGAGCCCGTCTTCGAAGACACCACGCGCATGCGACAGGAGCAAAGTGCCGTTACGGAGGGCTTCCCGGTTTAACTCGTAACCCAGAAATCCGAAGGGACTGAACCACAACGAATCAGCCGCAAAATGGATGACATCCTCGAAATAGCGGCTCTGGGCTTGAAAATGATGGGGCCCAAGATACATGCCCTCCGCCCAGACAATTCTCGATAGATTTCGCACAACTTATTGGTGATTCTCCGACTTTCTATCATAGTGGTAAACAGCGGCTCTACAAAGAAGGAGAAGGTGAAGGGCCATTCGTGCCTGCGCATTAAATAACGCGCCATCAATGTCCTCTAGGGGGGCAAGCCGATTATGGAGACACTAGGGTTTCTCGGAGGAAAGTATCAGAAAAAAGAGCAGATCGTACCCGGTCCGGTGCAGACGTTCCGGGCTCGCGAGGCCGGCACAAGCCGTGAGGTCTTTGTACACCGGGTATCCACCACGGATGAGCAGGCCGAGCAAATGGCCCTTCTGCGCATGCTTACAACTGTCCTCCTGCGTTCCAATGAAGCGCGCAAGCTGGTCCTTGATTTCGGGGAAGAGCAGGGTTTCTGGTACGTCGTAACCGAAAGCGAACCGCGGTGTCTGATTCTTCGTGAGTGGCTGCAGTTTGAACTGAACCGCGGGGCGAGTCCGCCTACGCCTCCTGCGTCCGAGCCGTCCGCACCTCTGTCACAGCCAAAAGAAGCGTCCATTCCCCCCGCCGGGCCGACGCGCCCTGAGCCGGGAGAGTTCACCCGGGTATTCCAGAGTCTCAAGCCGGAAGCCGGCCCGCCGCCGACTGCCTCGTCCACGGAACCTCCGCTTAAACGCGATGAACCCGGTGAGTTCACCCGCTTCTTCCAGGGAGGGCTCGCGCCTTCTGAAAACAAGCCGCCTGCGAATCCCGAGGTCAAGCGCAGCCAGGACAGACCATCTCGGGGCGGATTCGTTCAGCGGCCTCATACTCCGATACCGCCGCTTCAGCCAAAGCCTGCGGAGACGGGAGAATTTACTCGCCTCTTTGCTCATCCAAATACGGAAGTTCCAAAGTCAGGCGATCGATTTCCGGATTACCCAAGTCCCAAGCCGGACCCCGGTGACCCCTTCAGCGGGGGCGGAAACACGCCGAAAGCGCCGCCCCAGGATCCCGCGGAGCCAGGCGAATACACGAGAATCTTCGGTGCAGCCGGTGGCCCAGGTCCCTTGCCATCGGTTTCAAAGCCGGCTAACGTCTTCGCCGCTCCTCCTGCCGACGACCCGCTCCGTAGCACCAGACCGCTGGAAGCCGCCCCACCCGTGTCGCCTGCCCCCCCAAAAGGGCCAAGCGAATACACGATGGTTATTCAGGGCACTCATCCGTCACCCGGAACCGGGGCGGGTGGTCCTGCTACGCCGAACACCGGCGCGGAGAACGCTTCCGCCTTACCCAAGTTTTCGGTCCCTCTGCAACCAAAAGTGCCGGCGGTCAGCCCGCCAAAGCCTCCGGCGGTCCCTGCACCGGCAGCAGAAGTGAAGGTGCCGGCGGGTGGAAGCAAGAAGCTCATCGTTTTTTTCGCTATTCTCGGTGTCCTGGCGGTCGTGCTGGTTCTGCTCGTGGTTCTCATCGCGGTGAAGAAATGAGATTTCTACCCCGGCAGGCTGCGATTCTGGCCCTCGCCTTTGTGGTCTCGACCGCTATCCCTTGCCCTGCACAGACGCCGGGCGCTCCGCCACGAACCGACTTTTCGGGCCGCTGGCGAATGGTCAAAGATCACAGCGATTTTGGAGCCTTCAATGTGCCGGACATGATTGTGCGCGTTGTGGATCAACGCCTGCAAACCATGAATGTGCACACGGTACAAACGACTGGCAGTAAGACTTCTGCTGCCGACGTTTCCTATTTCACCGACGGGTCCGTTACGAAGAATGTCATTAACGGGCGCGACGCTGAAAGCAGAGCATTCTGGGATGGCTCTACGCTTGTGATCCGCACGAGCATGACAGATTCCAAAGGAGACCCGGAAGAAATCATAGACCGATGGGACTTGACGGACGATCAGAACACTCTAACGACGACCAGTCATATCGTCACAACGCGCGGAGGCGCAGATATGAAGTTGGTCTGTACCAGGGAGAAGGCTGGTGGATAACCAAAAGATCGGACACTACAATTAAAGTCAAACTTTAACTGTTCCGAACGGTTTACTGTGAGGGTTTTCCCGCCTCATCGCGCGGGGACAGGAGGATGTAGCCTGTTTCCGAGCCGCTTCCGGCGGTTGGTTCCGGAAAATCATGCGTTTCGCAGGCTGCTGCTCCTGGCGGTCCTGATGGAGGTGTGCGGCGTTTCCGTTCCGGGTGCACTGAGACGCGGGATTAGCCTGACGGTCGCGGGTCTTCCGTATCAGCTATCGGAGCGCCTGCCACGGGAAGGCCTGGACGCGTTCCAAAAAGAGACTGGCATCCAGGTGGAGTTCGTTCCAAGCTGGGGAACGTCTGCGGACCAACTCGCCTTAATCCTGGGCACACTGAAGCGCCACTACCCCACACCCGATGTGTACTTGATCGATATGATCTGGCCTGGAACACTGCATCGGGATCTGCTCGATCTCACACCCTACCTGCGCGAAGATTCCCACGACGAACTGCCCGAATTGCTAAAGAACAGCACCGTCGATGGGCGGATCGTAAGCCTCCCTTTCTACGTGAACACAGGTTTGCTCTACTACCGCAGCGATCTTCTAAGGAAATATGGGTATCGTCATCCTCCCGCCACATGGAAGGAATTGAGGGCGATGGCCGCGCGAATTCAACATGGCGAACGTGCAGCGGGCCACCGAGGATTCTGGGGTTACGTTTGGCAAGGCAACGCTTATGAAGGTCTGACCTGCAACGCTTTGGAGTGGCAGGCGTCATTTGGAGGCGGCCGGATCATCGAAGACGACGGAACCATTAGTGTCAATAATCCACACACGGTAGAAGCATTCGGAGAAGCTGCGGCCTGGGTGGGGTCGATCTCTCCCCCGAGCGTCCTCACTTACACAGAGGCTGACAGTTTGAACACTTTTCGATCGGGGAACGCCGCATTTCTACGCTATTGGAGCAGCGGATTTCGATCCATTCGAAAGGTCGATCCAGCAATTGAAGGACGATTCAAAGTAACGGCCCTCCCCGCAGGTCCGCGCGGGCGGGCTCAAACCACGGGCGGCTTTGAATTCGCTGTGTCCCGCTATTCGGTTCACCAGCGGGAAGCAGCGGACCTCGTCGTGTACCTTGCCGGCAGCCAAGTGCAGAAATCCCGAGCGATACAGGAGGGTTATCTACCAACTATCCGCCGGCTCTATCGTGATCCCGATATTCTTGAGGCAGTTCCGGAAGCCAGGATCGTTAAAAGAGATGGACTGAACGGCTGGGTGTTGAGACCGTCCACGATCGCGGGGCAAAAGTACGCGGCCGCTTCGAAGAGCTACTACCAGGCCGTTCACCGCATTCTCAGCCGCCAATGCTCTCCGCAGGAAGGCTTGATTGACTTGGAAAAGGAGTTAGTGGGGCTGCGACTCGGCAACTCGCCCCACTGATCGCCATGCACACTCTGAATCAAATCTTGCAGGGAAGGTTCCGGCTCGACAACCTCCGAATCGAGGTCCGGCTGCGGATCGCATTTGGGTGTGTTCTCCTGTTGATGTTTGTCGGCACGGCTATCTCCTTCTGGCACTTCCAAAGACTTCGGGATCGCATTTCGAGAGTTTCTGCGGCGGAGAGACGGCTGGCAGCGGTTCTTCGTGTCAACAACGGACTATTAACCTTGATGAGCCGCTTGCATCGCGCCGCTGAAGGCCAGGAGCCGCAGTCCTTTGAAGACGAAGCGCACCGGCTTGCTGCTACGTTTCAGTCCGATATGTCGGGCGCAACCCATGCCTTGGGCGACATGACACCTGCAACCGGCCGCGAGAAGCTGATCGTCGACAGTCTCGATGAAATTATCGAGAAGCTGCCGGAACGGATGCGGGAGTTGAGTGAACTCGCACGCGCTGGCGATTGGGTCGCCTTGCATGGAAGGCTTGCAGATCAGGTGGACCATACGGACGATGTCGCAGAGGCTCTGATGCGCGAGGCAGATGCCGACCTGTCGAAAGAGCAGGAGTTGCTCTTTGAAGGTATCGATCGCGCTGAACAGCAAGCGGCGTGGGCTCTCGCCCTCACTGGCATCCTGACGCTCCTGGCGGCTACCTTGCTCGGTTTCGTGGTGACGCGTAGCATCACCGGACCGTTGGCTGTTCTTCACGCCGGTACGCGCACGCTTGCGGGCGGGGAATTCAATCAACGGATCGCCGTTGGCGGAAATAACGAGTTGGCTACCCTGGCCGCAATCTTCAATCGGACAACTGAGCAGTTAGCGGACTTGTATGGACAGCTCCGGAGGAGCGAGGGACGTTTCAGGTCTCTCATTGAAAACGCCTCCGATCTGATCCTCATCGCGAGCCGGTCCGGCGAGCTCGAATATGCAAGTCCCTCGTCGAGGCGTATTCTGGGCTGCGGGCCTGAGCAATTGGCGGGAAAATCAATTCGCGAGCTTATCGATCCCGAAGACGTTACGGTCTCGGAGCGAATATTCTCTCCGAGCAATCTTGCCTCCTCCGGCGCCCAATATTTCGAAGCGCATTTTCTGCATCGTGACGGTTCCTCCAGGCTCCTGGAAGGAGTGCTGACGAATCTTCTCGACGATCCGAATGTAAAAGGCTTGCTGATCAACGCACGTGACATTTCCGAGCGCAGTCAGGCTGAAAGGGCGTTAAAGCATAGCGAGGAGCGACTTCAGGAGCTTCTGGCTCGTGAAACGGCCGCGCGGCACACGGCTGAACTTCTGAATCAGATCGGCCGTGTGCTGTCAGCCGAGTTGGATGAAGGCCGGCTGACCCAATCTTTGATCGATCTCACCACTCAGCTAGTCAGAGCGGAAGTTGGCGCTCTGTTTTACAACACCGATCGACCGGAGGAGGCTGCTCTCGCATTATGCGGAGGCACTCGCAACTTGGCCGAGCGCCTCCGGTCATTCCGCCAGACAAAGCTCTGGCCCGGTCCGGGTGATGTAATTCGATCGGGTGACATTCGCAGGGGCGACGTTTTCGGTGCAACCGATAGCCCCGATGAGGCAGAGGAACTCCCCATCAGAAGCTATCTGGCGGCGCCTGTGGTATTGCGATCCAGGCGGGTTTTCGGCGTGTTGATATTTGGTCATTCGGATGCAGGAATCTTCGTGGAACGAGATGAAGCAGTAGTGAAAGGGATTTGTACGCAGGCTTCCATTGCACTGGAGAACGCGCGCTTGTTCGAGCAGGTGAACGTCGCCAACCGGGCTCTGGAAAATTCAAACGAAGCGCTGCGCAGGGCAAATGACGATCTCAGCGTTTTCGCTTATTCCGCGAGTCATGATCTTCAGGAGCCGCTCAGAAATCTATCCCTCTACAGCCAGATGCTCCAGAGAAGTTATCAGGGCCGGCTCGATCCGCAAGCCGACGAATTTATCGGGTACGTGGTGGCCGGAGCCGCCCGGATGTCCGATCTGGTGAAGGATCTACTCTCGTATCTTAAGGTTTCAAGCGGTCATACAAGCGCGGTTCGGCCTGAACCTGTCAAGGCTGCCATCGACAAGGCATTGTCGAATTTGCAAAGCGCTTTGACTACGAACCGTGCGACGGTGATGTATGACGATTTGCCTCATGTGCCGGTGGATGCCGTGCACTTGCAACAGCTTTTTCAAAATCTGATCAGCAACGCCATCAAGTATCGTGCCGCCGAAGACCCTCAAATCAGAATTTCTGCGATGGAATCGAACGGATACTGGTGCTTCTCGGTGAAGGATAACGGGATAGGAATCAGCCCGCAATACACCAGCACGGTTTTCAGGCTGTTCAAGCGACTGCATGGGCATGGCGAATACCCCGGCACCGGCGTCGGGCTGGCAATCTGCCAGAAGATCGTCGAACGTCATGGGGGCCGCATTTGGGTGGAATCACAACCGGGCAAAGGCAGCGACTTCAGATTTACCCTTCCTCAGCGCAATGGATAGTCCAGACGCCAAGACCGATATGATCCGGAGTGCGGGAACGATGCTTCTCGTCGAAGACAATCCAGCCGATGTCTATTTCGTTCGAGCGGCCCTCGAACACGAAGGAATCAAAACCGAAATTCTGATCGCGAATGACGGAGAGAAGGCGATTCAATTCGTCGAGGCGGCTGAAACGAATCCCGCTGCGCCGTGTCCCAGACTGATTCTCCTCGACCTGAATCTTCCACGCACGAGCGGCACGGAGGTATTGCGACGTCTCAAAAAAAGCTCTCGCTGCGCTGATGTGCCCGTAATTATCGTGACTTCTTCCGATGCGCCCACCGACAGGGCCGAGGTGGCGAGCCTGGGCGCAACCAGATATTTCCTGAAGCCACAAAACATCGACGACTACCTGAAGCTTGGTTCAATCGTTCGAGAGGTGCTGTGAAGACGGGTGTGCACTCCTCGAAGCGCGAGCAGCCAGATCACGAATCCAAACTGTCCTCGCGCCAGATGCGCGTCATTACGCGGGTGCTCTCCGATCCACGCCGCTTCGAGATCCTCAAGCGGATCGCCGGCCAGACCTGCACCGCCTGTTCCGATCTCCGTGCTGATTTCCCTATCACTGCAGCAACACTTTCCCATCATTTGAAGGAGTTGGAATCGGCTGGCCTCATAGAGGCTACCAAGCGTGGAAAATTTGTAGATCTCGTATTCTGCCGTCCTGCCTGGGAAGCCTACCTTGGCGAGCTGAAAAAGCTCTGATCGTTCCCCTATCGCTGAATCTCATTGACGGTCCGCGTCATCATTTAGATGTTTGTCGAAACATCTTAGAAAGGTAAATCGTACTTTCATGGGTAAACTTGTGGGCAAAGTTGCTATTGTTACCGGGGCTTCCAAGGGTATCGGCGCCTCGATAGCGGAACACCTCGCAGCGGACGGAGCATCTGTTGTAGT
>Ga0126381_100010532_pt1 | contig 10415 bp, 7 predicted proteins | sample PanSoiMetPlot_28_FD_96465 | JGI IMG/M metagenome (GOLD analysis project Ga0126381, IMG submission 96465) | Tropical forest soil microbial communities from Panama - MetaG Plot_28 | ecosystem: Environmental > Terrestrial > Soil > Tropical forest > Bulk soil | place: Panama | collected 2016-02-17 | reverse complement strand
TGGCGGAGAGGGAGGGATTCGAACCCTCGGTCCCCCGTAAGAGGGACAACGGTTTTCGAGACCGCCCCGATCGACCGCTCCGGCACCTCTCCGTCTGGGCGGGGCCAGGGACTTACCACGGACGGCCGCAGAACATCAAGCGAACAGGAGGCTCAGCGCACCACGAGGACGTCGCAGGCGATTGTCGCGACCATGTCGCGCAGCCGCGCCGGCTCGGCCTGCGCCGCCGTCGCGGCCAGCGCGACGACCCGGCAGTCGAGCTCGACGATGCGCCGGCTCAACATCGCCGGTTCGGCCGGCGCCAAATCCAGCTCGACGCTGACCGCGTGACCGGCGAGGGAGGAATCGAGCCAGGCGTTGAACTCCGGTGCGGCAGCGAGGTCGGGCGCGCAGATCACTGCGAGGCGTCCGCCATGCGCCTCGGCCAGCTGCGCTGCGGCGACGAGCAGCCGCTCGGCGGCCGGCCCGCGGTCGTGCAGCAACACCCCGACGGTGCCATCGCGCCCTTCGCGATGCGCCATCAGCAGCGAGATCGCCCCCGGCTCGACGGTCGACCACCAGCGGCATTCGAGCCGGAAATGCCCGCCGATCGGGCGCGTCGTCGCACCGCAGACGAGAAAATCGCGGGCCGGGTCGGCGCCGATGGCTTGCGTCGCGTCGTCGCGCACGATCTCGAACGACCACTCGACCGCGTGCCGCGCCGCCGCCGCGGCGAGCTCGCGCCGCGCCCGCTCGGCAAAGGCGCGCATCTGCCGCTCGGCCTGCTGCAGCGTCAGGCGCTCGACGCCGAGGGCGAGCGTCACCTGGCGCGCGAACGGCAGGGTGGCAAGACGGATCAGATCGTCGTCTTCGACAAAAACGCCATGCAGACGCGCCTTCCAGCGCGCCGCGAGCCGCGCCGCCGTGTTGATCGCGCCGCGGTTCTCCGACGCCGCATCGAGCGCGACGACGATCCGCTCGACGGCGAGGGTCATGGCCCGGCTCCCTGCTGGCTGCGCATCAGCGCCGCCGCCTTGGCGGCGAAGTCGTCGAGGCGGGCGGCGATCTTCTCGGTGATCCGATCGCTCGCGACGCCGGTCAACACTTCGAGGCCCTCGTCGATCGTCGTCATCGGGACGACGCGGAACTGACCGGCCTCGACCGCCGCGATCACATCGCCGCGCAGCATCAGATGCTTGACGTTGCTGGCCGGGATTACCACCCCCTGCCTGCCGGTAAAGCCGGCGGTTTTGCACACATCGAAAAACCCTTCGATCTTCTCGTTGACCCCGCCGATCGCCTGGATCACGCCGTGCTGGTCGACCGACCCGGTCACCGCGAAGGATTGCCGGATCGGCACTTCAGATAATGCCGAAAGCAGCGCAAACAACTCGGCGGCGGAGGCGCTGTCGCCGTCGACCCCACCGTAGGATTGCTCGAACACCAGGCTGGCGTGCAGCGACAGCGGCCGGCTGGCGCCGAACCGCCCGCCGAGAAACCCGGTGAGGATCAGCACACCCTTCGAGTGCAGCGGCCCGCCGAGCTGGACCTCGCGCTCGATATCGACGACCTCGCCGCGCCCCATGCGCACCTGCGCGGTGATCCGCGTCGGGTTGCCGAAGGCGAGCGCGCCGAGGCTGATCACCGAGAGCCCGTTGATCTGGCCGACCACTTCGCCGTCGGTCTCGATGCGGATCGTGCGCCGGCCGATCTCCTCCTGCATCCGGCGGTAGATCCGGTCACCGCGGCGGAGTTGCGCGTCGAGCGCGCCCTGCACCTCGGCCACGCCGACGATCTCCTTGCCGGCGTCGGCGGCCAACTGATCGGCCTCCTGTAAAAGCTCGACGATCGCCCGCAGGCTGGTCGATAGGCGCTCGGAATCGCCCGCCGACCGCGCCGCCTGCTCGACGACCAGCGCCACCGCGCCGCGGTCGAAGGCCCGCAGATGCTCGCGCCGCACGATCGTCGCGATGACGCGCGCATAAAGCAGTGTCGCGTCGTTGTCACGCACCACCCGATCGTCGAAATCGGCGGCGATCTTGAACAGTTCGGGGAAATCCTCGTCACGCTGCGACAGCAGGTAATAGAGCAGCGGCGAGCCGACGAGCACGATTTTGACATCGAGCGGGATCGGCTCCGGCTGCAGCGACACGGTGGTCGCCAGGCTTAGCGCCTGCTCGATCGTTTCGATGCGGATTTCGCCCGATTGCAGCGCCCGCTTGAGTGCCGGCCAGCCGTAGCCGCCGGCGACCAGCCGCTCGGCGTCGAGGATCAGATAGCCGCCATTGGCGCGATGCAGCGCGCCCGGCAGGATCAGGTTGAAATCGGTGATCAACGCGCCGAAGCGGGCGAGGTGCTCGATCCGGCCGATCAGGTTCTGGTAGGTCGGATTGTCCTCGTAGACGACCGGCGCGCCGGTTTTGCCGCCATTGTCGACGACGACATTGACCTGATAGCGACGGAACCGCATGTCCTCCATTGCGGCCTGCGCCGCGGCGCTGACCGGCGCGCCGCCGCTGCCGGTTTCCGGCGGCTGCTGCGGCTGGGGCAGGAAGTCCTCGACATTGTCCTTGATGTCGCGCTCCACCGCGTCAAGGTAGTCGATCACCTCGGGCAGGTCGCCATACGCTTTGCGCTGCTCGCCGATCAGATTGGCGACGGCGAAGCCGGTGATATCGCGGTTGAGCGCGCGCACCGCCTCGCGATGCTCGCGCTCCCATTGCGGCACCTGGCGCATGATGGTTTCGAGCTCGCTTTGCGCCTGCTCCATATCCTGTTGGATGCGCTTTCGCTCGTCCTCGGACAGCGCCTCGAAATCGTCCGGGTTCATCACCTTGCCGTCGCGCTTTGGCGCGAGAGCCAACCCCATCGGGGTGCGGATCAACGCGATGCCCTTGGCGTCGGCGCGTTCCTGCAGGCCACCAAAGGCTTCTTCGCTGCGCGCTTTCTGCTGCTGCTCGATGACCTCGCGGCGCGCGCGATATTCGTTGTTCTCGAACGCGGCCGGGAGCGCGACGCGCAACTCGTCGATCAGGTGCTTCATCGCCGCCGCCAGGCCGGCCGCCTGGCCCGTCGGAAGCTCGAGGCAATGCGGCTTTTGCGGATCGGCGAAGTTGTTGACGTAGCACCAGTCCGACGCGGTCGATTCGCCGGCCGCGCGGCTCTTCAGCAAATCTTCGACCAGCGCGTGCCGACCGGTGCCCGACGGACCCAGCGCGTAGACGTTGTAGCCCTTGTGGCGCAGGCGCAGGGCGAACCCGACCGCCTCGGCGGCGCGCTCCTGACCGATCATCGCCGGCGCGTCGGCGAGCTCGCTCGACAGCTGGAACGGCAGCTCTTCGGGGCTGCAGCGACGGCGCAACAGCGCCGGCGGCAGCGGCTGACCGCTCTGCGCGGCGGGCTCGGCCATCGCCGCTAGCGCGCCCGCTTATACGGCCGGCATTCGAGGCGCAGATAGTCGCGGAAATGCGGCCGCATCTTCTCGGTCCACGGCGTGTTGGCCGCGGTCTTCCACGCGGCGCTGTCGCGCACATCCGGCGCCGCAAAGTGATACATCGCGAGATAGCGCTGGGTCGCGCCCGCGCCGCGATAGCGGCGCGCCATCAGCACGCCCGGCACCGACGCCAGCGCCGGCAGATGCTCCTCGTTGTACCAGGCGTTGAACTCGGTTTCGGCCTCCGGCACCGGGTTCATCGAGATCACCAGCAGGGCGGCGGCGTTGCGCGGCGCCAGCCCGTCGCCCGGCAGGACCTGGTCGCCTTCGAGGCGGATGACCATGTTGACCCGGCTCGTCACCCGGTTGGTCCAGGGCGTGCCGTTGGCGCCGCCGACCGCGAGGTAGGGCGGGCTGTGCAGCACCCCGACCGCGTCGAGATCATAGGTCGCGACCGAGACCTTCGGGTTGTCGCTGCCGATCCAGCGATCGGCGTTGATAAAGCCGGGCACCGCCAGACGTTCGGGAATGTGCTCGGTGTCGTACCAGTCGTGGAATTCGTCCTCGGCAACGTCGGCGAATTCCATCGCCGCGATCAACAGCCCTTTCGCCATGGCTCCCTCCCGACTTTGGTGCCGTCATTGCGCGAGCTTAGCGCATCCCGTTCCGCGTCGTCATCCCGGGGCGGCCACAGGCCGACCCGAGATCCATGAACACACGCCGACGATTATTTTGGCACCCTCGATGTTCATGGGTTCCGGGTTCATCGCTGCGCGATGCCCCGGAATGACGGTCGGTCGTATAGCTAGTCCAGCTTGTACAGCCGCTTCGCAGTGCCGCTATACAGCGCCAGCTTCTCACTCGCCGAACAGCCCGCGGTGATGCGCTTGAAGGCATTCCACAGCGTCGCGTAGCCGGTGCCCATCTTGTCGACCGGGAAGTTGCTCTCGAAATTGCAGCGCTCGGCACCAAACAACTCGATGCACGGCTCGACATAAGGCCGCCACGCGGCCGCCCAGGTCGACGCGTTCGGCGGCGCCGACAGCGGGCGGAAATCGAGCGCCGCGCCGCGGTTGAGCATGCCGCCGATCTTGACGAAGACGTTGGGGCACGTCGCCAGCTCGGCCATGGCGGCGCGCCACGTCGCGTGGATTTCGTCCTTGCGGCCAGCATAGGCGCCGTAGCCGAGCACGCCGCCGACATGGCACATGCAGATCGTCGCCTGCGGCAGCGCCCGCGCCAGATCGATCACATCGTGCAGCTGCGGGTGGTAGCACCAGGCGTCGAGCGCCAGCCCGTGCGCGGCGAGCCGCGCGACCCCGGCGCGCACCTCCGGCCGGGCGTAAATATGCGGCGCGGAATCGGGGCGGCTGTTGCCGATCGTCGCGTCGGCATCCCAGCCGACCGAATAGCGCACCCCCTTGAGCCGCCCGCCACCGGCGCGGATCAGCGTCTCGAGCACCGGCTCGACCCGGTCGCCGAGCGCCAGATCGGCGTAGCCGACAATGCCCTGGGCAACCTTGATCGGGCCATAGCCGCCGCTCGCGCTCATCGCGGCGATGCCGGCGACAAACTCGGCTTCGCCGACCGGCCGCATCTCGTTTGGCCCGTCGGCGCGGTACATCGACCGGCATTCCTCGAACACGGTGGCGACGATGTTGTGCCCGGTATTGAGGTCGGCGAGGAGTTCCGGCAGCAGATAGGTCCAGTCGCCGCGTTGCCACAGGTGATGGTGCGTGTCGATGATCGGCAGCTCGGGCTCGAGGATCGCCTCCCGCTCCTGCCGCGCCAGCCATGCATCGTCGGGCTGCACGATATGGCCGAACTGACCCGGCTGCGCCGATTGGGCCATGGTTCCCTCTCCAAAATCGTCATGGCCGGGTTTGCGCCCGGCCATGATCCTCTATGCCTGGGCCGGGTTTGCCCCGGCCATGATCCTTTACAGCCGGCCCCGGGCCTGCCTCACGGATCACGTTCGTGGGCTGAACGGCCTACGGAGTGATCCTTCGACTCATTTCGCCCGGATCATTTTGCCGCGTCTTGCAGCGCCGGGGCGGCCTTCGCAGCCGCCAGCACCGCGGCGGCATCCTTGGCGACCGGGGTCCCTTCGAAGAAGCGCGGGTTTTGCGTGCCCCACAGCCGCACCGCGTTCGAGAAGACGAAATCCTTGAAATCGTCTTCGCCGATATGGCTGTCCTCGACCAGCTCCCAGGCCTCGGGCAGCGGGTCGCGCATATCGACCACGTCGAAATGCCCGATATCCGAGGAATAGATCGCGTTGATCCGCGCGCCGAGCGGCATCGACTTGCCAAACGCGACGGCGTTCATTCGGTCGTCCGCCTCGCAGCCGAAATAATACGGCGTCGCGAAGAGGTCGAGCCAATCCTGTTTTTTGGTGATGTTGCAGTGGATGTAGTCGTCGGGCGGCATGCCGCCGTCGAGGAAGTCCTCTTCCAACGGCCAGCCGTCGCGCTTGTCGAGCTCGGCGGCGATGTCGCCGTAACCGTATTTCTCGACCAGCTCGCGCAGCAGCGGCCGGTTGAGCTTTTGCGGATCCATATTGGCGAGCCCCTTGGCGCCGCGCCGCTCCCAGTGTTCGATCAGGTCGCAGAACAGCTGGCAGCCCCAGCCGACGCCGCCCTCGAGGAACGCGAAGCGCAAATCCGGGAAGCGCCGCGTCACGCCGCCGAGGAACAACGCCTTGGCGACATTGTGCCCGGCATTGGCGAAATGGCCGATATGGTTGAAGGTGAAGTTCGACGGGCTGTTGCGCTCGCCATAAGACCGGCCGCCGGTGTGGAAGGTCGGCGCGATGCCGAGCTCGCGGCATCTCTGCCAGAGCGGATCGTAGTCGTATTGGCTGTCGATGCCGAGCTGATCAAAGCCCATCGCATAGCGCGAGACGTCGGGCGGAGCGTCTTTGGCGTGGGGGATCGGTCGGCGCACCGCGCTGCCGAACATGCAGACCTTGGTGCCGAGCTCTTTGACGCAGAATTCGAGTTCCTCGATCGCCTCCTCGGGCGTGTGCACCGGGATGACCGCTGCCGGGGTCAGCTTGTCGGACAGATCCCGGAAGTAGTCGTGCGTCACGACATTGAAGCCGTGGCACACGGCACGACGGGTCGCGTCGTCGGGAATGCGGTGGATGCCCAGCCCCGCGGTCGGGTAGACGATGCCAAAATCGATGCCCAGCTCGTCGAGCCGCTCGTACAGCATGCGCGGCATCATCGCGGTCGCGCGGTCGCGCGTGTTGACCGCTTGCCGGCCCCACTGGCCCTCCATCGCGACCCCCTTTTGGGCGCGTTCTGCCAGCGTCAGGCTCAGTGAATCGGGAATGCGGCGCTGCGACTGGAGGAACCCGTTGCCGCCGAGATCACCCGTCACCTTGCGGATCTGCTCGGCAAAGACCGGCGTGTATTCGACCCAGTGGCCATCACCGTCGATGACCGGGTGCTTGAGGTTCTTGCGGATTTCTGCCGGCGATTGGTGCGAGCTCATCTGCTTCCTCCGGGGAGTGGCTGGCCGGAAACTGGCTGGAGAAAGCGTATGCCCCGCTGTCCATCAAGTCAAACCGCCGCCCCGCGTTTCGCGCGCATGGACGGTGCTCATCGGCGCAGTCCTCGTCGCCGATTTTGGCGAGGGATTATCGCGCCCCGCGCGCGTCGTGGAAAGGTTGGCACGGCGCGCTTCGCGGGCGAGGAAAGCGCGCCATGCCGTCGATCGAGCCCCGTGGATCGTTGGTTACGGGTTTGGTTATTTGTTCTCGCTCGGCTGGGTCGGGCTGCTGCCGGTGGTGCTGTTGCTCTGGCTCTGCGGTGTGGTCAGCTGGCCCGGTTGCGTGCCCGGCTGGGTCGGCTGCATCGAGCGTGTCGTCGGGGTCTCCTGCCCCCCGGCCTTGGCCCGGCTGATCGAACGCTCGGTCGCGTTGATCTCACGACGCAGCTTCGCCGCCTGCGTGGTCCGGCCGAGGCGAACGTCGCGGCGCAGCTCCGCGCGCTCGCGGGCAAGTCGGCTCGACATCTTCGTCGTCTGGGTGCCGGTCATCTCGGCGGTTTTGCCGGGCCCCATCGCTTGCGCACCGGTCGACAGCATGGCCGCACCGAGAATGCCGGCTGCGGCAAGCGCAAAGATAGTCTTTGTCATCGATTCTCTCCTCATCGGCTTTTCCCTGCCGTTTAAGGGATAAAAGCCTCCAATTGCAGAACGGTCGAATACCGACCTGGTATTTGGACGCTTTCTTGGCCGGTTTTGTTCCCAAAAATCGACCGAGCTAGGAGAAATAAACGAGATTGGATGCTCCGATAAATCAGAGATTAAGAGTCAAAAAGGCATTTCTACCAATCATTATTTGCTTTAAAAGATTTTTTCGCTTGGCGTATGCAACCGCAAACTGGGCACCCTGGATGATGTCCGGGTTTGTCACGGCCGCCGACCTGCTTGGCCGACCCGATCGGCCGACCTCACTGAACGCACCGCCGGATCATGCGTCGTCGCGGCAGACGGACGGGGATGACGGTCTGACCGGAAAGCGGTGCCATCGATTGACGGCGCCGTTGGCGCTCGGACGGGTCGTCCGCGTTAGCTTGATCGGTGAAACGGTGGGTTGCCCGCACCAGACGGCCTCGCCGGCGCTGTCGCGGCGTTGCCGGTCCGGATCGGGGAGCTTACTGTGGGTCACAAGCAAAAGAACCAAGCGCCGCGCGGCTGGAGCTGCGCGGCGGCACGAACAGGAGGGCGCGATGATTGAGCTGCTCGACCGGCAGACCTCGCTTACCGCCAACCAATGGAAGATCTTCACCGCATCGATCCTGTCGATCATGCTGGATTTCTTCGATTTTCTGCTGATCGGGTTCACTCTCGCGTTCTTTGTGCGCGACTGGCACCTGACCTACGGGCAGTCCGGCCTGATCCTCTTTTCGTCCGGTGTGGCAGCGGTCCCCGGCGCGATTTTCTTTGGCTGGCTTGGCGACAAGATCGGGCGCCGCAAAGTGTTCATGATCACGATCCTGATGTTCTCGCTCGCCACCGGGGCGATGGCGCTGACGCCGGATCACGGTTGGCTTTATCTGGCGGTGATGAGGTTCATCGTCGGGTTTGGGGTGGTCGGAGTTGCCGCCGTCGACATGCCCTTGCTGCAGGAATTCATGCCGGCCGCGAAGCGCGGCTGGATCAGCGGACTGTCGATCTCGCTGGTTCCGGGGGGCGGACTTTTAGCCGCGACCGCCGCCGCCTTTCTCGGCGGGATCGTCGGCTGGCGCGGGCTATTCGCGCTCGGGCTGTTGCCGGCGCTGCTCGCCTTCCTGATCCGCGTCTGGGTGCCGGAATCGCCGCGCTGGCTGATGAGTCGCGGGCGGTTCGAAGAGGCGCGGCGCTCGCTTGCCTGGGCTTTGCAGATCCCCGCGGGGCAGATCGTTTTGCCCGCCGTGCTGCCGGAGCCGCAGCAAGCGTCGTGGCTCGAGCTCTTCAAATACCCGCGCAGCATCGCCGCCGGCGCTCTGGTCGGGTTGAGCCAGACCGGCGCTGTCGGCCTCGGGCTATGGATGGTTACCCTCCTCGTGCTGGTATTGAAGATCACCCCAGCTGAGGCGTCGTTCCTGGTGATTTGGATCAGCGTGACGCAGATCGTCGGGCGCTGGCTCGGGTCGTGGATGACCGACTGGATCGGGCGGAAAACCGCCGGCGCGCTGTGCTGTGCGCTGGCTGCGGTGACCACCTCGCTCGCCGGCTATATGCACGACATCTATATTGGCACGGCGTCGATGTTCTTTGTCCTGCTCCTGGCGCAGGGCCTGTTCGGCAACGGCAATTCGGCGATCAGCTACCCGTATATGGCCGAGATGTGGCCGGCCAAGCTTCGCGCAAGCGGCTTCGGCTTTGTCTATGGCCTGTCAAATCTCGGCAAGTTCATCGGTCCCGCCGGCCTGGCGGTGATCCTCGGCGCCTCGGACTACGTCAGCCCAAAGGCGACGCTCGACGGCCTCATTCCCGGCTTCAACTATTTTGCCGCCTGGTATGTGCTCGCCGTCATCGCCTATCTGTTCATCGGCTTCGAGACCAGGGGGCGAACGATCGAGGAGCTCGACGCGGTGCTGGCGGGCAAACCCGCCGCCGCGGCGGAGTAGCATCTCTCGCGGCGCGAAAGCGGCGCCGCCGGGTGACGGCGCCGCTTGATCGGGAAGCGGGCGGGACGCCCGCTTCCCTTAGTCCGCCGAACCGGCCGGTTGGACGGCGGCGAGCACCGCGGCGGCTTCCTTGGCGACCACCGTGCCCTCGAAGAAGCGCGGGTTCTGCTTGCCCCACAGCATCACCGGGTTCTTGAACACAAAGGCGCGGAAATCGTCCTCCGTGATGTGGCCGTCCTCGACCAGCTCGTAGGCCTCGGGCAGCGGGTCGCGAAAATCGATCACGTCGAAATGCCCGATATCCGAGGAATAGATCGCGTTGAGCTTGGAGTTGAACGGATTCCCGCGGCCGAACGCGGTCGCATTCATCCGGTCGTCCGCCTCGCAGCCGAAATAATACGGCTTGGCGAAGAGATCGACCCAATCCTGCTTCTTGGTGATCTCGCACGCCGCGAAATCGTCGAGCTCGGCGCGGTTGCCGGTCAGTTGCTTGGCGTTCGGGTCGGGCCAGCCGTCGCGCGACTTGAGCACCGCGGCGATGTCGTCGTAGCCGTGTTGGTCGACGAGGTCGAGCAGCAGCTTGCGATCGAGCTTGTCGGGGTCCATGCGCTTCAGCGCCGGGGCGCCGCGGCGCTCCCAGTGCTCGATCAGGTCGCCGAACAGCTGGCAGCCCCAGCCGACCCCGCCTTCGAGAAAGGCGAAGTTGAGCTCGGGGAAGCGCCGCGTCACGCCGCCGAGGAAGATGCCCTTGGCGACGGCGTGGCCGGCGGCGGCGAAATGGCCGATATGGTTGTAGACGAAATTCGACGGCGAGTTCCGCAGGCCCTGGCCGCTGGCGCTGGAATGGAAGGTCGGCGCGATGCCGAGCTCGCGGCACTTCG
>Ga0126381_100010531_pt1 | contig 10415 bp, 7 predicted proteins | sample PanSoiMetPlot_28_FD_96465 | JGI IMG/M metagenome (GOLD analysis project Ga0126381, IMG submission 96465) | Tropical forest soil microbial communities from Panama - MetaG Plot_28 | ecosystem: Environmental > Terrestrial > Soil > Tropical forest > Bulk soil | place: Panama | collected 2016-02-17 | reverse complement strand
TGATATCCGACAACCAGAAAGAAGCGTCGTGCGCCAACCTCGGCCAGCCGTTCGAGGATGTGTTCGAGCATCGGCCGACCCTGGACCGGAAGCATGGGTTTGGGAATTTCATCTGTCATTCCGCCCATCCGCGTGCCGCGTCCGGCCGCGAGGATTACAGCCTTTTCAAGAGGAATCTCAGCCACAGAGGGCGCCTGCCGAGGGTTGGGCAAAGAACAAGTGCTTCTCAGGGTCGAAACCGGCGCGCGTTTCATAGTACCGGCTGATCAGCTCCGCGCGGAGGCGTTCCCGGTCTTCCATCCGGCTCAAAATGATGGCGCAACCGCCAAACCCGGCGCCGGTGAGACGGGCTCCCTGAGCCCCTGCGTCAAGGGCCGTCTGAACTAAGCTATCGAGCGATGGATTACTCACTAGGAGATGGTCGCGCAAGCTGGCGTGCGAGGAGGTCAGGACTCGTCCGAACCTGTCGATATCTTGAGCGCGCAACGCCGCCAGGCATTCGTCAACACGAAACTTCTCGCTGACAACGTGGTGGAAGCTTCTTGATTCATCTCCTGAGAGGCGATCGGCGAGCACGATAAGTTCGTCAAGAGAATACTGTGAGGTGGCGTCGCGGTACGACTCCAGCCCAAGTCTTTGCAGCCCGCTGATTCCGGCGGTGCGGCGGGCGTTGTACTCGGAATTCACTGCACCAGACTTTTCTGCGGTCGTAAGGCTATGGGCCACCAGGAACGACCAATCCGATGGGACCGGAATTGCGTCCAGCTCAAGCGGATCGAACCGTATTAGAAGCGCGCAGCCAGATCGGCACGCGAGAACCGCAGCGTGATCCATACCTCCGCCGCGCGTGCCTACGAACTGCTCGCCTTCGGGCAGAATGTCCAGGAGTTCGCCGATTTGGGGTTGGAACCCATTCGCCTGGAGCAGAGCCAGCGTAAAGCCGACCAGTAGGGCGGACGAGGAGGATAAACCGGCAGCGGGCGGCAAGTCCGAAACCACCGCGCAATCGATGCCAACGGTTAACTTCCAGCGGCTGGCCGCCACCTGCATACCAGCTTTCAAGTAGTTCGACCAATCGCCCCGCGGTCCGGGTTCGGGGCTTCCGCAGAGACAGAACTCCCGGTGACCGTAAGGGGCGGAAATCGCACGGACCTGACGATCCGCGCGCGGCCGGAAGGCGAGGGTGACGCGGCGCTGGAGCGCCATAGGCAACACGGGCAGACCGTGATAGTCCACGTGTTCGCCGATCAGATTGATCCGTCCCGGAACGGAAACGAAGCGGGCCGGATCGCCGGGTCCGAGGGCCGAGTGCAATAGGCCAGCCGCATTGCTGCTGGCACTTTTGTGAAATTCCTGCGAGTCTTGGGTCAATATTGAAGCATCTCACGCTTGGTCGGCGGAACATTCCGTTCGCGTACCCGTACATAAAGGGTGGGCGTCTGCAGCTGGTGTTCCATTTATGGCACTATGGAATTAACCCCCAGTCCAATCAGTAGGTTCCGTGTCCAAATACGTCCTTAACTTCAAATTCTTAGCGGCGGTTGCATCTGTAGCCGCCGGGCTTTTGCTTCTCGCTTCCTGTGGTTCCAAAAAGCAGGCGATGAACCCGATGGCGATGATGATGATGCAGGCCGCACCGATACGAGCCGTACCGGCCGTGGCATCAGATGTTCCCCTGGACACCACGGCGGTGGGAAACGTAGAAGCGATCAGCAGCGTTGACGTGAAATCGCGGGTTGCCGGGCAGATTCTGAGTGTGCACTTCCAGGAAGGGCAAGACGTAGAAAAAGGTCGACTGTTGTTCGAGATCGATCCTGAGCCCTTTCAGCGCCAGATAGCCCAGATTCAGGCGGATCTCGCCAAGGACCAGGCGCTCGAAGTGCAAGCCCGCGCCAATGTGGCCAAGGACGAGGCCATGCTCAAGCAAACGCAGGCGTCCGCCAACCGCGGTCTACAGCTTGAAAAAGAGGGTATCTTCTCCAAAGAGCAGACGGAGCAATTGGTGGCGAGCAACGGCTCGAACCTGGCTGTATTGGATGCGGACAAAGCGGCGGTGGAAAGCGCGGTAGCTTCCATCAAGTCGGACCGCGCGCGTTTGTCGCAGACCGAGTTGCAATTGAGCTACACGAAAATCATTGCACCGATTTCGGGACGAGTGGGGGCGATCGCAGTTAAGGCGGGCAACCTGGTCAAAGATAACGATGCAACTCTGGTGAGCATTCTGCAGATTTCGCCGATCTACGTATCTTTTGGCGTGCCGCAGCAGTTGCTGCCCGAAATACAGAGGTACAACAGAGAACATCCTCTCGTGGTGCGGGCGGACGCCGGCGGGGACCGGACCGAGACAGGCACGCTGCGGTTCATCGACAACAACGTAGATACGACTACGGGAACAATCAAGCTCAAAGCCGAGTTCCCGAATTCGTCACATGCGCTTTGGCCGGGACAATACGTGAACGTGAACGCCCAGTTGAAGCTGGAGCGGGGACGCATTGTCGTTCCCAGCCGCACCGTTGAGACCGGCCCGCAAGGGAAATATGTCTGGATCGTGAATCCGACAACAAGCACGGCGGCGATGCGTCCGGTGAGTGTGGCTCGGCTTTATAAGCTGGCCAGCGGCGCAGAACAAGCGGTCATCGAGAGTGGACTACAGCCTGGAGAAATGGTTGTTTCAGAAGGGCAGATGCGGCTGTTTCCCGGCGGGAAGGTTCAACTGCTTAAACCTACAACCCAGATGAGCGGATCTGCGGCGGAGACGCCCGCGGGTCAGTCGTAAGGAGCGGCATGCACTTTACCGATTTCTTTATTCGCCGGGCCATTACCACCACGCTGATCATGGCCGGCATTCTCGGTTTCGGTCTGCTGAGCTACTTCTCGCTGCCGGTCAGCAATCTGCCGGCTGTAGAATACCCGACCATTCAGGTTTCCGCTGCCTTGCCGGGCGCGAATCCGGATGTTATGGCGTCGTCCGTGGCGACGCCGCTGGAATCGCAATTCTCCAATATTGCCGGCCTGGATAGCATGTCGTCTTCGAGCTCGCTTGGCACGACTAACATTACGCTGCAATTTGAACTCAGTCGCAACATCGACGCTGCTGCCCAGGATATGCAGGCGGCCATATCCCGAGCGCAGGGGGATTTGCCGACCAACATGCCCGCACCGCCTTCGTATTCGAAGGTAAACCCGGCCGAGCAGCCGATCCTTTACATCGCGATCACCTCGAAGACCATGCCGTTGTCGCAGCTGGATTACTACGCCGAGACGATGCTCGCTCGCAGATTATCCATGGTCAGCGGAGTTGCTCAGATTCAGGTTTATGGCTCACAAAAATATGCAGTGCGCGTGCAGGCCGACCCTCAAAAGTTGGCGGCCCATCAACTCGATCTGGAAACCGTTCGCACTGCGCTGACTCAGGGAAGCGTAAACCTGCCAGCTGGGTCTCTTTACGGCTACGACAAAGCGTATACAGTTCAATCGGACAGCCAGCTAACGAATGCGTCGCAATTCGCCCGCCTGATTGTGGAATACAAAAACGGCAGCCCGGTTCATCTGGATCAGGTGGCCAACGTTTTTGACAGCGTCAGCAACAACAAGACCAGGTTTTGGATCGGCAACGACCTCAGCATGATTTTGGCTGTGAGAAAGCAGCCAGGCTCGAACACGGTGGAAGTAGCCGACGCCGTCAAGAGGCTGATACCGCAGATGAAGGAATCAATGCCGGCCGGCATTGAGATAGGCCAGGCGCACGACGCTTCACAAAACATTCGGGAATCCATAGCCGACGTGAAGATTACCCTCATCATCACCATCTGCTTGGTCATCGCCGTTATTTTTGTCTTCCTGCGCAACGTCTCGGCAACTCTCATACCCAGTCTCGCGGTTCCGCTCTCGTTGCTGGGAACATTTGCCGCAATGAAGCTGCTGGGGTTTACCATCGACATGCTTTCGATGATGGCCATGACTCTGTCGGTCGGATTTGTAGTGGATGACGCGATCGTCATGCTCGAAAATATTTTCCGGCACATGGAAATGGGCAAGTCGCGTCTGCAGGCAGCGATCGATGGGGCCCGCGAGGTGGGGTTCACGATCGTATCGATGACCGTTTCGCTGGTAGCCGTCTTCATCCCGGTGTTGTTCCTGGGTGGAATTATCGGACGACTGCTGCGCGAATTCTCTATTACCATTGCCGTCGCGGTGCTGATCTCCGGCGTAATCTCCTTGACCCTTACACCTATGCTCGGCAGCCGTTTCTTACACCATGAAACCCATGACAAAGGCAGCTTTTACACGCGGACGGAAAAGTTCTTCGTCTGGCTGAACGACCTTTACAGGCGCACGCTTCAGGTGGTCATGCATCATCGCAGGCTTACCCTGCTGGCAAGCGTGCTTCTCACGATTGGCACGGTTTACTTTTTCGTGGTCATGCCGAAGGGATTCATGCCAACGGTAGACCAGGGCTTCGGATTTGGCGGAGACGAAGCAGCACAGGACACTTCATTCGATGAAATGGTGCGACTCCAGGAAAAGGTAAACACGGTTTTGAAGAAGAGCCGCTGGATTGAAACCTATGGATCCGGAACGGGCGGATTCTCCGGGCAGAATCAGGGATTCATATTCGTCATGTTTAAGACCGACCCCCATCGGCCCAAGGGCAACGTGATTCTGGCACAACTCCAGCAGGAGTTCGCGAAGATACCTGGCCTGATGGTCTTTCTACAACAGCCGCCACTGATTACGCTCGGCCAGAACGAAGGGCGTAGCCAATATTCCGTGGCACTGCAAGATGCAGATACCGCTGAACTGTACAAGTGGGCTCCGATCGTCGAGGCCAAGCTGCACTCCATTCCGGAGCTAACAAACGTCTTCAGCGATTTGCGTCTGGCGAGCCCACGCCTTGACGTCCACATAGATCGCAATTTGGCACAGGCGCTCGGGGTCACACCGGATCAGATCGCGAACACGCTATACGATGCCTACGGTAACCGGAAGGTCACTACGATCACGGCTGCCTCCGACCAATATGACGTCATTCTCGAAGTACTTCCCGACGATCAGCGCAACCCACTGGCACTGAAGAATCTCTATCTGAAGTCCAGCTCGGGCAAGATGATTCCGCTCACGGCAGTAACTGATCTGAAGCAAACGGTTGCTCCGCTGAGTGTAAATCACATCGGCCAGTTGCCGGCGGTGAATTTTCAGTTCGATTTGAAGTCTGGAGTTGCCTTAAGTCAGGCTACCAGGTTAATTGACAACGCCGCCAGCCAGATTGGTCTGCCTGATACGGTGACCTTCAGCTACCAAGGTACCGCCGCAGCCTTCCAAAACTCTTTGAAAGGTTTGGGCGCCCTACTGATCATAGCTATTCTGGTGATCTATCTCGTTTTGGGTATTCTCTACGAGAGCTTCATTCACCCCATCACCATTCTTTCCGGACTTCCGGCTGCGGGTTTCGGAGCACTGATCACATTACTGCTGTTCGGCGAGAACCTAAACCTCTATTCCTTCGTTGGCATCATCCTACTGATCGGAATCGTCAAGAAGAACGCTATTATGATGATCGACTTCGCACTGGATGCGGAACGTAAAGAAGGAAAATCGCCAGAAGAAGCGATTTTTCAAGGGTGCTTGCAGCGTTTCCGCCCAATCATGATGACCACAATGGCCGCACTCCTGGGCACCTTGCCGATCGCCTTTGGTACTGGTGCAGGCGGCGAGGCACGGCGTCCGCTCGGGATCGCGGTAGTCGGTGGTCTGATCGTTTCTCAGTTGCTCACTTTATATATCACGCCGGTGATTTATCTGTACTTGGATCGCTTTACGGGCAAGCGCCGCGAGCGTAAGACCGAGGCCGAAGCGATAAAGATCTGGCCAGGCGAAGAGTCGTTCGCGAATCGGTAAACCCAACCTTCATATGAAAGCAGGGGTCCTCTTGCTGGTTGCCGCGGCGGTGACCCTCGAGGCGGCAGATTTAAGCGGCGTCTGGGAAGTTCGGATTTCGGGAGGCCAGCTCAACGATGCGCGCCGCGTGAACTTCACGTTGAAGGCCGGTCGCTATGAGTGGAAATTCTTCGGCGGCCAGTATGCCGGAGCCGCACAAGGTGATTCCATCACGTTCAAATGCACTGACGAGGGCAAGGCCTGTGGCGAGCTGACCGGCCGCATTGCAGAGTCAGGTCTCTCTGGCGAAGGCACAATCGATGGCATCCAGATCCAATGGTCTGCGCGAAGGCCTGCGCCTCGTCCGGCCACACCCACTCTTCACGAATTCACTCCAACGACATTTCACCGCGAATTCTCCGGCATGAAGGAGCCGGTTCTACGGCTCTTCCCCGGTGATAGCGTTCATACCCAAACAGTAGATGCCGGCGGAACGGACGCGACGGGAGCGCATCGTGTGTTTGGAGGGAATCCGCTCACCGGGCCATTCTATATCGAAGGCGCGATGCCCGGTGACACGCTGGTAATAAAATTCACGCGCATCAGGTTGAACCGCGACTCGGCCCAAAGCGGCGACAGTGTAGTAGGAAGCGCTCTCGATCCGTATGAATTCCGCGATCAGCCGAAAGTGGAGAAGTTCGATTCAGAGTGGAAGCTCGATCGTGAGAATGGTGTCGGCTCGCTAAAGAATCCAAGTGAACGGCTCAAGAATTACAAAGTCCCACTACATCCCATGATTGGGTGTGTCGGTGTAGCCCCCTCAGCAAGCCAGTCTCTACGGGCCGGATACCTGGGCGATTGGGGAGGCAACATGGACTACAACAAGATCGTCGAGGGGACAACCGTGTTTCTGCCGGTGAATGTACCCGGAGCGCTCCTGTTCGTTGGCGACGGGCACGCCGCACAGGGCGACGGAGAACTGGCCGGCGATGCGCTTGAAACCTCCATGGATGTGGAATTTACCGTAGGCGTGCAGCAGGACGCGCACTTACCGGCTCCTCGCTTTGAGGACGACGAATTCGTCATGACCAGCGGTATAGGCAATTCGATGCAGGAGGCCCTGCAAGAGGCAACCAGCAACATGTCAAAGTACCTGGCAGACCGGTATAAGTTGAACCCTGCCGAAATTGGCATTGTGCTCGACACCGCGATGAAATATGACATCGCCGAGGTGGTCGATCCGCAGGTGCACATCGTCGCGAAACTGCCGCGAAAGGCCCTGGCTGGTTTGAAGGCAGAGTGACTCGGAGCGGGGCTACAGTATGTTGATCGCTCGCGCAGCGAGAATGGCCAGCGTGCCAAGTGAAATTGCGCTTTGTACCATCATCAGCAGCTTGGCCCAGCGCGACAGGACGGGAACATCCGTTGGCGAGAATGCCGTGCTGGTGTTGAACGCGAGAAACAAGTAATCGACGAAGCCCGGTTTCCAGGCCTTACCCGATTTGAGTAGCATTTGCGGAAAGAGAAATGCGCCTTCGGTATGTGTGGGCCGCAGATCACGCGCATGCGGGCCACCAGCGTCAAGCCGCCAATACCAGCATGCGAACACCAGGACGTTGCTGAGCCAGAGTGCGGCTGCCGACCGCAGCAGTTCGATTGGGGCCTGGCGTTTTCCGGGAAGCCGCGCAACCAGCGTCCCGAACGACCAGGCAAGGGCAAACGTGATCACAGCGGAGCTTGCAAAGCCGAAAATGCGGTTCAGCCTAATTTGCCCCATCCGATGCGAAGCAATCGTTGGAATAAGCAACGCCACGATAACTGCTAGTAACACCCAGCTCGGACCGGCGGTCAGTTGCTCAGGCAAAACCAGGTAGAGAACGCCTGTGGCAAGCAGCGCAACCACCGCCGGCCATCGCGGCTCCGGTTGATTTGTGTCAATTGTTTGCGGATTACTCTTCGCCATGCCTAAATCGACGAGTGTACGACGTTTACAATTTTCGAATGCGACTGAAAATTGTTCAGGTTGGCGAGGCAGTGCTGCGCCAGCGTGCCAAGCAGTTGAGCGTAGCTGAGATTCGCAGCCGCGAAACGCAAGAACTGATTGAGTGGATGCGTCAGACCATGTACGATGCGCCGGGCGTCGGCCTCGCCGCGCCCCAGATCGGTCTCGGGCTGCAGCTCGCGGTAATAGAGGACAGGCCGGAATATACGAAAGACATTCCGGTACAAATCACAAAGGAGCGGGAAAGAAAACCCGTTCCGTTCCAGGTAATCGTGAACCCAAAGATTACTTTGGACGGGGATGCAAATATCGAGTTTTTCGAGGGGTGTCTCAGTCTCGCCTCATTTACCGCGGTAGTGCCCCGAGCGCGGCGCGTAAAAGTGGAGTGCCTGGACCACCACGGAGAACCCAAAGTACTCGAAGCCTCCGGTTGGCACGCGCGCATCCTTCAGCATGAGATTGATCACCTGCAGGGCACTGTCTATATCGACCGTATGTATCCTCGCACCTTCATGTCGGTCGAAAATTACACCCGCTACTGGAAGGACAAATCGATTTCCGAAATCCGAAAGCTAGTCGGTTTCGAGTGATAGTTGCTCCGCGGCTCTCCGGGCCGTTGAGAAATCGCGAAGAGCCGGGTAGTGTTCTACCAGCGGCGCCGGTGCGTCAACAGCTTCGCCCCGCAGGATCGACGCTATCTCCAGAGCATTCACCACGGCCTTCCCGAGGTAGTGATTGTTGGTGACGACGTACGTATCCTTGGCCGAGCGCTCGACCGCTTTGATACGGTCGAGCCAGGGATCCAGTTCGTCTACAGAATATAGGTAGTCGTAGCGCTCGCCCGAATATTTGTTTTCAGTGAACCAGCTTTGATAGTTTCGTCCGTGCAAACGGATGTAGGCAACACACGAGGTGGTAACCGCGCTAGGTTTTATCGAGCGTTTGAACAAAGGCTGGTCGATGTTGCAGAGCCCGAGATTTAATTGCTCGAGGCGATCGAGAATACCCGCTTCGTCCCAGCTTCCGTGCCGCACTTCGAGTACCAGCGGGTAGTCGCGAAACCGGCTGCACAAGCGCGCCACGTGCTCACGGTTTTCATCCGTGTTCCGGAATGACCAGGGGAACTGGAGCAGCAAGGCTCCCAGGCGGCCGGCTTCAAACAGCGGCGCCAGTCCGTCTTTGAATTCCTGTTCGTCGGCGGAAGTCGCGGTACGGTCGTGCGTAAAGCCGCGCCAAAGCTTTGCCGTGAAACGGAAGTTTTCGTTCTCACGTACCTTTTCTAGCCAGTTCGAGGCCGTTTTCGCGGTCAAGGGTCGATAAAACGAGACGTTGATTTCGAGCGCGTCGAAATAGTTCGCCAGGAATGTCAACTCGTGAAAGCCGCGTGGTTTGGGTGCCGGATAGACGATTCCATGCCAGTCCTTGTAGGCCCAACCAGCTGGTCCGATACGAGTCATAACTTACTCGCGCACAACGGCCCCGTCGGCCTGTGCGACTCGTTCCGCTTCAGGATTTCGTTGACTGTTCGTAGTTATAAGCGATACGAAACATCGTGGCTTCGTCGAAATGCGGCGTGAAGATTTGCAGCCCGATAGGCAGTCCTTCCTGAGATGTACCGCAGGGAACAGACATGCACGGTACTCCGGCAAGATCGCCAGTTAGCGTGTAAATGTCTGAAAGATACATCTTCAACGGGTCGTCGATTTTCTCCCCGATCTTGAAGGCTGGAAAGGGCGATACGGGAGTGATCAGCGCGTCGACTTCCTCAAATGCTTCGTTGAAGTCTTGAGCGATGAGTGTGCGAACCTGCTGTGCCTTGCGATAGTAGGCGTCGTAGTAACCGGCGCTCAGCGCGTATGTTCCGAGCATGATGCGGCGCTTTACTTCCGTGCCGAACCCGCAACCGCGCGTGTCACGGTACATATCGGAAAGGGTCGCTCCGTTCTCGCGGATGGTATAGCGGACGCCATCATAGCGGGCGAGGTTTGAGCTGGCCTCCGCGGTGGCAATGATGTAGTAACACGACAGTGCGTACTTCGTGTGCTGCAAGCTGATTTCGCGAATTTCGCAGCCCAGAGACTCGAGATGTTTGACGGCAGCATGGATCACGTCGCCCGTCTCGGCATTCAAGCCGTCAAAATACTCTTTTGGAAGACCCAGTTTGAGCCCGCTCACCGGGTGCCGCATGAGCGCGTGATAATCGTCAACCGGGGCGAAGGCGCTGGTCGAATCCATGTCGTCCCGGCCAGCCATGATGCGCAGGACGGTCGCTGCATCTTCCACCGTCCGGCCCAAAGGCCCGATGTGGTCCAGCGAGCTCGCAAACGCGACCAGGCCATAGCGCGAAACACGACCGTATGTGGGCGTCACGCCGACTACCCCACAAAAGCTCGCCGGCTGGCGGATCGATCCACCCGTATCGGAGCCGATTGTCACAACCGCGGTCCCCTGCGCTACAGCTGCGGCCGAACCGCCGCTCGAACCACCCGGCACGCGGTCTAAGGCCCTGGGATTCCGCACGGGACCGTATGCGGAG
>Ga0126381_100010530_pt1 | contig 10415 bp, 6 predicted proteins | sample PanSoiMetPlot_28_FD_96465 | JGI IMG/M metagenome (GOLD analysis project Ga0126381, IMG submission 96465) | Tropical forest soil microbial communities from Panama - MetaG Plot_28 | ecosystem: Environmental > Terrestrial > Soil > Tropical forest > Bulk soil | place: Panama | collected 2016-02-17 | reverse complement strand
TTGCGCGGACGGCAGGTTCAGCGACGGCCGGTCGGCGGCCTCGGACTCGGTGTCGTCGGAGACGACGACCACGGCGGCAGCCGCCGACTGGGCCGCGCTGACCGCGGCGTTGATGTCGGGCGCCAGGGCCGTCGGCGTGCCCCACAGGAGCTGCGATGACTGGCCGCTGATCGACAGCGTGTACTGCTGCCCGGCAGTGAGGCTGACCGCTGCGGAGTAGGTGTGCACCGGCGGCGTGCTCGGGTCGTCGATGATCTGCTGCCCGTTCAGGGACAGGTATGCCGGGGCGTAACAGCCGCACGGATTGGTGATGGCGAGGACGTAAGTGCCGGTCGCCGGGGCGGTCAGAGTGCCGGTATAACTCCCGCCAGACGGGGTGGATGTGTAGGCCGGGGACAGGTTGCTGGACGGGATGGACGGCAGCGACGTATCGGCGGGCAGGCCCTGGGAGTAGACGACGTTCGTGCCGGATCCGGCCTCAGCCTGGATGCCGGCCAGCGGGGTCACCGTCGACGACGGGATTACGTAGGCACTGCCGCCGCCCGCGTACGTGGGCGAGACGGACGCGGACGGTCCGATCACCGCGATGGTGCCGCCATTGGTGGCGGACAGCGGCAGCACCGGGCCGGCGTTCTTCAGGAGCGTGGCGCCTTCTTCGGCTACGGAGGTGGCCACCGCCACGTCCGCGGGCGTAGTCACCGTCGCCGAGGTGGAGCCGGTCCGCGGCTGATTGAACAGGTTGTACTGGAACATCTCGGTAAGGATGCGCTGGACCATGGTGTTCAGCGCGCTGAGCGGGATGGTTCCCTTCCGGACAGCGGACTGCAGCGCGCTGCCGTAGTACGTGCTCTCGGGCTGCTCCTGGTCGGTACCCTGCAGCGCCCCCTGAGTGGAGTGCAGCGCGCCGTAGTCGGAAGTCACGAAGCCGGGAAAGTTCCACTGGTCGCGCAGCACGGTGTTGTTGAGGAACGAATTGTTGCAGCTTGCGTTGCCGTTGACCCACGAGTAGGCGCACATCGCCGAAGCCGACTTGGCCTGCGTTACCGCCGCGTCGAACGACGGCATGTAGATTTCCTGCAGCGTCCGCTCGTCGGCGATCACGTTGTCGGCAGGCGTGTTCCGGTACGTCTCCTGGTTGTACGCGTCGAAGTGCTTGACCTGTGACATCACGTCCTGGGCCTGCACGCCGTCGATCTCGGGGACATCGAGGGCAGAGTTGAGGAACGGATCCTCGCTGAGCGCTTCGAATGACCGGCCCCAGCGCGGGTCCCTGTCGATGTTCACGGTCGGCCCCAGGTTCACGCTGGCGCCCTTGCCGAACTCCTCGGTGCCGATCACCTGGCCGTACTGCTGCGCCAGCGACGGGTCCCAGGTCGCGGCCAGCGCCACGCCCGCGGGCAGCTGCGTGACGCCGGTGAGCCCGTCGGCCACTCCGGCCGGGCCGTCTTCCAGCCCGAACGCGGGGATGCACAGCGAGGAGATCGCCGGCGTGTAGAAAACGTACGGATTGGAAGTGCCGTGGCCTTCCACCATGCTGATCTTCTGGGACAGGGACATCTGCCCCATAAGCTGCGCCACCCGCTGGGCAACCGGGGCGGTGGAGGTCACCCACGGGCATGAGCTGCCCGGCGCGCGCTGGGCGCCCGCCGCAGCCGGAACACTTAAAAGCCCAGCCAGGCCCACGACGGCGACGACCGCTACCACGCGGCGCTTACGGGAACCCGCCAGACCCAGCAGAACATCGGCTCCCAGCATCGCCGCCTCCAGGTACTCCGCATGCAATCGTCAACGGATCCCAGTTGATTCTTTGCGCGGTCCCGCGAACCGTCAAGATGTCGCGATGCTGGCGATGCGGCACCTCAGCGACGAGCCGACGGGAAGAGCGGCGCGGCGCGTCCTGCCGTGGCCGGTCCTGGTCTGCCGGACCTCCCTGCTCACGGAAGGTCCGACCGTGGCAGTCCGAATCCTCGACAACGTGATGACTCTGGAGATCGACAACCCGTCGTGCCCGTCTGGTTCGGCGAGTGCGCCGCGCCGTCGGCAGAAGCGCGTTGGTCCGTTCGCGGTCGAGGCACCCTCCACACCGCCTAGCGGGCAGTTCAGGCAGAATGGCCTACTACTAGCGAGCCTTCGCCGCATCCTGCGGCCTGCGCGTGCTTCGCCTACGGGACTGTGCACAGGCTCGGCGGCCGCTCGGGAGAAAGCGGGACCATGCCCGCGGACGGCGGCAACGAGGTGTGGTCGGCGTCCCGGACGGAGAACCTGAGTGAGCGCGGGAAGGGCCGTCTATTATCCTGCCGTTTTTCCACCATTATCCTGCCGTGCAGGATGGGGCGGGACTCTGGTAGCGGGTCGGTACCTGCTAGTTCAGGTGGTCGGCCAGGGGGCATGGGCCGGGTCTGGCGCGGCCATGACCAGTTGCTGGACCGGGTGGTGGCGGTCAAGGAGGTGATCTTGCCGCCCCAGTCGCCGTGGAGTTCATGCCGTCCAGGCGCCGGGGCAGAGCATGCGCGGTCGTCATCAACTTCTGGCCGCTCGGCGCGATCGTCGCCGGGTTCCTTGCGGTCCTCCTGCTCAACGTACTGAGCCTCGGCACTGGGACGTCGTGGCGGTACGGCTTCCGCCCCTCATCGTGTTCCCGTCGATCCACATCTCCAATGGCGCGATCCCGTACTTCTACATCGTCGGCAACGTTGGCGCCCTGGCCGGGGGGCTCGCGATGTCGATGATGTTCGACCAGCTTGGCCGCCGCTGGACGATCATCGGCTTTTACAGCCTGGCCGCGGCTTCGATCGGGCTTTTGGCCCTGGCCACCAACAGCGGCAACACGGCGGCGGTCCTCATTGTCTTCGTCGTGACGAACGCGTTCTGCACCGCCGCGTGGACCTCGGCCTACCCGACCTTCACCGAGCTCTTCCCGACCCACCTGCGCGCGGTCGGCGTCGGGTTCTCGGTTGCGGTTGGCCGGTTCGGCGCGGCTTTCGGCATCCTGCTCGTCACGTACATCGCCAACCACCTCGGCATCGGCGCCGGCTACTGACTGGTCGCGTGCTTCTGGCTGATTGGCACCGTCGCCATGACGATATGGACCGTGGCCGGCGGCGCCGAGGCCGCCAAACGGCCGCTGGAGTCGCTGTTGCAAAGGTCGGCGCCGGTTCTGAGTCAGGAAGTCGCGTCAAGCTGAAAACCGATGCAGAGGCGGCGAACGGGGTCCCCGCACGCGCGTCATGGCCGGGGACCCGGCCATGACGCGAAGCGTTCAGCCGAGACGGTAACTGACTGGACGGCGGATGCAAGGCTGTCGCCTGCGCCGACCATAAGGCTAATGAGCTGCGACTCGAAGCACTTCGACGCCGACCACGGGTCGACCAGGTATCCGCCGATCTCGAGCGTGACGGTTCCATGCACGCCCAACCACATGTGATGGGCCACGAGCACCGGATCACCGCTCCGAAATCTGCCCGCTTCCATGCAACGGCCTACGCAGTCGATCGCCGGGCTGAGTGTGTAGCGGCCGTTCTGACGCTCGGCGTCGGTCAGGGCGAAACCCTGGAGGGAATCCCCGCCGAACATCACGCTGTACAGGTACCGGTTCATGTTGGCGTTGTGCCTGTACACGCGGCCCAGGTAAGCCATATCAGCAACGGCGTCATCGCTCTGTTCGACTCGTGCGAACATCTCGGCGAGACGTGAGAACCCTTCATTAGCGACCTCGCGGATCAGCTCGCTCATGCTGCCGAAGTGGGTGTAGATGGCCATGGTCGACGTGCCGGCTTCCGCGGCGAGTCGCCGAGCGGTCAGCGCTGAGGAGCCCGCTTCGGAAAACAGGCGTGCCGCGCTGTCGATCAACGCGATGCGGACATCGGAATCCAGTCTTCGGCTCATCTTGACATCATGCCATAACGTCGTTATATGTTGACATAACGCTGTTATGCGGTTTGGCGATGCGCTCTGGCGAGGTCATCACCATCCGTCTCGCACGCTCGCCACCTGCTAGGGAGTCCGCTTATATGACCGTCTCCATCTAGCCAGCAAGTATCGCACACCTTCGGCTGTCGTCAGGGGATGGACGTGCTCGAAATTGGGCACGAGATACCGACGATCTTCCAATGGCAGCTGTTTACGAGGTGCTTTTCGATCACCGGGATATCAGTCTTCAATGACCACGTTGTCATATGAAAGATATCGACCGGCTGACGGAGTTCTTCATGCTTAACTGACCGCGCCCACTAGCGCGCCCAGTTGCGTAAAACACCAATGCAATAAACATTCTCCCGGAGGAAAGCTATGGTTAGCAGCAGCGCAGCCCTCGAGGAAGCGCAACTCAGAAGCAGAGCTACCTGGACCCGGCGCGGCCCTCTCGTGGCGATCAGCCTGCTGGTCGGACTCGCCATCGCAATTTTGTGGTCCGCGCAGTTGGTCGACGACGACATCGGAGTCAACACGGCCAACGGAATCCTTGGTCATGACTCACTCACGACAAGCATCAGCGGGGGCGTGGCCGGGATCATCTTCGCCTTCGCGGCGGGACTGGCGGGCACTTTCACAGCCTGCAACGTGGCCGTGTTCAGCGCGGTCGCCCCGCTTATGGAGGACGCTCCCACAGCGGCGACCAGGATGCGGCGGGCGCTGCGCCCAGTGGGCTGGCTGACCGTCGGCCTTGTCGCGGTGGCGGCCGTCTATGGCGCTATCGCCGCCGCAATCGGCCCAAGCATTCCACAGCTCTCGAACACCCTGGTCGGCAAGATGCCGGAGCGGATCGTGCAGTCCCTGGTGGTCTTCGCCGTCATCGGGCTGATTTTCATGTACCTCGGCCTCGCGGCGGCCGGCGTAGTCCCGGACCCGCTGCGGCGGCTCACGGCTCGCTTTTCCTACACGCCCCAAGTGGTGATGGGGGCGCTCATCGGCGGGTTCCTGATCGGTCGGCCTTACCCGCTGTTTTTCAAGATGTTCCAGTACGCGGCCTCCACCCACAACCCCTTCTACGGAGCGCTGGCGTTCGTCCTGGTGGCGCTGGGCAATATCGTCATCATGGCGCTCCTTTTCCTGGCGCTGTCGGCAAGCCGGTTCCAGCGCTGGCTCGCGGCGAATCCGACGCGGATCGCCAAGTTCACGGCGGCGGCCCTGCTTATCGGCGGCGCTTTCACATTCTTCTACTGGGGCGTCAAGCTCCCCTCCCACTTCGGGTACGGCTGGTTCCCGTCCATGCCATACCACTAATCCTTTACCGGGAAGCCTCGAAGGCAGCCCGCAGCCATGGCTCGCTCGCACGCGAAGTAACCGTCCGTTCGGAATGAAAATCGAATTTATCATCCCGAACGGACGGCGGCGTTGCGTGATCCGCGCCGCCTAGACCTTTTATTGAGAAATAGCCAGCTGGGTCAGTCAAGCCGAAGGATCAAGGCTGGCGGCAAAGCTCATCGAACTTAGGGGTGTCATCATGGACCAAACCGCCGAGCGACGGCAGCAATGGACCCGTTTCGAGCATCCGGTGGCGTTCTGGCTGGGAGCCGCCGCGTGCGCCGCGGGCGTCGCGCTTCACCTCCCGATGTACTACAGCGTGCGCGGCATGGGCTACAAGATGGCGGGGATGACGCCAGACGCCGAGATGATCGTCGGGATGGTGCTGATCTTCGGCGGACTGGCGGCCGCGCTGTACGGTCTGGTGCCGAGGGGATCCCGGCAGATCCAGCAAAAGGCCGCGCAGCTCCGGGTGCGCGCGCTTGACGCGGCTCCACTGCGGCCGCAGCACGTCGCCCTGCTCTTGGTCCTCTCGATCGCGATCGTGATCGACGTGATGAAGCCGGCCGCCCTGGCATTTGTCGCGCCCGGGATGGCGAAGGAGTACGGGCTCAAGGCGGCGACCAACCCGCACGGCCATATCCCGGTGTCCCTGCTGCCGCTGTCTGGCATCACCGGGACCGTCATCGGGTCGTTGGTATGGGGCTGGCTCGCCGACCGGATCGGACGGCGATCGTCTATTCTCTTCGCCGGGCTGCTGTTCGTGACCACGGCGATCTGCGGAGCCATGCCGGGCTTCAGCTGGAATCTGCTGATGTGCTTCTTCATGGGCATTGGCGCAGGCGGCATGCTGCCCATTACCTTCGCCCTGCTGGCGGAGACCATTCCGGCCCGACACCGAAGCTGGATCATGGTGCTGGTCGGCGGCGGCGTGTCGGGTGCCGGTTACGTGCTCACTAGCTGGCTGGCCGGCGCGCTGACGCCGCATTACAGCTGGCGCATCCTCTGGCTGATCGGACTGCCCACCGGGCTGATCTTCCTCGCGCTGAACTACTGGATCCCCGAGTCCCCGAGGTTCCTTCTCGCCGTCGGCCGCCGCGATGAGGCCGAGGCCATCATGGCCGAATTCGGCGCCGAGATCGTTGAAGTGACGGACGAGAGCGAAGTCGACGAGAGCAGTGTGCGCGACCGCTTCCGTCAGCTATTCGGAGCGCCATTTATCGGGTCGAGCCTGGCGATAGGCATCCTGGCGCTGGGAGTCGGGCTCATCACATATGGCTTCCAGCTCTGGATACCCAGCAACCTTCAGCACCTTGGCTACACGACGGTTAACTCGGACTACATTGTCAGGAACGCCGCGCTCATCGGCCTCCCGATCAGCCTCGTGGCCACGGTGCTTTACGGCTTCTGGAGTAGCAAGAAGACCATCATCGTGTTCTTCGGGCTTGTCGCGCTGACCCTGCTCGGATTCGTCATAGCGGGCAACTCGCTGGCGCACAACCACGCCTTGCTGCTTACGCTCCTGGTTGTCCCGCTCTCCGGGATACCCCTGGTGGGCGCGATCATCACGGTCTACGCCTCCGAGGTGTATCCCACGCGGATCCGGTCAAGGGGCACCGGGCTGGCCGCGGGCGTCACTAAGGCCGGCGGCGTACTGATAATCGCGATGGTCGTCGCGGCGACTACCACGCCGTCCATCGCCTTGACCGCGATTATCGGCGCGATCCCGCTGCTGCTGGGCATGGCCGTCTTCGCCTGGGTCGGTCGCGAGACGCGCAGCAGGCGGCTGGAAGAGATCAGCCAAGCCGAGCTCGCGGCGGCACCAGTGCTGCGCTAAGCCACTGGGAGCTTTCGGGTACGGGTTTGGCGCCCTTCGTGTGATCTAATCCGGTCCATGCCGGTAATTCCCGCACCGATGCGCGTCAGACTGAGAGAAGGGACGCTCTGCCTGGGGCCGGAGATCACTGTCGGGTACCGGGATCCCGCACTGGCGGCAGTCACTGAGCGGTTCCGCGCGGACCTCGAGCGACGTACCGGGATTCGCTCGCAGGTTACGCTGGGCGACTCTGGCGTGCTGGTGGTTGCCCTCGGTGCCGTCCCCGCGCTCGCCGGGCACGCCGTGTCGTCTGGGATACACCCGACGGGACGACAAAGTGACGAGAGCTATTCACTGACAATTGCCGCCGACGGGATGATGGTCCAGGCTGCGGAACCCGTCGGGGCGGCGCGCGCCTTGACCACCCTTCTGCAGATCGTCGTGGTGACGTTGCCGGGCGCGGACGGCCTCGTCACGCTGTTAGCGCGAGATGTGCTCGACGCACCGCGGTTCGCCTGGCGCGGCCTGTCGCTCGACGTAGCACGCAGGTTCTTCCCGCCAGCGCGGATCCGGCAGATCATCGATCTTCTTGCGCTGTACAAGCTCAACGTCTTGCACTTGCACCTGACTGATGACGACGCCTGGCGCATTGAACCGGGCCGCCCGCCTGGCTTAAGGGAACCTGACGGGACGTTCTTCACCAACCGCGAACTGGGCGATCTGGTCCGATATGCCGCCGACAGGTTCGTCGCCGTTGTCCCGGAGGTCGACTCTCCCGGACATTCGGCCGCCTTCTTGCAGCTCCGCCCGGAGCTGCGGAGCGGTCGCAACCAGATCGCTTACCAGCGCGCGGACGGTGGCTGGATTAACAGCGCGTGGCTCGACCCGGGGCTGCCAGGCACCATCGAGGCCATCGCGCGGGTGTTCGCAGAGCTCGCGGAGATCTGCCCGTGCCCGTTTGTACATGTCGGCGGCGATGAGGCATGGGGGATGCCCGAAGACGCGTATCGGGATTACGTGCAGCGGCTGCTGTCGGCGGTGCGCGATCATGGCAAGCTGCCGGTCGGCTGGCAAGAGCTGTCCCGGGCTGGTGACGCCGCGGTCGAGGCGATCCAGTACTGGATGAGTCCGGCGAGCTTCGAGTCCTCGGCCGGAGCTGGGCTGCAGCCCGAGACCGTAGCCATGCTCAAGGCTCACGCCGCGCGTACCCGTGCCGACATCGAGCAGGCGCTGACGCGTCAGATCCCGGTGATCATGTCGCCGTCCGCTAACTGCTACCTCGATGTCCCGTACGCGGAGGAATCGGTCGATCCGGCGCAAGCGGCGCGCCGCGAACACGTCGGGCTGCGCCTCTACCGTCCGCTGACGCTGCGCGAGAGCTTTGGCTGGGATCCCGTTGCCGCGCTCGAGGCCGTGGGACGCGCCCAGGACGTCGCCGGGGTTGAAGCCGCCATGTGGTGCGAGACAGTCCGTGATTTCGATGACCTCACGTTCGCGCTGCTGCCTCGGTTGGCCGGTGTGGCCGAGAAGGCGTGGAGCGGGACCAGGAGCTGGGCGGAACACCGCGACGTGCTCGGCAGGCACGGGCTCCTGTGGGATCAGGACGAGCTAACGTTCTTTCGCGGGGAAAGCGTGACCTGGATGCGCGGGCAGTGATGAGGACCTGACCGTGGTCGGGACAGCGCGGCCGGACTCGCTGCTGCCGACGCCGGGTCCGTTGCCCAGGCCCGCAGGCTGCTGATCGCGATGCCGAGCCCGCCAGCTAGCTGGAACGCGCTCGCGGAGCTGGTCGGCATCGGGCTGCTGGTCTTCATCGTCGGCCTGTGGACCGGGTGAGAGTCCCGGACGGTGCGACCTAGCCGCGAAGTTGGTCGGCCCCATTGTCGTAATCGGCGGTAGGCCGATCGTCAGACAAGTAGAGGGACAACAGCCAGACCTGTCTCATGGAGGACCGGATGACGACACCGGCAAGGCCCAGCCCGATCCTGGACTTTGTGTCAGCCTGTCACGCCCTGCCTGACCGTGCCCGACGCGGCCGAGAACCGGCGCGCAGCGCGAGAGGCTACATGGAATCCAAAAACCCCGGGCGTTCCGGAGAGGCGCCTGGCAATTGAGACAGGAGGAGCTGTTGTTACTGGGCTGACAATTGAGGCAATTTCGGGCGAATAGGGGTAGATCGAGAGATGGATTCTCATGCGCTATGCGACCGGCCGCGGTCAGGTGTGATTCGCAAGTCGCGCGGTGGCCTTGTCACGTTTGGTCGTGTGCCGCATTCTGCGTCGTACTCGACTTTGCCTCATTATCCCAGGTCAGCCGGTAACACCACTCCGTCGCCAGTTTAGGAGGGGCCGCTCATGGTAGCTGTAATCAAGGGGTGCGATAGGGTTACTGTGGTCGGCAACCTTGCCTGTCGTCTTCAAAAGACAGCACAAAAGACCCAGAACGGATGGGGCCCAAGCCTGTAATGCGAGCAGTGACCAGCCGTGCGCCATCCCTGAGCGCAAGAACAGCTGGTAGAACCGAGTACCGCACAAACCGCACACGACAGGAGAATTGAATCATGACAGGTAAAGTAAATCCGATCCCGGATGGGTACCGCCGGGTCAATGCTTGCCTTATCGTCAACGGGGCAGCCAAGGCCATCGACTTCTACACCGATGTATTCGGGGCAACCGAGCGCATGCGTACTCCCGGGCCGGGCGACACGATCGTCCACGCCGAGATTGAGATCGGCGACTCGATCGTCATGCTAGAAGACGCGTCCCCATTCATGGGCACGCAGGCACCGCCAGCAGGCGGCTTCGAGGGCTCCCAGGAATACCACTTTATCTATGTCGAAGACGTCGACGCCACCATCGACCGGGCAGTAAAGCTCGGCGCCGAGCTCAAGCGTCCCGCTACGGACCAGTTCTACGGCGACCGTGACGGTTTCATCACCGATCCCTTCGGTCATAGCTGGGTAGTCGGCTCGCACATGGAAGACGTGTCGGCCGAAGAGATGACGAAGCGGATGAACGAAATGTTCGGTCAGGGATAACTGCCGAACATCGCGAAATACCGTTCACGGCCCTTCCGGAGCTCCCGCAGGAGCTTCTCCGGGAGGGCTGTGCCGGTTTTACACCATCCTCTTAGAGCCGCGCGTTCCAAAATCAGGAAATGCAGGAAAGCCCGCCGGTTCCTGGCCGGCGGGCTTTCCCACAGCCCGGGTCGTCATGCCGATCCGGGCTGCACGACATTGCTTATGCGCTGAGGAGCACTTGGGCGAGGGCGGGGGAGATGGTGACGCTGCTGATCGGGATGTGGTGGAGCAGGGCGCCGATTTCGATGTCGGCGGCGATGAGTTCGCCGACCTGGCGGT
>Ga0126381_100010529_pt1 | contig 10415 bp, 9 predicted proteins | sample PanSoiMetPlot_28_FD_96465 | JGI IMG/M metagenome (GOLD analysis project Ga0126381, IMG submission 96465) | Tropical forest soil microbial communities from Panama - MetaG Plot_28 | ecosystem: Environmental > Terrestrial > Soil > Tropical forest > Bulk soil | place: Panama | collected 2016-02-17 | reverse complement strand
TACCAGCAAAGTAGACGTGACATCCTGCAGTTGTCCTGTCTCTTGCATACATATCACGGAGTTGCAGTCAACAATCGGAGGTGTCCCACCTTGGTCGGAAGCAAAGATGAGTTGCATCGCGCTCTGTCCATTCACCGTGATGAAACTCGGTGTCAGCAGATCGCTCTGGTGATGCAGTATCCCTGGTATCGGAGGCTCTTCGGTGAGAGCGATAGACTGGAGGGCAGCCGGGAGGACAATGGGAACTGTTAGCGTGACGGAAATTTCTGCTTGTATCGGCGACTCGACGAGTGTAGCTGCCGCCGGCTGGCCGGTGACGAGGTCAGTGACGGGGAGCCCGGTGGTCTTATCGACGATCTGGATCACATCTGAGGTGGGGCAGGTCGGTGGGCACAAGCCCTGAGCAGCGCCACCCCAAACGAACATGCCAAGGATCGCGACAAAGCGAGGGAGGCGACGTACCGTCATCGAAATCTCCTTGGCTGCACGGTTTGTTTGCCGAGCTTGCCGTCTAATTGAGGGGGCCAAACGCTCGGAAGGGACAGGTCGACGCCTTTCGAAGGGCTGTCCTGCTATCCGGCGAACGAGCCGCACCCAACGCAACTATGATGGAAACTCTCCGCGGGTGTCCTTACCGTTGCTTGATCTTTCCCTTACCATCTTTTTAGCATTCGTGAGCTTCGACCTGATTGTTTGCGAGTTTGCTCTCTCGCCCGGCGAAGTCCCGTGGGAAGGCGGTGTCAGCTCATGTCCGCCCGCGGGGATACCAGGGAGTTTCCAAAGCTCTTGCCGAGCCATCCTTCGGTTCGTAGGATTCGACGCGCCTTTGTGCGCCTGTAGTGCGCGCAATCCCCGACTACCTCAGCGAGTCTCTGACACCCTCCTGGTGGGCCGGTCCACCTAATGGGGGGGAGGCCGCGGTCGGTCGCGCCTCCGCAGGAAACCTCCGAGGGCGAGCAAGCCATCTACGGGCAGCTACGGCATCGGCGTCCAGGGTGGAAGAACCTGTGCGAAGCGATTCGTCTGGGAGTGGATCGATGCAATCGCGATTTGTGCGTCTGACCAAGTCAGGCACAAAGCCCTCCATCGCAACGGTCGGGCTTATCGGACTGGTCCTGGGACTGACCGTGCCCGCGTACTCCGACGTCACCTACACCTATACGGGGCCCGACTTTGTATCTGCGGCAAGCCCATACACGACATCCGACCATGTAACCGCAACCATGACACTGGCTAACCCACTGGATCCGAACAATTTCCAGATGTCACCCGTCGGACCTACCGCTTTCTATTTGGGATCAGACCTGGTCGCCCTCAGCATGTCGGACGGAGTGCACACGCTTGACCTAAACACTCCCGGCGTGACGGGCGGGGGGATCGTTTACGCTGTAGACAGCAGCGGAGACATCACTGAATGGGATATAGGTATTTCCTTGCCAGCCGGCGATGAGCTCGCGGCTGTGCACCTCGAGCAGGGGCCAGGCGCTTGGCGGCCCAGTGCAGATCCCGGTGGCTTGCGAGCCCCGCCTCACGTGCAGCGTTCCGACACGGCACGCCATTGAGCACGAGATGGAGCGCGGCCTTCATCTTCTCGCTGCAGCCCGTGGCGTCGATCGTCCATGGGTGACGGAGGCTTAGCCTGGGGCACGGAGGGGCCCGGAAGCGCGGAGGTAGGCTGAGACAAGATGGCGCTCCTCTTTTAGTAGCAGTCAACACCAAACCCCGACTTGAGGCGCCTACCGGGAAATCTGGCAGGCCGCCTCGTCAACCGTGCCTCAGCGTCCGAACACGAAGCCGAAGCTCACCGGCGGCGCTGGGGCGTAGACAGGAGGAGCGGGCGCATACGGATAGTAGTACGGGTAGGGAGCTGCGTAGTAGCCCGGGTAGACGCCCAAGCCAAAAGCCCGAAGCGGGGGGAAGAAACCCGGGCCGCCATACCAATGACCCCGGACCCATCCACCGTGGCGGTAGTGCCACTCGTGGCCACCGTGCCAGTCCCCACCGCCGTGCGAGGCGTCAGCGGTACCCGAGACGCCGATCACCGCCGCGGCTGCGATGATCAACGCGGCGGCAAGGCGATTCACGCTTCGTCGGTAGAATCGAAATGGCAGCGACCTCATTTTTCTGGCCCTCCTCTGGCCCTCTGTCCGTAAGGACGTGCCTCGAGGTTGAGAACGAATGAAGGTTCCCGGCGGGGGCGCCTTTGTCGCTTCTGACGCACGACCGGTGGTCTCCCCCTCTCCTCGGGGTCGGCGATGCCGACTATCGCCCCCTCTGTTCGGCCGCAGGAACCATCGCGTCGGGCCCCCGCAGGATGCCCGACGAGACGGCCGAGGGCGCGTCTCCGGCGCTGAACACAGAGGGGCCGATGCGAGCCGACACGCCGGAGCGACCTGCGTTGGAGATGGATAGCGACGGAGCGCCGTCACCGTTGCCGCTCTGCCGACCCTTGCATGGGGTCGCAGAGCAGGAGACGCAAGATCACGTTACTCCTTGCGCTCAAGGGCTTTTGCCAACGTGAATGTCGCGGGTTCGATTCCCGTGAGAACATCGCTCCCGCGCTTCTGCTCCTTCTGTTGCCGTTCCAGCCTGCACCTCCGTATGGTGCTCCGCAGAAGTAGTGCGCGCCCGGCCCCTGCGGTGGGGGCTTTTCGGGGAGCTGGGGTCGCGGACCATACGTATCAGGCTAGCCGTGCCTCGGTGATTCTAGGGCGATCGGGGGGCGCAACCTCTGTCAAAGGTTGACCTTCCTGGGTGTCTCGGTGTTTGATGCAGGGATGAAGCTTCACTGTCTCGCAGTCCCCATCCTCATGACGGGGTGTTTCACGCCGTATTCGGAGGGAACGCTCCGCTACGTAGACCACCCCGACCTCACCGCCGTCCGGCTCGCCTCGAGCGGGGGCGACCCGAAAACCGGCGGCCTCGGCCGCGTCACCGCCTCCGCCACAGGCTCCGGTCCCTGCGACGAGGTGGCCGCAGTGGCCCTCCGCGATCTCCTCGCCGAAGCTAAAGCAATCGGCGCCCAACGCGTCGAGGAGGTGCAGTTTCGCGGGCGCTGGGATTGGCTCGGACGGGTCGTCTGCCGCGGCACCCGTGGCACGAAAACTGCTCAGGTCCGGGGGATCGCCGTCGAGTAGAGAATTCGCACTGGGAAAGCGCGCGCACGAAGCACGAGGAGTGCGTAACGAAGTCCCATGCGCGGGGTGTCGATGGGACCCGTTCGAGTCCCGGGCGGGTACGGAGACGCGGCCCGCCTCTTGCGTATCACAAGGCTCTGGCGGGAGAGAAGCTGCCGTGGTTTGAGCACTTTCTTCTCACCTCTGAAGAGGAGTGCTGCGAGGTGATCACCCAAGCTGGAGAGTCTCCGGACCGGATCCTCATTCTCGTGGCGGAGGAAGCTGGGGAGGTGGTTGGCTTTCTCTACTGCAAACAAGGGACACCGGGCGTGCGACGCGCGAACAAATAGTTGCTGTGCTTTGACACGCTCCGGCTCCGGCAGAAGCGTTCCTCCGCTAGAGGCCAGTTCCCTCCCAGGACATGAACAGCCAAGTCCTACGGAACCGTTGCAGTGTCGCAGGTGTTTCGGGTAGAGAGCGGCACCCCCCCTCATACCGGATCCCCCACTACGCGCCCGCCCTCCTTTCCGAGTACACGCGATTGCTGCCAACAAAACGAGGACTTCAAGGGTCTCATCCCCAGGCAGCGTCCAACGGCACACACAGCTTCCGTCAAGACGATCGTGGTCGGACCGCAATGACCAACAGACGCGGCCACGCAGCCTTTACCACGACCTTGACTCCCCACCGCGTCGAGGGAAAACCCACCGATACGACCCGGTCACCCGAAGGCGCTCGCGACTTTCGACTGCGCGACCACCGAGACTGCACGGCGCTTCTGGACACCCTTAACTCCCGAATCCAAACAAAGGGGCGTATGCCTTGCGGTGAGCCCATGCGAGGAAGAATTCCAAAATCATCACAACGATGGCGAGCGGCAGGCCTTCCGGCGCGAGGAAGATGTGGAATGCAACAATGTTTACAATCACGGGGGCAAGGATTAAAAGGCCGAGGGGTACCATCCCGACCAGGAGCAGCGCTCCACCCAGCACCTGCGCAGCGAACAGCAGCGGTAGCATGTACCCACTCGCCGCAAGACCGCCAAAAAATGCCTGGGCTGCGTCGGGCAGCGGCGGACGCGGCAGGAATTGCAGAAAACCGTTCAGTCCGAATACCACAAAGATTAGGCCGAGGAGAATGCGCCCTGTGAGCGTCAGCGCTTTCATGGCTTCCCTTTCTCCCGAGGGAAAGTTGTTCGGCGCACTGAATCAGTGTCCCGTGGCCTCCTCTGTAGAGCCGAGGCCCTGGCGGACGCAGGGTACACCGAATCGCGGTCTGCCGGAAAACCTACTTGCGACCCGACCCGCGGGTGTTTCGCCCCAAGCGCGGGTTCCCGCCATTCCCTTAGGCTTCGTGTCGCTGAGCTTCAAGGGAGTGAGCGTGTCGCGTTTGGGTGGAGCGCGAAGAGAGAGAGATGGGGCAGCAGGCGAATCGCTCGCTCTGCGATCCCGTCCCAGCCCCAGGCGAAGCAGCCGCGCGGACAGTACCTCGGATGTTCTCCGTCATTGCATCCAGGTGACCACCCCAGTTGCGACGTCGTACATCGCGCCGACGAGTCCGACCTCGCCTCGTGCGATCATTCCGTCGAGGATCGGGCTGCGCTTGCGGATCGCCTCCATGGTGAGCTTGACATTCATCTCGGTGACGGCGCGGACGAAGTCGGGGTTCTTGGAACTGCGGGGACCCGGTACATTGGTCACCGCGTCGACGGCCGGACGAAGGTGGGACAGGGTGGTCGTCAGATTTCCCAGTTTGACGTCGTCGCAAGCCCCCTTGATCGCGCCGCATTCGGTGTGACCCAACACAACGATGAGCTTCGAGCCCGCCAGCTTGGAGGCGAACTCAAGGCTCCCCAAGATGTTGTCATCCACGAAATTTCCTGCAATGCGCGCGCTGAAGAGTTCGCCTAGCCCCTGGTCAAAGATGATCTCCGGCGCACTCCGCGAGTCGATGCATGCGAGGACGCTGGCCAGCGGATGCTGGCTGGTACTTGTCTCTTTCACCTGTGCGCGGTAGTCGCGCTCGATCGAAAGGCCGGAGACGAAACGCGCGTTGCCGTCACGCAGGCGTTGGAGGACGTCCTCCGGTCGCATGGAGGCCTGCATCTGCGCCGTCGGCGTGCTGTTCTCGGGCGGTGTGGCTGGCGCGGGGTGGGCGCACTCTACCGCAGCCAGGACAGCAAAGAGGGCGGTTGCGAGCGAAAGGGGTCGTGCGCTGGTTCCCATGGATGGACTCCTTGCCACAAGTGTGGCAAACGGAGCCTAGTTCGTCGCCTTGCCTTCGTTCATTCGGACCCCGCGCAGCGAGGTGTGGGTCGGCGTATAGCTGGAGCCCCCGATCCCCTCACTGTCGATTTCGATCAGGATGGATCCGTCCGGCTGAAGCCGCGCTTTGGATTTGGATTCGAGGCGTGGGCCGAAACGCTTTGGCACAAAGGCGAATTGGCTGTCTACGCCGGGTACCGTGGCCCAGACGATCTGGGTCGTCGCGCTGCCCTCGAGCGCGGTGCCCTTCACCGCGCCATCGCCCTTCCCGACCACCTGTGCGCGCGCGCTGGGACCCTCGGGCGTGGGAAGCTCGGTCTGGAGGTCGAAGGTGGCGGTGTAGGAGTTGCCCTCCTGCACCAAGACGATGGTGCCCTCGAGCGGTCGCGAGTTCGTCGTACCCTTTTCAGTCGTCTTTCCGCTGACACGGTAGGCGCCCGAGAAATCCGCTGCTGCTTCGGAGAACGGCGTCGCCGGGGGCGCGCCGCCTACCTGAGGCACCACCCTTTGCTCCGAACCACGCCCGCAGCTTGGGATCGTGAGCAGAGCAACGATGCAGGCCGAGGCGGGGAGGAGGTGGATGGTCATCGCAGACCTCCGCTCTCACCCTCTGGGGCCATTTTACGCCGCGGATCGGCGGAACGCAGGTCTTTTGAAGAGCGGCGGGCACGGTGAAGCCGCGCCTCTTGAAGAGGCGCGTGGGAGAGGTCCCGACGTCGTCCCGCTTCCCGCCTTCCCCCGGGTCCCGAAGATCGATGCCCGGGAGTGGTCTCCTCCTCCCTTGACGGGGCGCTGCACCCCTACTCCCGATGGAGTAGGTCCCGACAAAGACTGCTCCGATTGTCCATGCCGCCCGCGCGGGAGCGGAAGGGGTCACACTGTGCAAGCCGCCCCGAAGGCGGAGCCTCGACACGGGTGTCAACCAATGCTGTCGGTGGTTCGTTCCAATCGGTGGCGCTCCTCCTCGACCAAACAGCGTGTTGGAGGGTCGCCGGGGGGACGCTTCGCGCATGCATCGCTGTCAGGAGCGCCTGCAGAAGCGTCTGGCGCGTGACGCGGAGGAGGAGGGAGCCCGGCGAAATCCAAGGTGCGGCGCGAGGTGTGGCTGTCTTCGAGAACGCGATTTGATGACCGGAGACTGGCCCCTCGCACCATGCGCAGGGGGACAAGGACGGGGCGCTCGTGACGTTTAAGGAAAATGACACTTTCAAAAAATAACGCTGGGCGTGCGGGGGCAAGCGGACTGGGGAATGACGCCTCGGTCGCACGCGATCCCGTCCCTTGTGCACGCGCGAATCAACGTCGGTACGCGCCTTGGAGGCCGAGTGCGCTTCCGGGGGCCGCCGGCGACCACCCGTTGTAGGAGCGATCCCAGTGACCAATCGGAGTCGGGCGCAGGAACGCCGGATCCACCATCAGAAAGGAGAGACATCCGTATGGCCTCTACATCAGAAGTGAGGGGTCTCGTAAGGCAGCTTGCCGGACGGCTCGCAAAGGTACGCGGGCACCGTTCGCAGCGTCAGTTTGCTCGGGAACTGGGAGTCTTCCAACAGAACGTCAACCGCTACGAAGCGGGAACGACTCCCCACCCGAACTTCCTGCTCACCCTCGCCCTCAAGGAGAAGGTGTCCCTCGATTGGCTCCTTCTGGGAAGAGGCAAGCCCCGCCGAGGACGCTAGGGGGGAAGTCCTACAGAATCGCTTCGCATCCCAGGCGCGCACGCCGCCGGTTCGTCGGCGCGACGCGGCTGCGGCCATTTGGGCTCGTGGCGCCCCCACCGAGTACGTCTATTGCCACGCGGATTCCACGTGACTGCGGTCCGCCAAGGTGCTCCCGGGGGAAGCCGCCGGCTATCGTGCAGCCTCTGCGGCCAGGGTCTCTACGACTTGGATGTTCTGTAGCAACTCCCGGGGTACGCCGTGCCGCTCTTGCAGGTAGGCCGGGCTGTTGTAGGAGATCCAGACTTTTCCCTGCGTGTCCTCCGAAACCAGCATCTTGAGCGGAAGATCAATCGCGCTGCTGGGAGCCGCCAGCATCAGGGGTGTGCCTCCCTTGGGGTTGCCAAAAATCAGAAGCTTGGTCGGTGGCATTTTCATTCCCACCTTCTCGGCCTCCCCACTGTGGTCGACCAGCGCGAACAGGCTGACCCCCTTGGTTTGCAAAATCTGCCTAAGCCTCTCCACCGTTCCGTCCACAGAGTGGTCGCTCGGCCGGCTGATGACCCCATTGTCTCTAATCTGCCCCATCGACCTCTCCTTGTCTTGGGAATGCGGGAGCCCCGCGGACCGAGATCAGCGAGCTGATCGCGCAGATCCGCCCCCTGACCCGTTTTCAGCGGTTGTTGCATCGATTGTTCTCCGACGCGGAGGTTTGGGGCGATCCCCGGATTTCCCTGACGCTTCAAGCGAAATTGGATCCATATTGTGGACGTGATCCGCCAGCGGCCGGCCCCCCAGCGTCCAGACCCCCTGGGAAGGAACGCGCCCTCACCGCCGGTCCAGGGCGGGTTTCGAGCTACCGTTTGCCCTGGGTCCTGTGGAGGACGGTATCTAGGTTCGCCTTCGCGAGGCTCCACCCCGGTTCGAGATCGAGCGCCTGGCGGTAGCTCGCGACCGCGCCTTCGAGGTCACCCCGCGCCGCGAGTGCCGCGCCCAGCCCGTTGTACGCGCTCGCCATTCCGGGGGCCAGATCGATCGCCTTCCGGTATTGCGCGATCGCATCGTCCATGCGACCGATGCCAAAGAGAAGATCCCCGAGGTCCTCATACGCCACCGCGAAGTCGGGTTTCAGGTCGACCGCCTTCTGGTATTGAATCAGCGCCTCGTCGAGCTTCCCTTCGCGGTGTAGCGCAACGGCGAGCGCGTGATGGGCTTCCGGGAGGCCCGGGTCGATGCGCAAGGCCTGCCGATAGGTCGTGGCCGCATCCTCAAGCTTGCCCTGGAGCAGAAGTGCATTGCCAATCCCGATCAGGGCTTGGGGGTGGGGAGGACTGATCTCGATCGCGCGGCGGTAACTCTCGATCGCCTCATCGGCGCGCTCCTGGGCGAGAAAGGCATTCCCGAGGCTGTAGTAGGTCGACCCGAATCGGCGCGGGAGCACGCCGGAGATAGGCGCCGCGATCTTGACGGTCGTGGCCCTCGCACTCTCATTCATGAGGCTGTCAAAACGCTGAGCGATCACGTTGCTCGGATCGATCTCAAGGGCGCGATCAACCTTGCGTTTGGCCTGACGCAGCGCCTCACGATCCGGCGCGCTGGGGGCCGGGCGAGCGCCCACGATGATGCGACCCTCGTACTTGGGTGTAGCTGCTTGGTGGCTACCCGAGCTCAGGAGATCCGAAGCATCGTCCAAGAGCTCTGCGATTCGCGCTTCGCGCGCCCGCTCCTCCCGGTCGGCATCGCGGTAGAAGTTGATGAGGAGACCCACGAAGGCAATCCCTGCCAGAAGGATCGGTGGGAGGGGATGCGCCAGTTTCGCCTGCCGCTCTCGCACGGGAGCCTCCAGTCCAGGCTCGACCCCCCAAGCGACCTCATCCTACGCTCGATCCCCTTCAGCCGGTGAAGATTTCCTGCGTGGCCTCTCCATCCTGATGAAGGTGACGATTTCTTGGCGAGAGGGTGTGGTTTCGGTGGGCAACCGCCCGAGCGGAGCCGCGCGTGCTGCAGGCCCGAGACGGCCTTCGTTTTCTCATCGGAGCGGAAACAAGGGTTCCCGAGGCGAATCTCTTACGCTTAAAGGCCCGGGTCCCAGTGAAGATGGGGGTTCGAGGACAACCCTTCGGCCTTGGAGCGAGCGGGCAGCGTCGTGCACCTGTGGTCACTCCAACGGTCACGAGCGCCGGTCCATGCAGTGCGCGGACGCGACGACCACGTTCCCACCGTCTCCCGCGGGCGTCCTCGGACGCTCCGGGAAATCTAGGCCCCTCCTCGCCACTTTCGCGTTCGGCGCACGGAGCGCGCGGCGAGCAGAGGAATCAGGAGATAGAGCGCGTCTGTGCTCGTGAACTGTGTGCCCGCGCTGGTCGGGCTCTGGGTACACGCGAGCGGCGCTGCCGCGGGGTTCACGTCCACGGAGACTGTCCCGAGCACGCTTCGGCGCTGTCCGTCATTCACAGTAAGCCCCAGCGTGTAGGTTCCCGGGGTGCCGGCCAGGAACGTGGGACGTGCGGTCTCTTGGTGCAGGAGTGTTCCGTTTCCCCCGGCGGGCTGCGCCACGATCTGCCACTCGTAGCCCAGCTGTCCTCCGTCGGGTGACGAGCTCCGGCTTCCATCGAGCGCCACGGGAACCCAGGGATCGGTCTTCTGGCTCGGACCGGCGTCTGCGATCGGGAACTTGGGAATGCCGAGGGGCGTCGCCGGATCCCCAATCAGGACGACGCTGCGAAGCACGTCCTCGGCACCGGGGCTCGTGGCCATGGCCTGCTTGGCCTGCGTGACCGCCTCACCCACCCTGCGGACGTTGGCTCCAAAGATCCGCTGCGCGAGGTCGTGCGCAAACATGTCGTCCCCCGCAAACGCGGTGACCGTCGTCGACGCAATGAAGGCGATGGCTCCCCGGTCCGGGGCGGAAAGCGCGATCTGGCTCAGTGAAGCCTCGTTCGGGGCGTCGAAGAAGGCATTGAGACAGCCCAGCACGACAAACGCGGGAAGGGTCGATCCGTCGGCCACGGCGGCGATATCTCCAGGGCCGAAGATCAGCTTGTCCGACCAAACCTGCGCCCCGCCATGACCCGCGTAGAAGGAGAGTGACACGCCCCCGGTCAACGCAGTGTCGATCTGGGCGTTGGCGATGGGACCCAGGTTGGCAGCGGGGAGCTGGCTCAGATCGACTGTCGTCGTCGCCACATCGGGCGAGAGTTCGCCCATCACGCCGGCAAGCGCCGCCGCGAATTGGGCCGTCTCGGAAGGATCGCCCGATCCCGGTCCATTGTCCGCGACCAGCAGGGCCCTCGAGCGCCACGCCTCGTCGAGCGCCCCACGTCCGCCCGCGTCGAGCTCGTATTTCAACAGCTTGCCGACAATCGCGTCGAGCTCCG
>Ga0126381_100010528_pt1 | contig 10416 bp, 12 predicted proteins | sample PanSoiMetPlot_28_FD_96465 | JGI IMG/M metagenome (GOLD analysis project Ga0126381, IMG submission 96465) | Tropical forest soil microbial communities from Panama - MetaG Plot_28 | ecosystem: Environmental > Terrestrial > Soil > Tropical forest > Bulk soil | place: Panama | collected 2016-02-17 | reverse complement strand
CTGCTTCTTGTCCTTGTCCTTCCGCGTGGCCTCGTCGTTGTCGCCGGGCTTCTGCGCGCCACGGGTCGAACCCAGGCCGCCGGTGGCAGCGCCCCGACTGATCCGGCCAACCACCGTCGGTTCGGGATCGACGCCGGCACCCGGATCCGGTGATGGGCCGCCCGACTGACCGGGGATCGCAAAAGCGCCGCGTGGCTTCGCCCCAGCATCGGCGCCGGTGCTGCGCTCTGGCACGGTGGCGCGAATGCCGGAATCCGGCGTGCCGGAACTCCGGTTTCCTCCGCCGCCAGGCAGGGCTTCACCGACAGCGGTCGAGGCGTTGCCGCTCACCTGCTCGACGACGTCCTTCTCGTGCACGCCTGTCGCGGCCCGGCGCGCCGCGCCATGGCTGGCTGCCACCGCCTTCTTCATCGCCAGGTGCGTGCCGTCACCCTGCTCGATCCAGCCCTTGGTCAGCTCGTCCTGCTGCTCCTGCGGCATCTGCTGATCGGCCGCGCGCGCCATGAGGAGCGAATACTGGCTGGTATAGGTGCCGATCTTCTGCAGCACGGCCATCCGCAGCAGCGGATCGGTCTGAGCATCGAGCATCTTCGCCAGCTCGTGGTCAGGGCCTTCCGGCTCCGGCGCCGATTTGGCGAGGATCATCTCTTCGCCGTTGAACGAGTTCAGCACCATCTTCTTCAGGTCACCGTCGCCGTCGCTGAGCCACTGGCCCAGGACATCGGCAATGGTGTCCTCGTCCTGCTCAGCGAGCAGCGGAGCGTATTTGTTCAGATCCCCGAAGTAGACACCGACCTTGATCATGCAGGAGGCGCGCGCCTCCGGCGTGGGCAAACCGTCGATGTGCGCGGCGAGGATTGAATCGAGACCCGCCTGGACTTCCTCTGGCGTCGGCATCTTGTCGGTCATGACTGGCTCCTGCTTGACGATCCCAGGCGGAGGCGACTGGGCCGGGTTGGGCTGACGGATGCGCAGCCGCGGCGTGTAGGGCTGGCGCGGGTTCTTCTTCCTGCCTTCGGCAGCGTTGACCTCGGTGCGAGCGGCGATTTCGAGCAGATCCGGTGCGACCATGGATCCGTATTCACCAGCGAACCGCGCAATGCCGCTCATGCTGCCATCACCGATACAGGTTGAATGACGCCGCGCTTCGGCACGAACCGGTATTCGAGGAAGCAGCGGCAGTTGATGATTTCCTCCGCCGGCGCCCGGTCATCGAACGGCCAGCGGATGCTGTTGCCGGCGGACGTGATCCAGGGCGTCAGCATGCCGTCGGCCTGCTTCAGGTCGAGGTCGACATGCGTCGGTCGGGTCCGGTCGTCGTGGGTGCTGTGCCAGACCTTGATCACATCCAGCTCGGGGTGCTGATCGAGGACCTGCTGCGCCCGGGCCAGGCCGCCATACGTAGTTGCCCGTATTGACTCCGTGCGTGCGATGGTCTCCGCCCGCAGCGCCAGCATGCGCCGGTGGTAGGCGTCCTCCATGGCGTTCAGCTGATCGTCGGTCAGCGGCGTCCCGGTCTCGATCGCCCGCTGGAGCACCCGGTCGTAGCGGCGATCGCGCAGCTTGCGCTCCAGCGCCCGGGGATCGAGCGCAACCAGCTGCGACCGGAAGCTCTGCACCATGGCCTGCTGGTAGCCGGTCAGGCCGATGGCATTCCGGATGGTGCGGGCAACGTCGCGCGGCCCGATGCCCTGCAGCACCGACTGCGTCATCAGCGCATCGCGGATCGCGTCGCGCTGGCGCTGGGTGATATCGACGATCCGGTCGAGCGCGTATTCGGCCATGTGCCGGCGCACGCTCGGGTTCAGCACGTCGAAATCGACGTCGATGCGATAGCGCGGATCCGAGCCCTCGCTGTCGATCGGCGGGTTGATGGCGCCGCGGGCGAAGGAGTCGGCGATGACACCGCCCAGCGCGGCCGCATGGCCGTCGCCGAGGTTCATCGGGTCCTCGGTGCGCCCGAGAAGGCGATCGATCCAGCGCCGGTAGACCGCCGCCAGGTCAGCCGCACCGCGCGAGCGGCGCGCCTTGGCCAGATCATCGGCGCCGTCGATTTTCTCCACGCGCCGCTTTTCGCCGGCGGCAGCGACGTGGTGGGCGAGGAGGCCCAGGCCGGCGACGGTGAGGCCAATGCCAGCACCCAGTGCCCCGTGGACTCTGGCGGCGCGCAGGAGGGAGGAACTGTATTCGCCGGACCGGTAGGCCTGGAGGATTGCCGCCTGATTGGCCGCCAACAACCGATCGGCGGCACGCGCGGTGCGCTGTTCGGTCACACGACCAATGCGTTCCATGATCCGGGCGCCTCGCTCGGTTTCGAAGCGGCGAGCCCCAGCGATCCGGCGATTGATCTGTTCGCGGGTCTCCCCGCCCCGAAACTGGCGCACGCTGGCCGCACTGACATCGACGGTCTGTCCGCCGCGCTGCGCGGTGGTTCCGCGGCGTGCGGTCAGTTGGGGGGCGGCATCGCGCAGGCGGCGCAGCTCGGTGATTTCGGTCTGCAGTTCGGAGTGCCGGGCATTCAAGCTGCGCAGGGCGCGTGGGTTGATGTCTTCGCCTCGTTGGTCGGCAGCTTCCATCTGATCGGCCAGGAAGCGGTGGCGGCGCGCTTCGCGGGTCTTCTGCTCGATCAGGTAGTCGTAGATCCGAAGGTTGGCTGGCGTAATCCGAGTGGTGCGAAAGCGCTTGGCCCGGGCAATTGGCGTGCCAATGACCGGCGGCGGCGGTCGCCGGCCGCGTGCAAGCTCCGGATTGCGCATCTCCTCCATGGTGCGGATCAGGCGCGCCTGGCGCTCTTGCTGGGTCTCGGGCGCGCCTCTCATGCGAAAGGCGACAGCCTCGCGGATCGCGGCGGCGCGTCGTTCGCCATGGGCAGCGATGCGCTGTTTCTCGCGTTCGAGTTCATTCGTGTAGGTGGCGCCAGCGGCTTCCACGGCCGCACGAATGCGGCTTTCGCCGCGCAGTGCCTCGGTCTTCAGGCCTCGGTGAAAGCCGATGAGGCCGCCGATGCCAGCACCGACGGCGAGAATTCCGGCTACATGTTCACGCCGGGAGCGCGCAGCATCGACGCGTTGCTGGTGCTCGGCCGGCGTCAGCACATGGGGCATGCGGCCCATCCAACGAAAAAGGCGCGCCAGAAACTGGTCGCGCCCGTTTCGTCAACATGACAGGAATCCGGCCTTGTGCGCAATGGGTTGCTGCTTTAGCGTGCATCCATCCTATGCCAATGGACCGACGCCATGCAGGCTGCTTCACGTGAAACCCCGGCTCACGTTGCCCTGGTCGCCGTCACGGAACGCTGGGGCACGACCCTCGCCCATGAACCGGAAGAGACCGAACTCGAATGGGTGAACTATGGCATCGCCCTGGGCCGCGTCGCCCGGCTGGCGATGTGGGAGATCGGGGATTGGTGGAACCGCGGAGAGCGCTACGGACGGCGGGTTCAGATCGTCACCGACCCCGAGTGGACGGGGCCTGCCTACGGCACCTGCCGCAACGCCGGGATGGTCGCCGCCAAGTTCAGTTTGTCACGCCGGCGTGACACTATTTGTTTCTCCCACTACCAGGAACTGGCCTCTCTGGAGCCGGAAGCCGCTGATGTCTGGCTTGAAAAGATAGAGGCTAAGTCACTGGAAACAGGCGAGACGTTTACGCGAAGCGACCTCCGGACCCAGATCAAACGCGATCGGCGAGAAGCCATGGAAGAAAAGTTAGCCGACCAAACGAACCGGGCCTCCCAAAAACTCGGTCGGAAGGTCTATTCCGTCATCCTAGCCGACCCGCCCTGGCGCTTCAAACCGTGGTCCGACAACGGCATGGACCGGGCCGCCGATAACCATTATCCGACGATGACAGTCGACAATCTGACCGAGCTGAACGTGCCCGCCGCCGCCAACAGCGTTCTCTTCCTCTGGCGCACGGCGCCGATGATGCGAGAGGCGCTCGATGTCATGGAGGCCTGGGGCTTCGAATACCGGACCGAATTCGTCTGGGATAAGGTCCGTGTCGGCACCGGCTACTGGAACCGCAATCGCCACGAGGTGCTCATGGTGGGCGTTCGCGGCCATGTCCCGGCGCCCGCACCAGGCGAACAAGCCGACAGCCTGTTCAGCGAAGTCGTCAACCGCCAGCACTCCTACAAACCCGAATCCGCCTACGAGATCATCGAGCGGATGTTCCCCCACCAGGAGAAGGTTGAGATGTTTGCCCGCCGGCCTCGTGAAGGCTGGGATGGCTGGGGCAACCAACTCGCGGACGCGGCCGACTGACCGGTGGGCGTTCGATCTCGCGTTCCGCTGGGGTGATCTGCTGGCGCTGGTGCTCGCCTTCGACGCCTTCTATCTGCTGGCCTGGGCCACGGGTTCCTGGCCGTAGCGACGGACGATCGTCGCGGTCCAGCCAAGACGCTTGAACCCCTGCCGGACCTTGTCCGCGTGTGCGCCCAACCAGACGCGCAGGATCGGTGCCGTGATCACCACGCGCTGCGTTTTCCGGTCGATGATGAGGCCGGCGCAGAAGCCCGGGAACCGCTCGGTTGGAGGCGCGATCACCCGCACCAGGATGCCATCGCAGTAAGCTGCGCCCGGCGTGGGTTGACCTGGGTTGTCGAGCATCGTCACACTCTAATAGACCCTACGGAGTCGCTCATGCCTGATGATCCGAACACCTGTGTGCTGTGCGGCGTCGATCTGACGCGAGAGCCCATGCTCGATTGTCCGCAGCTCCATTGTCCGCTTCGACAGCAGGAGAAAGCTGGCCATTCCCATGTGCATCAGCCAATCCAGTCCCAGGGCAGTGCAACGCTGACCGGTTTGTGCATGGATCTGCTGCACGGGGTCCAGGCCGGAAAGATTGGCGGCCTGGCGCTGGCTCAGATAAAAAGCGACGGGTCTGTCACCGCGAGCTGGAGCTGCGGCGGTCCAGGTGCGTCGCTGGTTTCGCTGATCGGAGCCGTCGAACTCCTGCGCTCGCGTCTGGTCACGGAGGCATTTGCCATGCCGCCACCATCGGCTGCTTTTGATTCACCCCCGCAAGGCAACGCCTGATGCCGCGCGCATCAGCCCGGCGAGCACCGGACGTGGCGCAACCCCCTTTGCCGATGCGCGACAACATGCTCGATCTCGGGGCGTTCTGGACCCGGCTGCTGCCGGAACAGCGCAAGACCATCGGCGTCGCGGCTATGACCATGGTCGTGGGTTGGCTTGGCGCAACACGTGGTCCGATGTCCCGACGTGACAAGCGCTGGAACTTCGCCGCGGCCGAAATCGCCGGCCGCGAGATCCTGGCCGGTGCTGTCATCGAGGCGCTGGGCATCGACCTCGACAATTTCGAGGCCCACAGACCGCACATCGGATTGCTCGGGATTCGGGTCTGCCACCTGTGCGGCTGCACCGATCGCGTGGCCTGTCCCGAAGGCTGTTCATGGGTCGATGACAAGACCTGTTCCAGGTGCGTGTGATGGGCGAACTCTTCCCGGAATTCATCCCACTCCAGGAGCAGATCCTCGAGGCCCAGCGCGAGGTTAATCTCCGTCGCCGGGTCTATCCAAAGATGGTGGAAGACGGACGAGTGAAGGCCGACAGGGCCCAGCGTTGGATCGCGATCATGGAGGCGATCGTGACCACCCTCCGCGCGCAGGTTCCGATCGAATGGACCGGGCCAGGCGGCGTGAAGCCCATTGAAAAACTGACCCACGAGGAGCTGCTTCGGGCATTTCGCATTGTGTGCCTGGACTGGGAGCGTGAGATGGAGCCGCAGGCCGTCCACGAGCGTGCGCTCAGGCGCCTGGGACAGTTGAAAGAGAGCTGATGCCACGCTGCGAATACGTCAAACTGCCGAACGGTGGCACCGCCATCGTCTGCTTCAGTGGCAAGCGGCCCAAGACCAAGCCTTGCAGCTGCGGCCGCCCAGGCACATTGCTCTGTGACTTTCCGATTGCCGGCGACAAGACATGCGACGCACCGATCTGTCGGCTCTGCACCACACCAAAAGGACCGAATCGGGACTACTGTCTTACCCATGCCTCAGCGAGGTGAACCATGTCAGGTGTCCTCACTCCGGACCGTCCCAACGCCAACTACATGACCGAGGACGAAGCGGCGCAGAAGTGGTGTTTTTTCTGCACTACGCCCAGCTCGTTCCGCGAGACGCCAGCTCCCACCGATCACTACTTGCAGACCCGCTGCAATGCATCTGACTGCGCCGCCTGGCGCTGGGACACGACGCAGGGCGATCTCAAGGTCTATGGCTTTTGCGGCCTCGCCGGATCGCCGACGCTGTCATGAAAGAGCTCCTCGATCCTAGCGATCCCGCTGCACCCCGCTACTGGATGCACGAGACATCGGGCGCCCTGCGTCCCGTCATCGAGGCCTATCTGAATGGCGAAGCCCTTTCGCCCGCCGAATGCGCCACGATGCGCGCCTACCTCCGCCAATGGATCATGTCGCCTGTGTGGGAAGGTCCAGGGCTGCAGGACCTGCGCATTCGCGTCGAGACACTGACCACGCGTGCGTCGATCGAGGGCTGGCTCGACGATGCCACCGATCTGGGAATGGACCCGATATGAGTGACGAAGACAGCAGCATCGCCCGCGGCGATCCCACCGACGATCACATGCCCTGGGGCTGGATCTGCGACGGTCGATGGCGGCCGATTCCGAAACGGCCTATGCTCGACGAGTTTCTCGGTCCCCCGCCATTCAAGGTTCGCTTGCCCGATGGCCAGGAACGGGAGATCGTTCACGAGCCCACCGCATAAGGTCTTACCCATGGGAGACGTCACTATCAATGTGACTGGCGGTGAAATCAGGATCCTCGTCAGAGGCGAGGACCAGCACCGTCATCGTCGACCAGCGAGCGTGATCTTTGGCGTGCCTATCCTGATTTCCAACGACAACCCAGACATGAGGCAAACCATGGCCATCAAGATCCCGAATGATGCAATCGCCGCCGTTCCGCTGGTCTTCACCGACGTCGAGGGCCACAACCTTTCCGGCAACGTCGACAATGTCAGCGCGACGGTCGCCGATCCTACGGTCGCCACCGCGGCGGTCACCAGCGATGGCCAGTGGGTGAACATCACGCCGCTGCTCGCGACCGGCGCCTCGAGCTGCACCTATACCGACGCCACTGACAACATCTCCTGCACCGTCGAGTTCTCGATCGTGGTGCCAAATCCGAGTGGCGCCTCGTTCAATGAGGCTGGCACGGTGCTGTCGGCCAATCCCAGCCCGCCGCCGGGAGCAGTGGGCGGCCCGCCGGCAACCCCACCGGCGCAGCCTAGCGCTTAAAGAGCCGGATAGCTGGCTTTCGGGGATTAGACACCCCCGGTAGATCGGTAAGCCAGCTAGGGAAGGGGGCGGCACCTCCCCATGGAGCCGCCCCCTTTCTGTTGCCTACGCTGCGGCATCCGATCATCGGCAGGCACTCGGATCGACGCCAATATGCGCGCCAATTCCCACAGCAATTGCCACGAACATAACGAGCAGAACGACCCCACCCACCGCCAGCACGGACCGCCCCTTTTCTGTTGCCTACGCTGCGGTCTGCGCCGGTGGCACAGCACCAGCCTGGGTCGGCATGTCATGCGAGGCGGTCGCCGGCGGCTCGGCGATCGTCGCCGGTGGGGCATCTGGCGATCCGGCCGGGACCGCGACCGGCGCCGGCGGTTCGGTGGGCCGCTGAGCGAACTTCGCCGCGGCGGCAGTGATCTGATCCACCTTCGCCTGTTGCTCCGTCGTCAGAGCAACACCGTGCGCTGCCAGAGCCTGCTGAAAAGTCTCGGCCACGGTCTGAACAGCCACCGCCAGGTTGGCGGTCTGGAAATACTCCGTGCTGGGCGTCGTCTTGGTCGCCGACACCATGTCGGGCGGCTCGGTGCGGCCGAGCTGCGAGGCCGTGGCGACGTTCGCCCGGCGCGCCGCGAGCTGCTGGAAGAAGTTCGCCACGACGGCGTTCTCGCCCTCCAGCGGATAGGGGATCTCAGCGACCCACGCCGACAGGTCACCGACCATCTTCTGCAGCCGGTTGTTGACGCTCGCCGGATCGAGTGCCGCCGGTGTCACGGCCGCGGCCTCGAAGGCCGCAGGTGCGATCGCCACGGCCCGATCGGTCAGCGTGGCGAGCGGTGGAGTGCTCTGAGCCGGTAGGCCGCTTGTGGTGCGGCCTGGATCGTAGCCGAGCTGATCGAGCGTGACCGTATCGCCGGCGGTGATGGCCACGCGCGCGGCCGGGGCATAGCCGATATCGCCGGGCTTGAGTTCGGCCGAGGTCGCGGCTGTCGCGGCCGCACCCGCCGTCACCTGGGCTTGCGTGGGTTGGGCGGCAGCTTGAGCCGAAGGCGTGGCAGTCGCTGCTGTGTGCGCAGCTGCGGATCCGGTTCCAGTGCCTGGTGCAGCTTGCTGTGGAGGGGTTGCTGCAGACGGCGGCGGAGGCCGCTGGGGCGTTGCGGGGGGCGCGGGGGTCGCGGAGGCACCTGACATGGCTCCTGTCTCCTACTGGGCCGCGCTCTGCCAGAGCGGCGGCGGTTGCACGGGTCGACGGGGGAGAACGCCTCGCACGCCACCGGCTGCAAGCGCTCCCCCAGCGGCGGCGCCGGCGATGGTCTTATACGATGGCCTGAGCGCCTTGATCTGCTTGGTGCGCTCAGCCTTGGCGGTCTGGACCGCCAGCTTCTTGCCGGCGGTGAACGCGCGGCGCGCGGCCGCGGCATGCCAGGGCGATGGCGTGCCACCTTCCAGCACGCGCGCATGCTCGCGCACAGTGTCTTTCAATCCTTGCTCGTAGATCGCTCGTGTCGATCGACGGATGGCGCCGAGAGCGTGACCGCGGGTCAGCAGCGCGGCCGCGGCGCCGGTGACCGCTGCGCCGGCCAGGGCGCGCGTATGCGGGTGATTGTGCCACCATCCAGTGGACGGTCCCTCGATCGGTCCCGGTGGCAGCTCGATGCCATCCTGCTTGTAGACGCGCGGCATCGCCGGCGAGCCCGGCACTTTCGGCGGCTGAGTGGGCGTGGCACCGGCTTCGCGGTCCCGCAGGAAGCCCGTGGCGTGCCCCCAGCCCATCGCAGTGGGCACGTAATCGGCTGCCAGGCCTGCGCCACCGAGCGTCGCGGCCGCAGCGGGATGGCTGCTGATCGCAGCCCCAGCCATGCGACCGGCCGTGTGAGCCGGCGCCAGAGCGGCTTTGAGGCCCAGCTTGCGGGCTTCGGCGATGCCGCGAGCGACGCGTGGTTGAGCAGCTGCTCGCTGCCCTAAACCGACCGCTGCACGACCTGGTGGAGTGCCAGCCGCAGCGGTTGCAGCGCGTCGCCCGAAACTCCCGAATGCCGCGCGCACCTTGGGCAGCTGCTCGACCCCCCACCGGCCGACGTCGCCGATGATCCCCTTCCGGAGTGAGCCGAGCGGGGCGGACTTATAATTCGAGTTATAGCTGGGGACCTTTGTGGTCGCCCCGAGCTGCCAGCGCATCTCGCGGGTAATGCCGCCGCTGAGCACCCGACGCAGGTGCTTCTGCGTGTTCAGCCTCAGCCGCGGCACACGCCGGCGCATACGCGGATGCATGGCCCGGCTGAGCAGGCGATCGGGGTTCGTGCCGATGTTGCCCAGCGACGAGGCGTAGTCCTTCCGAAGAAGCCCGACCTTGGCGCCGAAGTGGTTCTCGACGTCGGCGCAGGCCTGCGTCAGGTGCAGATGCGCACCACCGATCCGCGGCACGCCGCCGGGTGGCTCGGGCACCGGCTGGCCGCGCTTCACACGCTCGACTGCTTCGTGCGCCAACCGATGATGAGGGTGCGCTTTCCCGGCTTTACGAAGCGAGCCAAGGGGACCGATCAACAGGTCCTCGATCCGGAGAAGTGGGGCGACCGCAACCGGCAGCCGCCCCCCATGCATCGGATCGCTCCGCCACGCCGGGCCTTGCCATGCGCGGCCCAGGACAGCATCGCCACGCACCGCAGTGCTAGGACCACTACCATAGGCCATCTTTATAAATCTGTCGCCTTGCGGAGACATTCGCCAACGCTCCAAGCCGGTGAGCTTGCCATGCTTCTTCTGGCGGTAGAGCTCGCCGAACTGCCGCCGGAATGGCTCCCACTTCCCGTGCAGCGGTGGTTGGTGAAGTCGGTCAACCGTGCGCCGGTGGGCATAGCGCATGAAGCCGGTCAGTGGCCGCAGAGCCGCCTTCGTCGGCTCATCCATCGGCCCGAAGTCGTAGTGCACCAGGCCGGCCTTATGCAGGCTCATCATCGCTGCGTGCTTGTAGGCCTGGGTCACCACCGACGGATGGGTGCCCTCTGGGATCATGCGCCGGGCATGGCCACGCTCGATGATCGCCTTCTGCTGGTCGCGCACCACGGCGACCGCCTGCTGCGCGATCTCGCGCATCGCCGGATGCCGGTGCGCCTCCTCGATGACGCCAGGGT
>Ga0126381_100010526_pt1 | contig 10417 bp, 4 predicted proteins | sample PanSoiMetPlot_28_FD_96465 | JGI IMG/M metagenome (GOLD analysis project Ga0126381, IMG submission 96465) | Tropical forest soil microbial communities from Panama - MetaG Plot_28 | ecosystem: Environmental > Terrestrial > Soil > Tropical forest > Bulk soil | place: Panama | collected 2016-02-17 | reverse complement strand
GGCGAGTCTTTCCCGCGCCCTCCTGTATTGCTGTTTCCCCTTGCGGTGTGCGTTGAGTCGTATCCTGAATAGGAACTGAAACACGCCATCGCCGGATCGAGCCGATTGAGAACGACTCCCAGAATTTTGTCCTTTTGGAGGGACTGCTGAGCTTGCATGACCAGGTGCCGCGAGGCTTTTCCGCTCCCGACCACGACGAGGATCGAGTCCGCGACACTGCTCAGCAGCTTGCTATCGACTCCACCGAGAATCGGCGGCGAATCCAGGATGATCAAGTCAAAGAACGGCTCCAATTGCTCCAGCAACATCTGAACAGCGGCGATGCGTGCCGGGCCGATTGACGAACAGGAGCCAACGCCGCCGGTGACAACGTAAAGCTCGAAATCCTTTACCTTCTGCACCGCTTTCCAGTGATTGTTCTCGTTCGCAATGCAATCCTTAAAGCCGAACAGATTGGGAATTCCAAAGACCAAATGAAGAGAAGGATTGCGAACATCGGTGTCGATGACGAGAATTCTGCCGAGGCCTTCGGCCGCGAGGCTCAAACTCAGATTGGCGGCTACGTGTGTCTTCCCTTCTCCGCAGACAGCGCTAGTGATGAGCACTTTTTTAAAAGGCTTCTCCCGCTGCAGATCCATCAAATGGATCTGCAACGCACGGAGCTGCTCGAGTCCGATGGCGCCGCCATCTTGCTGGGAGTACAAACGAGTACCAGGGAGGAACTGCAAACTCACTTCGCGCAGAGAGAACTCCGGCGAAGGATCCTCCGCTTGCGGACTGATCTTGAGGCTATGATTGAGTTCTTTCATTGATATCACCGTACGACATACAAGTACACGTTAGCGGCCGCAAGTAGCACAGCAAGGGAAGCAGATAAAGCGATACCCCAGGATTTTTTCTTTGACCTCTTTTGGGCATCGCCTGGGATTGCCAGCTCGGGAAGCAGCCCGAGGTTCTTTAGACCGAGATAAAATTCCACGTCCCGGTCAGACTTGATTGAGCTGTCACGAAACTCAAGGAAAGCAGGAATCAGAAGAGCGAGGAAAATCCCTGCGCCCAGCCCGCCCAGATTGAGCTTCCATCGCACCGGAGTATCTGGAGAGGAGGGCAATGCAGCGTAGTCCTGAATGTGGAAGTGAATGCCCTTGTGCTGCTGGTAGATGTCGGTCGATTGATCGGCTTCGCTCACCTGATCGCGCAGCGTTTCATATTCCTTCTTGGCTGATTCATACTCGCGCTGCAGTTCCGTGAATTGTTGTGCACGTAAGGGGATGGCCGCGAGATTGGATTGATAACGGGCGACTTCTTTCTCCATCCGCCCTTGCTCCTTCATCCGAACCGCGAGTTCAGCCTGACTGTCTTTGATTCGCGATATGGAAGATGAGGGAATACTCGTCGTATCTTTCGCCGCGGTTTTCTGATCTTTAGCCTCCGCTGCGATCTCTGCTTTTAACCTGTCAATTTCTTCCAGGGTTTTCACCACATCCGGATGCTTGGGCTTGTAGCGGCTCTCGAGATCCGCCAGCTTTGCCTCAAGTCCTTGAAGATCGCCTTGGAGGCGCGCTACCGATGAGTCTTCATGACCACTCCTACCGCTATCCTGCGCAGCCGCATCCGTGCTGCTCTGCTGAAGATCGGAGATAGTTTGCTTTGCGCGTTCGATTGCCTGGGCGTTGCTCTGATACTGCGCCTGCAACCGGGACAGGGTGTCAATTGTAAGTTGCTCTTCGATCGGAAGTTGGCCAGAATACTGTTGCCTGAAGTCCGCCAGGGCTTCGCTCTTTTCCCGGACTCGTGACGTTGCCAGATCCAGTTGGACTCGGAGGGCGGCGTCGGTGTTTTTGGCCTGGCGCAACAGCATCTCATCCCCTTGCTGCACGATTAGGTCAGCCAATTGATTTGCGCCTTCCTGGGCCATCCGCGGCGTCCGACTGCTGAAGCTTGCTTTGAGTCCGTAAGGTTTCCCGGCAGGCCGCCGAGGATCTGAGTTCTCCCGCAGCACCTCAATATTAAGGCGACTGAGCAACTCTGTGATTTCGTCATCCGAAAGCTTGGGAACGCGGTTAAAAACCGGTAAGCGTTGAAGGGCGGAATGGGACAAAACCTCCTGAACCAGGCCGGCGATCTGCTGCTCAGCATCTCCACCGGGAGTGTGCGCCGTGAGGTCTTGGGAGACACTAGGCTGCTCAATCAGGATGAGCGCCGTTGTTTTGTAAATGCCTGGCCAGAGCGCGACGCCGATGCATGTGCAAGCCGAGACGATCGCGGCGATTCCCAAAAACATCCATTTCCGCCGCTTCCACATTTCCAGGACGTCTTCGGTATTCAATGGCCGAATTGCAGATGGGTTTTGCATGGTCATCTTCCAAATGGAATTTCTGCGAAACGATATTCGAGTTGAGTGGACACTTGATTGCGCAGAATGGACCCGTACTGCGGGAGTCCTCTCAGTTGACCGACGGAGTCTCGGATCGACCACCGGAACCGTCGAGTGATGTCGTAACGGAGTGAAGGCTCAACGTAATAGGTGTTGAAGCTTGTATCGACCCCTCCAATCTGCCGGTTACTGCTATAGCCGCCAACTAAGCTGGCTTCGAATCTGCGGCTGATGCTTCGGGAGAATCGGAGGTCAGTCGTTTGCCGAAGCACGGTTGCCAGAAATCCCGAACCGCCGCTAACCACCCGAGTGTATCCACCGCGCATTTTGTAATGGCCAAAGCCGACTTCTAGTTCGGCCCCGCCAACGATTCCGTCCTGAGTAAGATTTTGCGGCAAGCTTTGCGACGTCGATGAGGAACTCGTGGCGCCAGGGGTCAGGGCTGTACGCGCTGGTCCACCGAAGGCCGAGAATGAAAGATTCCGTAATAACCGGTTGGAGTAGCTGGCTAACAAGTTGTCAACCTGCGAACTTGAAAAACCCTGCGTGAAGTAAAGCCATTGATGGGTATACATCAATCCGAGGGTCTGATGCCTTGTTATTCCATATGACAGCTCCCCGAACGCATATTCGCCTCTTGTGTCAATCAGTCGCAGGCCATAGTTTTTCGTCGAGTCGTAGTCGCCTCCAATACTGACTGCAAGGTGGGGGGTGATGTGATATTCGAGCGATGACTTGCCGTTAATAAGCTCGGCGCGTTGTTGCAGAAACAGCGCAGAGAAGTCGTTGCTCAAAGCAAACGTCTGATTGATATTGCCTTCCGAAACTACACCTTCCGGTAAATCTGCCCAGCGGCCTGAGACGGCAAATTTGAGTCGCTTGGTGATGTTGGCTTGCCACTGCAGTCGGCCGTCTTGGATCGATGTATTGAAACTTGAGTATTGAGGATAGAACCTGCCACCACCCAAATAGGTCAGAAGCAGAGCATTGGTCGGATGCTCAAAACTATATTGCGCTTCACCTTCCACCAAAGTATAGGTGGTCGCCAGCTGAGCAAACTGACTGGAAAGCACATTCGAATCATACGTCGCCTCAGTACGAGCGGTGAACAAAAACACACTGGGCGAACTTTGCTTCACTGTTTCTAGCCCAAGATTGAAAACGGTGCCTTCCCAGTGACCGGCGTTATCAGCCGTTGACTGGGCAGCGACGCGTGTTACCGCGGCGCTGAGCAGGCCGGCGACAACCAGGCCGAAAACGATGCGGAAGGTACACCCACAAAAGCGTTCCACGAAATCTCCTTGATAGGTACTGATAACTGGGGACTTGCTGCGCATACGCCTCAGTACAACTGCTCAGGGAATCCTAGGATGGATCCAGATACCCGAGCGCCTGCAATCGGTCTCTTATCGCCGCATCCTCCTCTGGCGAGTAGACCTCTTGCCCCTCACGAACAGACACTTCTCGTGCAGCGCCCATTTTTGGGTGATGTACCGCACAGAACTCAGGATGGAAAATATCCGCCATGACCTGCCCATCCATACTTTGAGGGATGGGTTCTCCGAGGGAATATAAAAGCGTAGGGGCAACATCGAGCAGCGAAGCCGGAGGAAGGAATCCATTGCTGTCGACGTCACTTCCGCCAGCCACGAAAATGCCATCCATGTCATGCTCTCCGCTGAGGTCCCGCAATTCAGAGGCCCGTGCAGTTCCCCAAACATCTCTGCCAAAATCGGATCGGACCGTTATGCCATCCTCGATAGACACCAGTATGTCCGGGATTCGGGAGAGATAAGGCCCGGAGAATATCTCCTCGCGCCTGAAAGCATCCACGACAACGCGATTGCCGCTTGAATCTTTGATCGCTTTCAGTTTTTCGATCAGCTCAGTGCGCAATCGTTCATACTCGGCGCCCGGGTTGACGGCGCCTTGAGATTCCCTGCCTCGAACATTCAACTCGATTCCCACGGTTGGACCGCAGGGCAATATGGCAAAGGCCCGCGAGCTTTCCCAGTCCACGCCGGCGGTGTTATTCCGCATACGAGCCGCAACTTGTCCTAGGCCGAGTTGTCCTTGAATTTTCTGTAATTGATACCACGAGAACCAAGGTCGGATAGCCTTTGCAGCCGTGTAAGCCAGACGCCCGAGACTCCCAAGGAAGCTTTGCTTCAACTTGAGATATCCCTGTTTTGCGAGCCACACATTCAGGTAGAACCGGCGAACGCCAATAGCTGTTCCGCCGTGGTCTGAGATCAAGAAGCAGTTTGCATTTCCGGATGCCTCGAGAATGCGCCCCAAAGACTGGTCAAGAACCCCGTAAATGCTTTTGATTGGATTACCAATCTTTGCGGCTTCTGCGGCGTCATACCCTGGGCAGCCGCTATCCAATAAGCGCCAGTACAGGTGGTGGAAATCGTCACTCTCGCGGAAATAAACGGCTACAAGATCGTGTCCCTTACGAATCTGGTCGCAGCAGATATCGGTAAGCTTTCGAATATGAAAGCAGTGGTTCTCGTACAACTCCTCATAGCTCATGCCAGGTCGCATTTTGAAGGGACGCAGCGGGCCAACATCGCGACCAGCGGGGTACGTGTAGCTTTGCGAATCGTCAGGGTTGGGAATCCCCGCAAGCATGAACCCATTAATCGGCCATGCCGGATAGGTCAACGGCATTTGCAGGGAGCAAACGGTCGACCCTCGCTCACTCAGCAGATCGAAAATCGTATTACCCGCAACATGCGTGGAGTTGATCAGTTTGTCTTTATGCAGATAGTCGGTAGCGTTGAATTCGTTGAAATCGAGAATGCCGTGCTTCCCGGGGTTCATGCCGCTAAGAATGGATGTCCAGGCTGCGGGTGTGACCGGTGGAATCACCGAACGAAGCTTCCTCGCTGAACCTCTCGCGCATAAGGAGGCCAGATTCGGGAGTACTCCGGATTTCATCCAAGGCGACAGAAGATCAAAAGTGGCGCCATCCCACCCGATCAGCACACACTGTCTCTTCTCGCTCATAACACTTTTATGCTCCTATGTCTGCGCAACGAATGATCCGAACCGTGACTAGGCGGGTTGCATCGAGCTAGCAATGACTTCATCTGACTGTAAGTATGAGGGATCGGCATCTACAAACACCCGATGCCACAGTTCCAGGTTCAACAGGCGCCAGATCCGATCCGAATGATCTACGCTGTTAGCGCGATGTTGCTGGAAGATGCGACGTAAGGCATCGGGTCGAAACAACCCCCGCTGCTGAGTACGTGGTTCAAGTAACAAGTGTTCGGTGTCGTCGATCCTTTGTAGCAGCCAGCGACGCCAAGGAGTGGGAAAACCCCGTTTCTTTTGGAAAATCACCGAATCCGGGAGAAGTCCTCGCGCGGCCTCTTTCAAGACCCTCTTGCCCTCCAGGCCGCGAATCTTGTAGCTACCGGGAATACCCAGCGCATATTCAACAGCCACATGATCGAGAAATGGTACGCGGCTCTCAATCGATGCAGCCATGCTCATACGATCTTGTTTCCGCAGCAACTCGACCAGGTACGTGCGTATATCGAAATGAAGCAGATCAGCGAGAAAATTGCCGGAATTACTCCACCGTTCCCGAGAAGATTCATATGGATTCCTTCCAATTCCGGGTGCCAGCACTTCTGCCTCGTCTGCAGCGGAAAAGGCGGCGTAGAAATTCTCCCAAAACAGCGATTCAAGCGAATTGTCCCTTGCCAGGAATGTATGGCCCAGCCGACGTCGTAGACTTGCCTTGAGCCAACTTCGCTCGCTGATCTGACGCGTCATCCAAACGCGTGCCGCCGTCGGCAGGATTGCGCAATACAGATTCGACAGTCGTTGGTTCCACAGCGTTAGTGCATAGCGGTCGTAGCCCGCCATGGATTCGTCACTACCTTCGCCGGTAAGCACAACCTTCACGTGTTGTCGGGCCAACTGACAGACGAAGTAAAGCGAAACACTGGAAGGCCAAACCAGTGGCTGATCCTCGTGCCATATCAATCGGGGAAGGCTGTTAAAGAAATCGTCCGCTGTTACTTTTACTTGATGGTGCTCAGTTTGCAGAAAACTCGCGACCTGTTGCGCCATCGGTAGCTCGCTTGACTCGGACTCTCCATAACCGACTGAAAACGTCTGGATCGAATCGCTTCGCCGTTTCTGCATCAACGCGGCCACCAGACTCGAGTCCAATCCACCGCTCAGCAAGACGCCGAGCGGCACGTCGCTCATCAGATGGCTCTCAACCGCGTCTTCGAGCAGATCACGGTATTTCACCGCACACTTCTCAAATGACTCCCCACGGTTCTCGGAGGCTGGCAGATCCCAGTAGCGGCAGATGCGAATATCGCCCGGACCCTTCGCAGTGAGGGTGTGGCCTGGTTGCAGGCTTTTGATGTCAGCAAAAAGCGTCTCGGGGCCGTTAACGTATCCAAACGCCAGATATTCCGAAACGGTTCCATCTTGGAGACGCGCACGCATGCCTGGAAAGCGGAGCAGAGACTTGATTTCAGAACCCAAAACCAGGTGCCGCGCACCGATCACGCAATAATAGAGAGGTTTAATTCCAAGCCGGTCGCGCGCACAGAAAAGAAGCTGCTTTCGCTCGTCCCAAATCGCGAAGGCGAACATTCCACGCAGATGCTCTACGCAGTTTTCCCCATACTCCTCGTACAGGTGAACAATCGTCTCGGTGTCGCTTCGGGTGCGATAGCGATAGCCGCGTTTTTCCAAATCCCGTCGCAGATCCGCGTGATTGTAGATCTCTCCGTTAAAGACAATGTGGATGCTTTCGTCCTGATTGCTAATCGGTTGATGGCCCGACCGCAGATCCACGATACTTAGTCGCCTCATGGCCAATCCGATATTGCCGCGGACATAACTTCCGCAGTCATCGGGCCCACGATGGGTGATCTCACGGTTCATGGAATTCAAAACATCCATGCAGACCGGTTCGGATTCATCAAAGTTGTAAATTGCGCAGATACCGCACATATCGGCTTATTCGGCGAAAAGTCCTGCGGCTGGGGTGTTAGGCGGTGCGCTGTAGTTGAATCTGATTGATTCCCTGTCCAGGGGTTGCATCTATCAGTTCTTTTACGCCCTTGCGCTCTGTCATGAGGAGCCATTGCACTACACGTTCAATGTTGTCGTCGAGACCTTGTGGTTCCAGACCCGCTTTCACCTGATCATAATTCTGAACCACATGTACCAGCTTTGAGCATAGGTCATTGGGATCACGCCAGTCGTAGCTCACAACCCCGCTTGGCCGCATCCCGTTCTCCGCTGCGATTACAGGAATGCCCATTGTTATTGACTCAAGAACTGAGGCGGAAACTCCATCACGATAATGCGGACGCAGGTACGCAAAACAGCGCGAGAGCAATGTCAGAAAACTGTCATGATCGAGGTTTCCGAGAACCAGCAGATTTTCTGGTCTTCCATTGGGGAGAGAGTTAAGAAGGCTATGCAGCGCCGGCATTTCTTTGGCCGGAAATCCGAGCCATATGAATCCGGCGCGAGGATACTGCTGGCTGAATTGGTGCATCCCTGCCAGAAGGCTATCGATTGCATACTCGGGTCGAAAACACAGAAAGCAAAAGAATACCGGCGTTCGGGATTGCAGGAATGCCTCTACCTCTGATGCGAGTACCTGCGTCTGGAAAGCTAGATTTTGGCGTGAGAAACAAGGAACAGAGAACACTGGCCTACGCGCCGTGCCATACGACTTAATTGCGCGCTCAATCTCAATGCTGTCGCAAGTGATACTACCTGCACTCAGGAAAAGTAGACGGTACGCCAGTGTCAGAAAATATGAATCTGGACGCGGGAAGAACCTCTGAGAATCCCCGCCGTGAAATGTCATCACAGCAGGACGTCCAACCGCACGGGCTACCAGGTTTGCGGTCATTGTCAACACATAGCCTTCCCAGGATTGGGCGTTGACGTGGGCGTGAGGCCGATATCCTCGTAAAGCGAATCCGAGAAGCTTCAGTAAGTAATCTGGACCGCTTTGAACATCGACGTATTCCGGACTTTTGATTTTTCGGCTTTCGTTGATGTTCAAGACTGTACAAGCCGCGCCGTTCCGTCTGAGTTCCTCAGTGAGCAACTTGGTTTGTATCGCCCAGCCGCACTGGGGTGGCGGATAGTTACCGATTTCGAGAATCTTAGGACCAGGCGTGGTGCGCAGTCGGCCGAACGAACTCACCCCGCTGACAAATTCGCTAAATGATTGCCGGGCATTGACGCCGATACGGTTCAACAGAAACCGACTCATTTCACCCCCGTTTGTTCCGGGCTGAGCTGTAAAGGCGCATGCGTATCCGGCGCTCTCAGTTATCTGAAGTACATCGGCTGCCCAACTACCGCTGGGATAGGCAAAGGCCGTGACCGCTGTCTCCAGCCTTGATTCCAGCTCGCGCTTCGATTGCTCCACTTCGAATGTGATTGTCTGGCATGGCAGGCCCGGCAAGATGGCATGGGTAACCGTGTGCGATCCGATCGAGACTCCCGGCTCCTTGCTGAACTCGCGCAACTCCTCCCAAGTCAGGCGCGGTTCTTGATTTGTGCCTTCGCTTTTCGTCCAACCAAGCTGATGACGAAGCTCTTTCAACGCGCGATCTCGATCCGGCGAAGTGAACGTCTTTAGATCGTCGGAAAGAATCTTAAAACTCTCCACCCGTTCTCCTGCGGTGCGCAGCCAGAGCACATCACCTCGCCAGGGAACGCAGAGAGCCGTCGTTGAACTTATCGCGGCATCCAAATCTTCGGCCCAGTAGCTCAACTGCCTTTCGACAAATTCCGTAGGAACGAATAACGTGATTGGAATTCCGAGCTCTTTCAAAATTGGCCAGGCCACCTGCCGATTATTGCGATAGGCGTCGTCGAATGTGACAAGCAAGGGGCGTCGCGGCAACGGTCGATGATTGTCGAGTGCCGCAACGACCTCCTCAAGCGTCACGGGAGTATATTTTCGACGCAACCAAACCATCTGCTTATGAAACGCGTCGGCAGGTACGTGTAAGTCGTCAAGGTGCGCGGCTGGCGGTTGCTCCGTGACACCGTGGTACAGCAACACTGTGAGACGATTGCGGTTGGCGAAACGCAGAAAGGGAAAGAACCCCGTAACTTCTAAAATGAAGTATGCTCCACGCTTCACCCGCATGAACCAGGACGCCAGTTCTTTGGCTAGCGCTTTTCGAACTAACGCCTTGCGAATATCCTTCCAACCCGCCAGATGTCGTACAAATTGATCAAACGATAAGCCTTCTGCTCCTAAGCGATTCAGGGCCGTCACATCTACACCTGGCGGATTGAAACCGTTTCCGCCGGCGCCGCAGCCAATCAGTCCGAGATCCCGCACGACGGACTGCGCTCTGGAGTCGTAATTGCCATTCGGATATGCAAAGCAGCGTACGTCACACCCCAATTGCTCGCTAATCTTGCGGCACGATTGTGTGATTTCGTAGTTCAGATCCTGATCCGCAGAATTGGTGAGGATAGGGTGGGTTACAGTATGAGCGCCTATCGTGACCAAGCCTTTATCCGCCATGCGGCGCAATTCGCTCCAACCCAGAATTGGCGCGTCATCCGGCTGTTGGTCGGGCGCGTGAATCTGCAGTTTGCTCCGCAGCTCGTTCAGAGCAGTACCGAGGTCGGGGCCCGCCGCAGCTTTGAGGCTGGCGAAGATTCGGCTCGCAGCCCGTTTCAGAGATTCCCCCGTGGATAAGTCCAACTCCGAATCAATTCGGCTGAATCGCAGTTTCTTGACGCGGGTCATTTTCAGCCACGCATCCACTTGGTCGAACCACAGCGGTTTTCCATCGACTGCACCACTAACTACGAAGAAAGTCGCCGGTAGATTATGTTTTTCCAGAAGAGGCAGGGCGGTTGAGTAGTTGCTTCTGTATCCATCGTCAAACGTGATGACCACGGTATTGCCTCGCAGCGCCTGACCTGATTGGAGCGCGCGGGCAGCATCTTCGAGCGAAACAACGTGCCAAAATCGAGCCAGATGTCGAAGTTGGCGATCAAATTCGT
>Ga0126381_100010525_pt1 | contig 10417 bp, 3 predicted proteins | sample PanSoiMetPlot_28_FD_96465 | JGI IMG/M metagenome (GOLD analysis project Ga0126381, IMG submission 96465) | Tropical forest soil microbial communities from Panama - MetaG Plot_28 | ecosystem: Environmental > Terrestrial > Soil > Tropical forest > Bulk soil | place: Panama | collected 2016-02-17 | reverse complement strand
CTCAGGCGGTGCGTGGTTGCCCTGCCACGGGTTGGCCGGGTTGGGCGCCGATCCGTTGGCCTCCCACCAGGCGTTCGGCCCGCCGGTGGTGCTCGCGATCTGCCAGGCGTAGCTGGTGATCGGCAGGTCGCGGAAGGCGTTGCCGTACAGCGACGCCGCCGAGTAGCCAGTGTTCAGGGCGACGCTGTACCCGGTGTAGGCGCCGAAACTCGGGTACGGGACGCCGGTCCCGTTCAGGCGGGCGAAGCCCATCTGGTACAGGTTGTCGACCTGCGTGGGGTCGCCGAGAATGCCGTTCAGCTGGCCGCCCTGGAGCATGATGTCCCAGACGTTCTCGCCCCACAGCGCCTGTGAGGCCCAGTTCGCGTCGTTCGCGGCGCCGCACCGGTCGGCGCTGACCGGCTGGTTTACCTCGCACGGCAGGAAGTTGAAGTTGTTAGCGCTCTCATTCTGGCTGAGGCCGTTGTTCGTGGCGTTGAGCAGACTCGTGTACGCGGAGGCCGCCCACTGCGCCTCGGCCGTGTCGCCGATCCTGGTCGCGATGTACTTGTACGCCGACAGGCCCGCCAGCGCGGTCTCGTCGTCGAACAGCCACACGCCGCCGGAGTCGTTGTCGAAGGATGGTTGGAGATAGCCCGTGCTCGAGTCGAGCTGGGCGAGGAAGTCGGTGTGCATGAGCGTGTACAGGCTCGGACCCCACTGGCTCGGCGCCGTCGCGTCGTCGTGGAAGTAGGTCTTCACGAATTGCGTGTCGTTGGTGCCCTGCAGGTATTCCGCCCACGCGACCGGGGTGCGCCACGGCCCGTCCCAGTACCAGTTCGCGCCCTTCTCATCGAAGTTCGGGTCCTCGGAAACACGGCCGTCAAGCAGCAGGTTCTGCGCGTCGGTGAAGTCGCCGAGCAGGAACCGGTTGATCAGCATGCCGGGTATGTCGTGGTTGAGCAGCCAGTCGTAGTTGTTCGCGCCGGAGAACGGAGCGTCGCCCGACTGGACGATCCGGGTGTAGACGAACGCGGCCTTGTACGCGTTGTCCATGGCATCGCCGGGATTGGCCAGGCCGTTCGTGTCCGGCAGCGGCACGTCGGGCAGGCTCAGCCGCGGGATGGCCGACAGGCCGTCGTTCCAGAAGTCACGCATCTGCCGGAAAGCCGCGTCGTACCCCGGAACGCCGGGGGTCTGCGCGGTCAGGGCCGGCAAGGGCTGGCCACTGCCGAACACGTCCACCGGCGCGACGTAGTCGTCGGTTTCCGACGCGCCCGGGGCGAGCGTGTCCGGCTGGCTGGCCAGCGTGACCAGCCCGCTGCCGGTCGCCGCGGGGTCGACGGTAGCCGCGCTGGTGCCGTTGTTCTTGGCGGTGATCCGGGTGTAGACGAGCTCGACGGGGCTGTTCTGTATGGAGACCTTGTCGGCGAAGTCGGTGATCGAGACCGCCACGTCGTTCCTGGTGAACGATGTGGTGAAGGCCGGGAGATAGCCGTCGGCCATGGTCCACTGCACCGATCCGGCGGCCGGCGCCTGGCCTTGTGCGAGGCCGTAGGTGTAGATCCCGAAGCTGTTCATCGCGCCGCAGTAGGTGGTGCTGCCGCGGGTGTAGTGCACCGGGACGCCGCGGGCGAAGTAGGAGCCGGACAGGTAGTTGATCGGCGCGTAGTAGTTCCCCTCCCAGCCCAGCACGGACTGGTTGGCGAAGCCGAAGCTGTGGGGATCGCTCGGGACCGGGAAGTTGGTGCCGAAACTCTGCGGCAGGGTCGTGTCGTTGCAGGAATTGACCGGCAGGTTGGGCACCGGCTGGAATGTCCCGCTGGCCGCCGGGGCGGCTACCGCGGGCGCCGTCATGGTGAGCGTCGCCATCAAGGAGGCCAGGGCGATCCCGGAGATCTTCCATACCCTGCCTGGCCAGGTGTTACTGGTGGTACCGGTCGAGCGAGTTTTCTTCACGACTTCCTCGTCAAGTAGGCATGCGTCCGCCGCCGGCTGCAGTGGCCGGTCACGGTGGGAACAGTGTTACGAGTCGTGTTCGAGGGGTGTGAAATTGTAGTAAATATCCGTAAGGAAATCCTTTGCCTCACCAAGCTAGAAACTTGCGACCCACCCCGTCAACCCCCCAGCCGCCCGTTTCGCGCCTGACACAGGTAACTGTCTGGCATCGGTGCGGCGGGCGTTGGCCAGCGACCCGTGCGCCGCTCAACCACATGGTGGCGGCACCCACGTGATCAGGGCGACGTCGGTGCGGCAACCATGTGGTTACCGCCGGAGGCCGCCAGGCCGAAGATCACCACTTCAGTCACACAGGTCCCGGTGGCACCGCTCACGTACCGCGTCCGCCCGGTGCATCCGCGGCGCCCGCGGCCGACGCGGGACGAAAACCGTCAGCCGGTGCTGGACGCGCGTACGATCAGGCGGCTGGGGACGGTGTGCACGCCGTGCGCGGGCTCACCGCCGATGGCGGCGAGCAGGTGCTCGGCCGCGACCCGCCCGACTTCCTCCAGGCACATGTCGACGCTGGTCAGTGGCGGCTGCGCGCCAAGTGCCATCGGTTCCCAGTTGTCGAAACCGGCCAGGGCGACGTCTTCTGGTACCCGGCGGCCCGCCATCCGGAGGGTATCCGCGACCCCGCGGGCAATCTGGTCGCTCCCGCAGAAGATCGCGTCCACCTCCGGATGGTCGATCAGCAACTGCCCGGCGGCGGCCCGCCCCCAGCGCTCGCTCCATTCTCCGTACCTGGTGCCGCCACAGGGCGTCAAGCCAGAGGCCTCTAGCGCCCCAGCGAACCCGCGGGCGCGCAGCCGGGCGGCGAGGAAGCGCTCGGGGCCGGTGATGTGCCCGATCTGGCGCCGCCCCACGGCCAGCAGGTGAACCGCGGCGGCCCGCCCGCCGCCCTCGTCGTCGGGCACCACCGCGGGATCGCTACCGCCGCGGGGCTGGGTCATCGCGTACACGACGGGAATGCCGGGACCGGTCGCGACCGGCGGCCTCGGCTCAATCCGGCGGCCGGTGACGATCAGCCCGTCGACCCGGCGCGCCGCCAGCATCTCCACGTAGCGCTGCTCCCGGTCGGGGTCGTCGCGGGTGTCACACATGAACACCGATATCTGGCCGTTGCCCAGTGCGTCTTCCGCGCCGAGCATCACCGGGATGCTGAACCGGCCGAAGCTGTCGGAGGTGATCAGCCCCACCGTGAAAGAGCGGCCCGCGAGCAGGGCCTGGGCCAGCGTGTTCGGGGCGAATCCCAGCCGCTGCGCCGCCTCGGCGACACGCTCCCTGGTCTCGGCCCTGAGCTTGCCCTGGCCATTCAGTGCCTTCGACGCGGTGCCGATGGACACGCCGGCCTCCGCCGCCACATCGCGGATGGTCACCCGCCTCATCCGGTACTCCTCAGCGTCGCTTTACGGCCAGGAGCGCTTGGCCGCAGGGTACTCGACGCTTGGCTGCGGCTGTTGACACCTCGCGGCGCAGGCTCTAGCGTACGATTTTATTCCGTCAAGGAAAGCCTATTCCTTAACCCGGGCGGTGCCGGTACTGCCAGCGAGTTGCCGCCTGGTTGACGCCGCGACGCCTTCCTGAGGAGCCAATGCCCGTTGCGGACAGCGGCCCGCCAGGCCGTGACGGCCTGCCGGGAAATGACGGAGGACCCCGCACGGAGACACCGGCGATGCGTGCCGTCCGAGCGCCGTTCACGGTGCGGCGGATAGGCGCGCACGGGCTTGTGCTCGCCGCCGTGCTGCTGACCATCCTCATCAGCACCGCGCTGGCCGCCGCGCTGGCCGTCTTCGCCTGGCAGGCCGTGCCGCAGGCGGTACACCACGAGCTGGCCGTCGCGTCCGACACGTCCGTGCTGGTCAGCGGGCCGGTGACCAGCGGTCAGGCCGGCCCGGAGACGGCCGGCGTGCGCGCGGACATGCGGCAGGCGTTCGGGACCGTCCCGTTCGCCTTCTACGGCGCGGTATGGTCGGCGCCGCTAGACCTGCCCAGGGCGGCACAGCCCGGAGCCGCACAGCCCGGAGCCGCACAGCCCGGAGCGGCGCTTATCCAGGCCGCGTCGCCCGACGCTATCCAGGCCCGCTCCGTGCTCACCTCAGGCACCTGGCCCAGCGCACCAACGGGACCAGCGATCCCCGCCGCCCTGCCAGCCACCGCCGCGACCGTACTGCACCTGTCCCCAGGCGACATCCTTGTCCTGTACACCCACGGCCAAGGGGCCAGAAAGCCGCTCCGGATACTCCTCACCGGCACCTTCCGCCCGCGCGACCCCGCCTCGCCCTACTGGCGCCTCAGCCTGCTGGGGGCGGCCGGCTTCCGGTCATCCCAGGGGTCAGTCACCTACGGACCGCTCGTGGTCGATCCCGCCGCGTTCCGCAGCGAGCTGGCCGTGAACCAGGCGTCCTGGCTCACCGTCCCGGACACGTCCAGAATCCCAGACGGCGATCTAGGACCACTCTCCGCCCAGCTCACCCAGGAACAGCTGCTGATGCTGGACTCGGCCACGCTCGGCGACCTGACCATGGCCACGAACCTCCCCGCGGTCCTTGACGGGCTGGCGAGCAACACGGTCGTCGCGCACTCGCTGCTGGCGATATGCGGACTGCAGCTGCTGCTGCTCGCGGCGACCGCGCTCGTGCTGTCCGCCCGGCTGCTGGCCAGCCAGCGGCAGGCCGAGTCCGCCCAGATGTCGGCCCGGGGCGTATCCCGCTGGCAGCTGGCCCGGCTGAACGCGCTCGAGGCGCTGCCGGTGGCCGCGGTCGCGGTGGCCGGCGGGGTCCTGGCCGGCGGCCAGCTGGCCGGCCTGCTGGCCGGCACCGGTCCGCTGCGCGCCGCCGTGCTGCGGACCTCGACGAACCTGGCCGCCGCCTGGTGGGCCGCGGCGGCGGTCACGGTGCTGTGCGTCGCGATCCTGCTGGGCTCGGCCCTGCGCTCCAGCTCGCCGGGGGAAGCACGGCTGCGCCGGGGCAGGCAGGCCACGGTCTCCGGCCTGGCCCAGGCGGGTGTCGACGTCGCGCTGGTGGTGCTGGCCGCGGTCGCGGTCTGGGAACTGCGCCGGTACTCAGCGGTGTCGGGGAACGGCACGCTGGGCGTGGACCCGGTGCTGGCCGTGGCCCCGGCGCTGGCGCTGGCCGGCGGCACGGTCATCCTGGTCCGGATCGTGCCGGCCGCGGCCCGGGCCGCCGACCGGCTGGCCCCCCGCGGCGCCGGGCTGACCGGCCCGCTGACCGGCTGGCAGATCAGCCGCCGCCCGTTGCATCAGGCCGGGGCCGCCCTGCTGCTGGTGCTCGCGGTGGCGACCGGCACGTTCGTGCTGTCCCAGCATCAGAGCTGGGTTCGCTCGGCACGGGACCAGGCCACCTTCGACGCGGGCGCGGACGTGCGGGTGGATACCCCGCAGCCCGCCAGCCCCGCCCAGGCCGCGGCCATCGCGACCGCGCCAGGGGTGCGCGCCGCCATGCCGGTGGCGCAGCTCGGCTACGACGGCACCGGCCAGGCGATCGCGCTGGACGCCAGCCAGGCGGAAGCCACCGCGCTGCTCCGCCCCGACCTGGCCTCGCAACCGATAGCGGCCCTGTTCCACGAGATCACCCCCCGCGGCCCGGCTCCCGGCCGCGCCCTCCCCGGCCGCCCGGCCCAGATAAAGATCACCGCGAGCCTGCGCCCCGCCGCACTCACGGCGCTCACCGTGACCTTGTCCATCCAGGACGCCGACGGCAACGTGTACGCCCTGCCCGCCGGAACCCTGAACGCGGACGGCCAAGTCCACGGCCTGGCCGCGGACATCACGCGGGCGGTGTACCCGGTGCGCCTGATCGCGATGACCGCGCGTTACCAGCTGCCCCGTTCTCCCGTCAGCCAGCAGGCCGTCCTCACCGTCACCGGCCTCGGGCCGGACTGGACGCCGGCCATCTCGTCGCCGGACCTGGCCGGCCTGCTCCGCGTGCCCGGATCACTCACCGGGCGGGCCCAGCTGCCCAGCGCCGGAACCTGGCACGCGCAGGTCCTGTCGTTCAACCCCGGCTACGGCCAGGCCGCCCCGCCGGGCGGCCCGATCGGCGGACAGCTCAGCCTGACCGCCGCCCCGCCCCGCCCGACGGTCGTCCCCGGCATCGCGACGCGGGACTATCTGAGTTCCGCCGACGTCGGGGTCGGCTCGACCGTGCAGATCACGGTCAACGGAGTCCAGGTGCCGGTGCGCATCGTGGCCGCGGTGACCGCGTTCCCGACGGTCACCACACCGGGCGGCGCGGTGGTCGTGGACCTCGCGTCCGTGCAGGACTTCCTGACGGTCAACACGGTGCCGCCGGCGCCGGTCACGCAGTGGTGGCTGGCCGCGGCGCCGTCCGCGCCGCTCACCGCCCGCCTGCCACCCGGCTCGGCGGTCATTGTCCCCGGCCGGCTGGCCGCTGCCCTGCTGGGCGACCCGCTGTCCGCGGTGCCGCAGCAAGCGCTGCTGGCTCTCGCCGTAGCCGCCGCGGTCCTGGCCCTAGCCGGCGCCTGTGTGAGCATCGCGGCGAATGTGTCAGAACGGCGGGCGCAAAGCGCGCTTCTGTCCGCCCTCGGTGTTGCCAGGGCGGCCCAGGCGCGCCAGCTCTGCCTGGAAGAGCTGATCCTGAGCCTGCCGTCGGCCGGGACCGGTCTGGTGCTCGGTGCCGTGCTGGCCTGGCTTCTGGTGCCCGCGGTCACGCTGACCACCGGCGCCACCGCGCCGGTACCGCCCGTGGTCACCGAGTTCGCCTGGTCGAGCGCGGTGCCGCTGGCCGTGCTCGTCGCGACGCTGCCCGTGCTGGTGGCCGCCGTCGCCATGGTGCGGCGGCCCGACCCGGCCGCCCGGCTGCGCGCGACGGAGGCGCCGTGAACCCGGTGAGCAGGCGGATCTCGGCGGCGTGGCGGCAGACGACCGCCAGCGGTGTGCTGCCGACCGCGGTGTTCGTGCTCATGGTGCTCGGCGCGGTGTTCGTCGCGGTGGCCGCGCCGCGGCAGGACCTGCACATGCAGACGCGCGCGCTACAGCAGGTGTTCAGCTCCGCTCCGGCCATCGAGGATTCGGTCGTGGCCAGCGCCGACTGGCACGGACTCGTCGGCAATGAGCCAGGACAGGCAGCCACGCTGCGCGCGGCCGATCTCGACGCGCAGGCCGGGGTGCTGGCCGACGGCCTGTCCGGTGTGCCGGTGCCGCTCGCGCCGCCGTCGGCCGACTGGTCCGGCGTCACCTCGGAGTTCATTCCGGTCAGCGGCGGCTCTTCGGCCCAGCTCGAGGTCGTCTACCGTAGCGCGCTGAACCGCCATGCCCGGCTGATCGCCGGGCGGCTGCCTGACCGCAGCTCGGTGACGGTGAACCCGGACGTGCCGCCGGGAACGCCGGGGGAGAGCGCGGTGCGCGGCGGCACGCTGGAGGTGGCCGTGACCTCGGCGACAGCGGCGCGATTCGGTCTGAACACCGGGTCCCGGCTGCTCGCCCAGAACAACGTCGTCCTGCTCGTCACCGCCATCGTCGCTCCGGTCGCGGCGGATTCGGCCTTCTGGACCCTGGACCCGGTCGCGGCCACGCCGGCGCTCGGGTCGGCGGGCGCCTGGATGGGGGCCGTCCTGGTCGGCCCGGACGAGGCGAGCGACATGCAATACGCGTTCGGTTCCGAGGGCATGAAGGTGTTCTGGGACTTTCCGCTCGCGCTGGCCGGCGTCAGCGCCACGGCCGCGGGGCAGCTGGCCGCGCACCTGAACGCCGCCGCGAACCAGGACCTGGCCGGCGGCAGCATCGTCGGCTCGGACACGCTGGAGCCGGGCGCGATCACCGTCTCCTCCGGCCTGACCACCCGGCTGGCCGCGTTCGGCCAGGCGCAAGCCGCGGTGAACGCCGTCCTGTCGCTGCTCCTGGTGGGCCTGGCCGTGATCGGCGCGGTCATCGTCCTGCTCGGCGTGCATCTGCTCACTCAGCTCCGGGTCGGTGAATTCGCGATGCTCCGCGCGCGCGGCGGAGCACCGTGGCAGCTCGCGCTGCTGACCCTGCGCGGCAGCGCGACAGCCGTGCCCGCCGCGGTCGCGGGCGCCGCGCTCGCGATCGCCGTCACGCCGGGCCAGAACACCACGCTGGCCTGGTGGCTGGCCGGCGTCATCGTGCTGGTCGCCCTGTCCGGCCCGGCGCTGATCGTGCTGCGGCGGCACAAGGCAGCGGTGCGTCCGCCGGACAAGGCCGCCTTGCGCCGGGTGGTAACCGAGGTCACCCTGGTCGCGGTCGCGCTCGGCGGGCTGGTGATACTGCGCCAGCAGGGCCTGCCGCCTTCGGGAGGCCTCGACGTTTACACCGGCGCGACCCCGGTTCTGGTCGCGGTGCCCGCCGCTCTGCTGGTCTTGCGGCTGTACCCGCTCGCGCCGCGGGCGCTGCTGCGGCTGTCGGCGTCCCGGCGCGGTGTCGCCGGTTTCGTCGCCATGGCCCGGGCCGCCCGCGCCTCGCCGAGCGCCGCGCTGCCGGCCTTCGGGCTCGTGCTCGCGCTCGGCCTCGCCGCGTTCGGCGGCATGGTGCGGGACGCGGTGCTGCGCGGACAGGACGCCGCCTCCTGGCAGACCACGGGGGCCGACGCCGTGATCGACGACTCCGCCTCGCAGGCCGGCGTGAGCCCGGCCGCGTTGCAGGCGGTCGCCGCCGTGCGGGGCGTGCGCCAGGTGGCCGCGGTCACGATCATCGCCGGGACACTGCCGTCCGGCACGGCGGTGGAGGTGATCGCGGTGAACCCGGTCAGCTACGCGGCCCTGCTGGCGGCGACGCCGTGGCCGCGGCTGCCCGCGGGCAAGCTCGCGCCGGGCGCGGGAGGACCGGTCACCGCCGTCGCCTCCCCGTCGGTCGCCGCGAGCTTCCACGCGGGCACGGTCAAGCTGGCGACCGGTGCCGTGCGTACGGTCAGCCTGCGGGTGGCCGCCACCACCGCGGGCACTCCGGCGCTGCCCGGCCAGGACACGTTCCTCATCATGCCCTCGTGGGCGCTGCGCGGCGCGCCGAGCATGCTCCTGCTCACCGGCAACGGCCTGGACCAGCAGGGCCTGCGTACCGTCGTGCGCCAGAGGCTGCCGCACGCGTCGGTCAGCCTCCGGTCCGCCGCGCTGGCCGCGCTGGCCGGTTCGCCGCTACAGCGGGGGGCCGTCTCGGCCTTCGCGCTGGGCGTCGCCGCGGCGGCGGGATTCAGCGCGCTGATCGTCTTGCTGAGCCTGGCCGTGGAGGCGCGGGACCGGGCCGTCGCGCTGGCCAGGCTGGCCGCGATGGGCCTGGCCAGCGCGCAGGCCCGCCGGATGGTCGCGTTCGAGGCGCTGCCGGTGCTGCTGGCCGCGGTGCTCGCCGGGGCGGCGTGCGGGTGGGTGCTCGCCCCGCTGACCGGGCCGTCGCTCAACCTGTCGGTGTTCACCGGCGGTGCGGTCAGCGTGCCGGTCCGGGCCGACGTCGTGTCGCTGCTGGCGCCCGCCGCGGGCCTGCTGGTCCTGGCGCTGGCCGTGCTGTTCGCGCAGACCCTGCGGGTCAGGCGATCCAGAGCTTCGTGGAGGTGAATGCCCATGACGGTGCCGCAGGATCAGGTCCCGGCCGACGGCCTGGCTGAGCTCGGTGCCGAGGCGACGCGCCAGGAGAGCGAATACGGCCGCGATGCGCTGATCGCGTGCGACCGCCTGGTGCGCATCTACACCGCCGAGCTGATCGAGGTCCAGGCGCTGCAAGGCCTGGACCTGCTGGTGGCGGAAGGCGAGCTGACCGCGATCGTGGGCGCCTCGGGCAGCGGGAAATCCACCCTGATCAACATCCTGGCCGGACTCGACGTGCCGACCGCGGGCTCGGTCCGGGTGGCGGGTCTCGACCTGGCCGCGCTCAGCGCCAGGGAGCGGATCGCTTACCGTCGTTCGGCGGTCGGTTTCATCTGGCAGGAGACCTCCCGCAACCTGCTGCCCTACCTCACCGCGGCCGAGAACGTGATGATGCCGATGCGGTTCAGCCGTATCCGGCGGCGGGACCGGACCAGACGAGCCCGCGAGCTGCTTGGCCTGCTCGGCGTGGCGGACTGCGCCGAGCGCAGGCCGGTGCAGATGTCGGGCGGCGAGCAGCAGCGGACGGCCATCGCGGTGGCGCTGGCCAACCAGCCCAAGGTGCTGCTCGCCGATGAGCCTACCGGCGAGCTGGACACCGCGACGGCGGCCGATGTGTTCGGGGCGATCAACGCGGTCAACGCTGAGCTGGGCGTCACCGTCCTGATCGTCACCCACGACCCGGCCGTGGCCAGCCAGGTCCGCCGGACGGTCGCGATCAGGGACGGCCGCACCAGTACGGAGATCTGGCGGCACACCACGGCCGACGAGCACGGGAACCGGACCCAGCACGCCGTCGAGTACGCGGTCCTAGACCGGGCAGGCCGTCTCCAGCTCCCCCGCGAGATGATCGACCAGTTCGCCATGAGCG
>Ga0126381_100010524_pt1 | contig 10418 bp, 7 predicted proteins | sample PanSoiMetPlot_28_FD_96465 | JGI IMG/M metagenome (GOLD analysis project Ga0126381, IMG submission 96465) | Tropical forest soil microbial communities from Panama - MetaG Plot_28 | ecosystem: Environmental > Terrestrial > Soil > Tropical forest > Bulk soil | place: Panama | collected 2016-02-17 | reverse complement strand
TGGCGGCTCGGCCTGCACTGACGGCGGCAGCGGTGCGCTTGCTGCTCTCGGCGCAAGGTTCCTCGGCGGTGACTTCAACGAGTTGCCGCGCGGCGGCGGAGCACTGACGCGACTGGCCCACGTAGAGCTGGGCGGACTGAGGTCACCGCCCCCTGAGGGTGCTGCGTGCCTGACCGATGTGCGTGCGCCGCTGCTCGGCCCGAGCGGAGCGGCGCGGGTATTCGGACCGCAGAAGGGTGCAAGTCCAGCCGATATCGCGACATTGGAAGCTGGACTTGCCCGGCTCGCAGCATTGCTGGGCGGAGAGCCAGCCCAGCCGGGCGCGGGCGCGGCCGGGGGCACTGGCTACGGCATGGCGGCAGCGTGGCACGCGGCCCTGCTGCCGGGAGCGCCGGAGATCGCGTCGATCGCCGGGCTGCCCGCCGCACTAGCCGATGCCGACCTGGTAATTACCGGTGAGGGTCAGTACGACGCGACCTCGCAGTCCGGGAAGGTCGTCGGCGGGGTGCTGACAATGGCCGCAGAGGCCGGTGTCGCCGCTGGCATCGTTGCTGGCGTCCTCGGATCCTGGCCACCGCCCGACGTTCGCGCAGTCGAGCTCGCCGCGCTCGCCGGCAGCCGCCGGGCTTCTATCGCTCAGGCCGCGCACTGGCTCGAGCTCGCGGCTCGCGGGCTGGCAGCCGGCTTCCCCGAGGCTTAAGGCAGGTCCACGTCAGAGCGCACGATCGAATACGACGCCATATCCCGCCACTCGCCAGCCCGGAAGCACGAGCCGCGCAGCGTGCCCTCATAGCTGAAGCCCGCCTTCTCCAGCGCCCGGCGCTCGGCGACGTTGTCAACCTCGGTCTCGGCCACGATCCGGTTCAGCTGGGTGTGCGCGAGCAGGTACTCAGCGAGCAATCGCTGGGCGCGCGTGCCGTACCCCTTCCCGCGCGCCTTGGCGAGCAGCGATATGCCGATGTTCCAGCTATGACTGTTCGGGCCGGTGACAACCTTGTGCCAGCTAACATCGCCGACGAATTCGCCGGTGCCGAAGCGGGTCGTGAGCGCGACCGCGAGCCGGCCGTAGTCCTGGGTGAGGAAGCCGTTCTCAGCAAACTCGCGGCGAGGCCTGACCGGATCCCGGTAGCCGAAGAAGCCAAAGGGCGAGGCCTCGTCCGGGTCGCTGGCCATTGTCTCGAGCAGGTCCAGATCGGACTCAATTATCGGCCTTATATATACCGTTTCGGCCATCAACGAAGCTTAACCTGAGACGCGAAGGCCGGCCGACGATCCGCCGGATGTGCGGTTGCGGGAGCTCCGCACCGGGCCACATGATGAGGCCATGGCATCGACGCCGGACCGCCCGGTTTTCGACAAGCCACACGAGTGGCTTGCTCTGCCCGGCGGCGGGCTTCGGCCGGTGGTCTCCCTGCGATGTGACAGCGGCACGATCGAGCTGCTGCCTTACGCCGTCTGGCTTGCCCGGATGAGGCCGCTATGCGCCTGCGGCAGTCCGACCCTTGGGTCCGGGCAGACCTGCGGCAGCACCGAGTGCATCGCCGCGCTGCGAGCACCTCGCTGAGGGTGGCAGCATCTTTCCCTGGTGATACCGGCGGACGGGAGTCGCTCGGCGTTTTACCCTGAGGTCGTGCGAGAGATAGTGGTATTCGGTGGCAGTGCACATCCGGCCCTTTCGACCGAAATATGCGCGAATCTCGGCGTCCCGGTACGGCCGGTTCGCCTGACGCGCTTTGCGAATGACTGCCTTGAAGTCCAGCTTCAGGCCAACTGCCGGGAGCGGGATGTCTTCGTGATCCAGCCACTCGGACCGCCAGTCCAGGAGAATCTGGTCGAGCTACTCCTGATGCTGGACGCGGCCAGAGGTGCGTCTGCGGCCAGGGTAACTGCCGTAATTCCGCACTACGCTTACGCGCGTTCGGACAAGAAATCGACGCCGCGCGTTTCGATCGGCGCCAGAATGGTCGCGGACCTGCTTGTGACCGCCGGCGCGAGCCGCGTGCTCACGATGACGTTGCATTCACCTCAGGTGCACGGGTTCTTCTCGATCCCCGTCGACCATCTGCATGCGCTGCGCGAGTTCGCCAATCACTTCGCCACGCTGGACCTGTCCAACTCGGTTGTGGTGTCGCCCGACCTCGGTAACGCCAAGAGCGCTGCTGCCCTGGCCCGGACCTTGCAGCTCCCGATCGCGGCCGGAGCCAAGGAGCGCATCGACGACGAGAAGGTAACAATCAGCTCGATCATCGGCGACGTCGAGGGCCGGGACGTGATCGTGCTCGACGACGAGATCGCGCGCGGCTCGACCATCATGGAACTGCTGGACAGACTGACCGAACGTGATGTCAGGTCCGTGCGGATTGCGTGCACCCATGGACTGTTCAGCGACAGCGCACTCAAGCGGATCGGAGCGCATCCGCTGGTCAGGCAGATCGTCAGCACCAACACGCTGCCGGCGCCCGACGGCAGCGCAGACTCGCATCTGCACGTGATCTCAGTTGCGCCAGCGCTGGCCGAGGCAATTAGGCGCATTCACGAAGGCGAGTCGGTGAGCGCGCTATTCGGCGCGGGCTAGGCCGTTCCCGTCTCGCGTGGTGATGTTAGGCCAGCTGATTTGGCCCACACGGCGACCTGGCTGCGTGAGGTATAGCCGAGCTTGGCCAGGATGTTGGCCACATGCCTGGCGGCAGTTGCCGGGCTGATGTACAGCTCCGCTCCGATGGCACGGTTGCTCTTGCCCGCCGCGATCAGTGCTACGACCTCGCGCTCCCTGACTGTCAGTCCGAGCGGATCGGCACCTGGTCGCTCCGCTGGCGCGGCGGGAGTGGCCTGGCTCCTGGGCTCGCCCAGCGCGAGCTGCACCGCGGCCGCGGATGTCATCGCAGCGCCCTCGGCCCACAGGCGTGCCACGGCGTGCTGCCCGAGGCCCTGAGCAGCGTCGAGGAATCGCTGCGTGCGCGAGCCCGGCATCGGCGGGAAGCTCGCCTCCGCACGCAATGTGGTCACTGCGCCGGCTAGCTGCACCGCGACGTCCGGCCGCCCCTCGAGGACAACCAGCTTGGCCATGGCCTCGAGGCACCTAGCCAGGCCGATCCGGGCGCCGGATGCATAGCTGAGCCGCAGGCTTTCGGCCAGGTCCCGGCGCGCAGCCGGCAGGTCTGACTGGTCGAGCGCGATGCGGCCGAGACCGGCCAGGCAGCGTGCGATGTCCGGGCGAGCGTTAATCTCGCGCAGCGTGACGAGTGCCTCCTGGTAGTACTGCCGCGCCGACGCGTGGTCTGCCCGCAGCCGGGCCAGATCGCCAAGACCCATGAGAGTTCTGGCGGCGCCCCAGTGCTGCTCGATCCCGCGCATGACCGAGAGGGCCGACTCCGCTAGCTCCTGCGCAGCTCGCATGTTGCCGCGCTGGCCGGCCAGGGTTGCCATGGTGCCGAGGGCGTAGCCCTCGTTCCATCGGTCGCCCGCAGAACGGGCGACCTGGAGCGTTTCCTCGGCCCTCGCTGTGGCCTCATCGGGCTTGCCCGCGTGCAGCGCGATCTCGGTTAGCAGATTGAGCGCCGCAGCCGCGTGAAACTGCTCGCCCGCAGCCCAGCACCGTTCCAGGCCCGCCTGGGCCAGCTCCTCAGCCTGACCGGAACCGATGGCCAGAGCCAGCTGCGCCCGCCCAACAAGAGCAGGCCCGATGACAGCATCGCTGGCTGCGGAGGCACTGTCGAGCCCGAGGAACGCGTCGATCCATTCGATGCCTTCGGCAAATGTGCCGCGCACGATCCACACCGTTCGGATGGCCGTGCAGATCCGCAGCCCCGTCTCGGCCTCATCGATCCTCAGGCATTCACTCAGGACCTCGCGCAGATTCGCCGCTTCCACGTCGACACGGCGGAATACGTCGAACTTGACTGACCACGGCGCCGGCAGCAGCGCCATGCCGAGCGTCACTGCCTTTTCGGACTCGCGGACCGTGTATTCACGGCGGCGGCGCAGGAAGAGGTCAGCTTCGCCTGCCTCGCTGAGCCATGCCGCCGCATACTCCCGGATGGTCTCGAGCATCCGGTACCGGACCTGCCCGAATTCCTCGGCGTCGACCTCGAGCAGAGACTTGTCTGCGAGCGTGGTCACGATGTCCAGAATCTGAGCTGCAGGCAACAGGTCGTCGGCGCACACCTCCTCCGCCATCTCGAGTGACCACTCGGCAAACACCGACAGCCTGCGGAGCAGGACCTGCTCTAGGTCAGAGAGCAGGTCGTAACTCCAGTCGATGGTGGCGCGGAGGGTCTGGTGCCGAGGTGTCGCGCTGCGGTCCGGGCTGGTCAGCAGCTTGAACTTGTCGCCGAGCCGGGCGGCTATCTGCTCCACCGTCAGCACCCGTACCCACGCGGCCGCTAGCTCGATAGCGAGCGGCAGCCCGTCGAGCGCTCGGCAGATTGCCGAGACCGTCGCGGCATTGCCAGGCTCGATCCTGAACCTTGCGTTGCCGGCAGTTGCCCGCTCGGCGAATAGCCGCACCGCGTCGTAACCGTGTAGCTCCTGCGGAGTACTGGTCCCGGCTGGCGGCAGCGTCATCGGCGGGACCTGCCAGACGGTCTCGGCGGCGACCCGCAACGGCTCTCGGCTGGTGGCGAGCACCTTCAGCCCGGGGGCGCTGGCCAGTAGCTGACGGCACAGGGTCGCGCACGCGCTGACGAGATGCTCGCAGTTGTCGAGCGCCAGAATCGCCTGCCGATGCGCGATCGCGTCGGCCAGAGTGTCGGTCAGCGGCCTGCCCGGCTCCTCGTCGACGCCCACGGCAGCAGCGACCGTGGCCACGACGAGCTGCGGCTGGCGCAGCTCGCCGAGGTCGACGAACCATGTCCCGTCGGGGAAGTCAGCCGCGGCCGCGGCGAGGAGACGCAGCGCAATACGGGTTTTGCCGATGCCGCCGGCGCCGCACAGTGTGAGGGCTCTCGCATTCCGCAGCACTGCGAGCAGGCCGGCAACTTCCTCGGATCGGCCCACGAAGCTGGTGAACTCCGCTGGCAGTGCGCTCTCCACTGTCATTGGAAGCTCTGTCATCGTCACTTCGCTCTGGTGGCCCCGCCCTGACCCTGCTTACTGCACATTCCGATTATTACGGTAACTCTGGCCGCATTGCCTAGCTGGTAGGTATACGCATGTCGCGCTCGAGGGCGAGCAGGAAGCGCTTGCGATCGAGCCCGCCGCCGTACCCCGTCAGGCTCCCGTCCGAGCCGATGACGCGGTGGCACGGCACGACGATCGCGATTGGGTTGCGGCCGTTGGCGAGCCCGACGGCCCGGCTGGCGGACGGGCTGCCAAGCTGGCGGGCCAGTTCGCCGTAGGAAACTGTCTCGCCGTACGGGATCGTTCGCAGCCCTGCCCACACCCGGCGCTGGAATTCGGTCCCTGCGGGTGCCAAGGGCAGATCGAACTCCGTCAGCTGTCCGGCGAAGTAGGACTTCAGCTGGCTTGCCGCTGCCGCGAACGGCTGCTCGCCCGGATCGCCCGGCACGCCGAGCGAGGCCGGCTCGGGTGCATGCCGCTGGGCATCCATGTACAGGCAGGCGATGTGCCCGTCCTCGGCGACGATCGTGAGCGGGCCGATCGGGCTCGGCACCGTGACGTGCGTGCGAGTGGTTGTGCTCATGTCAGGGCTCCTGTTTCGGTTCAGACGTTTGCGACTCCGGTTACTGGTCCGGGAAGGGAGTTGATGGCGTGGTCACTAGTAGCCCAGAGGTACTGGACCGCATACGCGCGCCACGGCCGCCACGCGGCCGCGCGCTCGGTCAGGGCGCGCGGCGAAGCTGGCAACCCCAGGCCGGCTGCCGCGGCACGTACGCCTAGGTCGGAAGCGGTGAAGGCGTCCGGGTCGCCGAGGGCGCGCATGGCGATGGTTTCGACCGTCCACGGGCCTATTCCTGGCAGGCTCGAGAGCCGCAGCCGCGCCTCGTGCCAGTCACCGCCGACGCTGAGGTCGACCTTGCCGTTGGCCAGTGCGGTCGCGAGCGCAGCGAAGGACTCCCGGCGAGACCTGGGCATCGCGAGGCCTGCGGGGTCGGCCGCGGCGAGCGTGCGAACGTCGGGGAACAGCCTCGTCAGGCCGCCACCGGGATCGTCTACGAGCTCGCCGTGGGTCGCGGCGAGCCGCCCGGCGTGAGTACGGGCTGCAGCGGTCGACACCTGCTGGCCAATTACCGCGCGCAAAGCGAACTCGTTAGCGTCGACGGTGCGCGGTACCCGCCGGCCGGGCGCCTTGCGGACCAGGGGCTCCAGCGCTTCGTCGCTGCTGAGCAGGTCGGTTACGGCCTGCGGATCCGCGTCGAGGTCAAGCAGCCGCCGGCACCGGCTGATGGCACTGGCCAGGTCACGCAAGTCAGCGAGATTGAGCTGACAGCTGATGTGATCAGGCTCGGGGCGCAGCGCCACGATGCCATGCCCGTGCGGCAACCGCAGCGTGCGCCGGTACGCGCCCTCGCGCCACTCTTCGACACCAGGGACGGCTGTCGCCGCCAGATGGCCGAATAGGTTGTCCGGCTGCAGCGGGGCGCGGAACGGCAGGCGCAGCGACAGGCTGCCCGCGGCCGCGTCAGCCAAGCCCTTGATGGCTCGTTCGCGCAGCTGACTCGGCGACAGGGCGAACACCGCACGGATGGTGTCGTTGAATGTCCTGATGCTCGAGAAGCCCGCGGCGAATGCTACGTCGCCCATCGGCAACGCTGTCGTCTCGATCAGCAGTCTGGCGGTCTGCGCGCGCTGTGCGCGTGCGAGCGCGAGTGGTCCGGCGCCAAGCTCGGCCTGCAATTGCCGCTCAACCTGCCGGACGCTGTAGCCGAGGCGGCGGGCGAGCATGGGCACGCCGCCGTCGTCCATCACGCCGTCGGCGATCAGCCGCATGGCACGGGCTACCAGATCAGCGCGCACATCCCACTCGGGCGAGCCAGGGCTGGCATCAGGCCGGCAGCGCTTGCACGCACGGAACCCGGCCTGCTGCGCCGCCGCGGCACTGGGGAAGAACTGCATGTGCTCTGGCTTGGGCGGAACTGCCGGGCAGCTTGGCCGGCAATAAATTCCGGTTGTCCGCACGGCCGTAAAGAACCAGCCATCAAACCTGGCATCCTTCGACTGAACAGCCCGGATGCATTGTTCCCAGTGCTCGTACATGCCTCTAGCCTCAGCGATCGCAGGGCCCTAGGCTAGCGAAAATGCGACATCACCATCGCATAGCACCTAGTAGAAGGGTTGATGTCGTAAAATCGCTACCGTACGCACCGACCCTGAAGTAGTACGGCTCGAGCATGCCACGAGGGTCTGACAAAACTGGGCCCAGGAATTCTTGCGTCGCCAGGACGCCAGGTGCGGCCTTATGGCCGCCGCGAGCCTAGCCAGCGAGGAATGCGGAACGCCATGTCCTTGCTACATAGCCTGAGCGCACTAAGGCGCCCGGGGCCCACGGGGAGCCGCCATGTTACGTGCCAGGCGCACGGCGGTCGCGGGCCTGGCAGTCATAGCGGTTCTCGGCCTGGCGATGGCCCAAGGCGGCCGCAGCACCGCACATCAGGCCGGGAAGCCTGCCGTGGTCCGCCGGTCGGTCCGCGGCATCCCGCGCAAGCTGCTCACCCCAGCTCAGATTCGTGCCGCGTACGACCTCCAGTCGCTGTACCGCCAGGGGATTGACGGCGCGGGCCAGACCATCGTGATCGTCGACCCGTTTGGCTCACCGACCATCAAGCGAGACCTGCGTCACTTCGACGACGCGTTCGGACTCCCGCCGCCACCATCGCTGCGCACTATTCAGCCCGCGGGCGAAGTGCCTGGGTTTGACGGCACCACCGACCGGCTGGGTGCTGCCGCTGAAACGTCACTGGACGTCGAGTGGGCGCACGTGATAGCCCCGGCGGCCAGCATTCTGCTGGTCGAGACACCGGCCGCCGAAATAGAGGGCGCCACCGGGTTCCCGCAGATCGTGCAAGCCGAGGACTACGTCATCCGAAGGCACCTGGGCGAGGTCATCAGCATGAGCCTGGGAGCGACCGAGCAGACGTTCAGGTCGCCGGCAGCGCTACGTTCTTTGCGTGCTGCCTTCCGGCTGGCCGTACAGCCCAGGTACCGGATCACTGTCGTCGCGGCGTCAGGAGACGCGGCTGCGACCGGCCCCACCTACGGCGGGGAGAGCTACTACACCAGACGGGTTGTGGGCTGGCCTGCCAGTGATCCGCTGGTCACCGCCGTCGGCGGCACGCAACTTGACCTGACTGCGCGCGGCACCAGGCTTGCGCCCGACGTGGCATGGCATGACAGTGGCGGCGGCCTGTCATCGGTGTTCGGCAAGCCTGCGTACCAGGACCACGTAATTGGCGCCGCGCATCGGGGAATACCTGACATCTCCATGGACGCCTCCTGTCGGAGCGCGACCGCGGTGTACATCAGCTTCATCGGTCCGCGGTGGACACCTGGCTGCGGAACCAGCCTGTCCGCGCCGATGTTTGCCGGAATCGTGGCGCTGGCCGATCAGCTGGCCGGCCACCCGCTCGGCCAGATCAACCCGGCTCTGTACCGGATGGGGGCCGCGCACGAGCGCGGCATCGTGGACGTCTTCTCCGGGTCAAACACCGGCACGTTCACCCAGGCCGGCAAGCGCCACACGGTAATCGGCTATGACGCTCGCCGCGGCTATGACCTCGTCTCGGGCCTCGGCACAGTCGATGCGCGGTACTTCGTGCCCGAGCTGGTCAGCGCGATGGGGGAGTAGTCAAAGTTTCGCGTTCAGCAAATTTGCGTGATACGCAAGTTCTGCTTACTATTGTCATGTGACCAGCGAGGTTCTTGACGAAGGCGCGAAGGCGGCGGCCGAGGCCGAGCAGTCCGGGGGATTGCGGCAGCGGAAGAAGATCGCCACCCGTCATGCACTCGGGGTGGCGGCTATGCAGCTGGTGATCGAGCGCGGCGTGGACAACGTGCTTGTCGAGGACATCGCCGAGGCGGCCGGCGTCTCAACCCGGACGTTCAATAACTACTTCAGCAGCAAGTACGAGGCGATCTGCGCGCTTGGCTTCGACCGGGCTATGCGGATCGGCACGGCGCTGCGGGAACGGCCAGCCGACGAAGACCTGTGGCGGGCCATCACGAACGCCGTGATGTCTGAGTACGGCAGTGCCGATCACCCGCTCGACCCGGAGTGGATGGCCGGCATCCGCCTCGTCACCAGCACTCCAGCGCTGCGGGGAGAGTACTTGAAAGTCCAGGGGATGATCCAGTACTCGCTCGCCGAGGCGATCGCGATCAGGAGCGGAGGCAGAGCGGCAGGCAGCATGTTCCCCCGGATCCTGGCGGCGGCGGTGACCGGCGCTGTGCAGGCCGTGATGGAGCGATGGGTGCACTCCGATCCGCCCGCTGCGCTAGCTCCGCTCATGAGGCGCGGGCTCGCTGATCTCGCTGCCGGTATGCAGCGCACCTTCGGTGCGCCCGAGCCTTCGGATACCGGCTAGCCCAGAGCTGCCCCGTTCCCATCCTGAAGATTTTCTGACTCGAGAACTGAGAGCCTCCGTTGCTAATCCGACTGCTGCGAGAGTTCCTGCGCCCTTATCGCAAGGCGCTAGGCATGGTCCTGCTACTTCAGCTGGCGCAGACCCTGGCGACGCTCTACCTGCCCACGCTCAATGCCGACATCATTGACAAGGGCGTGATCTTCCACGACACGCACTACATCCTGCGAGTCGGCGGCTTCATGCTCGCGATCACGCTGGCTCAGATCGCGTGTGCTGTCGGCGCGGTGTTTTTCGGCGCGAAGGTCGCAATGGCGCTAGGGCGAGACGTGCGGCACGGCATCTTCAGCCACGTCCAGCGGTTTTCTGACCGCGAAGTGAATCACTTCGGTACGCCGTCGCTGATCACTAGGACGACCAATGACGTCCAGCAAGTGCAGATGCTGGCGATCATGACGTTCACGCTGCTGTTGTCTGCGCCGATCATGTGCATCGGCGGGATCATCCTGGCGCTCCGGCAGGACGTGCGACTGTCGTCGCTGCTCGTGGTGTCCGTGCCGCTGCTCGGCATCGTCGTGACGCTCGTCATATCGCGGATGCGTCCGCTGTTCCGGCTCATGCAGGAGCGGCTCGACAACATCAACCGGGTGCTTCGCGAGCAGATCACCGGTGTGCGGGTGATTCGCGCATTCGTGCGCGACCCGCAGGAGAAGGAACGGTTCGCGGGCGCGAGCACGGAGCTCTTCGATGTCTCGCTCGGCGCCGGCAAGCTAATGGCGTTGATGTTCCCCTCGGTGATGCTCGTGCTGAACTTGTCCACGACAGCGGTGGTGTGGTTCGGCGGTCACCTGATCGCCAACGGCAGCATGCAGATCGGCTCCCTGACCGCGTTCATCACCTACCTCGCGCAGATCCTGACGTCAGTCATGATGGCGACGTTCA
>Ga0126381_100010523_pt1 | contig 10418 bp, 3 predicted proteins | sample PanSoiMetPlot_28_FD_96465 | JGI IMG/M metagenome (GOLD analysis project Ga0126381, IMG submission 96465) | Tropical forest soil microbial communities from Panama - MetaG Plot_28 | ecosystem: Environmental > Terrestrial > Soil > Tropical forest > Bulk soil | place: Panama | collected 2016-02-17 | reverse complement strand
GGTGTTGTCATGGAAATTGCACCCTCCCGCGCCGGTGTACGTTCCCCCGTTCGAGGGGCCGATGTCCACCGCTGCACCGATGCCCGGCGCAAGATCGTGGATACGGTTGTAGGCGATGTCATAATTTCCGTATTGTCCCGTCGCGTTGATTGCCGCACCGGTTGAACCCGTACCGCCGGTTACGGTTCCGGTGATGTCGAATCCGTAGACATCCACATAAGAACCGGAAACACTCCACACGATGAGACAATTGCCACCGCCGTTCACTCTCGCTCCCCATTGCGTATCGGAAAGGAAGACGACTGGCGCGGATGCGCTTACCGCGCGCTGTGGAACGACGATGCACGTCGCCCTCGTGAGATTATAATCTCCCCGAGCCACATGAATGATCGCTCCGGCGCCGGAAGGAATCGCCCATGCCGCATGATTGATAGTAAGCCATGGACTCGATTGCGAACCGCTGTTTGCATCGCTACCATTCGGGGACACGTAGTATTGCCTGAGGCCGGAGGGAAGCAGAGGCGGCCACGAAACTCGTATTCCCGGAAGTGAACCGGGTTCGTACGCGCCGATCGAGGGCGATGAAGCGGAAGGCGTGGTGAAACTCGTGGAGGATGAAGTATCGACATTCGAAACAGCGACATTCGAAACAGCGACATTCGTAACGGTTGTCGTTGCGCTTCCGGCCGTCGTTGCCGAAACGCTCGCGGACTGTGGGCTCGCGTTGCCGGCGGCATCATATGCGATAACGTAGTATGTATACGTCGTGTTTGCAGTAAGACCGGTATTATTGAATGATGGGTTGAGATTTTGCCCGACCTGAACGCCGTTCCGGAAAACTTTGTAGTTTGTGACGCCAACGTTATCCGTACTCGCTGTCCAGGTGAGGTTAATCTGCGCGGAGGAAATAACGGAAGCTTTGAGATTCGTAGGGGCTGTAGGCGGAGTAGTATCGCTGCCCGCCTGAGCTTTCTCATTCGAAAGCAGTGGGGATGTTATGCCGCTTCCTGGCCCGAGCAGGAGGAAGACGCACAACAAAACGACAGCCGCTAAGACCGTTGTCCCTGAATACCTTTGCAGCGACATCGCAACCTGGCTTTATCCAGTCTCGAGTGGCTGTAGCTTAATCCTTATCCTTAATTTGATGGATTTCAAGAATAATCCCAGAAATGCGACCTGGCTCCTGGTTAGCGGGTAACCGCCGAAATTGGTACTAGTGTGCTGTCCCGTAAATTCCTAGCCAATGTGCTGGAGCCTTGTCATTGAAGCCGCTGAGCTTACGACATCAGATCATGCAAAGCTATTTCCGGGACACAACACCAGTGTCGTGTCCCACGAGTATCTTCACTCTGGGAATGCAATAAGTATTGGCTCAACCCAATAGTCGGGAGGGTCGAGTCATCACAGCTATTTTCGGGACAGCACACTAGCCTCCACGTTTCCGAGCTGACAAACCGGGCACTGACCCTCAATAGGAAAAGGAATCATCACCGGAAAGCCGACAATTCAGCCAAGGGGCAAAGGTTGGTTTTCATCATTACGGCATTCGAAGAATTTAGTTAATCATTATCTAGGACATGGCTTCGATTCCCATCGTTGATCGAGGGGCTTTTGCTTCCAGGGGAAGCTTCAGTGCTCGACCGTGGCATTTTCGGGGCAGTTGAGTTTCTGCAGCAAAGTATGGAACCGAGAATCGTTACGCATTACGGCTGGAAAACTCTTGTCCACACCAAGATAGATCATGCTGGGTGAACGGCTCTCAATCGCTTTGAACAGAAAATCGAACGACTGCTCGCTCGACCCGAGTTCCGCATAGTAGGCGGCCAAAATATAAGGATCGGTGTAGCGATGTGCCGACTCGCGCGTCCACCAGCGGGCCGTTTGGACGGCCAATTCACGCTTCCCTAGAAGAATCTCCACGGGCGCCATCCATTGATCCAGGATTAACGCTTGACGGGGCCCCATTAGGGCCCTGGTCTTTTCGTATTCCACGACCGCCAGTTCCTTTTTTCCCATTCGTGTGTAAGCCAGAGCCATTTCCGCGTGGGTGGGCAAAAAATTGGGATCCAGTTCGAGTGTGCGCTGGAATGCCGCGATACTTTGCTCGTATTGCCCTACTACCAGGTAGTACTGTCCGAGGTATAAACGACTTTCCAGTCCTACCGGGTCGAAGGTCTGGGCCTGGCGCATCTCGGCGAGCGAATCATCAAAGCGCCCTTCGATGAGATACATCTGCGCGATTCCGGATCGTGCCTCCTCACTATTCGGGCTTAACTCAAACGCGCGATGGATCTCCTTTTCAGCTCCCTGCCAGTCCCAATCGTAGGCCAGCTTGATGTAGGAAAGATTCGCGTGCACCTGGGACGAAGATGAATCCATCTCCAGGGCCGTTTTTAATTCCGCCTCGGCCTTCGGAAATACCGATGTTGGAGGCGCGTAGCCATTGGTTGTCAGCCTTTCGTAAGCCATGGCAAGAGCCGTATGGGCCGGTGCATAAGTGCCATCAATCTCGATCGAGCGTTGCAAGGAATGGATCGCCTTTTGAAGAAAATCCTCGGTGATTTTCCCTTCAAAGTATTGGCCTTCGAGGAAGAGATTGTAGGCTTCGGGTTTCACCGTACGGGCGTTCGATAACAACATCTGTTCCTGAGGGGTAAGGGTGACGCGGATCTGCGCGGCAATGTCTCGCGCGACCCGGTCCTGCAGTCTCAACACGCCGTCAACCTCAGCTTCATAACTATTTGCCCACAGCTGCTGGTCAGTGGATGCGTCCACGAGTTGTGCGGTGATCCTCACATGATCACCCGAGCGGTAGACATTCCCTTCGACAACTCCAGACACGCCGAGCTCACGCGCGATTTCCGGCAGCTTCTTGTGAGTTCTTTTGTAATACATTGCGGAAGTTTCAGAAATAACGCGCAGGTCGTGCAATTGGCCGAGCTCCATTGTCAATGAATCGGTAATTGCATCCGCAAACGCCTCTTGCTGCGGATCGCCGGACAGGTTAACCAGCGGCAGCACGGCTAAGGTGCGATGGCTTGCGAACGCGGCTGGAGCCTTGAGCGGCCATAAGGCTCTGTAGAGGAACACAGCCGCAACCATAATGACGGCGCAACTCAGGGCGGCGAGACTCCATCTCCCCGACCTTCGAAGGCCGAGCAGCTGGGTTTGTGCATTCTCCAGACTTAGCGTTGCGAGACTGGCTGGGCTTGCCTCTTCCGATGCCTCATAGGTCTCCTCGAGTTCTTCTTCGTGCACAACAATTCGGGTCGTTTTGTGCTTGGAGAAACCCACTTCACTCACACCATCGGCGGAAAGCGTCTGCACCTTTGTCACGAACCGGTAGCCGAGGCGGGGGACCGTTTCAATATGTTTCTGATCCTCGCCAGGCCCTTCGCCCAGGAGCTTGCGCAGCATCGAGATGTACTGCGTGAGATTGTTCTCTTCCACAAACGTGTTTGGCCACAGAACGCTCAGCAAGTCGGCCTTGGTCAGTAGCTCTCCGTTGTGCTGGACAAGCAGTACTAGTAGCTCAAAGGCTTTTGGTGGCAGAGAAAGATTTTTGCCATTTCTCTGAAGGGTGTGTTTTGAGGGGTTCAGACGAAATTCGCCGAACGCAAATAAGTCCTTCTGCGGGCTGGGAATAGGCGGGTTCACAGTTTCCTCAGCAATAATTCAGAATTTCTGAAGGACAAATCCGGCCCCCTTCTGTCATGGCATACCTGGCAAAGCGCGGGAATTGCGCGGATTCTAAACCACCTCCAGACAAGCTGGCAAGTGGCGGTCAGCCGCGCCGAGGCAAAAAAGGTGCTCCTTGCAGAGGCGTAGAAAAGTGACGCGCGAGATCATCATCGAGACCACGGAACACATCCTCTTTAGACAAAGTGCCCGAGATTCCCTGGCATGGTGCCCACGCTGTGGCTGCCAGACTCGCCTCCTCTCTCTGGAGGAAGCGGCCTCCCTTATGGGGGTTGAGCCGGCAGTCGTTGATCGCTGGGTCAGGCAAGGGAAGCTCCATCTCGAAGCTTCGGACCATGGGTTTTTGAAGGTCTGTGCGAATTCGCTATCGCTGATGCGCGCTCGAGAAAACGAGCCAGAGGAGTAGACGATGTTGCCACCTCGGCGACGGTCCCAAGGTCTTGCAGTCGCGGGTATTTTGCTCCTATTTGCGACCGGCTCATCCCCACGAGAGTCGGGCGCTGGCTTCAAGCGACTCAACAAGAATGAAAGTTCGAATCCTGCCCCAACGAATTTCCGGATTCCAAGCTGGCAGGATCCGGCGTTGCTGGGCGTAACGCGCGGAAAAAGTTTCGGAACCCCCTTTGCGACGGCCAAAGCGAACCCGCCGCTTTGCGAAGCGGCAGCCATCTCCGGTATCCCATCGCCGTCCGGCACCACCTTAGGGGGCAACAAAAACAACCAGCAGGGTTCCGCGCAGCAGACGCCACCACCGGGCAACAGTGGGAGCACGACGCCACAGAATGCTCATGTCGGCCCTCCCCTCAAGGTTCCGCGTTTCGCCCAGGCGCAAGGATACAAAGCAACTCAGAACACCGACGGCAGCCTCACAGTCACAACGCCCAGCGGCAAGACACTTCGCCTCTATCGCGACGCGACTGGCACGCTGCAGACGGAATCGGCTACTGGCGCGGTTGCGAACGCGAACCAACAGGCAGCACCGGACTCCACGCCGCCCAATAAAAATTCCCAGGAGCCGGACATTTCTCTATCGGATATGCAGCGCGCAGCAGGCGCGAGCGGCCTGGGGGCGTCGTCAAGCACAGGCACAACACCGCTCGGCGGGACAATGAGCGGTGCTTACGACGGGCGCTATTCCATTAAAGCCATCGAATATCAGAATCAAGACGGCTCCTCCACCATGGTGCTGCTCTATTTCCCTACCAGACCGTATGACTCAGCGACTTACACAGTCAGAAGACGATCTCCGAACTCTGACAAGCCCGTCTTCGAAAGTTCAGGTTCCTTTGCGCCTAAAGACCCACCCTTTTCTGCTGCCAGCTTCGGGGATAATCTCGCTCAACAAGCGGCCAATGCGGGCCCCAGCACTACTTTGGCCTCTGGGTCGCCCGGTGCACCGGCCAATCAGGCCCAAACCACAAAGCAAGGCGATTCCGGCAAACCCGCTGAACCGCCAGTGAAGAACCCGTCGCTCGATACTTCATCGTTCAACGACGAGAAGGCCCTTGAGGACAGCATCATCCAACAGGTTGAGAAGAGTCTCGCTCAGCCAAATACGGGAACCCCTCCCCAAGTGAAGCTGGCGCCGCAGTCAAATTCCAATACGAATACACAATCAAGTAACCTTGCGCCTTCAGGCACAAACACGGCAACAGCGCCTTTCGCCACCCAAACAAACACTCCGCCGACGGTGGTCGATCAGCCTGCACCTGGCATAGCTCCAGCAAACGGAGGCGCGCAAGGAGGCCAAAAAGGCGGTGCTGGTAACAACAATCCTGCTCCCGGAGGACAGACCCAGACGACCGGAGGAGGAAACACTACTGGAGGCGCAGCGGCAAACACCACAGGCACTATCGGCGCGAATTTTGGCACGCGGGTGCAAGGCGGTCCATATAGCGTTCCGCTGTATGTGAGTAACGACAGTACAAGCACGCAAACCGTCCAAGTCTCCGTCCAGAATGCTCCATGGCTCACAATTGCTGGCCCTGCAACCATCCAGGTTCCTCCTGGAGGCCAACCCCAGGCGGTGGAAGCACAGATCAACACATCCAATTTGCCGCCCGGAGACTATACAGGAACGGTAGTCTATACATACACCAACAGCGCGGATGCAAATTCCCCGCAGAACACGCAAACCGCACAAGTCACAGTTCATGTGGTTCCCGCCACGGTGTCCTTTGATGGGCCGGCAAATCCCAACGATTCTCAGTTCCGCGGACTTGTCAACGGCCAGCCGGCGGATGTCTGCACGGTGCTTCAGGGCGCAATCAACGACGTGGCGAATTCAAGCTTTGGACAAACCGCGGCAGGCCAGGCCATCGTCGGCAAGCTCCGCGAGCAATACCTGAGCAACAATTGCGCGCACCTGAAGCCGGTTGTCACGGTTTCCAACCCAGACAAAAATGGCAAGCTCACACCGCAAACCCAGGCTGTGGACGGCGAGTCACCAAAACCTGGCGACGCCGTCTATGTCCTGAACAAAGGGTCTGGTCTTCTCGCCAACCTCTTCGCAAGTGAAAATATTTATGTTGGCATTGATTTGACTCAAGAGGGAATCGAGCGCGCGCGGCAAAACCCGGGCGACTATTACATCTTCACGTACCAGGGGAAAATCGGCGTGGTGCCAAGAAGTGATCTGGTCAGCACGCTGATTCATGAGGGGCTGCACGCGGTGCAGGGCGGACAATATAACGTGCCCCGCCCGGATGGCACAGGAAAGGCCTCTAGCACGCAAGAGGAACAGGACGGTTTCAACGCGGGCAGTCTGGCGGCGCAGGCTCTCGGTTATCCGGGAGAGAACGTTACGGTAGGTCCGGGCTACGGACGCGGTTCGAATCCAAACTACAAACCCTTGGTGAGTTCTGCAGCTCCCAAGCAGAGTTCCGCCACCACGACTCCAAACAATCCAAAATCCAATGCGTCCAGTGCGGGAGAAACAAAGACAGAAACACTGTCCCTCAACTATTCGAAAATAAACGTGGAATACGGCAAGGACTCCAAAACCACAATACAACCGCAGAACTCTTCGCAGCAACCTGCAGGGAATTCCAGTTCGTCTAACGCGCCCAGTGCTGCCGAGACTGCCGCTGGAAATGCCGCCAACAAGGCCAACGAAACCAAAATCTCAACACCTCCGATGGAGACTGGCGCTGCCGCCGGTCCTCCGAAACCTGCCGGCCAGGGAGCACTCCCCGGAGATGGCACTTCCAACGGCCAATCCGGAAACAACGACAATGGTAACAACGGTTCAGATAACGGCGCCAACAATGGAAATGCAGGGGACAATCCACCACCACCACCACCACCGGCGGCAAATCCAAAACCAGTCGCCGAAAAGCGCCCGCCGAACTTCAGACATGCACAACCGTCTGCGGATTCCACCGGTATCACGATCCCCAACCAATACTCGGTTACCGTCTGCGAAGGGACCAACGATTACGTGTTTCGCGCTAGTGGGGAAGAGGTGGATGCAAGAAATGTTAAGTCCACTTCATTCAGTCCAAATCAGACGCCTGACGCCACAGGCGTGGGATTTGGCAGCGGCATTCGCATCAGCGGAAACCATGTCGGCGCATCGACCATCGAAGGAGACTTTGTTCGCTTTGACGGTACCCTGGCTGCTCACGTCAAGATCATCGTGACGGTGATCGACTGCAGTCATCATACGGCCGTTGTAGCATCCGACAACGGCCCGGGTGCTAAATCGAATCCGCCGGTCGTCACCGGAGGTGGCGGCAATCAGAAACCACCCGATGGCGGCGATGACAACCCGAGCCCGCCCGGAGGCGAAAACCCAAATCCGCCTGCGGGGGGGAACACCGGTGACTTCGGTGTGCTTAACGACCTGAACAGCAGTTTCTTCGGCAACGCACCCGGCGAGCCGACCGTCCAGAACATCGTCATCACCATCAACATCAATACAGGCAGCGCCGCTCCCGATGTGACTGGGGTGACATCGCTGCAAGCTTCGCCGCAGCGCATCCCAACAGCGCACAACCATCCAACCGCCACCCACAGCCGCGCTCGCTTTAAATTTGTCGCCTATCACTCCGGGAGCCCGTCTCGCGCTCCTTCTCTCGAGCGACTTTCTTCAGATCGCAGTTCCTCTAAATTCTCCTCAGCTCTTCCCTCCGCCGAAGGCTTGGCTTTCTCTATCGTCGCCAGTGGCAACCTCGGAACGAAAGCGATCGAGTTCCGTGTCCACGATCCATCCGGCAGGCTTAAGGGAAACATCGCGCTCCCCGAAGGCATGGTCCTTGAGCCTCTGAAGGTTGGTACGCGCAATCCCGTCAGTGCTGCAAACGGCAAAAATATCCTCTCGCAACAGCTCACCGCGTATTGCCTCGACATGGCCAAGCTCCCGCCCGAGCCCGGCCAACTGTATCGTCTCGCCCCGCGGACAGTGCAGCAGAAGTACATGCCGATCAAGGCCATCCTCGAAGTCGGCAGAAAACTGGCGGCACAAGGCAGATTCCATCCAGACAGCGAAGCAAACGCTTACGCCGATTTCGTTCGTCAGCACGCACTCTGGGCCGAACTCGAACATTGGACCGAACAGAAATTCACCGAAGTTTTTCTCGAACGCACAAAGAAAAACGCGGAACACCTGAACGTGAAGTGGACCAATGAAATGACAGAAGCCTTGCGCGCCGCCGCGCCTGGCCGTTGGCGGGACATTGCTATGGTGCTCGATGAAGCGCACAAGCTGAGCGGCGTTGCCGGAATGCCCTGAGTGGCACAGCTGCAAAAGAGAACTGGAAGAGAGCGAACGATTCATCGATCGGAGGACGACATGAAGCGATTCGGACTTATTGCAATCACGGCGTTGCTTGCCTTGCTTGGCGTTGCGCGGACCAATGCGCAACAAATCACCGTGAATGTGAACGTCAACGGCCAACCCGCCTCCGGCGTGAACGTGGTCTTTATCGCGGCCAACCTGATCAAGACACCTCAGGCGCAGCCCAACGCGCAGCCAACCGAAGGGAACACGAATGCTCTGAACCTGGGCAACATGCTGAAGACCCGGACTGCAACAACGAATTCCTCGGGAACCAGCGTTCTCGACCTCAGCAATATCATCAAGCCACAGGGACAAACCCAGGTCCAGATCGTCGTCCGAGTCTGCAAAGACGGTAAGAACATTGTCTACATTGTGCAATCGGCAGCCCAAGTTCCTCCGCAGGACGAGAAATGCATTAACAACAACGACTGCAAATGCAAAGACCGTGTTGGCGGATTTTTCCTGATTCACGATGGCGACTCCGTCACCGTCAACATCACCCCGGAAACCATTGGTGTGCACGTCACTAGCGTTGGCGGTGGAGCTGCCACCACAAATGGGTTCACGCAAATCATTTCCTTCGATGTAGGCGGCGGCGTCGGTTTCAAGAATCTTGGTGGGACCAAAGGTGAAACACTCCCTGGAGGAACCTTCAGCACGCCCTCAGCTACCGCCTTTTCCGGCGATGTTGGCGTCGCAGTGAATATTGGGCCAGTTTCCCTCGCCAATTATTTCTATGCGGCAACCGGCATCTCCTCGAGCGGCAGCACCTCACTTCCGGGCGGCGGAACGGACACGGTCAACGTCAATCGCACATTTCGCGGTGACACCCTGACGGCAGGCGCGACCATTCCCCTAGGGAGCAGACTTTCCTTTAACGTGCACGGCGGCGGCGACTTTTGGCACGTAAACATTGACACCAAAGAAACTGTCTCTGGCGGCACAACGGGTACTGCGACCACGAATAGCCGCAGCGTGGACGGAACCGGGTGGACCGTGGGTGCGGCGGTGCACGTGAAAATCTCCGGACGGTGGAGTTTTGTGGCCGGCTACGACTATCTGCCAATGAGCAACGCGGGTGCGAATGTGCATTTGAACGAAGCCATGTTCGGCGTGACCTACCGGCTCTTCGGCAAACCGAGCATATAGACGTGGCCGGGGTACTGATTTTGAGGAACGGAGAGGCAATCATGAAAAGCAAAAAATCCCTGCTCGGCTCTATGGTGTCAGGACTCGTTCTGCTCGCTGCATCCATAGCGATAACCGGCTGTGCGTCGAGTTCGCTGCCTCTGCCGGTAATCACCAGCCTCAATCCGACGAGCGCTATGGCTGGTGGCCCGGGATTTACGCTCAAGGTGATTGGAACCGGCTTCTTAAACACCGATGTTGTCGAGTGGAATGGCCAGGTGCTGGCGACGCAGCCTGTCAGCAGCACGGAACTCGACGCCCAAGTGCCGGGCACCTTGATTCAAAGCGCGATCAAGGCGAAGGCCGCGTTTCGTCTCGCTAGCCTGCGGCAGCCGCGTGCCGAGCAAACCTCGGGCGATATCACCGTGGATGTCACAGTACTTCAGAAACCTCCGGGGAGCGTTGTCAGCAACACCGTAACGTTTACGGTTACGCCTTCCAACCCCACGCCGGCCCTCACCATAACAAAAACGCATTCCGGAAATTTCACGCAAGGGCAAACCGGCGCCACGTTCACCATAACGGTCGGCAATGCCGGAACCGGTCCGACCGACGGAAGCACCGTGACCGCCGCCGAGGTTCCGCCTTCGAGTCTTACCGTGACCGCCCTTTCAGGAACAGGCTGGACCTGCACGGTGACCAACGCGAGCTGCACGCGCAGCGATGCCCTGGCTGCTGGCAGCAGCTACCCGACCATCACCGTGACCGCCTCGGTCGCAACCAATGCACCGGCCACCATTACGAACAATGT